>Ga0272441_10001805_pt1 | contig 44993 bp, 27 predicted proteins | sample SSMProp6N_FD_193582 | JGI IMG/M metagenome (GOLD analysis project Ga0272441, IMG submission 193582) | Marine sediment archaeal communities from Little Sippewissett salt marsh, Falmouth, MA, United States - SSM-Prop-6N | ecosystem: Environmental > Aquatic > Marine > Wetlands > Sediment ... | reverse complement strand
CCGGCCTGTACGCGAAACTCTGGCAGGCGTTCGCGCTGCTGTTGCCCGTGAAGGCCGTCGGCGTCATGGGCGACGAGCGGACGTACGCCAACGTCATTGCCCTCAGGGCCGTGACGAGCCGCGACGGCATGACGGCCGACTGGGCTCCCCTGCCGGCCGACGCCCTGGGCCGCATCGCCACCCGCATCATCAACGAGGTCAAGGGCGTGAACCGGGTCGTGTACGACGTGTCGTCGAAACCGCCCAGCACGATTGAGTGGGAGTAGCGAACGGCAGGGAGCAGGGAGCAGGGAATAGAGCGGGGGGCACGGCTTCAGCAAACGCAGAGGGCCCTTTTAGCCGCGAGGCGGCTTGCGGGGGCGAAGCCCCGAGCCGAGCGGGTTCGGCCTTCCGCGCGGTGGGTACGAAGACCCACCGCGCGATGTGCATCGGCGCCTTCGCGCCCGCGTTTACCCCTCCCCAAGCTTCCCCAAATCCGCCAAATACACCTTCCGCGGGCCGTCTGTCAGAAACCCGGACGGTTGGCCTGGTCGCGGGCGTGGAGCAGGGCCCGCAGTTGCTGCTCGAACTCGCGAACCAGCCGCGTGTTCCCGGTCCGGCGGGCCATTTCGAGGGCGCGCCGTTCTTCCTGCGCGGCCTCGGAGAAGCGTTCCTGTTTGGCGTAAGCGGCCGCCAGCATATGATGGAACATGGGCCACCGGTCGATGTCCCGATTCAGCGACAGGGCTTTGGCGTAGTGCCTGAGGGTTTCCTCGATCCTGCCCTGGGCGGCCAGCGCCAACGCCAGACCGTAGTGCCGCTTGCCGTTGTCCGGTTCGAGGCGCACGGCCTCCGAGAGGTGGGCGACGGCGGGGTCAGCGTGTCCGTCGTAGCACAGGGCCAATCCCAGGTTGTAGTGTATGTTGGCGGGTTGGTATTGCTCGCCGAGTCCGGTCGGCATGTCGCGAAGCGCGCGCGACAGGTGAGCGGCGGCGCTGTGGAACTGCTGCTGGTGCAGCAACGCCATGCCGAGATCGTGGTGGATGCGCGGATCGTCCGGCGTCAACGCCAGGGCTTTTCGGTAGTGGGTCATCCCCTGGTCGTATTGCTTCTTAACATTGTACAGGAGGAACCCCATCTGCCGGCGGGCCTCGGCGTTGTTCGGATTCAGGTCGAGGGCGTTCTGGTATTCCTGGATGGCGTTGTCCGCATCGCCATGGCGGAAGAGCTCGTTGCCGGCACGGACAAAGGAGTGGTCGTCCAGGAAGGCCTCGTGGACGGAGCGGATGGCGCGGGCGTCGGCGTTGACGAACTCGGGGATGTTGGCGGCCCGGTCGGGGGCCGTCAGGTGCGCCAGCAGGACGGGCGGTGTGCTGCGGGCTTGGTCGTCCATGTGGGTGAGCCAGAGTTGTGTGTAGGCCCCGTTGGCCTTCGAGGCGAAAACGAGCCACTTGCCGTTGGGCGACCAACTGTGCCAGGAGTTCATTCTCGGGGTGTTGCAGCGCAGCCGCCGGGCGGTGCCGCCCTTGGCCGGGATGACGTACAATTCGCTGTCGGGTTGCAGCAGCATGTAACTCTTGGCTTTGCAGAAGACGATCCAGTTCCCGTCTGGCGAGACTTTCGGGAAGAAGTTGCTCGTGCCGTTGCTCGAGGCGCCTGGAATCGGTTCCGGCCGACCGCCCTTGCCGCCGTTGAACGGGATGCGATACAGGTCGTATCGAAACGGCTTGCCGTCCTCGAGGAACTCTTTGCATTCCTCGCGGGTCAAGAGCACCTTGCCCTTGCCGCGCGTATGTTTCAGGTTGTACGCTGTTGTCCGGGCGAAGACGATGTGCCGGCCGTCCCGGCTCCACATGGGGTTGCTTTGGACCAGGCGGGGGTCGTCGGCGCCCGGTAGCGCGGTGAACGTGCCGCGCCTCCGGTCGTATACGCACAGGATGCCCTTGATGGGAAAGAACAACTGCGAGAACTCCAGCCCCGGCTTCGGGACGAAGACGGATTTGTCTTTGACGGTGCTGACGGCGTACCGGCCGTCCGGAGAAATCTGCGACAGCAGGCCGAACGTCTGTTCCTCGTCCTCCGAGCGGTACGCGTTCCAGGTGATGATGTTGCTTGTGGCGAGGGTCATCTCTTCGGCCACCGGCGTAATGACGTAGGAGCCCTTGCTGTTGGCGTAGTCCACATCCATGGCCAGCATGCCGCCGTCGGATGAGAACGAGTGGCAGTTGCCGCATACGGGCAGGCCCTGGAGTACGATGGGCGGCGAGGGGTTTGAGATGGATCCGAACCGCCAGCGGATGTGAGAGGGGTCCTTGACGGCATCAATGAACGGCAGGTTGACTTCGCGGTAGAACAGGGGCGCCCCGACCGCATCGCGCGACGTGCGGAAGCGGAGGCGTCCTTCGCTGACGAGTTGCCCCGCCGCCGCACCGCGGACGCCTACCACCCGGACGTCGGCGTCCTGCTCCCGTGAACGGCTCTTGATGGCCTCCCACGGCTCCGGAGCGGGGGTCCACTCGGGCTTGCGGGTTAGCGCGCGGACCGGCTCGCCGCCGTCCTGGAACCGGATGGAAATGACCCACGTGTCGCCGGTGGCCGGGCCACCGTCCCATCGGAACGTGGGCGGCACGATCTCCGGCGGAAACACCGCCCCGTCAAGCGGATAGTGGATGGTCAGGGCGTGGGGCGGCGGGCCGTCTGCCGCACGCGCGAGCACGTCTGCCGGTCGGTGGTCGGTGTCGGCGCTCGTGATCGCAGGAAGAAGGGCAACCGCCCCGATCAGCGATGCCAGAGCCACCGCGTAAAGGCCCACTGCCTTGTGCACCAGCCGACCCATATGTGGCTTGGCCTCCCGGGCTCACCAACCAGTTGGGTGCAGCGAGATATTGTGTGAATCGATACTCGGCTTGTTTGCTTCGCGATTCAGCGGGGTTCCTGCAGGTCCGGAACGGCGAACGATGACTTGGGCTCGCCCGATAGCCCGCGGGTTCCACTGGCGTTCTTCGTCCACAGTATGCGCTACGGTATCGGATTCCGCAAGGCATTGGGATTAGGCTTTGTCTCATGAATCGGGCGTCGGCCCGAGAGCGAGCGAATTCGACCCTGGCAAGGAGCCCGAAGCAAGCGATTCGCCTTTGAATCGTCGATACAGGGCGACGCCGCCAGGACCGAATGCAGCCGCCCGAAGCCAGGCCGATTCATCAGACACAGCCTAGGCAATCTGCCTGGCGAGGCGCAGGCGGTGGGCGTGATGGGCACCGGCGCCTTCGCGCCTGCCTTTACCCCTTCAGCAGCGGCCCCAGGTCCGCCAGGTACACCTTCCGCGGACCGTCCGGGCAGGCGTTGAAGGCCACGAACCGGAACGTCGGGTCCCACGCCGGGTGCGGGTCCACGCGGAGTTCGTTCTTCGGGCCCTTCCACGCGGGCTTCGAGCCGATGCGGACGAACGGCGTCTCCGTCCCGCGCTGCAGGTCAATCAGCCGCAGCGGTACCGTCCCGTCCTCGAACGCCATCGGCTCGTGCAGGTAGCAGTCCGTGACGACGTGCCGGCCGTTTGGGTGAAGGCTGGGGTGCCCGGAGCCGGGCACGGCCTCGGTCATCGTGGCGAGGCCCGCGCCGTCGTATCGGGCCCGGACGAGCCAGAGCCCCTTCTTGCGGCCGTGCAACTTCAGGTTCATCATGACGTGCTGGCCGTCGGGGCACCAGTTGGGATGATGGCCGCCCTTGTCGGCCCATTCCGAGGCGGGGATGGCCAGGTGGATGTCGCTGCCGTCGGCCTTCATCGTGACGAGTTGCGACCGGGCCCGCGCGCTGCCCTCCGCGAAGAGGCGCAGGACGAGCATGATGCGGGTCGACTGCGGGTTGACCTTCGTGTGGAAGGCGTAGTACGTACCGGCCTCGGCGGCCCCGGCCGGGAGGACCGCCTCGACGATTCTCCGGAGGCTGGCCACGAGCCGGCACGCGCCCGTCTCGGTGTCGGTAACGTAGACGCCGTCGTCGTTCGGCGCGCCCTGGTTGGTGGGCACGTGCTCGGGCGGCACGATGACGCCGTAGCCGGCCTGGACGGTGGTGATTCGCCGCAGGCATGCGCTGACGGCGCTCCTGCCGTCCGGCGCGAGCATGTAGACGGTGCCCTTCAGCCGCCGGCGCCGGCCCGAGAGCGGGTCCAGCCGCACACCGAACGGTTGCCACGTCCGCGTGTCCACGTCGTTGAAGTAGAGGGCCTCATCGGTCGTGCCCCACTGGACCTGGGCGCCGAGTTGGGTGTCCCAGCCGCGTGTCTCGGCCACGGTGCGGTGCGCGCCCGTGGCGAGGTCGACGAGGACGACCTTCGCCGCGTCGCCGGGCTCCGGCAGGCGGTCCGTGAACGGGAACTGCGTCACCGCCAGGTACCGCCCCGACGGGCTGACGGGCGACGTGTCGAAGAACCGGTGGATGCTGCCCGGCGCCTCGGGCGTGACGCACCAGACTCTCGCAGCCGGGTCGAACCCGCGGTACCGGGGGAAGTGGGCGTCGAGGTCGATGGCGGCCAGGCCCGGGGACGTTGTGGCAGCCGATGCGCCGGCGGTGCGGGAGTTCGGTGCGCCGGAACAGCCGGCGGCACCGAGCATCGCGGCGGCCGTGCAGGCCTTCAGGAAACGGCGGCGGGTGGTGGGCATGGCTCGGCCTCCTTGGGTCCGGGAGATTGCCGGGTGGTACGGTCACGCGCGTGGCGCGACGGCTGCGCGGCGGGTGCGGAGACCCGCCGCGCTATTTGTCATATCGGGAGAACACTGGCGGGCAAGCCGCCAGTGGCACCCGGCGCGATGGCTCGCTCAGCCGCCGGCCTCCTCCTGCTTCGGTGGCGTCTCCTGCTTCGGTTCGCCGGTGGCGTCCAAGGGGTTACGAATCGTGACGGGCCGGGGGGCGATGGCTCGGACGAGGTCCGGCAGGTCGTATCGCTCCAGGGCCCCCGGCACCACGTGGCCGAGTTGATGCTTGCAGAGGGGCGTGGCCACCACGTCCATCCACGAGTCGATGCTCTGCTCGACGAAAACCTCGGCGAACCGGCCGTCGAGGGCGGCGGCGTGCAGGGCGATGGGCCCCGCGCCGCCCCTGCCGATGAGGCGGATGCGGGAGGCGTCGATCTCCTCGCGGGCCGCGAGCACATCCAGCGCCGCCAGGACGTCCTCGGTCCGTTGGCCCAGCAGGGGCCGGCCGACGTGAACGCCCAGGTAGGCGATCGGGTACTCGTTGCTCCAGTACCGTTTGGGTTTGCTGGGGGTGGTTTCGCCGAAGCCGCGGACGTCAATCGTCAGAACCGCCCGGCCTTCCTTGACGAGGGCGTCGACGGCCCCGCCGGGTTTCGCCTCCGCGCCCTTGCCGCGCGCGTCCACGTACAGGACGGCAGGCATCTTGCCCTCACGTTTGGCGGGCAGGAAAAGGAGGGCGGGGACGACCGGTTCGGCGTCGCGCTCGATGCGAATCTTCTCGATGGTGCAGCCGTCGCGCGCGACCGTGCCCACGGTCGTGGTCTTGGGGGCCGCCTCGAGTTTGCGAACGGCGGCGAGGCGGCGGACCTCGGCCAGGCATGCCTTCTTCGGGTGGTCTTTCCAGAACGCCGCGCGGTCTTTGGCGAGGGCCTTGGCGCGGTTCATGTTCAGGTCCCAAACGGTTACGCCGCCCAGTTCCTTGACCACTTGGCCGCACGCCGTGACCTGGAGGTCGGCGTCTTTTCGGAGGGTGAGGTCGGGCTCGGTGGCGGCACCGTCGATGCCCAGGAGCCAGCGCCGCATCCACCTGAGGGCGGCCTCGCGCCGCGGCCGGCTGAAGCCGTGCTTGTCCGGATACTCGAACAGGTCCACCCGTTCGCCGTGGCCGAGGATGCCGTACAGGCGTTTGGCCTCACGGAAACTCGTCCACGAGCCGTCGATGTCGAAGAAATCGTGCGTGGCCGTTAGAATCAGCGTGGGCTTGGGGGCCCGGAGGGTCACGTAGTCGGCGTGGTCGATGCCGAGGGCGACCTGGGCGGTAATGTTCTGCTCGCCGTCCTGCGGGCCGATGGTGTGAAACAGATGCCCCAGCGACGTGATGTAGCAAGAGGGTGCGGCCGCCAGGATGCGGTCGTCGGTGGCCATCAGGTACGAGGTCATCGTGCCGCCACCGGAGTTGCCGGTGCAGCCGAGGCGCTTGGGATCGACCTCCGGCCGCGAGGCCAGGTAATCCATCGAGCGCAGGCCGTCCCAGATACGGTAGGTGGCGGCCGAGGCGCCCGTCAGGCGGGCGCCGATGTCCGTCAGGGTGTGCTCGGTCGTGCCCCAGATCGTCGGCTTGCCCGTCTCGTCGAGCAACTGGCACCGTTCGCCTTGGCCGATGGGGTCGTAGCAGAGAGCCACCATGCCGTACTTCGCGAGCAGAATGCTGATGCTCTGGTACGCCTCGGAGGCCTTGCCGTTCTTCGAGTGCCCGCACGGCACCAAAACGCCGGGCATGGGCGGCTTTCCGGCGATGGGCAGGTACAGGTTGGCGGTCACGTGGTGGTTGGGGCGGCTTTCGAAGAGGACCTTCTCGATGCGGTAGCCGTCGGCCTGGATGGTACCGACGGTTTTGGCGGCCAGCGGCGTGCGGTTGGGGAACGGGCCAACGGCGTGCATCCAGTCCTTCTTCACGCGTGCGATGCGTGCCTGGACGGCCTCGGCGGTCTCCAGGGCCGCGACCTCCTTGGCGCGGGCCTCCAGCAGGCGGTCGGCCTCGCCCAGGAGATACGTGCGGAGCATCTCGCCGGGGTCTTCGTCGGCCGAGAGGACCGTGAGGGCGTCGGCGGGCTTTTCGGCCTGGCCGGCCAGGACGAGGATGGGCATACAAAGCAGGGCAAGCAGGGTCGTCAGCGTACGCACGGGCCTCTCCTTTGGTCTGACTAGCCGCGAGCGGGAGATGTAGGCCGGGACGACGTCCCGGCGATCGTGAATTGCCGGGGCTGTTGCCCCGGCCTACATATTCTCACGGAGTTCCTCCAGCCGCACCTCGGCGCCGCGTTCCTTGCTGAGTTGGGCCGCCGTCATGAACTCGATGATCTCGAGCGTCTCGGCGGGGTCGATCGGGGCCTTGCGCGTGTGGAAGAACTCGGCCATCGTCTGCACGAGGCCGTTGTACGAGAATCCCTTTTTCGTTTCGACGGTGCCCTCCGTGCCCCAGACCGTGACGACGGGCTTGTAGTCGCCCTTCTTCACGCCGCGGAAGACGCCCACGCGGCCGTCTTTCCACCGGCCGGTGGTCACGTCGAGGTTGCCCTCGGTCGTCCGCGTCACGCTGACGCACCCCGGCCCCATGACCGTGTACAGGGCCTCGACACCGTGAATGCCGTACCAGAAGAGGTCGGGGTGGTGCGGTTCGACGTTAAACGGGGCGGACCCCTGGACCTTCGTCACCTTGCCGACGCCGGCGTCGGCGCAGAGGGCCTGAATCTCCGGCTGGAACCGCGAGCACGAGCAACTGAAGAACGGGGTGCCGGTTTCGCGGGCCAGGCGGACGATGGCGCGGGCGTCGGCAAGGCTCGCCGTAAACGGCTTGTCGATGAAGCACGGTTTGCCGGCTTTCAGAACGGGCCGGGCCTGGGCGAGGTGCGGCCGACCGTCCACGCTCTCGATGAGGACCACGTCGACCTTGGCGAGCAGGGCTTCAATGGTCGGCACGATGTCAACGCCGTACGTCTCGTGGATTTGCTGGGCGAACTTATCGACGCGGCTGGCGCTCGACGGCACGTCGGGGCTCCCGCCCTTGAAGGCCGCCACCACCTTGACCCGCCATTCGGGGTGCTTGTGAAACAGCCCCGTGAACGCGGGCACGTGCGATGTGTCGGTGCCGATGATGCCGGCCTTCAGGTCCTTCGTGGCCCAGGCGGGCGGCTCGGCGGCCGGGAGGACCGTGGCGAAGGCAGCGAGGGCAAGAAACGGGAGCATTGGTCGCAGCACGGGCGTCTCCTCTCGTGGCGCGCAGACTCGAGCCGGCCTGGTTGAGCCGTCGACCGAAGGTCGACGCCGAACGGCCGCCGACGTGCCGTCGACGGCTCAACGCTGGCGCGCCGGGACCAGTGACACGCGGCGATCACGTTTCAATCGCTACTCGCCCGGGAACGTCCAGATGGCCGAAGGCGTATGGGCGTCGGCGAAGATGCGTTTCATCTCGGCCACGATCTCGGGGTGGGCGCCGGCCACGTTCTTCGTTTCGCCGAGATCCTTCTCCAGATCGAAAAGCATGACCGGGCCCGGGGTCTTTTTCGTGACGTTCCGCTGGACGGCCTTCCACTTGCCCTTGCGGACGGCGCGTTTGCCGCCCTGCGAGTGAAACTCCCAGTACATGTATTCGTGCTGCTTCTGCTCGCCGGGCCTGCCGAGCAGGGTGGGCAGGAACGAGAGGCCGTCGATGCCGTCCGGGACGGTTGTGCCGACAATCTCGCACAGCGTGGGCAGGACGTCCCAGAAGGCCGAGACGTGGTCCGTGGTGGCGCCGGGCCGGATGTGGCCGGGCCAGCGGGCCAGCATCGGTACGCGGATGCCGCCCTCCGTCAGGCTGCGCTTATGGCCGTTGAGCGGCCCGTTGGAGTCGAAGAACTCCGGCTTGTGCCCGCCCTCGAGGTGCGGGCCGTTGTCGCTCGTGAACATGACGACGGTGTTTTCGTCGAGGCCAAGTTCCGCCAGCAGCGCAAGCACCTGGCCCACGCCTTCGTCGAGAATCGTGACCATGGCGGCGAAGGCGGCCACGGGGTTCTTCGTCTCGGTGCCGGCGTACTTGCCGACCACGTCGTTAAACTGCGGAAACTGCTTGCGGAATCGTTCCAGGTACGGCTCGGGCGCCTGCATGGCGGCGTGTGGAATGGTGACCGGCATGTAGCAGAAGAACGGCCGCCCCTTGTTGCGGCGGATGAACCCAAGCGCACGTTCCAGAATGAGAGCGTGCGAGTACGTCTTACCGTCCAGTGGGACCTTCTGGTCGTTGTGGAAGAGGTAGTCCGGATAATACCGGTGGGCGTTCCGCTGGCAGTTGTAGCCGTAGAACTCGTCGAAGCCCTGGCGAATCGGGTCGCCGGGCGACCCGGGCGGGCCGAGTCCCCACTTGCCGAAGGCGCCCGTGGCATAGCCGGCCGCCTTGAGGCGTTCGGCCAGGGTAACGGTGCCGGCGGGAATCGGCTCCTGCCCGATGGGTTTCTGCTCCCGGTTGCCTCGCACGTACGAATGGCCGGTGTGCAGGCCGGTCATCAGGACGCACCGCGACGGCGCGCACACCGTGCTGCCGGCGTAGTGATCGGTGAAGCGCAGGCCCTCGGCGGCGAGGCGGTCGATGTGCGGCGTCGCGAAATGTTTCTGCCCGTAGCAGCCCAGGTCGCCGTAGCCGAGGTCGTCGGCGATAACGTAAACGATGTTGGGTTTGCGTCCGGCCGTGGCGGCCTGTGCCCACGCGGGCAGGGCCAGCGACGCCAGCCCCAGGTGCTGGAGAAAGGCGCGGCGGTTCATGGTCTACTCCTCAAAGAGCCCGCTCACTATCGTTCGCGGCTCGGATAGCCGTTGCTCGTGCCGTTTCCAGAAAGGTTGTGTGATTCTTGGGTGCCACCGATTGCTTGTCAATCGGTGTGCCTGACGAGCGGCACGGACTGCAAGCAGTCCGTGGCACCCGCGAAAAGTGACCGTACCTTTCTGGAAACGGCACTAGCCGCGAGCGCAAGCGAGCGGTCGAACCGGCAGGCGACCCGCCCGTGGAACCCGGCCATTACGGCGGGGCGGGTTTCTTGTGGGCGTTGTCGTGTTCGTCGGATTCGTTGACGTAGTCGTCGGGGTCGACGCGGACGGTGATCATCTCGCCCACGGCCGCATGCAGTTGAGCCTTGATCAGCCGCGACTGGTGCCGCTTCAGCCCCTGGGCGAAGGGCACGGTCGTGCTCGCCCCCGTGGTCTGGTTTCGGAAGAGGACCTGGAAGGGACCCTTGGCGTCGCGGGAACCGGCGTTCTCGATCCGGACGTGCACGCCCACCTTGGGCGTGGCGGTGATCCGCTGGACGTCCATGTGGTCAACGCGGAGGTTCGACTTGCACCCTGCTGCCATCGCCAGGCCACCGGCCAGCAGCACACACACGGTCAGGCTGATCCGTTGCATGGGGCATCTCCTTTCCTCGTGTCCGCTCCCTTATGGTCGCGGTTCGGACTCCCTTTGCCCGCGGCTCGGACTCGCGTTTCGCGGCTACTTGTTGTGATACGGGTCGGGGCGGACGCCGGCAATCGGCTTGCCGTCGCGGCCGACGATGCGGGCGCACGCCTCCCACGGGCCGGAGTCCTGGATGATCTTCACCATCAGGAGGTTGGCGCCCGGGTTCAGACGGATGTCCACCTTGTGTTCGCCGGGCGTACAGGCGCCGGGCATGCGGTTAACGAGGATGGATTTGCCGTTCAGCCAAGCCTTCATGCCGTCATCGGACCCGGCTTCGAGGCGGGCGTCGCAGGCCTTGTCGGCATGAATCCACGTGCGCAGGTACGCAACGCGGTTGCCGCCGGCGCCCAGAATCTTGTCCAAACTGAGGACGGGCGACGCGCCCTTGGTCTTGACGGGGCAAACGACCCAGTCGGCCTGGCCGCTTTCCTCGGGCGGGAACACCGTGTTGACGAGGGCATCGTGCTTGGCGCCCCGCTTGGTGAAGGGGCCGGCAATTTGCCAGGCCACCAGGTAGTCGCCGATGGCCTTTGCCCGGGCCAGGATCTGGCCGGCCTGTTTGCGTGCGTCCTCGTTCGGGGCGGCGGCCCGCAGTTTCTTCATGGCGGCGGTTACGGCGGCCGTATCGGTGCCGAGGACGGCCGGGCCGATCTTCAGGACCGCCAGGGCCGCCTCGTTGCGGACCTGCGGGTCGCCGAGTTGGTCGGCCGCCATCGCCAAGGCCTGCGGATGGGGTACGCCGGCCAAGCCCGCCAGGACGAGTTTCTTGTCCTCCGGCCGGTCGGCCATCGCCATCAGGTTGCCGTAGGACCGGACGGTATCGGCCGTGGGCACCCCGGCCCCCTGGGCCAGCAGCCGGGCGCTGCCTCGGATCGCCACCACCCGGTATGTCCGGTTGTCGGTCTTCTTCGCCAGGTCCAGCAGCGCCGGCACGGCGGAGGCGTCGGGCCAGGAGCCCAGGGCCCGGATGGCGGCGTCGCGGACGCCCTCTTGCCCGTCGTCCAAGGCGCGGGTCACGGTCGTCAGGGCCTTGGCCCCGCCAATGTTGCCGAGCACGCGGAGCAGCGAACCCTTGACGGTTACGTCGCTGGTTTTCCCGAAGGCCGCCAGAACGGCGTCGGCCCGGCCGGCGGGGTCGGCTTTCTGGGCGAGTTCCACGACGGCCCGCTCGGCGGTCGGTCGGCCGCCCGGCCCCTTCAGGGCGACGAGGCGGTCGACGACGGCCGGCAACTGGTCCGGTCCGGCCAGGTACCCGATGGCCTTGAACGCGGCTTTCTGGACGTCGGCGTCGGCGCAGGCGGCCTCCTGGAGCAGGGCGGGCACCGCCTGTGTGGCACCCCGGCCGTGGAGCACGCCAATCAGGTTGGCCCGCAGGGCGAGCGGGGCCTGTTTCATCTCCGACAGGATCGCCTCGGCCACGCCGTTACCGGTCAGCTGACTGAGCGAGACCAGGGCGGCCTGCTTCTCGGCGGCGGTCTTGCCGGTGGCGGCGGTTTTGGCGAGCAGCGGGACGGTGTCGGCGGAGCCGACCTTGGCCAGACCCTCGATGGCGGCGACGCGGGCTTGGGGTTCGGCGGTCGTAAGGGCGTCGGCCAACACCTTGCGGACGGCCGGGCCGCCACGCTCTGCCAGGGCGCCCAGGAGCAGGGCCTGAACGTCGGCGGACTGCTTGGGCAACTCGGCCGCCAACCGCTCGACGATGCCTTCGCCCTTGAGGACCGGGACGTTGGCGATGGCGGTGGCCTTCATCATGGCATCGTTGCCGCGAATGGCGGCCAGCACGTGCGGGACGGCCTTGGCGCCGGCGTACCGCATCAGGGCCACCAGCGCCCCTCGGTGGTAATGGATGGGCACGTTGTCGTTGTAGATGGCTTCGAAGAGGGCGACGGCCCGGTCGGTCTGGCCGGCGTCGGCCAGGCGGTTGGCGCAGCGGAGGGTGGCGTCGGTCGCGGGTCCGCGCAGGGCTTTCGGGGCTTTCTTGCGGAGGCCGTCGAGAACGTCGGCCGCCTGGGTCGTGGCGACCTGGCCGAGGGCGGCCATGGCGGCCTCCGCGACCAGGGGAGCCTTATCCTCGGCTCGCTTGGCCAGCATCGGGACGGCCTGGGCGTCGCGCCGGTGCCCCAGGACACCCATGATGCAGATGGCGGCCTCGCCGTCGGACTTCTCCAAGCCGCGCCTGAGCGCCGCCAGGGCCTTGTCGCTCGGGTTCGGCTGAAGGGCCCAGCAGGCGACGTGGGTCATTTTGGGATCGCCGAGCAGGCTCTCCAGGGCGGGGATGCAGGCGTCGGAGCCGACCCGGCCCAGCAACTGGCAGGCCTGGAGTTTGGCCTCATAGTCGGCTTGGCCCTTGATGAGGCCGACGAGTTTGGACTCCAACTGCCGCATCAACTTCGGCTGGCCGTGCAACTGGGCGGTCAGTTCGCAGATGTGGCTGACGGGCGTGTTGTCGTCGCCGGCCTTGAAGGCGGCGAGGGCGGCCACGGCCTCGTTGACGTCGGTTTCCGAGACGGCCCCGGCGGCCGGGCCGGCCACGGCCGCGACGGCCAGGGCAACGGCGGTGAAGCAGGCAAATGTGCGTGTCATGGTTTCTCCCTTCGACTGCATCGCGTGATACGCGGATTCCTTGTGCCGACGACGGCGGGCGTCAGATGCGCCACGGCGACCGCAAGGAGCGGGCGCGCAGCGTGTTCGCCTCCGGGTCGCCGATGAATGCTTCCTTCACGGGGTCCCAATGGAGCGTCCGCTGGAGACGGAGCGCGATGTTTGTCAAGTGGCACACGCTCATGGCGCGGTGGGCGGCCTCGGGATGGCAGACCGTCCGCCGGCGGGTCTTGATGCCTTCCAGGAAGTTGCGAATGTGGTCGCCGGGCTCACCCCAGCCCTTGGCCGAGATGTCGCGCACCCGCAGCAGCGACGCCGGCTCGGCCGTGACGGTGTTCGTGCCGTCGTGCACCTGGATCCAACCCTCGGTGCCGACGAAGCGGATATAGCGGTCGGCGAACTTGCCCTTCGATTCCATGATGCAGCGGACGCCGTTCTCGTACGTGAGGGCGACGCGGCACGAGACGGGCACCTCCGTGATGGACTCGGGCGGGGTCCACTCGACCTGTTCGACCTCGGCCTTGACGGGGCCGGTGTGCTCGGCCCAGTTGGCCCACTGGGCGAGGTCCGTCCAGTGGCAGCCCATGCCGTCGACCATGCCGCCGCCGGTGTCCCAGACGTATCGCCACCCGTTGACCCGGGCCCACATGAACGGGTGCCAGGGCGTGGTGCCGAGCCACATGTCGTACCCGAAGCCGTCCGGCACGGGCACGGGCTTGGTGGGCTTGATGGCGGGGCACTCCCAGAAGTTGCAGATGACCTCTTTCAACTCGCCGATGCGTCCCTGCTGGGCGCACTCGACGGCGAACCGAAACGAGTCGGTCGAGTGTCGCTGGTGCCCCGCCTGGTAGATCGTGCCGAGGCGGTTGCAGGTCTCGGCCAAGGCCCGGCCTTCGGCAAGAGTCAGGCTGATGGGTTTCTCGCTGTAGATGTCGAGGCCGGCCCGGGCGGCGTAGATGGAGCCGACGGCGTGCCACCGCGCGCCCGTGGCGACGAGGACGCCGTCGAGGTCCGGCCGGGCGAAGAGTTCCCGGAAGTCGCGATAGGTGGCACAGTCGGCGTTGCCGTAGTGCTCGTCGACCTGCTTCTTGCCCTTCGTGAGGTTGGGGTCGCGGCAGTCGCAGCAGGCGAGCCACTGGACGTCGGGCTGGGCCAGAAAGTGGTGCATGACCCGCGGCCCGCGGTTGCCGCACCCCATGATGCTCATCGTAACGCGCTCGCTGGGCGAAACGGCGTCCGGGGCGGCGCCGGTGGCGGTGTCGGGTACCACGTAAGGGGCGGCTGCGACCGCCGTGGCGGCCAAGCCCAGCCGCCTCAGAAACTGCCGACGTGTTCGTCGAAGCATGTCGGGCCTTTCCGGCTGAGGACGGAACGACGGTCCCTCCCGGCTGAATAAACCGGGAAGACCGGTTATAAGGTCGGCAGAAGCAGGGGACAAGTGTTTTCGGCGGTGTGGGCCGGACTCCGGCAAGCGCTTTATCCCGTGGGCCGGGGGCGGTATGATGCATTGGGTCGGAAGAACCTTTGGCGTTTGCGGGAAAGGAGGGCGATATGTTTGTGGACTCCCTATCGTGGGGCGTAATCGTGCTGGTTCTCTTGGGGGTGTTGCTGCTGGTGGGCGGCCTGGTGGGGCTCGTACTGCTGATCGTCGGTATCGCGAAGCGCAAGACGGCCGTGTGGGTCATCGGCCTCGTGTGCCTCGTGCCGGTGGTGCTGGCGGCGCTACTCGCCGTGCCGGCGCTCGTGTTCCTGGGAATTGCCATCCCCGCGCGTATGGCGACACCCATGGTCATGGAGGCCCCCGAGGCACTGATGCCCATGGAGGAATCCGGCGAGGGCGATTTCGTCCGCATGGGCAACGGGCGGGCCACCGCTCGGGCCGCCGGCGTCGACATCGAGGTCCTTCGGCCCGGGAGCGGCTCCTCCGGGTCGTCCACGAGCACCCATCACGGCCTGGGCGGCCTGAAGGAGGAGCACCGCATTCACCTGGGCGACGTTACCGTTGACATCCGCAACGAGAACGGCCGGTTGGATCTCTCCGTCAACAGCCGGGACTGCGGCCGGGTGTCGCCGGGCGACCAGGTCGTCGTGACCGAGGACCGGCAGGTGTTCGTCAACGGCATGCCGCGGTAGGCGGCGGGCGGACGGGACGACTCGATCGTGGCGATTCGCCTGGCCATCTTCGACATCGACGGCACGCTGCGCCGGGTCCGCAGCCCCTGGTGGCGCCTGCACGAGCACCTGGGCACCGCGGAGGCGGCCGCCGCGTATGCGCCCATGTTCGAGCGGGGCGAGGTTTCCTACGACGCCTGGGCCCAGCTCGACGCCGCCCTCTGGCGAGGCCGGTCGCGGGACGAGATAGCCTTGGCCCTCCACGCGAATCCCCTGCGCGACGGGGCCGAGGCCCTGGTCGCCTGGTTGCGCGAGCGCGGCGTGCCGTGCGTGGCTGTCAGCACCGGCCTGGCGGTCTTCGCGGAACCGACGGCGGCGGCCCTGGGCCTGGGCGAGGTGGTTTGCAACCGGCTCGTCTTCGACGGCGACGTGTGCCGCGGCGAGGCCGAGGTCTGCGTCACCGAGACGAGCAAGGGCCAGGTGATGGCCGACCTCCTGCGCCGGCGACAGGTGTCCGCGGCCGACGTGGTGGCCTTCGGCGACGGCCCGGCCGACGTGCCGATGCTCAGGGCGGCCGGCATCGGCGTGGCCGTTTGCCCGAAGCACGATACGGTCCGCGACGCAGCGGATTACGTCGTGGACGACGAGCCGATTGACCGGGTCATCCCGGCCCTGGCGCGGCACGGCGTGTAGGGCGGAACGGTTGTCGGATGCCCGATGCCACGCTCGGGTGCCGCGGCGGGCTCGGCACCCTGTCGCGAGGCGCGTGCCATGGCGAAACGTCCTCGCAGGCGGCGCGGCCGCCCGCGAGGACGCAACGATCCCGTCGATCCTCGGGCATTACTTCAATTCTTTAATGTAGATGTTGCGGAACTGAATCAGGCTGGAGGCCGGGCTGTATTTGCCCGTCTTTTCGTTGTACCCGCCATGGTGCTGCAGCGCGATGGGGCCCTTTTCGGGCCACCCGGGGAACTGCCCGTCGATGGCCGTCTTGCCGTTCAGTTTCACCGTTACGTGTTCGCCCTTGACGGTGACCTCGAAGGTGTTCCACTCGCCGACGGGGTTATCGCCCTTGGCCTTGGGGACGGCGGCGGCCCGTGCCTCGGCGGGCTGCTTCTTGTCGGTGCGGTAGCCCCAGAGTTCGCCGGACCCGCACGGCCAGCACCAGATGTTGATCTGCGTCTTGCCGGTGCCTCGCAAGAAGATGCCGGAGTCGGCGTTCGGCGTGGGGGTCTTGATGACCTTGCCGTTGGCGTCGGCCTTGTACGAGCCGTCGGGCAGGATGGTGGGCATCGCGTAGAGGCCGGTGGTTTGCTTGAGCCGCCAGTCGATGCGGAGCATGTAGTCGCCGAACTCCTGCTCGGTCACGAGGTTCTTGCCGCCCTTGGCTTCGCTGCGGGCGTCGTAGTCGATGACGCCGTCGACGATCTTCCAGTGGCCGTTGTCGCCCTTGGGCACCTTCCAGCCGGAGAGGTCTTTGCCGTTGAAGAGGGGTTTCCACCCGTCGCCCTGGGGCGGCGCGGCGAAGAGGCCGCCGGCCAGCAGGCCGACGAGGGCAGCAGTCAGCACCATCGTACGCGTCATGAGGGGCTCCTTTCGTTCGCTCGGGCACACCGTGCGTGCGGGTGCCGCCCCATTGGGGGGGGCGATGGTTTATCCCCACCGGCAGCCGGAGGTTCCGGCGGAACGCACCGGCCCGCGCGGCACGGTCACCCGTTTCATCGTCGGCGTATAGGCTGCCGGCGCCACGATAAGGAGTCAATGGCTCGTCAGTTGGAATGCGAGAGATCGCGACCACCTACTGCGACACGTAGTCGTTGCCGAGGGCCTCGCGGCGTCGGCGTTCGATGTGCTCTTCGATCAGGTGCGGGGCCATCTTGCGCAGGCTGAGTTGTTTGCGGATGGCCGTCTGCCACTTCTCCTCGAACGACCACGCGTCCGGGAACCCGTTTAAGACGGCCTTCTCGCTGGTGTCCAGGGCGTTGTAGAGGCGCAGGCGCCGACGGACGGCGTGTTCGAACTCGGCCCGGGCACGGTTGGCGGCGGCGCGTCCGGCGCCGGCCCGCGTGCGGTGTTCGGCCATGACCTGCGAGGCCCGTTGCTGGAGCGCCTCGCGCGCGGTGGTGTCGGCCGCCTCCTGTTCGCCCTGGGCCAGGAGGCTGTTGAACGTGGCGACCTCGGCCTCCGTCTCCCGGGTGAACGCCTCAATCGCCTGGGCGGCGGCAGCGGCCTTGCTGCGCAGCTCGTCGTCCATGACCTGGGCGGCCTGTTCCTCGAGCGTTTGGAACTGCTCACGGGCCCGGCGCGCCTCGGTCTCGATATGGCCCTTCACCTCGCGGAGCGAGGGAAGAAACCGCGACCACTCCGACAGGTCGAGCTCCGGAACGCGGGCGGCCTGGTCCTTCGCCCACTCGCCGGCCTCGTCCCATTTCTCGGAGAAGACCCCAAATCCGTAGTGCAGCCCAACCGCCGCCGCGGCTACGAGAATCAGGCCGACGACCGCAGCAGTCAGCACCATCGTACGCGTCATGAGGGGCTCCTTCCGTTCGCGCGGATCGCGCGTTGGTTTATTGCCCTGAGGTGCGGCGAGTTTCGGTCGAAGGGCGCCCCCGGGCGCCCCGGCGGCGTCAACGGCGGGTCCGGCCGTCAGTCCAGCCGAATGCCCTTTTCCTCGAGCCATTCCTTGAGGTCGCCCATTTGGGTCTCGAAGACTTCGCTGTCGTACTGGGCCTCCATCTTGCGGATCATGTCGGCCAGGTCGGGTTTCTCGGCGATGGCCTCGGTGACCTTGGCTTCGAAGCGGTCGCTGGCCTGGCGCACGTCGTCGGTGTTGATCTGGACGCCCAGGATGCCGGCAATCGTGCGGGCCATCGCCTCGATGCACCGCGGATTCGTCCCTTGGATGTACGCGGGGACTTCGGCCACCAGGGTGGCCATCTTCACCCCGCGGTCCGCTGATGCGTGCGTCAGGTACGTTGCGAAGTGGGCCGGCCCCTCGTAGTCCGTGAACCGGAAGCCGTGCGGTTCGAGTTCCGCCTTCATCTCGGGGTCCGACACGGACGCGTACAGTCGTGGGTCGCGCGTGTGCGGCACGACGCCGGCGTAGGAGCCGAGGAAGTAGACGGCTCGTACGCGAAAGACCTCGACCAGGCGGAACAGGCAATCGGCGAAGTCCTCCCACGCCAGGTTCGGCTCCTTGCCGCGGAACAGGATCAGCCGCGTCGCCTCGGCGTACCGGAAGACGTTCTCGGGCGCCTCGTAGGTGTGGACGATGCCGTCGGTAATCTCGCACCGCGGCCGGAGCAGGGCCGAGAGCTCCATCGGCCCCGGGAAGTTATAGACGTAGAACCCCTGGGGCCGAATGGTGGCCAGCGGCGCGGTGCCCAGCGTCTCGCTCAGGTAATGGACGGTGCCGGTCGAGACGTCGCCGCCGTCCATCCAGCCCGAGAAGCCCAGGATGAGCCGGGCGCCGTCGAGGTCCGGGTGGGTCTCGATGTCCAGGCGTTCCGCGGTCATGAATTCCTTTCAGGCCACAAACGCCCCCACGGGTCACGGGGCACGCGGTACGAGCCACAGGCTACCGCCACGGGCGGCAGGCTGCAAGCCACAAGCCGTGGCTGGCCGGGGAAGCGCTTGCGGTGGGCGGCGTGGTACCTACAATCGAGAATCGACCTGCGGGGTGTCACTGGCGGGTTGCCCGCCAGTACGCTGCGATGGTGCTGAAACACTGGCGGGCAACCCGCCAGTGGCGACCGCCGCACGCGAGGCCAGGCGGCGACGTCGAAGGAAAACAAGGGCACCGCATGGCCACCGCCGACATCGTCAGCCTGATCGTTTACCTGGTGCTGATTACGGGCCTGGGTATTTACGCGGCCCGGCTGGTGCATCGGATGAGCGACTACTTCATGCCGCGCCGCTTCGGCAAGGTCATGATGCTGACGCACGCGTTCGGCACGGGCACGCACTCCGACCAGGCCGTCAGCGTGGCCTCGAAGACGTTCACGAACGGCCTGAGCGGCATCTGGTACCAGTGGCTGTGGCTGTTCTGCACCCCGTTCTACTGGCTCATTGCGCCGGTGATGCGCCGGTTCCGGGCCATTACGACCGGCGACGTTTTTGCGGCCCGGTACAACCGGAGCGTGTCGGGCCTTTTTGCCGTGGTCGGCATGCTCCAGATGAGCGTGAGCATCGGCGTCATGCTTAAGGGCAGCGGTGCGGTCATCGAGGCGAGCACCGATATCCCCGACTGGGTCGCGATCTCGGTCATGACCGTGTTGTTTGTGGTCTACGGTGTGGCGGGAGGGCTGAGCGCCGCCATCATCACGGACTTCGTCCAGGGCATCCTGACGGTCGTGTTCTCGTTCCTGCTCCTGCCGTTCGTTCTCGACGCGGTCGGCGGTATGGCGGGCCTCCACGAGACGATTACCGACCCGGAGTTGTTCTCGCTCGTGGCCCCGGGCGACATCGGCCTCTTCTACATCGTGATGATTGCGCTGAACGGCCTCGTGGGCATCGTGACGCAGCCGCACACGATGGGCAACTGCGCGGCCGGCAAGACCGAGATGGAGGGCCGCGTCGGATGGATGGGCGGTAACTTCGTTAAACGCATCTGCACCATGGCATGGTGCCTGACGGGCCTGGCGGCCGTGGCCTACCTCGCCGAGAGGGACGTGAACCCGGACGACGTGTACGGCGTGATGGCGCGGGACTTCCTGCCGCAGGTTCTGCCGGGTCTGCTGGGCGTGTTCCTGGCGGCGTTGCTGGCCAGCGTAATGAGTTCGTGCGACTCGTTCATGATTGCCTCGTCGGCGCTCTTTACGGAGAACATCTACAAGCCGCTCGCGCCCGGCCGGCCGGACCGGCACTACCTGCGCGTGGGCCGTGTGGTGGCCTTGGTCGTCGTGGCGGGCGGGGTGCTCGTCGCGTTCCTGCTGCCGAGCGTCGTCCACGGGCTGGAATGGTTCTGGAAGATTTCGCCGACCATCGGCATCGCGTTTTGGCTGGGCCTGTTTTGGCGGCGGACCACGGTGGCGGGGGCCTGGGCCGCCACCCTTGTCGGCTTTGCGGTGCTGTTGACCGTTTCGTACGGGACGGGCCTGATGGAGGCGCTCGCAGGGACGGGCGTGGACGAGGCGCTCGGCCTCATCCGCCACACCGACGCCGGCGTGGCCGAGATGGTCCTGCCCTGGCAAATGGTCCTGTATCTCGGCGCAGGAACCCTGGCGGGCGTCGTTGTGAGCCTGCTGACACGGCCCGTGCCCGAGGCCCAACTGGACCACTACTACGCCCTCGCGCGGACGCCCGTTGTGCCCGGCGAGGAGGTCGAGGAGCCGTGCACGCTGCCCCCGGGGACCGAGCCGGCGCCGCGGCGGGTGCTCATCGGGTGGGGCGGCCTCGAGATTCCCGTGCCGACCCGGACGTCGGTCATCGGGTTTGCGGTCGGCTGGGCGCTCGTGGCGGCGATGATCGGCGGGTTCTACTGGATGACGCAGTAGCCGCGGCACGCTCCGGTGCGACGGGCTTACTCCAAACTTGGCTCAACGACCTCGCCGCGGGCCTGGGCCTCGGTCCGCTCGTACGCCCCGTAGAATTCGCTGTTCAGGTCCAGCCACAGCGTGATGCGGTTCAAGGCCGGCGCCGGGAGGGTCACGCCGTAGTGGTCCGGGCCGAGGTAATGGAGCAACTTGGCCGCCTTGGCCCCGAACTTGCCCGGCACCGTACGGGCTCCGCCGTGCACGCCCGTCTTGATCGAACCGTTGTACACGTGGAAGAAGAAACCGAACGCTTCGGCCAGGCCGGCGTACGACCGGGTCCACCCGTGCTTGCCGGCCGGTTCGCCCGTCAGGGGCAGGGCCTTTTCTTTCTGGTGGCACGCCACACAGTGTTTGTCGAGGACGGGTTGGACGAGGCGGACGTAACTGAAGGGGTTCGAGCCTGGGGCGTCGGGCCGGATGATGGCCGGCGCCCGTCTGAGGGCGATGGGCAGGGCCCCGCCCACCCGGCGCTGCCGCCGTTTCGGTTCGTGGCACCCTTGGCACGCGAGCCGCTCGCCCGGGTGAACGTACGTGACGGACCGCATCGACTGGATGGCCATGCCCCGAGCATCGAGTGCCTGGAAGTAGATGGGTACGCCTACCGGGGCCTCGAAGTACGCGCTGCCATCCTCTGCGACCGGCACGGTGCCGAGCGACGCCCGGGCGTTCGACTGGCGGGCCACGCCAATGCGGGGCTGGTCCGGCGGCGGCGTGCTCTTGGGCAGCAGTTGCACGATGCGTAGGGCCGCCACCCTGGCCCCCTTTGGCCACTGAAAGTCGCCGTCGTACACGTTCATGACCGCCACGGTGGCCTTGCGGTCCCCGTGCAGCCGTTTGTCGCGCACCGTTTGCGTGGTTTCGGTGGGGATGACCGGCGGCCGGGTGCGCGGGCGGAGCGGCATCGGGCTCATCGCCGGAACCGACGCGTCGCGGTACAGCAGCGTCCGGTTGCCGAAGGCGTCGGCCAGGTAAATGCCGTGCGCCTTGGCTCCGGGGTCGTAGGCGCACAGCCAGAAGTCCTCGGCGAGCGGCCAGGGGGTGGCGAAGATCATGTACCGGCCAATGTTCCCCCGGCCGCGTTCGGCCTCCGGGAACGGCGCCTCCGGCGTCAGCCGGACGAGTTGCGACATCGCGGCATCGTCTTCGTGCGACTGGTCCACGAGCACCAGCGACCCCATGGCGTGCCCGTGGTGGGCGCCGGTCGTGGCGATGTATCGGGTCGAGCCGGGCACGGCCCGGATGCTCATCTCCATCCACGGCCGGCTGCCGCGCTCCTCCGGATAGTTGCCGTGCATGGACCGCGGGTCGCGGCCGTCGGGGTAGCACGTCCAGATGTGGTGGGCCACGTTGGTGTCGCGGTCCACGTAATCCCACCGCGTGTACACGAGGCGGCCGAAGTGGTCCACGCTGGGGTGCCACTCGTGCGTTTCGTGGTAGGAGAGGGCGACGATGTCCGACCCGTCGGGCTCCATCGCGTGGAGCGTGTAAACGGGGCAGTGCCGGCCGCAACGCAGATACCCGCCCCGGCGGAGGCTGATGAACGCGACCCGCCCGTCCGGCAAGGCGCACGGGTCAAAGTCGTCCCACGGGCCGTCCGTCAACTGCCTTAGGCCCGTGCCGTCCGCGTTGACCCGAAACACGTGGTAGCAGTACTCCGGAGCCCACTGGTAGGTGTCCGTGGCCTTGGCCTGGGTCCAGGCAAAGGTGATGGTCTGGCCGTCGAAGGCCACGTCGGGCGAGAGGAACGCGCCGCCGTCCAACCGCTCGCCCTTGAGGCGGCCGTTCTCGACGCGGGCATCGGCCAGGAGGTTCGTCGCGCGGGGCTCCGGGCCGAACGGGTCCTCCAGGACGTACAGGCCGCCGCCGGGTTTGGCGTTGCACCCGTAGTACTGGTCGCACATGTGAAACGGCCCGCCGGCGTCGTGCCGCGTGATGAAGAGGAGGCGGTTGAAATCCAGCAGCGGGTTCGCCAGTGCGATGCGCCGCTTCAGCCGCATCGCCTCGTGGAACAGGGCGAAGCGGGCGGCCGTGTGCCTCGGCTCAACCGTCGCGGCCCGTCTCCGGAGGGCCTCCAGGTCGTCTGCGGCTTTCGAGAGAGTTGCACGGTTCGTGCCGTTTCCAAAAAGGCTTATAGAATCTCGGGTGCCACGGTTTGCTTGCCAAACCGTGCTCTTCATCCGGCCAGCACCGATTGGCGAGCAATCGGTGGCACCCGCCGGGAGAAGGTCCGCCTTTCTGGAAACGCCGGCAGTCATCTCCCGGAGCCGGTTGAGCAGGGCGGCTGTCCGACGCAGAACCACGTCCGCCGGGTCGCGGTCGGTCTCGTGGATGAGGGCGGCCGGATGGTATGCCTGGCCGGCCACCTGGCCAAACCACGGGCGGTCGCTGAGTTGGCGGGCGAGTTCGGCCCAGTGGCGGGCGGCGGCGTCGGCCAACTCCGGCCGGCCCCACGCCTTGGCCTGGGCGGCTTGGACGTGGGCCACGGACGCCTCCAGCGCCGGGGCACCGCCCGGACGGGCGAGCACCTTGGGGAGACCCCGAATCGCACCGGCCAGAACCGCCGAGCCCCATCGGTTGCCGGACGGCACCGTCACGGTCTGGCCGGCGGCGAGGTCGAGGCGATAGATCGTCCAACCGTAGCCCTTGCCGGCGACGACGCTGACCATGCGGCCGGCCTCGGCCCAGTCGCCGGTCATTTTCAGGCCGGCCGGTGTCGGCTGCGAGGCGACGCTGCCGGCGTTGCCTTCGCCGAAGCAGGCGTACACGGCGCCGTCGGTCTCGGCGGTGACGGTGAGGTCGGCCGGGTTCTTGTGTTCGTTCACGGTGTACGCAAGACCGCGCATCGGGTCCGGCACACGGGTGAAGGTGTACGCGCGATTTGTGCTGACGCAGACGCCCTCGGCCAGCGTAGCGGTGTGGACCGTCTTACTGCCGCGGATGGTGACGGCGGCGGGGCGGTTCGTGGGTGGCGGTTCCTCGGCCGGCAGGACCGTCGACAGGGCGGTCAGGAGCCCTGTGACCACGACGAGCATCCTGGTGGCATGCCGCATTCAACGCCTCTCTCTGGTTCCCCGGCGACGGGCGGCGGGTCTCCGTACCCGCCGCGCCGTTCTCTCGGCGTCGCGGTCGGTGCGGAGGCCGCCCGCGCCGGGTCCGCCGCCCCAATTACTCGGGCAGTTCGATGACCGAGATGGTGTGTGGCTTGTCGTAGGCGTTGCCGGCAAGCGGCAGGTCGATGTTGGCGACGTACAGCCGGTTGCCGCGCAGGCACACCTCGCTGGGCCGGTCGAGTGCGCCGCCTTCGCCGGTCGTGTTGCCGTTCTTCGCCAGTGTGGTGACCTTGCCGGTCTTTCCGTCGACCCGGTGGACGGCGTTGCCGACGAAGTCCGCGACGTAGATGTCGCCGGTCTTGGGGTCGAACTTGATGCCGTCGGTGGACTGCATGCCGTCGCCCTGGGCGAAGACGGTCTGCGAGGCGACCTCGCCTTTTTCGTTAAACGTGCATTTGAGGATCTGGGCGTCGCCGAAGTTGCAGTAGTACAGGTTGCCGTCGGCGTCGAATCCCAAGCCGTTGCCGCCCACGCGCCAGTCGGGGTTGTGCGTTTCGACCGTGGTGATGAGGTGCGGGTCGGCGCCGGCGGGGAGCAGTTTCAGCGGCTTGGCCGGGTCGAGGTCGGCCAGTTTGAAGCGGTACACGCCGCTCACCAGGGGCGTGGCGTCGGGCTTCATCTTTGTTTCGGTGACGTACACGTGGCCGTCGCGCACGCAGACGGCGTTGGACTGGACGAAGCCCTCGACCAGCGTTTCGCAGCGGACGGCCTTACCGCTGTCCATGACCACGCGCAGGAGACGCGAGGAGGGCGTTTCGGCCCAGTCGGACTGGTTGTCGGCGATGTAGAGGTGGCCGTCCGGCCCCACCGCCACGCCCAGCGGGCCCACCTTCTTCGTGTCCGGATGGGCGGGCAGCGCGGTGATCTCGGACACTTGGTCTTTCTCATCGAGGCGCAGCATGACGACCGGGTGCGTGTCGTCGTTGAAGTTCGGGCACGAGAGGATGATGGACCCGTCGGCGGCTACGTCCATGCCGTCCGGCGTGTTGTACTTGTCGGGCAGCGTGACGGCGATGCTCGGTTTCAGGAGCCCTTCGGCGGCCGGCTTGGCCGGTTCCGGGGCGCCGTCGCCGCAGCCGGCCACCAGGGCGGCCAGGAGGAGGGCGGCAATCCAAGGGCGGACGGCAACGCGATGCATGGGGTAACGGTTGGTACGCATCGGGCAATCTCCTTCCAGGTTCATGGTACCCCGGTCCGGACGCTACACGGACCCGGTGTCCAGAGCATTGGAGCAGAGACGTGGTGCGATTGCAACGGTTCGCCGGGGGGCGGCCGGTCGGACAACGGGCCGGAGTTCATCGCCCGGGCCCTTCGGCGGTTCCTGGCGGCGGCCCAGGTCGAGACGCTGTACATCGAGCCGGGAGCCCCGTGTGAGAACGGCACCATCGAGAGCTTCAACGGCACGTTGCGGGACGAGTTCCTGAACGGGGGGATCTTCGACACGTTGCTGGAGGCGAAGGTGTTGACGGAACGGTGGCGGATGCACTATAACCGCAGGCGGCCGCACAGCGCGTTGGGCTGCCGCCCGCCGGCCCCGGAGGCGGTGGAGCCCTTGCCGCCGGGTTCCGCTACGCTCCGCCCCTCGGCAAGGGCCCGAGCAGGCACAGGTCTACCTTAACGTGTAAACGCATTGGTGGGGGCGGGTCAGCAGGTTCGACCGCGGCGAGGAAGAGTAGGCGCAACACAATGAAGGCAATGAGCGGCCGAAACCACCCAAAGCCTCCACGCACGTATTGGCTATCCCCGCCTCAAAGTCAAACAGAAATCCTCTGCCCTGCATAACCCTTTTTTGAAAGACCGACGATGGCTCAGGCAGTCAAGCGACTCAAACACGAGCAGCCCGGCCTGCCGGCGTCGTGCTATCGGCCCCTGAGCGACGCCGACACCAAGCGGGTGGCGGAGGCGGCCCTCGACGTGCTCGCGCGGTCGGGCGTGGCTGTTTACTCCGACACCGCCTACCGCGCTCTGACGGCGGGGGGCGGCCAGGGCGACGACACCACGCGCATCGTCCGCCTGCCCCGGAGCATGGTGGAAGACGCCATTGCCTCCAACCCCTCGTCCATTACGCTCTGTTCCCGCGATGGCCGGTTCGACTGCGTGCTTGAGAAGAACCGGGTGCACTACGGCACGGGGGGGACGGCCATCTACGTGCTGGACCCCGAGACGGGCAAGCGGCGTCCGTCGCGGACCGAGGACGTCATCCTGAACGCGCGCCTCGTCGAGGCACTCGAGAACATTCACCTCTTTACGGTCAACGTGTTTCCGAACGACGTGGAGGAAAAGGACCACATCGACGCCACGCGTTTTTTCCACGCCCTCGATAACACCACGAAACACGTCATGGGCGGCATTTATACGATGGCCGGCTGCAAGCGGGTCATTGAGATGGCCGAACGCATCGCCGGCGGCCCCGAGGCCCTGCGCCGGCGGCCGTTCATCTCCTTCATCACCCTCATCATCAGCCCGTTCAAGATTGACAAGGACTACGGCGACATGACGTGTTACCTGGCGGGCGAGGGCCTGCCGGTGGTTGTGCCCACGGAGCCGATTTGCGGCACGACGTCGCCGGTGACGCTGGCGAGCAACGTCCTGACGCACGTCGCCGAGACCCTGGCCGGCATCACGCTCGTCCAGTCGGTCAGGAAGGGGGCCCCGGGCATTTGCGGCAGCGTCGGGTCGATTACGGACCTGCGGACGATGGCGCATCTGGGCGGGCCCATCGAACGGGCCATGCTCCACGCCGCCGTCGCCCAGATGGCCCAGTACTTTGCGATTCCCCTTTACTCGACGGGCGGCACGAGCGACGCCAAGGAGGTGGGCATCCAGGCCGCCTACGAGAGCGCCATGTCCAGCCTGCTGGTGGCCATGTCGGGCGCCAACTACATCCACGACATCGCCGGCCTCATGGAGGCCGACCTGACGGTCTCGTACGAGAAACTCGTTATGGACAACGAAATCCTCGGCATGTGCCAGCGGGTGCTGCGGGGCATCGAGGTGGACGACGACACCCTCGCCACCGAGATGCTCATCGCGAAGGGGCCGGCCAAGGATTACCTCGCCGAGCAGCACACCGTCCGGTACATGCGGAGCGAGTTTTACCAGCCGCGCCTTGCGAACCGCGAGATACGCGAAGCGTACCGGCCGGACGACACGGCCCTCGCCCGCGCCAAGGCGTTTGTGCGGGCCATGCGCGAAACGCCGGCCGAAAGCCGGCTCGCCCCCGACGTTCGCCGCGCGGTGTTAGACGCCGTGCCGGAAATCGTCTGGCCCGATCGGCCGGCCTGACCCTCCGGGCCGACGGGGCGGTACAGGGCGGTGGAGCTCCGCACGCACCGCGCGGGAAACAGGCGTGTCCAGCCGCGCCACGTCGAATTCGGCCTCGCGCTGGCCGGGGCTCCGAAAAACGGGAGCGGGCGACTCTGGCGGGATTAGGGGTCGCCTGTTTCCCCGCTCAAGAGCCCGGCAGTCCGCTGTTTGGTGTGAATCGTGTTGCCCTCAACCCAGAGTGTCGTGTTTTCGGCGGGCGAGCGGTATCCGTAGGATTTCTGATTCTGGGGCGGGACGAACGCGGAGTTTCGCGCGTGGCGTACGGCCGGCGGCACGGTGCAGAACGCCGGCATCAGGACTCCAACGTTGTCAGACCGTGCCGGAGGGCATATGGGGTCAGTTCCGTCACCCTGTGGATCTCCAGTTTGTTCATGATGTGCTGGCGGTGGGTGTCGAGGGCCTTGGTGCTGACGTGCAATTGCCGGGCGATCTGCCTGGTGCCGTGGCCCTCCGAGAGCAACCGGAGCACCTCGCGTTCCCGGGCCGTCAGGCCCGTGCCGGTGGAATGCACTCCTTTCGGCCGTGTTACTGCCGCGGGATGCCGGCGACCTGGTGCCCGGGTCCAACGATGTACAGCCGGTTGGCGGGTGTCTCGTGGATGTAGGAGGCCAGGATTTCGCCGACGAAGACGACGTGGTCGCCGGCCTCGCATTCGGCGACGACGCGGCATTCGAAGTTCGCGACGGCGTCTTCCAGCAGGACGGAGGCGATATGGGCCGCCGGGCGGGTGCGGGTGCCGGCCTCGATGAGTTTGTCGACGTCTCGCCCCGAGTGCGTGCCGAAATAGAGGGTCTCGTTCTCCTGGTGTTCGGACGGCCACGCCAGGACGAATTCCCCCGCCTGCCGGATGGCGTCGAGGCTGTAGTGGGTCTTGGCGACCGAGATGGCCCACATCGGCGGGTCGTGCGACGCCTGCATCGCCCAACCCAGCGTGACCGGGTTGTACTTGTCGCGGCCGTTGCGGACGATGGCAATGGCCACCGGCATCGGGTACGCCAGCGATTTGGCCTGGGCAAACGTCGCGTCTTTCTGCATAACGGTTCCCCCAAGAAGTGTATGCGTTCAGTGTGTATATGCTATAATGCCCAGTAGTATACCGGAGACGGCCCACCGGTGTCCAGCGGGCATTCAAGAATTGTGAACGTGGCCGGGTGTTGCGGAAGGCCGCCCGAAGCGAGGCGCGGTGGACCGGCCGGCCCACCGCGCGGGATGCGTCCCTTCGGGGTTCACTTGCCGGGCAGGTCGGTCAGTTGCCCGCCTTGGCCCATTGGAGTTGCCAGAGGTTGACGGCCTTCCAGGTGTCGGGGCTCGCCGGCTCCAGGATTACGTGGACGATGCCGGGCTCGTCGAACGTCACGGTGCCGACATCGACGACCTTGGGGGCGTTGAAGCCGCCGGTGGGCGCCACGCCGAACTCGGTTTTCCGGTCGCCCACCCGCAGGCGCAGCCGCGTGGGGTTGCCCGTGCCGAATTCTCCGCGGACGGTGTAGACGCCCTTTTCCGGCACGTGCATGAGCCAGTGAACCCGCTCGTCGGGGTTGTCCCAGAAGCCGACGTTCTGGCGGCCGCTGGCCTTGCCCTCGAGGGCAAGGCGTTTGCCTTCCAGGGTGGCCTTCTCGGCCGGCAGGCTGATTGTCCCGGGCAGCTCGAACTGGGCCGACGCGTGCAGGTCCAGGCCGAAGCCGACCAGCCGGAACGCCCAGGCGTAATCCACCGGCCGCTCGCCGGCCGGGAGGTCCGGCACCTTCAGGACGAGTTGCCCCGCCGGGTTTACCTCGAACGGGATCGGCTTGTCGTGGCCGAGCAGGGTTACCTTGGCGCTCGCGCACGACCCCTCGACCTTGAGGCTGGTCAGCGTAACCGGGCCGCTGGTCCAGCCGAGCATGATGGCGTAAACGGTGTTGCCGTCCTTGGCGCGGGTGTACCGGATGTCGCCTGCCGTGTAGCCGCCCTTCATTTTGACGAAGTGGCCGCCCTTGGCCATGCGGGTGGGGCCTTCGCCGTAGGTCTTCCAGGGTCGGGTGTTGAAGATGGCCTCGCCGGCGTTATCGAGCCAGCGACCCATTTCGAGCAGGACGTGGCGCTGGACGTCGGGAATCGAGCCGTCGGCCTTCGGCGAGATGTTCAGCAGCAGGCACCCGTTCTTCGAGACGATGTCGATGAAGGTGTCGATGACCTCGTCCGGGCTCTTGATGGTAAGGCCCTGGGTGTAGCACCAGGATCCCTTGCTGATGGTGTCGTCGGTCAGCCATTCGAAGTCGGTCAGGCGGTCGGCCCGGCCCTTTTCGAAGTCCTCGACGGCCACCTCGATGGGCAGGTCGCGCTGTTTGCAGGTGATGACGACGTCCTTGCCCCACTCCTTGCTGCGGTTGAAGTAGTAGGCGCAGTACTCCTTCTGGTACGCCTCGGGGATTTCATCGAGCCAGGAGTCGAACCACATGAGGTCGGGCTGGTAGGCGTCGATGACTTCTTTGAGCTTGGCAAGCCAGAAGTCCAGATACTGCTCGCGCGGCATGTAGCCGTATAGGATGGCGTTCTCGGGGTTTTCGAGCAGTGCGGGGAAGTCGCGCTTGATGCCCTCGTAATGGCCGGTCCACTTGCCGTTCTTTGGCCACAGGTTGTTGCGGGCGTGGTGGAAACTCGTGACCAGCCGCATGCCGCGGGCCCGGATCGCCTTGGCGAGTTCCCCCGTGATGTCGCGTTTGGGGCCCTTGTCGGCGGCGTTCCAGGGCGTAACGGCCGAGTCCCACATGGCGAAGCCGTCGTGGTGCTCGGCCACGGGGCCGGCGTACTGGGCCCGGGCTTTCTGGAAAAGGTCGGCCCATTCGTCGGCGTTGAACTTCTCGGCCTTGAATTGGGGCACGAAGTCGTGGTAGCCGGACGCCGTGGGCTCGCCGTATGTCGCGACGTGGTGTTTGTATTCCCCCCGGTTCTTCAGGTGCATGTTCCGGGGGTACCACTCGCTGCCGAACGCCGGCACGCAGTACACGCCCCAGTGAAAGTAGATGCCGAACTTGGCGTCGCGGAACCACTCGGGCACGCCGTGCGTGGCGAGCGAGTCCCAGTCCGGCTTGTACGGGCCGTCGGCCTTCGCCTTGGCCTTTTCGAGGTTGACCTTGGCCTTGGGGACGGCCGCCTGGGCCGGACCGGCGAGCAGGCCGGCGATCAGCAGGGCGGCGACGGCCAGCACAGGCGTCCGGCGTTGACCGCTGGCGCGGCGGGTTCGTGGCACGTGCGTGCGTTGCATGGTTCGCTCCTTTGTTTGCTCAGTGTCTCGTGGTTTATGGTACCACCGTGATACGCTTACCGTCACGCGAGAACGTCATTTCCGGCCCGCCGCCCTTGCCCTTCGCGTATGCCTGCGATGCAGAGTATGCCACGAGCGGCTGGGTCTGTCTTCTCGGCTTCTTCAGTGGCAAATCAGACACAGCCGGCCGGCGCCAGGATCGGGGTCGAGCGGCGGCATCACGGCCGGGACGCGCGAGGCGCGCCGGCGTTCGGAACGGCCCGGCAGGCCATCCCCGCCGGGTCGCGTGGGCGCCGGCGCCACGTCATTCCCGAGGCCGTACCTCCAGGTCATCGATGTGGAAGGTTGATTCCCGCTGGCCGTTGGCGGTCAGGCCCACCCAGTCCAGCCGCGTGAAGGCCGGGTCGTGGGCCAGGTCCGCGAACGCCTTGGGCTGCGTCTTGCCCGGGAGCCAGACGCGCAGGGTGTAGGTTCGCTTGGCGGCGTCGCCCAGGCCGCAGGCCACCTCGAACCGCACCCACGCTCGCAGGGGAACGGTCAGCAGTGTTTTGCCCCGATGAACGACGTGGCCACCGGGGGTGATGACGACGGTCGGCCCCTCGCGGTAGCGGCTTCCTTCGTATTGCCGCCACTGGTACTTGAACTGGGCGTGTTCGTCCAGTCGGATGGCAAAGCGGCCCGTCATCTGCCCCTCGACATAGTGGCAGCGATAGTAGACGTGTGGGGAGAACGTCGCCTTCTGGCCCGGTCCGTCGGTGAACTGCAGACCGTGGGCGCCGCTTGCCGCCTCGACGTTGCTCACGCGGGCCTGGTAGGAAAGCTTCTTCTCGTCCTCGAACGTGGTGGCGTTCGGGGTGGGTTCGCCGACGGCAACGCCTTCGAAGTCTTCGACGATGGGCTGCGGTGGGGCGAGGAACATCGCCGTGGCCCCCGCCGCGTCGGTGCCCTTCGGGGAGAACGCCCTCGCGCGCACCATGGCCGCCTGTTTCAGCAGAAACGGCTCGGTATAGAGCGGTGACCGCCGGGTTGGCTCCGAGCCGTCCAGCGTGTAGCGGATGTCGGCGGTCGGCGCATTGCACGTCATCGTTACGGGGATGGGTTCCTTCAGCACGCCGCCCGCGGGTTCAATCGTGGTCGTCATCGGGATGCCGAGCAGACGGGTGCGGTAGGGCTCCCGGAGGCCCGCCTGGGTGGTGTCGATGGCCTGGATGCCGAGGTCCGGCGCCGGCGACGTTGGCCGGAAGCGGTAGTCGCCTGCGTCGGGGTCCACGAACTGCGGGTCGGCCGACGCGCTGTGAACGTCTACGCCGCGGGAACGGCACGCGGCAACGTGCGGCGCGGCCCAGTCGGGGTCGGCCGTGCACCAGTAGAGATTGCGGTCGACCTCCGCGTTGGAAAGAAGGGGGGGCTTGCCGCCGCGCGCCCGCCCCTCGTAGTAAAGGACCTGTCCCTTGCAGCGGGAGTAGAGAATGTTGTGCTCGATGCGCGAGCCCGCGATGTCGCCGTAGGGGAAGACGATGTATCCTCGGTGGCGATGGACGGGGCGCAGGTCGGCAACGACGTTGTTGAGGATGTCGTTGTCGCCCTTACTGATGAAGCCTTCGCCGTGGCCGCCGGTGCGGGCACAGACGTTGTTCTCCATCCGTGTGCCGTGCTGGTCGTCGTCGCATCGGATGACGGCGTTCATGTAGCGTCCGATGCAGTCGTGGCAGTAGTTCCCGCGGACCACGTTTCCGCCGCCGGCGCCGGACACATAGATGCAGTTGCCGTCGCCGAGGGTCTCCATCACGTTGTGGATGTCGTTGTATTCGATGCGGTTCTCGCGGGCGTGCAAGAAGGGCTCGCGGTCGGCCCAGGAAAGGCGGGCGAAGTCCTTGGGCGCCTCGCCCCATCGGATGGTGCGCGAGCACTCGCCGGGGCCGGGTTGGGCCCGGCTGATGCGGCCTGTGGCCAGGACGGCCGTGTAAGGCAGATGGTGGATGGTGTTGTGCGCGATGCGGTTATGCCCGCTCTGCCAGGCAAACACGGCGGCGGAGGCCCAATACGCCCGGCCCACGTGGTGGATGTGATTGTTCGTCACCTCGTTGTGGTGGTTTACGTCCTTGGCGCCCGGCCCGTATCCGGCGAGCAGCACGCCGGCGCCGCCGACGTGGTGAATGTGATTGCCGACGATGCGGTTGCGCTGGGCGTGGAGGTCCAGGCGGATGGCGGTGTGGCCGGAGGCCGTGAACGTGCAGGCCTCGATGGCGCACCGCTCGGCGCCGCGCAGACGGACCAGGGCGGTGGGCTTGTCGAACTGTTCCCAGTCGTGTTGGAGTCCCCAGCCCGTGCGACCGTGCCACGGCAGGCGGTCGCCGTGCGTGAACGTGAGTCCGCGGAAGACGATGCCCTCGACCGGGACGTCGGTCGGGCCGTCGTAGTCGATCGTGCCCTCGATGCGCACGAGTTCCGTCAGCGCCGGCGCCACGATACCCTTGCTGGGCCGGTCGCCTTCCGGCCACAGGTAGAGGCGGCCGGCGGAGGTGTCGAGGACCCATTCGCCCGGCGCGTCGAGTTCTTCGAGCACGTTCTCCACCCAGGCGGTGGGGCGATCGGTCATGCCGTTCTGACCCAGGGGATACGTGCCGGGCTGGGCGGTCTTGATGATCTGCGCGACGGGGTCGACGGATTCGATGGGCAACAGATTCATGATCCAGAAAAAGCACGGGATGATGCGGAGTTCGGCGTCGTCCAGGTCGGCGTACGGGCCGACAGCGCCCTTGGGAAACGCGACGGTGCAGTTGTCGCTCTTGCTCCCCCGCGGCGTGAGGTTGGTTTGCCGGAAACCCTTGCTCCGCGCGCGGGGCAACGCACGGTCGCCGTCGAAGAGCGTGCGAAAGGCGCCCAGGTTGCCGACGTCGGCCACCCACACGTGGCCTTTCGCCGCCTCGGGGAGGTGGGGCGGGGCATCGTCGAGCCGACGCCAGCCCCTCACGGGTCGGCCGGAGGAGAACACCGGCGCCTCGCCGGGGTACGCGGCGTACGTGATGGTGTGCCCCTTCGGTGCGGCGTCCTTCTGGCCGAAGGCAACGGTTTCAGCGAGGCGATAGACGCCGCCGCGGACGAGGACCGTTACGTTCCACGGCTGCTCGGCACGGAGCGCCCGAACGGCGTCGCGAGCCCCGGCGAGGGTGGCCAGCGGCCCGTCCGTGCCGTCGGCGTTCGGCTCCGGCCGCATGCCCGACCAGGCATCGTTGCCGTGGACCGACACGAAGACGTCTGCGGCGGGGGCTTTGGCCGTTTGCGGCGTAGCGGATGCGGCGAGGCACCCCGTGACGGCGGCGAGGGTCAGGGTGGCCATGGCGGCTACCCAGGGGCCAGCGCGACGCACGCGGCGTGTCTCGTGCGATGCACGTGCCCTTGGTCGGCGGCGGTCTGATCGTGGGTTACTTGGCTCGTTGGATGAGATAGGTTGCGTCTTTCTCGGTTGCGAACGCGATGACGCCGGCCTCCGGCTGGGTGGTTTTCACCGTCCGGCCGTTGCAGGTCACCGACGCCGGTACGGCCGTACGGAGGCGGCACGGGCCGCCCACGTTGGACAGGAGCTTCGCCTCGGTCACCGCGCCTTCGGCCCAGGCGATGTCCACCCGGAAGCCGCCCCGCGCGCACAGGCCCTTGACGGACCCGGTGGGCCAGGCCGAGGGCAGGGCGGGCAGCAGATGGACCTCGCCGGTGTGACTCGCCAGCAGCATCTCGGCGATGCCGGAGGTGGCTCCGAAGTTGCCGTCAATCTGGAATGGCGGATGGGCGTCGAAGAGGTTCGGGTACATTCCGCCACGGTGTTTGCCGGTACCGGCGAGGTGCAGCAGGTTCGCGAGCATGCGGTAGGCGTGGTCGCCGTCCTCGAAGCGTGCCCAGAAGTTGATCTTCCAGGCCATGCTCCATCCCGTGCCGCCGTCGCCGCGGAACTCCAGGGTCTTCATGGCGGCCTTCCAGATATCCGGTGTGCCGCGCCGCGTGATCTCGATGCCCGGGTGCAGGCCCCAGAGGTGCGAGACGTGGCGGTGCGTGGTCTTGGGCTCCTCCTTGTAGAGCCACTCCTTGAGTTGCCCCTCGGCGCCCACCTGGTTGGGAGCGATACGCTTGTGCATGGCGGTGAGCTTGGTGCGGAAGGCCTCATCCACGCCGAGGATGCGGCTGGCCTCGATGCAGTTGCCGAACAGGTTCCGGATGATCTGGTGGTCCATGGTGGGCCCCATGACCAGGCCGCCGCGCTCCGGCGAGTTCGACGGGCCGCTCACGAGCCACCCCTTGCCGTTCACGGGGTCGTCAACCAGGAAGGCCACGAAGAACTCGGCCGCCTTTTTCATGACGGGATAGGCGCGGGTGCGCAGGAAGTCGGTGTCGCCCGTGAAGGCGTAACGGAGCCAGAGGTGCTGGCAGAGCCAGGCCCCGCCGGTGGGCCAGATGCCGTGGTTCGAGGCGTTGATGGGCGCGGTTCCCCGCCAGACCTCCGTGTTGTGGTGCAGGACCCACCCCGGGCAGTCGTAAAAGGTGCGGGTGGTCTTGGCCCCGGCAACGGAGCAGTCTTTGAGCATGTCGAACAGGGGGTCGTGGCACTCCGAGAGGTTCGTGAGTTCCGCCGGCCAGTAGTTCATTTCGGTATTGATGTTGACCGTGTACTTGCATTCCCAGGGTGGATTCAGGTGGTGGTTCCAAATGCCCTGGAGGTTGGCCGGCTGGCTGCCGGGCCGGCTGCACGCAATCAGGAGGTACCGGCCGTACTGGAACAGGAGTGCGGCCAGGTGGGGGTCGTTCCCTTTTTCGAACCCGCCAATGCGCGCCACCGTGTCGGCTCGCGCGGCGTCGGTTGTGCCGACGTCAAGGTCGACGCGCCGAAACAGACGCTGGTGGTCGGCCACGTGGTCCTTGCGGATCGCCTCGTGGGACTTCTTGCCGAGCGCGGCCAGAACCGTTGCGCACCGGGCCGCCGGGTCGGCCGAGATGTCGGTGTAGTTCTTGTAACTGGTGGCGGCGGTCAGGATGAGCGTGGCGGCGCTTGCGCCCGTGACGTGCACCGCATCGTCCGAGACCTCCACCTTTCCGCCGTCGGACCGCGCGAGCAGCCGGGCCTCGAACCGCAGCTTACTCGGCGTGCGCGTCTTGCCGGTGTGCGTCACCTGGCCGCGGATGGCCAGTGTGTCGGCGGCGATCCGGACAACGTCATGCTGGGCGTGCGGAGAAAGGAGCGAGGCATCGAACGAGAGGGCGCCCGGCTTATCCGCCGTCACGCGGACCGCGATGATGTGGTCCGGGTAACTCGCGAGGACCTCGCGCGTGTACCGGACACCGCCCGCCGTGTACTCGGTTCGGGCCGACGCCTCGTCCAGGTCCAACGAGCGGCGGTACCCGGTGACGGTGCGGTGGGCCTCGGGGAACGTGAGGACCAGGTCGCCGAACGGCTGGTAGGACTCCTGCCGCAATGGCTTGCTCATGCAGTGTTGGGCGGCGAGTTGCTGGGCCTCGCGCTGCTTGTCGGCGAACAGGAGTTCGCGGACCTTCGGCAGGTACTCGGCGGCGCCGGGGTTCTGGTAGTCCTGCGGTTGGCCGGTCCAGAGGGTGTCGTGGTTGAACTGGATGCGTTCGACGTCCGCCCCGCCGTACACCATGGCGCCCATGGAGCCGTTGCCGACGGGCAGGGCCCACGACCAGTCGGCCGCCGGTTGGCGATACCAGAGCACCCACCGGCCGTCGGGCGCGCGGACGGCGTCGGCGCCCTCGATGGTTGCCTTGCCGTAGTCGATGGGCGGCAGGGCGCCGCCCTTCGAGTAGCCGGTTTGCCGGACGGGTACGCCGACGTGCTCCTTGGCGGCTTTGAGGTAGGCTTTGGCGAGGGTCTCGGGGTCGGCCTGGTCGGGCCACTGTGCCCAGGCCGTATCGTCGCCGAGACGGAACTGCCAGTTGCCGACGAGCGATAGGGCCTCCGACCCGCGGGCCAGTGCCGGCCGGCCGGCGTCGATGCCGCCGCCTCCGCCGCCGTCGTAGACGCGGACGGCCACCAGGTTCCAGTCGCCCGGCCGGACGGCCCTGGCGGGCACGGTGTACCGGCGGTGGGCGCCGTTGTTGCCTTTGTAGTCGGGCGGCATGCTACCGGTCGCGCCCACCTTCGTCCCGTTGACGAACCCTTCGTCCGAATCGTCGATCGTGCCGAGGTCGAGCACCAGGTCCTCGCCCTTCCACGAGGCGGGCACCTCGACGAAGCAGCGGTACCAGGCGAAGCCGTTGTGGTTCTGGAACCGGCCGTCGGACCCTTCGTCCCAGAACCCGGGGACGCGGAGCATCTGCCAGCCGTCCGGCTGGGCCGCCGGGGCAAGGGCACACGCGGCGAGCAGGGCAACGAGGCACACCAGGGCGGTACGGGGCACGGGTCTCTCCTTGTGTGGGGCGTTCAGTACGCAGCACGGTACGGGGCACGCTGTCATGAGCCGCGACCTCTGGTCGCGGGCACGGTCGACGCGCCGGTGGTCCGCCTCAGCACATCGGCCTGCCCGCAGGCCAAGCCCGCGGCTCATGGTGCTTATCTCTCCTTCGTCCAGGCGGACGTCATCTCGTATGCCTTGAGCGACTCTACGGTGAGCGACCCACCTTCGGCGGTCAGCGAGATCGTGCCGATGGGCTTGCCCATGTCGCGCCGCCCGGTGGTTTTGAAACACGCCCCTCCGCCGCCGATGATTTCGTACATCGGACGGTCCACGAGCACACGGAACCTGACTCGGCCATCGTTCATGGCGAGCGGCATCTCGTCGAGTTTCTCGGCGCCGAAGTCGTACGTCACGGCATTGTCGCCGAACCGGAGAACGGCCTTCTTGGCGGTTCCCTTCGTCAGGGCCACGGTGATATCGGCGGGTTGGTTTTTGACGTCGAATTGCACGGTGGACTTCTCGGCGGAGAGTTTCACGTTCTCGGCCGTCTTGGGATTCGGTTTGCGGAGCCCGTCGAGTTCCTTAATGGGGGTGGCAAACATCCGGATGCCGTCCGCGGTGGTGTGCAGCGTCAGGTTGGTCGGCACGGAGAACGTCTGGTTGAACGGCATGTCGGGGATGTTGATGCGGGCCCAGCCGATTTGGACGACGCGGCCGTCCGGCGGGTTGCTGAAACACTGCGAGGCGTAATAGGATCCGTAGTGGACACGGTGCTTGCCCTCGTGGTCCGGCGTGAACGTTTTGCCGTCGAAGTGCCCGACGGCGTACCGGGCGTCGGCGGCGAAGATGACCCACTTCGTTTTGGCGGGGTCGCCGTCGACAGGCAGCTCGAAGATCTCGGCACACTCGAAGTACCCGGGGATGTTGCTCTCGCGCTTCCACGCCTTCAGGTCCTTGCTGGTATAGATGGCGATGTTGCGGCCGTGCTCCTTGTCCTGGTCGAACACGGCGATGACCCAATGCTGGCCGGGCTCGTACCAGATGAGTTTCGGGTCGCGGCCGGAATGCTTGATGACGGGGTTGCCCTCATAGTACGTAAACGTTTTGCCCCGGTCGGTGGAGTAGGCGAGGGCTTCGCCGCAGCCGGTGTCGGTGAAGGCGAGGACGATGGTCTTGGCGTCGCCTTTCTGCCAACCGGCGGTGTTCTTGAGGTCGACGTTGCCGCTGCCCGAGAAGCAGCTGCTGACGGCCATGCTCGGGTGTCGGTCCTCGACCTTGCCGCCGAACGTGCGGAGCACCCGGTCGTGCTCGGTCCAGTGGATCATGTCGGGGCTGGTAGCGTGCCCCCAGTACATGTTGCCCCACTTGCGGCCGGCCGGGTTGCACTGCCAGAAGAAATGGTACTGGCCGTCGTAGTAGCACATGCCGTTGGGGTCGTTGTTCCAACCGCGCATCTGGCTCATGTGAAACTGGGGACGCAGTGCTTCGTCGTAGAGCGGCATGAGGTGAGGGATGCTGTCGCCGGAGGCGAACATCGCGCAGATTTCAGGCGCCGCCCGCGCAACGACCTTCGCGGTCTTGCCGGCGTATTCCTCCATGTTGAGGTAGGTCCACCAGTCGATGTCGTCCTTGTCGGCCGGGAAGTTGCAGTCGAGGTTGTGGACGAGCGTGTTGCCGACGGTCACGGTCATCCGGCCGCGCGGGCCCTCGTTGGCGACGGGGAAGAGGAGGTACTTGCCCGTGATCGCGATGTCCCGGGTGTTCTCCGGGTGGGGGTTTGGCGCGCGTCCTTTCGGCGCAGGGGCCGGTTTCTTCTTCGCCTCCGTGTTGCTCTGGACGATATGGTCGACGTTGATGTGTCCCCAGCCGCCGGAGCGGTCGTCGACGATCTGGATGACGGCCTTCTTGCCCTTGTACGGTCGGACGTCCCAGTTCTCGTAGTTGAGGAACTCGCTGCCGCCCGGCTGCGTGTTGGGGCCCGTGGCGGTCCGGACGACCTTGCCGTCGACGAGGAGGTTCATGCAGGTCTCGTCCTTGCGTCCGCCGCCGCCGATGAGAAACGTGATGTAGTCGCGCTCGATGGTGAACGCGGGCGAGGTGAGCGTGCCGGTGGGGCCGTCGCCTTTCAGGAACGAGTTCACGAGCCCCTTGCCCTGGAAGCCGGTCACCGCCATCTGACCGGGCAGGGTGCCGCGGGCGGGGCCCGTGCCGAAGGCCTTGCCTTCGGCCTTCCAGCCCTCGCCGTACGTTTTTGCCTCGAAGTCGGCGATGAGGATCGCGCTCGGGTCGGCGGGCGGAGCCGCGGCCGGTTTCCGGGCCGCGCTGACGACGCGGTAGATGCTCGTCATCCGCCAGGCGTCCAGGCTCTTGAGGGTGGCGTCGCGGCCCTGGGCCCGTAGCGATACACCGACGCTGTCGTCCCGGCCGGGGTACACCCGGATGGCTGCGCACTGCTTGCCGTTCGCGAACACCTCGACGACGCTGCGGTCGACGAAGACGCGCAGCCTAAGCGGCTCCTTGCGGCCGAGGTGCACCTGGGCGTTCTCCGGCGGGCGCGACTGGGCATCGGGCAACGTGGACGAGCACGACGAGTCGATCGAGAGGACGCTCGCGCCGCGGTACCCCCGGCCTTGGTAGAAGCGGATGCGGGTTACCTCCTCGGCCTGGGGCGAGCGAAGAACGTTCAGTTCCACCATCGGGGCGCCGCGGGTGTCGATCTCGGCGGCGAGTTCCATGGCGTTGCCGCGGATGTCTTCGAGCACGATATCCTTGTTGGCCGGCAGGGGCCTCTCGCCGACGTGCCAGTGCTGGCCGCGCAGCGACTCGATGTCGCCGGCCGGCTCGATGTTCAGGTCGTTCTTCCCGCGGAGCGTCAGGCGGCGGGGCAGGGTCATGATCTGGTTCCAACCTCGGCTGGGCTTGCCGGGGTTCATGTTGAAGATGGCGATGATGCCGCCCTTGCCGTCCGGGCACGCCGACGGGGCATGGGTGCCGGCGGGCTTGACGCTGCCGTGGTTGAAGTCGCCACCGCCCGTGACGACGAATTTCTGGCGTTCGGTGTCGTAGTTGCCCAGCAGGTACTTGCCGCCGCTCATGTGGCTGAAGTGGAGCAGGATGTGCTTGTCGCCGATGGGCCAGAAGTACGGGCAGGCCCCGTCGTCGCCCACCAGGCCGTAGTCATCGTTTTCGAGAAACGGGTGCAGGTATTCCCAGTGAGCGAGGTCCTTGGAGCGATGAAGGAACTCGGCCCGCACCCGCTGGCCCCCGGGGCCGTCGGGCAGCGTGCCGGCCGTCAGCGCGTAGTAGTACGCCCCGTGCTTCCAGATACAGGGGTCGAAGATGTTGTACGGCACCTTGGGCTCGTCCGGCTTCGGGATGGGGATGACGGCTTGGCCTGTGACCTTTTTCCAGTTCAGCAGGAGGGGGTCGCTGGAGACGGCGGCCATCGTGCCGGCTCGTATGCCGTGGTACATGGCGATGACGCGGTTGTCCTCGACCATAGCCGAGCCGGAGAAACACTTCTGTTCCGGCTGGGGATAGATGGCGTACGGCAAATCGCGCCAGTGGATGAGGTCGTCGCTGACGGTGTGACCCCAGTGCTGCCGCGGGTCCTCCGGCGGGTACCCCTGGTAGAACAAATGCCACCGGCCCTGCCAGAAGCACAGACCGTTAGGGTCGTTCATGCGGTTCTCGGGGGCCACGTAGTGATAGATCGGGTGGTGCGGATCCTCAAGGTTCGTCGCGCGCGACTCGGCGAATCGGGCGAGCAGCGGATTCGTACGGAGCTGGGCCTCCTGCTCGGCCAGCGCATGCGCAAACGTGTACTGCGGGACCTTGGAGGTGTAGTCCGGTGGCGGGCTCGGCGCCGCCGCAGCACAAGCCGTGAGGCATGCCGCCGCCAGGGCGAGCAGGACGATGGCAGAGGCGTGTACGTGTCGCATCATCGTCGATTCCTCCACAATCCGTCGCAGGGTGTGCCTGGCGGGGCGCAACACATGCGGCGCCTCTACCGTCCCCGCGACCCGGAGGTCGCGGCTCACGGTAGTGGCGCCACCCCGTTGCTTACACGTGCCAAGGCCCGCGCATCGGCCGGTAGCGCATGCGGTTGGCTTCGGGGTCGTTTACGAACTCCTCCTTGACGGGATCCCAGGTGAGGCTTCGACCCAGGAAGAGGACGATGTTGGCAATGTGGCAGGTGGCCATCGACCGTTGGGTGGCCTCGGCGTTCGAGACGGGCGTCTGACGGGTCTTGACGCAATTCAGAAACGCCCGCACGTGGCCCTCGGCCGGGTAGCCTTTGCCAAACGTCCGGCCACGCAGCAGCGACTCGGGCTTCGACCGGATGTTGCCGTCGTCGTCCACGTAGACGGACCCCTCGGTGCCCTCGAACTCCACGTGCAGGGGCCAGGAGCCGTCAATCAGGACCAGGTCCACGCCGTTGGCGTAGGTGCAGCGGATGCGGTCGCCGGTGTCGCCGATGTACTCGTAGTGCGTAGGCGAGGTGTTGTCGGCGCCCATGGCCATTTGGCAGAGGTCCACGGTGTGGCTGCCCCATTCCGAGACGCTCCCGCCCTGGAAGTCGCGGTGATGTTTCCATCGCTGGAGGAACACCTTGTTGTACGGCCGCCAGGGTGCGGGGCCGAGCCACATGTCCCAGTCGAGTTGCTCGCGCGGGGGCAGTGGCTGCGGGGCGCCGCTGAAATAGCCCGGCGCGCTGATCTTGCCGGCCCCTTCGGCCCGGAGGGTCTTGAGTTCCCCGAGGGCACCGCTGCGGGCCAGGTACGTTGCGAAGGCGAAGCGGGCGATGCTCCGACGCTGCGTGCCGCACTGGTACACCGTGCCGAGCCGCTTGATCGTGTCGGCCAGGGCCCGGCCCTCGGCGATGGTCCGGGTGGGCGGTTTTTCGCTGTACACGTCCTTGCCGGCGCGGGCGGCATACATCGACGCAATGGCGTGCCAGTTCTCGCCGGTGACGATCATGACAGCGTCGATGTCCGGTCGCTCGATCATCTCGCGGAAATCAATGTACGGTTTGCAGTCGGCGTTCTCGTAATGCTTGTCGGCTTTGGTCTTGGCGGCCTTGCGGCGGTCGCCGCGCACGTCGCAAACGGCGGTCATCTGGACGTCCGCGTTCTGCATGAAAGCGCCCATGACATAGCCGCCCCGGCCGCCGATGCCGATGGCGCCCATGACGATGCGCTCCGAGGGCGATACGGCGCCGTCGGCGCCCCGGGCGGAAGCCGGCACGATGTACGGGACCACGGTGGAGGCGGCGGCCAGGCCGGCCGCCCGTTTCAGAAAGGCGCGTCGCGAATGCGTCTGCATGGCGAGTCTCCCATTCGAGGGTACGAGGTTCATGTTCTCGGCGGCGCCCTTGCGCCGCGGCGGCTTGCCTTGCTGCGCGGCGCCTCTCGCGGCGCGCCGCAGGGCAGGCGTGGATTTTCCTGCGGCACTACCGTACCGCAAGTGCGGCCGGATGTCGCGAAATCCTTTTGGCCTTTCGCGCGGCCGCCTGCACGCGCCTCCGCGTCACTTCACCGTTGCGAACGCCCGCACGCGGTACGCCCGCACGTGCTCGGGCCCGATCGACTCCCGTTCGTCGTCCGCCGCGCGGTACTCGACGCCCACGCGGTCCCCCGGCTCCAGGTCGGCGGGCCGGGCGGCGTGGCCGTTCAGAAACACGTCCGCCACGCCGTCAAGGACGAACCGGTACGTTCGCGGTCGGTCGCGGCCGACCCAGCGGCGGACGACCTCCAGGCGCGCCGCCGCGTCGGGCAGGTACGCCTCGGCCCGGTCGCCGGCCTCGTTCCAGAAGCCCAGTCCTTTCATTGCATCCGCGGGCGGCAGGTGGTGCGCGACTTCCAGGACGCTGCGCCCCGCATCGGCCGCGGTCACCCGGCCGGAGAGCCAGATGGTCGGCATATCGTTGCGATTCGAGTTGGCCTCTCCGGCTGTTCGGGTGCGGCGCCACGCGGGGTAGGGCGTCTCGATCTTCGGATCGTACCGGCACCCGGCGTCAACGAACGCCGCCAGCCGCGACTCCAGGTGGTTCATCCGGATCAGCCGGAACTCGTCGTGGAACGGCACGCCCTTGGGCCCCCAGTGGGGAGGGATGTCCTGGTGATAGTCGGCGTAGGCGATGCGGCCGTCGAGGTCGACCAGAACGAAGTACGCCCCGCCGCCCTGGTCGCGGTACGCGTTGCGGGTCCGCTGGGCCATGTCGTCCAGCAGATACGCCGCCGTGGCGTGCGGCCAGTTCATGTAGAACATCTTCGAGATCCGGGCCCGCTCGCCGAGCGTCAGGTCGTGCACCGAGTCATGGGGGCCGGGCCGCGGCGGAAAGAAGTCCCGCGCCGTCATGTACGTGTCGTGGATCGTGGTGTTGACGTACACGAACGCCACGTGGTCCTGGTACGCCTGGTGCAGCGGCTCCAGCATCGGCGCGACGGTCCAGTGCCAGCACCAGGCGTCGGTCGGGTTCGCCAGGACGAGCAGCACCGCCTTCCTGCCGCGGAACGAGGAGAGGCGGACGTAGTCACCCTCGCGCCCCTGCGGCACCTCGACCGGCCTTGCGCGGACGAGCGCCTTCTCCGATGGCCCCGCCGCGCGCTCGTACCCCTGGATACACAGCAGGAACTCGCGCAGGATCGCCGGCCTTAATACCGTCGTCGGCTCGTAGGGGTTGACGTCGGAGTAGCCAGGCTCGCGCAGGCTGGCCTCCATGCGCATCAGCGTGGCGTGCGGGGCGGGCTCGCCGGGCTTCGGCTTTCGCCCGGCGAGGGTGTAGCCTGGCCGGCTCTCGGCGATGCCCAGGTGGAACGGCAGCACCTGCCCGCCGCAGCACTGGACATCGGTGTACATGGCGTAGAGGCGGAGGGCATCGAGTTCGTCGGCCGTCAGCCGCCCTTCGAGATAGGCCTTGCGCAGGGCGTCGCGCCCGCGGTCGATGACCCCCTGGGTGCGGTCGGCGACGCCCCGCTCCTCCGGCGTGAGGGCGGCCTTCTGCTTCTCCTTCGGCCGGACCTCCTTCTGGTACTCTGCGAAGCAGAGGCCGTACAGGATGTACCGGTACGGGCGTTCCTCGGCGCTCAGGGGTTCGCCTGCCATCCAGCGGTTAAAGAGGGCGCGGCCGTCGCGCTCCCACCAGGCGCGGAACGGGGCGAAGTCCTCGTTGCCCTTGTCCGCCTTGGCCAGAAGGTCTGCGAGCGACGGTTTCTTCGGATGCATGGGAATCGAGACGCCCACGAGAAGTTGCCGCCACGCGCCCGATTCCGTGGCCCGCTCGCGCTCGGTCTCGCGGCAAACGATGTCGAGCCACTCGGCGGCGGTCTTCGCGGCACGGTCGTCGGCCGTCGCCGCACCGGCCAGCAGAAGCACATTCGTGGCGGCAGCCATAAGCAGTGAGGCCAGAGCCGAGGGGCTCGCTCGCATCGTCCGTCCCTTGAGAATCTACTTCCCGCCCAGGCAGACGACGTGCCCGTCCATCGTGACCATGTACACCCGCTCGCCGGCGGCTACGAGCCCATCAAAGACGGGCGGCGAGGCCAGGGGATAGGTGGCCGTCACCTTTCCGTCGGCCGGGGCCACCGCCAGCAGCACGCCCCCCATCTTGCCTTCGAGGGCGGCGGTGGGGTCGTCGGTCTGGAAGATATCGGGCGGTCCGGCCACGAGAAGCACGTCGGTCGCCAGCACCATCGCGCGGGCCAGAACGGGCACCGCCCGGCTCCATCGAACCTGGTGCCGCGGGCCCCGGGATTTCTGCGCCTTGCCGGTCGCCGGGGCTTTGGGGTCGGTGGCAAAGAGGCGGTAAGCGGTTTGGCGCGTTTCCTTGCCGCGCCCCTCTCTGAAGTGGAAGACGGTGGCCCCGTCGATCCCGACGTGGGCCCCGTGGTTGATGTACAGGTTCCGCCCGAATCCGTACACAGACTCGCCGTCGCGAACCAGCAGCCGGCCGGCGGGGACCTGCATGCCGGGGTTCGGCCACCCGCCATACCCGTTGCCCATGTTCGTGCCGATGAACCAGTACGTCCGGTGCCAATACGAGCCGTCCAGGAACCCCACGGAGGAGAACAGGTGCGGGACGTCCTCGGGCTGTTGCTCGCCCTTGGCGTTGAAGCGGGCGTTTCGCATGAACACGTTCGCCCCGTCGGAGGAAAGGACGTCGGGCAGCGTCCCCTGCATAGCCGTGCCCCGTACGGAACCCTGTTGCTCGAGGCCGGTTGCCGGGTCCCGGCCGCTGAGCCGGTTGACCGAGAGCATCTGGCCGGTCTCAGGCCGGAGCCGATACAGGAAGAGCCCGCCGTCGACGAAGGAGGAGCGGCCGGCCGCGAACCAGGCAACGTCCTTGTCGATGAGTATGCTGCCGTGGACCGGCCAGGTCGATTCCATCTGCTCGTAGGCCACAACGCGGCGCGCGTCCGGTGCGGCAAGGAACCGCCACGCGAGGGCGCCGTCCGAGGCCCGCAGGCACGTGACGTACCCGTCGGCCGATCCGAAGAGCACGCGG
>Ga0272441_10001804_pt1 | contig 45004 bp, 46 predicted proteins | sample SSMProp6N_FD_193582 | JGI IMG/M metagenome (GOLD analysis project Ga0272441, IMG submission 193582) | Marine sediment archaeal communities from Little Sippewissett salt marsh, Falmouth, MA, United States - SSM-Prop-6N | ecosystem: Environmental > Aquatic > Marine > Wetlands > Sediment ... | reverse complement strand
AAAGGCTGTCGAGTTGGCACGCAAGTACAGAGATACGAAGTTAGTCCTTGACGAGCACCTTGAACTGTACAGACAACATAAACCCTGCCGTAAAAAATAAGGCGACCACATAGAAAAGAATAGCGACTGACAGTAACGGTGTTTTACAATGCGGGTGATCCCCTGGGCATGGGGATCACCCGCCGAGCCTAGTCTTCCAGCTCCACCCTGAAGCGGCAGACGGGGTCGCCCTTGGTGAGGAGCTTGCTGAATCCCGTGGTCTTGAACTTCGGGTTGAGTTCCGTCGCCATCCCCCTGAGGGATTCTGCCAGGAGGATCTCGCACAGCTCCGGTTCCTTGGACCACTGTCTGACGACCGGGCAGGTTGTGAGTTCCTTTTCGAAGGCCTTCGGCGTCTGTTCGATGTAGCCGTCCCAGTAGTTGGCGAAGGTGTCGTCGATGAGGTCGTGGACCTTCGGCAGGTTGGAACAATCCTTGAAGTCTTCCTTCGTCGTGCCGGTCAGGGACATCCACAGGTAAGCACCCTTCTGCCCGCTCTTGTAATACTCTTCCTTCAGCCGTTCGACGAATCGCTCGCCCCCCACCTCTTTCCCCACCCGGTACAGCATAACCATCTGCCGGGCCAGGCCCTCGGTCCAGTTCTTGTAGCGCTTCCCCATTACCTCTTCGCTGACGGGATACTGTTCGTACGCGGGAATCTCTTTCTTCATCGGGCATCCTCCTTATCTGTGTATGTGACCCGAACAGTACACGAGAAGGGGGGAGGGTGTCAAGACGGTGGTTTCCCCCTTGACCGGTCGCCCGTTTTCCATTACGGTGATGACGGTACACCCTGCCGGCGAGCCGCCGAATTTTTGTATTTGTGAGGTAAGATATGGCTCCTGAATTGTGGAAAATCCTGTCAACGACACACGAAAAGTCATACCGGGTGTTCAATGTCCGCACCGACCGGGCGCGTTCACCCCGGACGGGGGAGGCGCACGATTTCTTTGTCGTCGAATCGTCCGACTGGGTGAACGTTATTCCGATCACCCCCGACAACGAGGTGGTCCTGATCGAACAGTACCGCCACGGCGTGCGGGACATAACGCTGGAGATCCCCGGGGGGCTCATCGAGGATCACGACACCCCCGCGGTCGCCGCCAGCCGGGAACTGCGCGAGGAGACCGGGTATCGCGAGGAGGAGATGATCCCCCTGGGATGGGTCCACCCGAACCCCGCCCTCCAGAACAACCGCTGCTACACCTTCGTTGCCGCGAATGTAGTCCTGGAGGGGGATCAGCGGCTGGACGAGAAGGAGGATATCGAGGTGGTGCTGTATCCGCTGAAGGAGATCCCCGGCCTGATCCGCGGCGGTTCGATCACGAATTCCCTGATCCTCGCCGCCTTCTATCGGTTCTACCTGGAATATCAGCCGCTCGAGGTGTAGACGAACACACGGGCGAGGAAGGAAATTATATACATGGAGAAAGAAATACAGGGTATCGAAGCGCTGGGGCACGAGGATCTGGCGCGTTTCATTCTGGACATGCTGCACCGGACCGTTGTGCACCACACCCTCTGGTTCAGGGAGGTGGAGCACCAGATGGGGTTCGAAAAGGCGCTGGAGATCATGAAGACCGCCTGGCGCGGCAGCTACGACGTACAGATAAAGCGGCTCGCGCGTACCTTGGACTTCGAAATGAAAGAGGGGATCCCCGAACCGCTCCTCGATCTGCCGCGCGAAAAGCTCCTTGAACTGGTTGGCAGTCTCGGCGCGAACTGGATCGCCGGGGATGGTGTCTGGTTTCAGGCCGTGGAGACCGCTTACGGGATGAACGACGCAAAACGGTGCAACGATTCGTGCTGGACGCGCTTTTCCCCCTTCGAGGCCTGGTCCATCAAACAGTTCCTGGGGCTGGGCGAGTGTCCGGGGATCGAGGGACTGAAGCGGGCACTGAGATTCCGGATGTACGCCAGCGTCAACGTCCAGTCCGTTATCGATGAGGGTCCGGACAGCATCGTGTTCCAGATGAACGATTGCCGTGTCCAGTCGGCGCGCAAGCGCAGAGGGCTTCAGGACTATCCCTGCAAGTCTGTCGGCCTGGTGGAGTATGGCCGCTTTGCCGAAGGAATCGACCCGAGGATACAAACCGAATGCGTCGGGTGTCCGCCTGACCCCCACCCGGATGAGTGGTTCTGCGCCTGGCGGTTCACGATCCCGCCGGGAGATTGATTCTGACTACAGAGGAGAAGCGCACCGTATGGATAACGACAGATTCGATGAGGTCCTTTCCGATGCACTCACACGGATGCACCTCTACACCTGAGCCGAGGCCACCCTGCAGGGGCTGCAGGATCTGTGGAATCTTCCGAAGGGGGAATATTCGTGGGCCACGGCGGGGTACATGGGCGCCATCGGAACGGGGCAGACGACCTGCGGCCTCCTGATCGGGAGCGGCGCGGCCATCGGCCTGAAGTGCGGAGTGGGCAACAAGGGGGTCCCGGAGGAACATATGGCCGACAGGGAGCGGGCCATCGCGGGGGTGGCGCGGCTCTACCGTGATTTTTTGAAGAAGTTCGGAAGCACGGACTGCCGCATGCTCTCCGGATGCGACTATTCGAATCCCGCGGACATCGAGCGCCGTATGCACAACGAAGACTGGAAGGAGACCTGCGACGTCTTCCTGGCCTTTGTCATGACCCGGTGCGCCGCAATGGCGCGCGAGGGGAAGATATAAGGGGGCGGGAATCTCAGCCCTCCCGTTGGCACCGATTCACCCTACCCCGGCCCTTTCCGCCCGTCCGATTTGACAGGAGGGGCCGTCTGTGTTAGATATCAATATATCCACAGAAACAATATATTGTTAACATTCCGCGGACGTTGCTGTCCCCTATATTCCTGTTCTTCCGAAGCGGCCCTTGTAGCAAGAGCGTAGTCAATACTCCCCTTGCGGGCGCGCACCCGTGGGGATTCGGAAAACGGTTCGAAACAAATCAGATATCGTTGTACTGGTATAGTTTGCAGATCGGAGAGACCTTTCATGATCACCTACGAATCTGTCACCAAGATATTCGGTACGGGGAGGGATGCCGTCACGGCCCTCGATAACGTCAGCTTCACCATCCCGCAGGGGGAGATTGTGGTCTTTCTCGGGCCTTCCGGGTGTGGGAAGACCACGACGCTGCGCCTGACCAACCGGCTGGAGACCATCACACGGGGAAATATCACCATCGAAGATCAGAACATCATGGATATGGATGCCGTGGAGCTCCGGCAGCGCCTGGGGTATGTCATCCAGGCCATCGGTCTCTTTCCCAACAAGACGATCGCGGAGAATATCGCCGTTGTCCCCAAACTGCTGGGGTGGGATAAGGAACGCATCAGTAAGCGGATCGATGACCTGCTTCAGATGACCAACCTGGAACCTGAACTGTACAGGGACCGCTACCCCGCCGAGCTCTCCGGCGGCCAGCAGCAGAGAGTGGGAGTAGCCAGGGGGCTTGCCGCGGATCCCGATATACTCCTGATGGACGAACCTTTTGGTGCCATCGATCCCATCAACCGGGAAGAGATTCAAGACGAGTTCCTCAAGCTCCAGGCAAAACTGAAGAAGACGGTAGCCTTTGTCTCTCATGACATACACGAGGCGATAAAGATGGGCGATCGCATTGCCATCTTCGACAGAGGACGCCTGGTCCAGTATGACACGCCCGAGATGATCCTGACGCAGCCAAAAAACAAATTTGTTGCCGACTTCGTGGGTTCCGACAGGGCGCTGAAGGTCCTCGGACTCATGCGGGTCAGTGATGTTATCAACCGGAGACCCAAGAATATCATCCGTGGGGGAGACAACGCCAAAGACGCCCTGGCCTTTCTCGATGAAAAGGGATTCCGCTACGGGATCGTGATCGAAAACGACCGCCCCATCGGGCATGTTACCCCGAAGACCCTCAAGTATGAAAACGGTCCGGTGCGGGATCTGGTGGAACACTACCCCCTCTTCCTCAAGGAGAGGACATCGTTAAGGGATGTTCTTTCCTTTATGCTGATGCACGACCAGGTCACCTTCTGCGCCCTGGACGAAAACGGTCGATTTGCCGGAACGGTCACGTACAACGATATACAGAAGGTGGTCAGGGAGAGCTACGCCGATGAGGCGGAATCGGGTGAAAATGAGGTCTCGGTATGAGCACCCTGCGATTCATGGCGGATAACTTTGACGAGGTTATGTTTCTCTCCTGGGAACATATATGGATTGTGGGGGTGGCGCTCCTTATAGCCACGCCCATCGGCGTGATTCTGGGCATCGTCATTACGAAACACGAGCAACTCGCTTCCAGGGTCTTGAACGGCGCCAACATACTCATGACCATACCCTCCATTGCCCTCTTTGGCCTGATGCTCCCTGTCCTTGCGATAGTCAATATGGGGTTGGGAAAGGTTCCTGCCGTTATAGCCCTGATTCTTTACAGTCAGCTCCCGATAATCAGGAACACCTATACGGCCATAAAGAATGTTCCTCCTTCCTTGGTGGACGCGGCCCGGGGGATGGGGATGGACACGTGGCGGCGGCTCCGGGAATTGGAAATCCCGCTGGCCACCCCCGTAATCATTGCGGGGTTGAGGACGGCTGCCGTCATGAATATCGGGATCGCCGCTATCGCCACCTATATTGGAGCGGGAGGGCTGGGTGTATACATCCAGCAGGGTATCGCCCGTGTGTATCCGGAGATGATACTGAGCGGCGCCATACTGGTTTCTCTCCTGGCCATAATCGTTGACGGTGGAATGGCCATGCTGGAACGGCTCGCGACGCCCGAAGGCATCAAGGTGCAGAGGAAACTCTCGCGATGATCAAGCTATTGATAAAATTGTACCGGGTTATACTGGCGGTTGTAATACTTGCCGCGGGTGTGGTTGCCGAACGGACCGGTCTTATAAAATTACTCTCTGATCCATACGAATATCCCGTTATCATGGAATTGTTCATCCAACATCTGTACATCGTGGCGGTCAGTATGGCCTTTGCCACGTTCATAGGAGTAACAGCGGGTATTGTGCTTACCAGAAAGCGGTTGCGCAGGTACGCCGGGATCTGCATGTACGTCATCGGTCTGGGACAGACCATCCCCTCCCTTGCCGTCCTCGCGCTGGCCATGAGTTTCCTGGGTATCGGCACGAAACCGGCCATCTTTGCCCTGACTATCTATTCCATACTCCCCATCGCGAGAAATACCCTTGCCGGGATTACCGCGGTACCCCCGGAACTGGTAGACGCCGGAAGAGGCATGGGAATGCCTCCCCTCAGGATTCTGATGGAGGTGGAGATACCGAATGCCATGACGGTGATTCTCACGGGATTCAGGGTAGCCCTGATAATCAATATCGGGACCGCGGCGCTCGCTTATGTCATCGGGGCGGGAGGCCTGGGAGACCTCATATTCACGGGAATCAGCCTTATGCAGACGGACAAGCTGCTGGTCGGCGCTATTCCGGTGACGCTGCTGGCACTTTTTGCGGATTTCTTGTCTGAGCTTATGGGGCTGGTGCTGGTTTCAAAGGGGCTGCGCCTTTCCGATTGAACAGGGCCGCGCCCATCACACACGGTGCTCCACGGTGCACCGAGAGTCAAAAAAGGAGGTACTCGTATGAAGATATTTTTCAAATATGCCGTCTGTCTGGTTGTTGTGGCCATGCTCTCACTTTCGGGCGCTGCCGTTGCCGCGGAAAAGAACCTCATCGTTGGCGGCAAGAACTTTACGGAACAACTCCTGCTCCCGGAGCTCGCCAGTATCCTTCTCGAACAGGAAGGATTCGATGTCACGCTGAAGACGGGGGTCGGGTCGGTGATCGCCAGGAAATCACTGGAGAATGCCCAGTTCGACCTCTATTACGAGTATACGGGCACGGCATACACTCTGTATTACAAGCAGAAAGATACAGCGACCATGACCGTCCCCGAGAAGGTGTATGACTGGGTCAAAAAAGCCGACTCCGAGAAGGGGCTTGTCTGGCTCGATCCTGTCAGGTTCAACAATACCTATACCCTGATGATGAGGAAGGCGGAAGCGGAGAAACTCGGGATAAAGAGTATCTCCGATCTGGGGGTCTACGTCACCAAAAATCCGGATAAACTCATATTCGCCCTGGATTCGGAATTCTGGGAACGCCCTGACGGATTTAAAGGGGTCATGAAAACCTATAATTTTAAACTGCCTGCCAAACAGGTCAAGAAGATGTCTGTGGGTCTTACCTACCAGGCGTTGCAGAAAGGGCTGGTCAATTCCGCAATGGGTTTCGCAACCGACGGCAGGATCGCCGCCTTCGGCTTTGTGAACCTTGAAGACGACAAGTACTTTTTCCCCGTGTATAATCCCGTACCCGTCGTCAGGAAGGAGATCCTTGATACGTATCCGGAGATCAAGGGCATATTAAAGCCGATCGCGGATAACCTGACCACGGAAGAGATGCAGCAGTTAAATAAGGCTGTGGATGTAGACCACAGGCCGGTTCACGATGTGGCCATGGACTGGCTGAAGAGCAAGAATCTGATCAAATAGAACCGGCGAAGGGGGGCGGCTGAGCCGTTCCCCCTTCGTTTCCATTCCTTTTGAGGTTGACCGAGCGGGGCTGCAGCGCGCCCGCCGGCAGCATCTAGATCAGCATCCCGCCGTCACAGGTGATGCAGGTCCCCGTGGTATAGGACGAGGCGCCGGAGACGAGGTACAGGACCGCTCCCGCCATCTCCATCGGGACCGCGTGCCGGTTCATCGGCACCTTCTCCACCGCAAGCTTGTAGATGTCCTCGTTCGTGAAGAGCGCCGAGGCGAATTTGGTCTCGGTCAGCCCCGGGAGGAGGGCGTTGACCCGGATATTCGCCCCCGCGAGCTCCTGGGCGTAGGCCTTCGTCATGCTGATCATCGCGGCCTTGGTGATGGAGTAGATCCCCTGGAAAAGCGCCGGGCTGATCCCGTTCACCGACGCCACGTTCACGATCGCGCCGCCCCCGCTCTCGGTCATGAGCCGCGCGGCGTGCTGGATCATGAAGAAGGGCCCTTTGAGGTTCACGTCGTTGGTCTTGTCCCAGATCCCTTCGTCGGCCCCCAGCATTTCGCCGAAGTAGGGGTTGGTCGCGGCGTTGTTGACGAGGATGTCGAGGCGTCCGAACTTTTCTTTGACCTCTTTGAAGAGCTCGCCAATCTTCTCGATCTGTCCCATGTTGCACGCGATTGGGGTGGCGGTTCCCCCGGCCGCCGTTATTTTCTCAGCGACCTCCGTGAGCGCGTCCAGCTTCCTGCTGACGAGGATGACCTGCGCTCCGTACTCCGCCAGTGTTGCGGCGATAGCCTCCCCGATACCCCTGCTCGCCCCGGTGACCAGGGCGATCTTTCCGTCCAGAGAAAAATCAACCGTTTTCATTTCCTTCCTCCATTGTCCGATAAGAAGATCCGTTGTATGTGTGAACGGCCCGTTGCCGCTTCAATGGTTACGAGCCTGACAGATATATCATTTACCGAACAACTGCAAGGAGATGGTCGGTGACCGACGGATAATATCTTGACAACTCTTTGAATACCCTTCATATTCAACCCGGTGCGGAGGTGCGAAACAGTATGGATGACCGGAGGATCAAAACGCTGGCCCTGCGATACGGCCTGACCATGGATCTCCTGCGGGAATACCGCGGGCTCTTTCACGAACACGGGATTCCCGTCTCTCTTCGAACAAGGAAGGCCGGGCGCGCCGGGCGGATCGTAATGGTCTCGACCCACGGTCACTGGGGGGATCCTCCCCCCGCCGGTGTCCCCGACACGGGAGGGCAGACGTACTATGTCCTGGAGGTATCGAAGGCGTGGGCACGGCAGGGACGGCAGGTGATCATTGTCGCGCGGCACTTCAGCCCCTATCCCCGCGTGGAGCAATTCGCGAAGAACCTCTGGCTGGTACGGATCCGGGCGGGGGACGACCGGTTCGTGCGCAAGGAGGATATCTATCCCCTTGTTCCGCAGATGGCGGAGGGCGCGGTCGCCGTGGCCGCCCTCTTCGGCGCCCGCGCCGTGATGGGACACTATGCGGACGGGATGGCCTGCGCCCTGGAGACGGGGGAGCGGCTGGAGATACCGGTGGCGGTCATCCCCCATTCGATGGGGATCAACAAGGTCCTCTCCCTCGGCCTGGATCCGGACGATCCCGGTGTCTGGTTCGACGGGCAGTACAACTTCCGCATACGCGAAGACTTCGAGCTGGCGGCCCTCCGGGGGGCTGACTTCGAGATCGCAAACACCCTGCAGGAACCGGACATCCTGAAAAAATACTATGGAGCGGCCTTTCCCCATGCCGTCATGCCGGCGGGCGCGGGGACCCCCTTCTTCGATATCGGAACGGATCCCCGCCCCGAAGTGCTCGAGCGGTACGGTCTGACCGCGGGGTGTTACCTCCTCTATTTCGGCCGCTTCTCCGAGGCGAAGAATGTTCCCGGGGTGGTGAGGCTCTTCGGCGAGGCGCGCAGGCTCGATCCCCGCCTGATGGAAGGGGTGCGGCTGGTCCTCGTCGGTGGGTCCCCCGATCATCCTCTCCCCGAGGAGGTGGCCGTCGAGGACGGAATCACGGGCGCGATGAACGAATTCGGTCTGGCGGCTGCCGATGTCGTGAGACTCCCCAGCCAGCCCTGGGAGATCCTTGCGACCCTCGGGCACCACTGCCTGTCATATATCGGGATGCAGTTCGTTGAGCCTTTCGGGATGGGGGTCGCGGAGAGCATGGCGGCATCCGCCCCGGTCGTCATCTCGAAAGAGGCGGGGATCACGAAATGGGTACAGGATGGCCGCGATGCCCTGGTCGTCGACCCCGAGGACCCGCGCGGCGCCGCCCGGAGACTGATCGAGACCATGAAAGAGGAGGGTGCCCTGGAGTGGATCGCCTCCAACGGGAATCGTCTTGCCCGGGACACATTCCGATGGAGGGCGATCGGAGAGCGACAGGGAAAACGCCTTGATTCCCTCTGCAGAGAGGGAGGAAGAGGGCAGGGGCGCGCCTACCACCGGGCGGTCTTCACCTGGCGGGGGGACCCCCCGGAGGTCAAAGAGCAGCACGAAAAGGCGGCGCACGGTCTCCTCCCCCACGTTGTTGAAGAGACGAAGAAGGCCCGGCGTGTCAAGAAAAGGGCGGTCGTCGTCCTCGGGGGGGAATCGGGGGCGGGGAAGACCGAGGTGGCCGAATATTTGCGGTATCTGCTCAGGGGCGAAAAGATGCGGGGGGTCACGATCGCGGGGGACGCCTTTTTTAAGCTGGCGCCGGAGGCGAACCACCGGGCGCGTCTCGATGCCGACGCTGAGGGGAGGCTGGAGAAGTATCTGGGGCCGGGGGAGGTGGATCTGGAGCGTCTGGACGAGGTCCTCAAGGAGGCGTCGGACGGAAGCGTCGGCGAGATCGTCGTCCCCTCCGACTGCCGGCGGCTCGGATCGAGGAGGTACCCGCGGGTACCGGTCTCGCTCACGGGGGCGGATGTCGTCCTCGTTGACCTGACGTACGGCCTGGCCCTGAAGAATACGGCCCTGAAGGTCTTTCTCGAATCGGACTACCGGGAGCGGGTCGCCGCGGTGAAGAAGCGGAACCTGGCCCGCGATCCCGATCAGGACTTCGCTTTTATACAGAAGGTCCTGGAGCAAGAACACCGCATCATACAGGAGATGAAAGAGAAGGCTGATATCGTCGTAACCGAGGATTACGAGGTGCACCCGTCATATACACAAATCATCGCCCGGTAGACTGTCCCTATTCCCTGTTCCTGCAGGTCGTTCCCTTCGACGCCCCGATCAGAATAAATATGGTGATGAGCAGGAGGGCAACCAGGCCGCCGGCGAAGAGGTACACCGCGGAAAGGCTCCATGCCTCCTTGATCCACCCCACCACATAGACGGCCATGGCTCCGATCCCGAAGACCAGGATGAACTTGATCCCGTACCCGGTGCTCCTCCACCGGCTCGGCGTGTATCGTGCCACCAGGCTGTTCTCGATCGGCTGCATCCCCAGGGAGAAAAAGATGTAGATCCCGGCCGATACGACGAGCAGTTCCTGGCTGACCAGCCCCATCAGGATAACGAAGGGAAGGCTGCAGGCGTGGAAGGCCAGGTACATCCAGCGGAGATCATACCGGTCCGCGACCTTCCCCCCCAGAATCTGTCCCAGGATACCGACGAGGTAGATGAAGGAGGTCAGGAGTGTCGCGGCCACCGTCTTCGCCCCGGTCAGGTTGGGGAGGTCGACCCCCCTGAGAAGGTCCCAGAGGAAGGAGGCCTTGAGTTCAAGGTAGGCCGGGAGGACGACGCTGTTCCCCCGGTAGACGAGGCCGGCGATGGTCATGGCGATGCACAGGATCACGAAGTATCTCATGTTGTTGCCATTACCCGGGGTGGCGGGATTGTCGTCCGGGTCCGCGTGCACCGGTGTCTCGTCGATCTTCACCATCAGCAGGGCGCCCCCCCAGATGATCCCCAGTCCCCCGATGATCAGATACGTGACCTCCCACCCGACCAGCCAGTTCAGCAGCCCGGCCGCGAAGGGAGCGCTGATCAACCCGAGATTCCCCGCAACGCCGTTGATCCCGAGGGCCATCCCCCTGTTCCTGATCCCCAGGGATATCAGTCCCATCCCTGCCGGGTGGTAGATGCTGGCGAAGAAACCGATGACGGCGAGCGAGAGCATCATCGACGTCGGGGTGTCTGAGAGGGCGGTCAGAACAGCGCCGAAGCTTGTCCCCGCGAAGAAGATGATCAGGGCGGACCGGTTGTTGAACCGGTCGGCGACCATTCCCCAGGGGAGGGCGGTCAGGCCGTACAGGAGGTACATCAGGAAGCTCAGCTTCAGGACATCCGCGAGGTCCATCTGCAGCGAGAGCATCAGCGGTATAGCGAGCGCCGGGAATATCATCTCGTAGAAATGCGTGAAGAAGTGCGCGGCGCAGGTAAAGAGTATGATCTTTCGTTCGTTGGTCATTGATGCAGTCCTCGATTGCGATCAGAATTCTAGGTCCGGCGGCATCACTCCGCGAGTGTGTAGCGGAACTTCGCCACGATATTGAGTCGCGCCAGTCCGAACTCTTCGGAAAAGGGCTCGAACGGGGCGGCCGACCGCACGGCGCGCACCGATTCCGCGTCGAGGGATTCGTATCCCGATGAAACAACGGTGCGGCACGCCGCAAGGATACCTCCCTGCGCTATGGAAAACTCGACGACGGTGGTCCCCACCTCCCCCCGGGTAACGGCGCCACCGGGGTATGACCACTGCCGGTCGATCCGCTCCTTTACCTGGAGGAGATACGGATAATACCTGGTATCCCTGCTGTCGAGATCCACCGTATCGGCACGGTCACCCCTGGCGCGTTCACGGATTTCCTCCAGCGGGACGAATGGCCCCCTGTCCTCGCCGTTATGCCTCTCAACGGTTCTGCCCGGGCTCCTCTTGAGGGTGACGGTGAAGACATCATCCCCCTCCGCGGGGACGCTTCCCCCCAGGAGACCGGCCAGGGCCAGGAGGGCGACATGGGCCGCCAGCGAGAGTGCGATGGCTGTCAGAAAAATCGTTCGTGCGGTCATATCCCTCACAACTCCGCCTGTTATATACGGTACTTTCGCACCGGTTGTCCATACAGAAATGGTCTTTTGTCTCCTACTGTGGTATTGTTTTCGAGTGCAGACCGACGGATATTATATGAAGATGGCCCTTGCCGAGGCGGAGGCCGCCTATGCACTGGGAGAAGTCCCCGTGGGCGCTGTCATCACCATGGACGGCGAGGTGATCGCGAAGGCCCACAACAGCCCCATCCTGATGCAGGACCCGACCGCCCATGCGGAGATACTCGCCATTCGAAGGGCGGCGCAGATGCGCGAGAACTACCGGCTTGTGGGTGCGACACTGTACGTGACGATCGAACCCTGCGTCATGTGCGCGGGGGCGATTATCCACGCGAGGATCGAGAGGGTCGTCTTCGGCGCCCCGGACCCCAAGGCCGGGGCCCTCTCGCTGTACGGCATTCCCGGGGACCCAAAGCTCAACCATTCCACCCTCGTAACGGGCGGGGTCCTTGAAAAGGAGTGCGGCGAAATTTTGAGTAGATTTTTCCGTGAAAAAAGGATATGAGGGCGAGTTCATAGAAGCACCGTCCAGTTTGTCTTTGTGCGGAGAGGTACCGAAGTGGTCGTAACGGGATCGACTCGAAATCGATTTGGGGGCCAAAAGCTCTCACGTGGGTTCGAATCCCACCCTCTCCGCCATAATATATCCCTCGCGGAGAGATGTCCGAGCGGCTGAAGGAGCACGACTGGAAATCGTGTGTATGCCCACAAAGGTGTACCGGGGGTTCGAATCCCCCTCTCTCCGCCATATATGTTTGGTATCACGGTATGGCAGCCGGGCCCCGTGGAACAGCGAATTGTGAACCCCGTCAGGTCCGGAAGGAAGCAGCGGTAGCAGTCTCGGTGTTTGCTGCGGGTCAACCCGGCTGTCAGTTTTACAATACGTGTTATAACCGCTTTACACAGGGGCGCCTATGGAATATCTCGTCCTGGCACGAAAATGGAGGCCCCAGGTATTCGAAGACGTTGTCGGACAGGACCACGTCGTCAAGACACTCCAGAATGCCGTCAGCCTCGATCGCATAGCCCATGCCTACATCTTCAGCGGTCCCCGGGGGACGGGAAAAACGTCCGTGGCGCGGATCCTGGCGAAGGCCGTCAACTGCGCCGAGGGACCGATCCAGACGCCGTGCAACCAGTGCAGGAATTGCACGGAGATCACGGAGGGCTCGTCCCTCGATGTCCGCGAGATAGACGGGGCGTCGAACAGGGGCATCGATGAGATACGGGAACTGCGGGAGAATATCAGGTTCTCCCCGGTATCCTCGCGCTACAAGATGTACATCATCGACGAGGTCCACATGCTGACCCAGCCGGCCTTCAACGCCCTCCTCAAGACCCTGGAGGAACCGCCCCCCCACGTCGTCTTCGTCTTCGCCACGACGGAGATACACAAGGTCCCTGCCACGATCCTCTCGCGATGCCAGCACTTTGACTTCAAGCGGATATCCGTCAAACAGATAGCGGATAACCTGGGACATATCGCACGGGAAGAGGGGATCTCGATCAGCGATGTTGCCCTGTCCTGGATCGCACGCGAGGGGCAGGGGAGCCTGCGGGATGCCCAGAGCATCTTCGATCAGGTCATCTCCTACGCCGGGACCGAGATCAAGGACACCGATGTGGAAGAACTCCTCGACCTGGGGGACCGGCGTCTGGTCTCCGAGCTGACCGCCGCTGTCCTTGCCGGGGATGCCGGTACCTGTCTGAAGATCATCGACGAGGCCTACTATTCCGGTGCGGACATACAGCACTTCTACCAGATGCTTTTGGGGCACTTCATGAATCTCCTGACCGTCAAGGTGACGGACGGGGGAGATATCCTGACCGACCTTCCCGACCACGAAGTGGCGGGCCTGAAAGAGCTGGCCACGGGGGCATCGCTCGACACCCTCCACCACCTCCTGGACATACTGATGGCGGAAGAAAATGACATACGCAGGAGCACCCAGCCGCGCATCAACCTGGAATACGCCGTGGTCAAGATGGCGTATCTCGAGCCTCTGATACCGATTGACGAGATCGTCGCACGGATGGAGGGTCTCGAACAGAGGCTCGGCGGCGGAGGGGCGAGGCGGCCGGCCGCACCGGCGCCGCCGTCTGCGGATAAGCGGGCGGAGCGCCCCGAACAGTTCCCCGCGCAGTCTTCCAACTCCCACGGTCGGACGTACGAGAAAACGGAGAGCGAAGACCCCTGGCAGGCCCTCAAGGGCTTCATACAGGAGAAGAGCGCGCGTCTCAGCTCGAAGATACACAACGGGACGTTTCTGGGGTATGAAGACGGCCGGCTGACGGTAGGTTTCCCGAAAGACTATATTTTTCTGGATGATATCCGGAGTCCGCAGCAAATGGAACTGTTGACCCGGATGGCGGGGGAGTTCTTCGGAGAGGGCACGGCGATAGAAATCACGGTACTGGAAGAGGGGAACCCCGCCTCCGGCACCGCGGGATCAAACAGCGCGGGAAGCGTAAACGACATCAAAAACGAGGCGCTCAGACATCCTCTCGTCCAGAAGGTGATGGATCTGTTCCAGGGCGCTCAGATAGTGGATGTCAGGATAAATGGTTCAAGGAGGCAGTAACAGTGGCACATGACATGGGAAAACTGATGAAGCAGGCCCAGCAGATGCAGTCGAAGATGATGCGCGTGCAGGAAGAGCTGGAGGCCAAGACGGTGGAGGCGACGTCCGGCGGCGGCATGGTGACCGCGGTCGTCAACGGGAAACACGAACTGATATCGCTGAAGATCGAGAAGGACGTGGTCGATCCGGCGGATATCGAGATGCTGCAGGACCTCGTCGTGGCGGCGGTAAACGAAGGGGTGCGCAAGGCGCAGGAGATGGCCCAGGAAGAGATGTCGAAGATCACCGGCGGGTTCAATATCCCCGGCCTGACCTAGGACGGTTTGCCTTCGGCCCGATGTCACCCGCGGGGACAGGACCGAGAACCCTTACAGCGAAAGGCTTTGATAGATGACAGGTTATGCGGCCCCGATCCGGCGTCTCATAAAGGAGCTGGCCCGGTTCCCCGGGATCGGCGAAAAGACGGCCACACGACTGGCCACCTTTATATTGCATACCTCCGAGGCGGATGCGGCCCGGCTCGCCGAGAGCATCATGGAGGTCAAGAGGAAGATCCGCTTCTGCTCCGTCTGTTTCAACCTGACGGAGGGCGATGTCTGCGAGATATGCGGCGACCCCGCGCGGGACAGGGATGTCATCTGCGTGGTCGAAGACCCCGATTCCCTCGTCGCCATCGAGGAGAGCGGGAGTTTCAGGGGGACGTACCACGTCCTCCACGGCGTCCTCTCCCCCGCTGACGGGATCGGCCCCGAGTCCCTGAGACTGAAAGAGCTGGTGGAGCGGATCGCCGCGAACAGTGTTCGGGAGGTGATCCTTGCCACCAATCCCAGCGTCCAGGGGGAATCGACCGCCCTCCTCGTCACCAAGCTCCTCCAGGAAAAGGATGTCACCATCACCAGGATCGCTTTCGGTATCCCGATCGGGGGCGACCTGAAATACGTGGACAGCATGACCATGACCAGGGCCATCGAGTTCCGCAGAGGGATGTAAGACCGCCCCATGAACGCCATCAGAGAGATACCCTGCGGCAGGATCACCGATACGGTGCGGGACCTCTTCATCAGGGCAAGCACCGATCTCGGGGACGATGTCCTGTCCGCCATACACAGCGCCGCACAGTCCGAAGATACCGAGCTCGGGAGATACGCCCTGGAGAAGATTGTCGAGAACGCGAAGATCGCGAAGGAACAATCGCTGCCCCTCTGCCAGGATACCGGCCTCGCGGTCCTCTTCGTGGAGGTGGGACAGGACGTTCATGTAACCGGAGGGGATTTCAACGAGGCCATCCATAAGGGTGTCCGGAGGGCGTACGAAGACGGTTTTCTGAGGAAGTCCGTCTGCGACCCGATCACGAGGGCGAACACCGGGGACAACACCCCCGCCGTTATCCACACGGAAATAGTCCCGGGAAATACCATACGCATTATCGTCATGCCAAAGGGGGGCGGGAGTGAGAATATGAGCAGTTCCGTCATGCTGCTCCCGTCTGCCGGTCTGGAAGGGATCAGAGAACACATCGTCGCCATGGTGCGAAAGGCCGGGCCCAATCCCTGTCCGCCCACGATCGTCGGCGTGGGGATCGGAGGATCGATCGAGAAATCGGCGCTTCTCGCCAAGAAGGCCCTCGCGCGCCGTGTGGGGGAACCGAACCGGTCGGATCCGCGGCTTTCCCGGCTGGAACGGGAAACGCTCACCGAGATCAATGCCCTCGGCATCGGCCCCCAGGGATACGGCGGCAGGACCACCTCGCTGGCCGTTCACGTGGAGATGATGCCCTGCCACATTGCGAGCCTCCCGGTAACGGTCAACATCCAGTGCCACGTGGCACGCCACGGAGAGGCGGTCATCTGAGCCATGAAGCGTCCGCAGAGAATCCATACCCCCCTGACCGAAGCGATCTGTGAGAACCTCCACGCCGGCGACCGGATCCTGCTCAGCGGTTCCATCATCACCGGGAGGGATACGGCGCACAAGCGGCTCGCGCGGCTGATCACCGAGGGGAGCGATCTCCCCGTGAATCTGGACGGCGAGACGATCCTGTACGCGGCCCCCACCCCGCCGCGGCCGGGACGAGTCATCGGTTCCATCGGACCGACAACCAGCTACCGAATGGACGGGTACGCCCCCCTCATGATGGAGGCGGGGATCAGGGGGATGATCGGGAAGGGGAGCCGGTCCGCCGCGGTCAGGGATGCCATCATCCGCCACAAAGGCGTCTACCTCGGAGCGATGGGGGGGATTGCGGCCCTGATGTCCGAGTGCATAAAGAAAGCGGAGATCATCGCCTACGAGGATCTCGGCCCCGAGGCGATCATGCGTCTGGAGATCGAGGATCTCCCGCTGATCGTCATCAACGACGTCGCGGGACGCGATCTGTACGAAGAGGCCCTGCCCGGGGTCCCTGTCTAGCCAGATTGTTTCATTTTTCCCTAAAAGAATTGTCAAAAGCCCAGGGGGTGCTTTCCCTCTCCTGTCGAAAAAGGGAAAATCCGATTTTGTACGAATGCATCAAGATCGGCTAATTACTTTTCCGGGATAGATTGAGATTCTCTTCTAATTCGTTCAAATTATGTTCGTTCTTTGTGAGGAACCTGAGAAGATCCATTTCGGGAATCTCTGGATAGAGGAGTAAAAATATTGGGCACACACCTAGAACCATGGCAAGATAGACCCGTTCTCCCCACGATTCACCAGGCAGGATCGGCGGTATCCCCCCACCAAAAAGAGCGTGGATTCCCCCTGGAATCTCTCCGATCTGGTGGGGTTCGCGTGTGATCGCGGGTCCTTCCGGTGTGACAGACAGCTCTTCTATCGTGTGCAGAGATTCGAGCAACGATCCGTTTTCCGGTAATCTATCCGCTACGGCAACCGGATCGAGACCAAAACGGAGACAGCTTGCCGACAGTGGAAACACATCCCCCCCCTTTTTCCTTGCCAGTGCCAGAAAGCCCAGATGATCTGAGAGGAGTATCGTGTCTTTGACTCGAGAATTCTTCCGGGGGTCGTGCCATCTAAACTCTACAGAACTCATGCATGGAGAAGGGCAGTTATAGCATGCCCTGTTGTGCCACTGTGCTTTTTTGGCGATCCCCTTCATATTTTCTTCGATCCCGATCCTGTCCAGCACGGAAAAGAATCCTTCATTCGTGTGTACCCTATCCGCAAAAAGAGCCCGGTCCATCGTTTTTTTATGGTCCAGGTTATCTTCGGCGAAGGGAAGGCCATGAATTCCATTGAAGACGATCCCTTTGAGATTTTTTGAGGCCATCAGAAAAGCCAGCCCCGCTTTATCCAGACTGCCAGTCAATCCGGTTGAAACAGAACCGCAGGAGAACCCATGATCAGCAGCGGTGGCTGTCAGGAGTATCGATCGGGAGTGGCTGATTTCTTTCTTCACTGCCTGCACAGCCTCAGGAACCGCGAGCCCGGCAAGATGCCCCGCGGGTACGATCCGTATAGCTCCCGTATCGACCTGCAGTATCTTTGATGAAGAGGCAGCCCCCTTGATCACCAGGAAGTCAATGCCTGAGAACTTCATCTCCGGGCCGGTACGGAGATGAAGGGGTACGTGACAGAGGTTGCCGAACCGTGGCGATAGAAAGGTTGCAACAGAAAGGCATGAGGCGGGGGCAAAACTCCCCGTCAAGGGGCCAACACCGAGAATCAGAGGGTTCTCATCTTCATAGCGCTTAAAAAGTTCTCTATTGACCGCTGCTCCGCCGATTTGTTTCGTGACAAGTTGATCATCCAGCGGCATTACCTCTGCGGATGATTCAGCAAGATCGACTATGCCGATCTTCATGTTGTAGAATGTGTCGAATATCTTCATACCTCAATGTTCCCCGGTACCGTCTTTTGCCACCTGAATCGTATCTTCGCCGCACCGTACGGGCATCGATCGATGCACCTCATACAGGTAATACATTCGGTCATCGGTATATCCGGCGATACGCCTTCTCTCAACTGATCCGCATCAATGATTCCCATGGGGCATACCTCCGCGCACTGAATACAGGAGAACTTTTTGCACTGATTTGCGCCGATGGCAATCTTTATCAGACCGATCTTTGCACAAAGCGCCAGGATAGCTCCCACGGGGCAGAAATACCGGCACCAGACCCGCCGTTCCGTTACTTCGAGGCCTGCCAGCGCAGCCACTATCCCCATATTGGCACCATTGAGGGTTCCTGCCGCTCCATAGGAGCGGCAGATCGAGCCTATGGGACAGATGGGACAGAAGGCCTGGAAACCGAAGGCGCAACTTCCCCCCACAGCTCCGGCAAGGATACCGTACTTTGCCATCCTGCTCTTGAGGAATGACGGCAATCCGATTTTCTTTGGTGTAATTTTATCGACAAGGTCGAGGAAAAAACCGAAGGGGCAGATCCATCCGCAGAAAAATCTCCCCGCAAGGACGGTCAATCCGAGGATTAGGGAAGCCGACAAAATCCAGACGAGCACAACCGTACCTGACGATGCGATATTCTGGAGAACGCCTGTCGGACAGGACAGGCTCAGTGCGCCCGCTTTCAGAGAGCAGAATGTCCCGACCAGGAGAACCGCAAGGAGGAGAAATGAAATGGTCTGAACGGACCATCGCAGGCCTTTTATCCATCGTACCCGTTTCCCCTTTGTGAAGGTAAGGGCATCTGTCGGGCAATATTGAACACACAGGGGATCCCCCTCACAGAGATCACATTTGTTGATTTCTCCCGTCAGGGGATCTATAAGCGGTGCCGCCTCGGGGCAGGCCATTGTGCAGAGACCGCATGCAACACAGAACAGTGTGTTGATACGGACAATTCCATCTTCACCCTTTTCAATCGCCCTGGTAGGACAGGCTTCTATACACAAAGGTTTGCGGCAATGCTGGCAGAGAATCGCAAAATTCTTGCCGGTTTCCTCATCTCTGAGCACCTCGATGCTGGAAGATGCCGGAGCGATCTGAGAGACATTTCTTACGGAACAGATCATCTCACAGGTGCCGCATCCGGTACATTTTTTCGGATCAAAGAGGATGCCGGGGTGAAGTCGTGGCATAAAATAGTCGGAGAAGATTTTTTTCTCTTCCGGGCGAGGTCGGAGATCCTCGAGGGTGATAATCGTATCTTGTTCGGCTGTTCGTTCCGGCATGGCAGTACCTACGTGTTACGTAACATGTACAGTTCCCTCCTGCATGAGGGGCAAAGCTCGAGAATGCTCAAAACATTCGGAGGCTCTTCTTTTAATCGGTCAAAAACAAAGTTTTTTACGGGAACTGGCAGAAATTGTTTGCCGCAGCGGGTACAGTATCTCAACGCTTCAGCCGCCGTTTCTTGAGCGGCTATGTCCCTGAGCGCTCGAATCAGGTCCCGACAGCTCACTCCCTGCGGACAGATATCGGTGCCGGCATTACATTCGGTACAGTACCAGATGTTTTCATCCAGAATGATGTCGTCTCCGGTCACGGCCTTTTTAATCACTCCCCGAGGCGACATTGCGATGGAGAAATTTGTATACATTTCCGCCATGGGGCAGACCGCAGCACACCTGCCACACTCCACGCAACGGTAAGCTCCGGAAGAGCTCTTTGCTTCGGCAAGCCTGTCTTTACCGTTCGCCATCCTGTGGTTCCTTCCTTACATCTGCGGCACAGACCTTGAATTCCGGTATCTTGGAACGGGGGTCCAGGACCGGATTGGTCAGCCTGTTGGCCCGCGCCTCTGTAAAGTGAAAGGGTGCAAAGATACAGTTTTTTGAAACACGGTTCGTTATGCGGGCAGTTGTTATCATGTCTCCCCTGCGGGTTGTTACCTTTATCCTGTCCCCCTCTTTCACGTTCAGATGCGCGGCGTCTTCCGGGTTGATCTCGGCATAGGCCTCGTCCAGTTCTCTGTTGAGAAAAGGTGAACGGCGCGTCATCGTACCGGTATGGTAATGGGCAAACATCCTTCCCGTACTGAGATAATAGGGATACTGCTCATCGGGCAGTTCCTTGGGCGGCGTGTACTCGGGGATGACGAAAAGCCCCTTGCCCCTCGTAAACCGGCCTTTATGAAGATACGGTGTCCCGGGGTGTTCCAAATCAGGGCAGGGCCACTGCAGGCCCTCTCTCTCCAGCCTGTCAAAGCGGATACCCCCATAGGCCGGGACCAGAGATGCGATTTCGTCCATGACTTCCGCAGGGTTTGTATAAGAAAAATCAAGTCCCAAAGCGTTTCCAAGAAGGCATAGAATCTCAAGGTCTTCCTTTGCGCTCCCCGGGGGATCGACTGCCTTTCGGAGGAGCTGAAACCTTCGCTCCGTATTAGTGAACGTTCCGGACTTTTCGGCAAAACAGGAGCTTGGAAATATCAAGTGGGCGAACTGTGCCGTCTCGGTGAGGAAAATATCCTGAACAATGAGGAAATCGAGAGCCTTCAGAGATTCAAGGACATGATTGACGTCGGGATCACTCAATGCGGGATTTTCCGCCATGATATAGGCCGCGCGGATGTCTTTTCCCGCGCGACCGATGATTTCTGTAACGGTCAGGCCCGGCATATCGGAGAGTTCGCCCCCCCAGGCCTTTTGAAATTTGTCCTGCATTGCGGGGTCACTGACATCCTGATAGCCGGGATAGACATTGGGCAGGGCACCCATATCACAGGCGCCCTGGACATTATTCTGCCCCCGGAGGGGATATATCCCGGAGTGTTCTGTCCCCACATGGCCGCACAGCATGGCGAGATCACAGATGGCGAGGACATTGGCTGTTCCACAGGCATGCTGGGTGATGCCCATGCAATAAATGATGGCCGATTCTTTTGCCGTTGCGTACCTGTTCGCCACATCTCTGATGAGCCCTTCATCGATGCCGCATTCGTCGGCAGCCCGACTGACGGGCCACGACTGGAGGAATGCACGCAACTCTTCAAACCCCTCCATTCGTGCGCCGATAAATTCCTCGTTGTGCAGCCCTTCGTCGATGATGTGTCGCATCATGCCGCACAAAAGCGGTATGTCCGTTCCCGGCTGTATCCGGAGGTGAATCTTCGCATTCCGGGTAACTGCCGTTTCACGGGGGTCGACAACGATGAGTGCCGCACCCCTGTCGACAGCCGTATAGATTTCACCCATGATGATCGGGTGACTCTCCGCTGTGTTGGAACCGATGGCGAGGATACACTCAGCTCCGGCTAAATCGGAAATAGAATTCGTCATCGCTCCGCTGCCAAGGGTCTGTGCCATGGCAACGGTAGTCGGGGCATGACACAGGCGTGCACAGTGATCCACATTATTTGTTTTGAAGGCCGTCCGTATCAATTTCTGGAAGAGGTAATTTTCTTCATTGGTACACTTGGCGGAAGAAAGACCGCCGATGGCATCGCCACCATATTGCGCGGCAGTCTCACGTAATTTCGAGGCCGCCATCGGTATGGCCTCATCCCATGGAATTTTCTGAAAGGTATCACCCTTTCTCAACAGAGGTGCTGTCAGGCGGTCGGGATGGTGAATAAACTCGTGGGCAGACCACCCCTTTATACACAGACTGCCCCTGGAGACGGGGTGTTCCCTGTCGGGGCGGGTGGCAACGGCCACGCCATCCCTGACCTCTATAAGAAGGCCGCACCCGGTTCCGCAATACGGGCAAATGGTCTTGATAAAGTTAGGACCCATCTCGTTCCCTCAGCGAATGTATCCATGCAGGATATTCCCTGTCCGAATCAGGTTTTTCAAAAGCACTGGAAAGGACCGGTGATTTTGTTTCCGTATCGAGCCCCGCCTCGTACCCATACCTTTCCCGGAGCGTTTTGCGCATCGAAAACTGCAGCCAGAGAAGAGGGATATTGACGGGGCACGCCTCCTGACAGGCCCCGCAGGCCACGCAGGTGTCCGACAGGTGAAAGGCGCGTATAAGATGGAATGGTATCATTTCCGCCGGCACGGTGCCCCGCTGTACCCAGACCTCATCCTCCAGTTTGCAGGGTTCACAGATGCAGATGGGACACGAATTGCGGCAGCCGTAACACTTGATGCACCTCCGCAGCATATCCGCCCATTTCTCCATCCGTTGTGTGTCATTGCCGATCAGAAGAGCCCGGACCCTTTCGTCCTCGAGGGGATCTACCCCCGAAACCGCCTCTCCCGCATCGAGTTTCGCCGGGTAGGGCCTGTCACAGAGACAGAGGGCCGCCTGTTCCTGACTGCAGGCAATGCCAATCGTAAGGAGGGTTTTTTCTTCTATCTGATTTCTCTTTATCAGTTCAATCAGCGCCCTTTCATCACATCCCCGGCAGATGACCGCCAATGTATAGTTTTCCGACGAGGAGCGTAAGACCCGCATGGCGAGCTTTGCCAGCAACCATTTCGGTTCAAGGACAAGGTTGTCTAATTCAGCGGGATTTTCAAACACATGGGGCTGTATGATATCCCATTGCCCCTTCATGAGGCCCAGAATCCCATCAGCCTTTTTCTCGTCCAGGATCTGCCGTGCCATATTTTTTGTCGTTTCGAGCATAATCAGCGTATCACTCCAGAGGGCGACAGCCAGGGACCAAGAGAGGGCAGCGGCCCCAATTCGTCAAAGAAATTTTTTATTACCTCTTCGAACTGATAATCTTCATGTGCCGTCCCAAAACTGAACATAAGCCGGTTGCCCCCGATACCCGTTGTGTCCAGAAGATCTTTTAAAAGTTCCATTCTCTTGATGGCGGTGTGATTTGCATTATTATAACGGCACCCTCCTATGTGACACCCCAGAACAGCTACGCCGTCAACCCCGTCGGCCAGTGCCCGTATGATTGCATCGGTCTCAACGAGGGCCGCGCATTCCACCGGAATGACACGAAAGGGGGTAGGGAGAGCGATTCTCTTCTTCCCGGCGGCATCAGCTCCGATAAGGCCGCACCACCTGCATGCAAAAATCAGGATCCTGGGCTGGTTCATGGTACCCTCTCGCACGATTCTCTGCGTTCCGCTTCGGTATTGATAAGCAAATACATCTTCATGACAAATTTCACGGTTTCAATGGCACAAAAGGGGTTTGACATTTTTCTAAAACGCCCTTTTTATCATCTCGCCCACCATGCGGTAATTATATTCGGGAAGCTGTATGCTCCCGTTGGGACATACGGAAACGCAGCTTCCACAGGCCTTGCACTTCATCATGTTAACGGTACTGATATATCTGCCCTCCAGTTTTTCGAGGCGACAGGCGTTGAAGGGACAGGCGGCAGCACAGTTTCCACAGCCCGTGCAGGCGTCGGGATCGACCCGTGCGTGGCCCGGCTTCAGACCGGGGACCCGGCTGAGCGTCGATGCTGCAATGGTACTCTGCCGTAAATACGAGACGGCCTTCACGGATGCCGCTTTTCCCTGGAGTATTGCCTGATCTGAAGAAACGGGCCATCTCGCAGAGCCGCAGATAAAGATCCCCTCCGTCTTTGTCTCCAGGGGATGCATCGGATAGATCTCCGAGAAAAATCCGTACCGGTCAGTTTCAACCCCCAGTATCTGGGTCAGTTGCGCATTATCATTGTTTGGAACGAGAGGGGTACTTAAGACAACCAGATCTGCCTCGATCTTTCTTGTAACGCCGGTTACCGCATCATACACCTCAACGGATTCAACACGATCGTTACCTATAATCCGAGGTGGTCGTTCCTCTTCAAAGCACACAAACTGAACACCCCTGGAAAGGGTATCCCGGTAATAGCTCTCCAGGGTGTTTCCCGGTGCCATAATCCCCCGGTGGAGAATGCATGCCGACCCACCCGGGATATCTTCAGCGATTCTCGCGGCATTTTTAAGACTGATGGGGCAACAAATGGTTGAACAGTACGGCCTTCCCCTGTCTCGTGCGCCGACACACTGTATGAAAACAACTTTTTGTGCTTCCAGTGAGCCATCCAGGATGTGTCTTTCAAGCTCCATCTGGTTGATCACGTTCTTGATTTCGCCATAACGATACAGGCCGGTCGGGAAAAATATCTTTGCGCCTGTTGCGATGATAATAACCCCTGATTGAATGGAATGCTCCTGTCCCTGAGATGAAAATTGAACAGTGAAATTGCCGGTGTCTCCCTCGAAAGACGTGATCTTTGCCTGGGGATATATGGTGATGAGAGGATTGTTTGCAACCTCTCTGGTATATGGCTCCAGCTTGTCCGATGCGTCTCCATTGTCAGGATAACAACGGGAAATCAATCTCAGCATCCCGCCGGGGGCCGCTGCCCGTTCGAGGATGTTGACCGTAAATCCCCTTTTTGCCAGTGATGTAGCGGCGGCAAGACCCGCGGGTCCTGCCCCGACTATCAGGGCGCTCGGATTGACAGTTACGGTCATATCGTCGGATACTTCCCTATGTTGAAGGGAAGCGATTTCCATCATTATGATATTCTTGGCCTTCTCTGTTGCGCCTTCAGGGTCATCACGATGGATCCAGGCACAGCCTTCCCGTATATCCACCAGGCCGATTCTATGCCGCTCTATCCCCTCTTTGATAAGAGAATGGGCGAGGAGGTTGCCTCTTGATAGAATCGAGCAGGCGGCGATTAACACCTTGTCGGCACCGGTTTCTTCTATTTGAGAAACCGTCTGTTTCGCGTCCGTTTCAAGACAGAGGGAATCGACAATCGATACGAGGGAAACAGACGGATCTTTTGATAATTCCCCCCTGAGAAGATCAAAATCGATCGTACGGTCAACTTCTCCGAAGCACCTGCATAGAAAAACAGATATATGTGCCATGTCTCACTCTACCGCTGATCAGATTCTTTGTTAAGGACGCTCATTGCGGCGGCGGACGCCTGAATCACTGACTCGGCAACGTCTGCCGGTTCCCTGCCGAAGCCGCATGCAAAATCGGAAACTTCTCCTGCCCCTGTCATAACGAACCCTTCTGTATCTGTCTGAGGAACCGCTGTTGTTTCAGACTGTGCCGGACGGAGCTGCATCAGGGACGGTTGGATGTTCCCATTTAAAATCACCATGTCAAATTTTCGGATCTGTCTTTTTTGTGTTGCCGTATCTTCGAACTGTACCGCGATCCCGTCACCGCCGGGGAGGGGATGAATCAACCCGGGTCTTCCCCGGATAAGGTTGATCCCGCTGCCGTGAAACTCTCGCAGAGAATATCGGTAATAATCACGTCCCACCGTTCTTAAATCGGTATAAAAGATATAACAGGCGATCGTTCGGTTCCTTCTTTTTACCCACCCGGCCTGTTTGAAGGCATGCATGCAGCAGACGGCGGAGCAGGAAGGGATCATCCTCAAATCTCTCGCCCCGGCGCACTGTATGAAAGCGATGTTTGCGGGGACGGCACGATCCGATCTTTTGATGACCGTTCCCCTGTTGGCCCCCGCTTCCGCGGTCCACTCTTCGAATTCCATGGACGTCATGATGTCGGGATGGGTGCCGCTTCCATATTCCTTGAGGTGGCTGAGATCGGCCTCTTTAAAACCGGTCGCCCAGATGACATCGTTCACGGGGAGCTGTATCTCTTCTTCCTGCAGCTCCAGGGTAATTGCCCCCGAAGGGCATATCTCCGTGCAGTCGCCACATTTTGTACATAAAGCCTCGTCGATCACGAAGGATGGAGGGCATGCATGTTCCCACCCAGGGGAGATTGCATTGGCCGGACACTCCTCCACGCATCGTCCGCATACAATGCATTTCTTTTCGTCTATGTAACGGGGGGTTTTCAGGATGACAGCTGAATGCGTGCCGTTTTCTTTTTTCAACTCCTTTACGCGGGAGAGGGTATGAACGGTAATGAAGGGATGCTCCATGCATTTTTGAACCTCTGTCCAGAGGGGGCAGAAGGCGCAGTGATCGGTCGGATAGAGTTTGTCCAATCCTGAGACCTGACCGCCGAGATGGTGATTGTTTTCTACCAGATGAACGTGCTGACCCGCATCTGCCAGATCCAGGGAGGCGGTAATCCCCGCCACGCCGCCGCCGACAACGAGTACGGCATCTTTTGCAGTATTGTGATTCTGTTCAAATCCAGCCATGCGACCGTGGTCCTTATTCTATGATCCCGTAATGCCTCGCAAGCTTTTCGATTCGCCCTGCAAGCCATGTCTTGAAATCAGACGGAGGAAAATCATACGGTCCCACACGATCTTCAAGATGCACGGCGAATCGATTCTTGGAAGGATCAAACCTTTTGACCTTGTCGTAACGTACAATAATGGACTTCGGATCGGTTGGACACCGTTGCTCGCAGGCGCCGCAACCCGTGCAATTTTCCTCTATAACGACGGGAAATCGGCGGTTTTCCAGCTTGATGGCGTCATACTTACATGCCTTGTAACAATTGGTGCACCGCCTCTTTTTCTGCCAGGAGAGACACGTATCAGGATCGATCACCGCATTCCCGATATCGATCTCTTCTTTCGGGACCTTCTTGATGGCTTCGGTGGGACATATCCTGACGCACTCCATACACATGATGCACTTCTTCCAATCCAGAACCGGCGTACCCAAATTTGCTATGCCGTCAAAAAGACTTGCAGGTTTGAGCGCGTCGGCAGGGCACACGTCTATACACCTGTAACATCGGGTACAGTACTTCAGAAATTCATGCTCGATAAGCGATCCCGGCGGACGGGGCAGCGCCTTTGCTCCCGAGATTTTGAAGAAGGTAAAAATGATTCCCGAGATGACACCGCTGATGACGATATGCAGTGCCTCTCGCCGCGATAGCTTCATGTGTTGCGTGCTCCCGCCTGTTTCATTTTTCAATACGGAAGATCTATTCTTCCAACGGGTCGTTCACGAATCAGTTTGTTGTTATAATCGGGGAATTGCCTCTTTCACGCTGTTCGTTTATCAACGGAGGATCGGGCGCTGGGTGAGCAGACCCCCAAAAGCATGCATTGAAATCGGACGAAGAGCTCGTGAGTCATGGGTATCGTCTTGACCGGATCAGCGTTGAATCCGGAAAATGTTTCGGGGCAGGCCGAACAATGCCTGCCCCGATTGAACATCACAGGGTTACAATTTTTTCCGTGCTTCTTTAATATCGCCAATGAGATAGTCGAGACCGAGATCCTTCAGGGTTGCATCTGTCGGGACGCCGTTACTGTCCCATCCGAAGAACGCATAGTAATCATCCTGCATCTTTTTTGTATCGGCCGAGGTGAATATGGCGCCCTTCTTCGGTCCCTCCGGCAGTGCTTCGTTTGTCATCCGGTACGGCAGGACATCGTCCTTCCGGCTGATCCCCTCCCGGACATCGAAGCACCGTTCCAGCGTTCGGATACGTCGACCTGTCTTCAGCAGATCATCTTCCGTTATACGCCATCCGCACAACGGATTCAGCATGCTGGTAAACATGTCGAGTGACCAGTATCCGCCGACGAATGAACAAGTGACAAGCGAATTATGCAGACATCGTTTGGCCTGACCGGCGGGGCTGTTGGCTTCATGGTGATCGCCGCCGCACTGTCCCATGGCGTAACTGACAGCGCGCGGCTTGTCCCCCCGTGGGTCATGGGCTGCCATCTCTTTGCCCTTTGTTTGAACGGCCCATTTGTCGGAACCCTTGCCGATCTCCTTCGACATAGCGACGACACCCTTGGAGAGCAACTTGCCGGCCTTTCCGTCCCTGTAAGCGATCTTTTTCACCGTCTCGACGACACCGTCCACATTACCCCATTCGAGATCAATGCCGTCAAGATCAGCCTTCGAAAGAACACCCCTCTGGACGCATTCCATGGCAAAGCCGATACACCCGCCGGTTGAAATGGCATCGAGACCGAGGGCATCGCAGAGTTCGATGGAGGCCATCATGCCACCAAATTCAGAAACACCGAGATTGCTGCCCAGGAGACCGCCGGTTTCATATTCGGGTCCTTCAGCGATGACACCGTCGTACTTGCCCCCTCGAATCACGCCCAGTTTCTGGCAGTGAACGGGACAGTGCGTGCAGGCCACATGCCGCTTCCAGAACCGCCTGTTTGCCTCCTCGGCACCGATGTATGAAATGTCCGGGAACCACGTGGTCTGATAATTTTTCGTAATCAGTGATCCCGTTCCCCAGTTTTTCAGTTCAAGCAGGCCGGCAGTGCCCCATCGTTTGATTCCTTGCCAGCCTTCGTGGTCAACGGCATACTGTTTTGCCGCTTTTGCCGCTTTCAGAAAGGCATCGTTGTCAACTGCGGGAACATACCCGGTTCCCTTGATGGCAACGGCCTTCAACTTCTTGTTTCCCAGAAGCGCGCCGGTACTCGTCCTGGCAGCAGCCCTGAACCGCTCTACGATAAGACAGGAATACGGGACTTCGTTTTCGCCGGCAGGGCCGATACAGGCGACCCTGACTCGGGGATCCTTCAGTTCCTCCGCGATCATGTCTTCCGTTGTGGCGGTATCCTTGCCCCATAATTTACTGGCATCCCGGAATTCCACCTTGTCGTTCCGGATATAGAGCCATACCGGTTTTTTCGATTTTCCCCGGATGTAGATGCCATCCCAGCCGGCCCACTTAATCTCGGCCCCGATATGCGCTCCTACTTCGGCGTGGCTGAGCCGTTTCGTGTACGGACTCATATGGACGACGCTCATTCGGGTGGATGAGCAGTACGTTCCGTTTAGTGGTCCTGCCCCGAGATACAGGAAGCTGTTCTCGGCAAGGGGATCTTGATGGGCTTTATACTCGCGCAGAAGAAAGTAGTCGCCCATACCCGCTCCACCGAGAAATTGCTGATATATCTCCTCCGGCACGGTCCGTGTTTTAAAAGTCTTTTTAGACAGATCGATTTCCAGAACCTTTCCGAAATTTCCTCCTCGTGGTGCTGCCATTATATATCCCTCCTTTCCCCGGTTTCATTCGGATAGAAGAAATTGGCAGTCAGGTCTTCGGCCGCTTCCTCCGGTGTTACATCGCGATATGCCAGGTTCACACCGAAACCGAGTTTGTCTCCCACAATGCAAGGCCCTTGAGGATTGCCGGATTGTGCCAGGCAGGCCTTAACACATTCCGGGTCGCCGCCGCACAGGTCGCATGTCAGCGGAAGACCCGTATCGGGATGCAGTCTCAGAAACTGTGCCGGGCATGCCTCCAGGCACTTTGCACACTTGGCACCGAGACACGTGTCCTTGTTGATCAGAATACCGTTCGTCTTTTCGTCTTTATAGATGGCCGCAGGCTTAACGGGACATGCTTCAATACAGGGTGCGTCTTCGCAATGCCAGCAAATAACCGGGATATCGATAATACCCTTATACTTGTTGACATGTACCCTCGCAGCTTCCGGCCTGACGACACCTTCATGGTACAGGGAACAGGCGAATTCACATCCCCGGCACCCGGTACAGTTCTGACGTTCGACGAACAGGTGTCTGATTGTTTTTGGAGGGGGTGCTGCTTGCGCGGTTCTGACGGCACCGGGTTTTATAGCTCCCACTGTTGCCATTGCAACCGCACCTCCCGCCGCAACGGCAGCTCCCCTGAGAAATCCACGACGGGTTGTCTCTTTCTGCAAGACATCAGGATATTGCTTCTCTTCTCTTTCCATGGAATAACCTCCATCCTGATCGTGTATTGGTGGTTTTTATCATCAACAACTTCGTTGTTTGCGCAGATGTTGATTCCGGTGGTAAAGGCTCACAACCGAAAAGGGTGAGGGGTTAATTGTTACCCCTGTAATTCCCCTGATCCGGAGATGCGAGATCGAGCCCTTTACCTCTTTGTTGGGGCTTTGTCGCTCCGGAGTATGATATAATACCTCCTTTCTGTTGTTCTTGTGCCTGTTTTCCAAGGAGCACGGTGGTGAAACTCAGAGTAGCTTTCGGCGGAAACCTGATCTGCAACAGTTCGACATATCGTTGGAGCAACCGTATCTTGTTGTACGCTTTTGGGAAAATGAAAGAGGTGGAGACAGGACGGTACAGGAAGAGGGAGAACACACAAGGGTATGGGAGGGGAACTGCGAGAAATGAGTATGTTTTCGAGATGCCCGTGCACTAATCATTGTATTCCTCCAGAGGAGTTTATACACATGATTATGGAAAGGATTACCTTCTTTCCAAACACGGGAGGCCTTCCCGTTTCCAGGAAAACCCTGCGGCGTGAAGCCGTGGCCTCAGCTTTAGGCTGATCACGCTCGAAGGTCCAAACTACTTATGTTTTTATAAATACACCTTTGTAAATATTTTGTCAATTTTTAAAAAAGAGGTGTTGACAGAAAAGATTTTAGGAATTACAGTGCGAGTTTTCTGAAATCACGCAAGGGAGATTTTCCTCATGATCGAGATACGATGGCATGGAAGAGGCGGTCAGGGAGCGGTAACATCGGTAGAGACCCTCGCTCTTGCCGCTATTGGAGAGGGCCAGTATGCCCAGGGGTTCCCCAGCTTTGGCCCCGAGAGAAGAGGGGCGCCGGTGGCCGCGTTCAACCGTATCGATGATAAGAAGATACGGGTCAGGTCGGGGATCTACAACCCCGATGTCGTCATCGTCCTCGATTCGAGCCTGATGGGACTGGTGAACGTCGCCGAGGGGCTGAAACCCGACGGCACCCTGATTGTCAATACCGCCAAATCCCCGGAAGAGGTGAAGAAGGAGACCGGATTCAAGGGGACCGTCGGTACCGTCGATGCCTCGAGGATAGCGCGGGAAGAGATGGGGGTTCCGATCACCAATACCACCATGATCGGGGCTGCCGTCAAGGCGACCGGGCTGGTAAAGATCGGATCGGTGAGAGAGCCGTTGAAGCATCGGTTTGGAAGGATAGCCCAGAAAAACATAAACGCGATGGAACGGGCTTATAAGGAGCTCAAAATAGCCAAGTAGTTCAAATACCGTGAGGTTGATTGTCTTATGGAAAAAGAAAAAAAATGGCCGGAAAAGTGGCAGGAACTCACCCCGGGATGCATGGTGTTCAGGCCGGGGAGCACGCGGGAGTACCACACGGGAACCTGGCGGGCACAGAGGCCCGTATATGAAAACAGCAGGTGCATCAAGTGCGGTGTCTGCTATATCTTTTGCCCGGAAGGGTGCATCTCCCAGGACGCCGATGGATACTTCGTCGCGGATCTCGATTACTGCAAGGGGTGCGGAATCTGTGCCCACGAATGCTGGCCTGGCGCCATAACGATGGTGGAGGAGGGATAGGATATGTCTAAAAGAATCGGTATGGAAATAGCGCTCGCTGCGGCTGAAGCGGTTGCCCTGTGCAAGCCGGACGTCGTTGCCGCCTATCCTATTACGCCCAACACCCATATACCGGAACACCTGTCGGATATCGTCGCGGAAGGGCGGATCGACACCGACTTTATCTGTGTGGAGTCCGAGCACTCCGCCCTGAGCGCCTGCTGCGGAGCATCCGGCGCCGGCGCACGCGCCTTCACGGCGACGAGTTCGCAGGGTCTTCTGTATATGGCGGAGATCGTTCCGATCGTATCGTCCATGCGCCTTCCCATCGTGATGGCGATCGGTAACCGGGCCCTTTCCGGTCCCATCAATATATGGAACGATCACAGCGATATCATGTCACAGAGAGATACCGGCTGGATCTCCATGTTCGCGGCGGACGGCCAGGAAACGATCGATATGATGATCCAGGCATTCAAGATTGCCGAGCACCGGGACGTCATGCTTCCCGTCAACATCAACCTGGACGGGTTCCAGCTGACACACGTCGTGGAGCCCATGATGCTCCCCGACCAGAAGGAAGTGGATCGCTTTCTCCCCGCATACAAACCGTACGCCGCGCTTCACCCGGACAATATCGTCTCCATGGGGGCTCTGGCGATGCCGGATATATTCAACGAAGCCATGCAGGCCAAGGACGATGCCCTGATCAACTCCAAGAAGGTGATCCTGGAGGTGTGGAAGGAGTGGGAGGAAAAATTCGGCCGGAAATATGAGCCGATAGGCGCGTACCGGATGGACGGAGCCGAGGTTGCCCTGCTGACCCTGGGGTCGATGGGTGACACGGCCGAGGTCGCGATCGACGAGCTGCGCGAGAAGGGCGTGAAGGCGGGTCTCCTGAAGCTGAAGCTGTGGCGGCCTTTCCCCACCGAAGAACTGCTCAAGGTTATCAAGGGCCTCAAGTCACTGGCCGTGATTGACCGGGCGGTCTCGTTCGGCGGCACCAACGCCCCCGTCTGTGCGGAGGTCAAGGCGGCCCTGTACGACCAGAAGGAGCGCCCCGTGATCACGAACCACGTCATCGGTCTCGGCGGCCGCGACGTCGTCGTTGCCGATTTCGTCAAGATGGTACAGCAGGCGATCAGCGCGCAGAAGAAGAAACCCAAAGAAGCGTATGAAATATACGGAGTGAGGGGATCATGAATACAGTAGAGAACTTTGAATTATATGCTCCACGGCTGGTGGACAAGCAGGAGTACTTCAATGTCGGGCACCGCGCCTGTTCGGGATGCGGAGAGGCCCTTGCCATTCGCCTGATGTGCAAGGCGCTGGGCGAAGATACCGTGATCGTCAACGCCACGGGGTGTATGGAAGTTATATCGGTCATGTATCCCACGACGGCGTGGAACCTTCCCTGGATGCACGTCGCGTTCCCCAATGCCGCCTCGGTCGGCGCGGGTGTTGAGGCCGCGCTCAAGGTCCTGCGGCGGAAGGGAAAGATAGCGGATCGAAGGATAAAGGTTGTCGCCATCGGCGGCGACGGCGGTACCTTCGATATCGGGTTCCAGGCCCTTTCCGGTGCGATGGAACGGGGGCACGATCTCCTCTACGTCTGCTTCGACAACGAGGCATACATGAATACCGGCATACAGCGCTCCGGCGCCACACCCTTCGGTGCCTCGACGACCACCAACCCTGCCGGTGCCGCCAGCCAGGGGAAGAACGAGTGGAAGAAGAATATCGCCGAGATCATCGCGTCCCACAACGTTCCTTACGTTGCCACGGCCTGCCACAGCTATCCCCTTGACTTCATGAACAAGGTCAAGAAGGCGCGCGAGGTTGAAGGGCCGAGTTACATCCACTGCCTGTCGGTCTGCCCGACGGGGTGGAGGGTCCAGACCGAGGAATGCATCAAGGCGGGACGGCTGGCCGTCGAGACGGGTGTCTTCCCGCTGTACGAGATAGAGAACGGGAAGTACACGATGTCCCTCGAACAGGAAAAGCTGCGGCCCGTGGAAGACTATCTGAAGATCCAGGGACGGTTCCGACATCTGACACCCGATTACGTACAGAAGATACAGAAGAGGGTTACCTTGGAATATAACAAACTGCTCGACAAGGCTGAAAACCTGCATTCCTGGTCGGAACTGGAGGGATAGCGAGCGGGTGAAAGGCACGGGGCCGGAGCGCCCGGTGTCCTTGGTGCTTACACTACACAGGATAAGGTGCTTGAGAATGAATAAAGTTGCATTTAGCAGTTGGAACGGCAAAGTCGTGGATAACCGGAACGGAAAGGCGGCGAAGGCGATTACCGTCAGTCTCCCCGCGCCCGGCGGTACGGTGACGACCATGATGGGATGGAGCGGTCTCGTGGCCACGGATTCCAAAGCCGACATACCATCCCTTACCTTCACCTATCTGAAAGAGGCGCGCAAGATCTCGTGCGGCGAGTGTTCCGTCTGTATGATCGGGATCGACCGGCTTCTCGACATCATCGGCCGGATGGCCGACGGGAAGGGAAAGAAGGCTGACCTTTCCGAGATACGGGACATCGTGACGCAGGTTTCGACGAACAGCAAGTGCAGTTTCGGCAAATCGGCCCTCTTCCCCGTCCTCGACGCGGTCAAGCACTACAAGGCCGATTTCCTCGCCCTGATCGGCGGCGAGCGGAAACTGGCGACTGGTTCGTACGGGGTAACGGTAACGGCGCCCTGTATCAATGCCTGCCCGGCGCATCTCGACATCCCCGGGTATATCGAACTGATCAGAAACAACCGGTTTGGAGAATCGCTCGAACTGATCCGTCAGGACTGTGTCCTCCCCGGTGTCATCGGACGGACCTGCACGCATCCCTGCGAGAGTGCCTGTGTCCGCAATAACATGGACGAACCCCTCGCGATCCGCCTGCTCAAGAGGGCGGCCGCCGATGCCGACCTTGCATGCGGAAGCAAGCCGTTCGGCGTCCCGGCGAAAGAAAAGGCCGAGAAGGTCGCGATCATCGGCGCGGGACCGGCAGGTCTCGCCGCTGCATGCCAGCTTCGCCTGAAGGGGTACGGCGTCACCATCTTTGAATCGCTCCCGCATGCCGGAGGGATGGCCGCCGTCGGGATCCCCGACTACCGCCTCCCCGCGAACATCCTCAGCCATGAGATCGACCTGATCAAACGGATGGGCGTGGAGATCAAGCTGAACACCAGGATAGAAAAACTCAATATCAAAGATCTGAAAAAAGAGGGATACAGCGCCTTCTTCGTCGCGGTCGGTGCCCACGAGGGGAACAAGATCGGTGTCGAGGGTGAAGATGCGGGATACGAAGGATTCGTGGACGGCGTCAAGTTCCTCAGGGATATGAACCTCGGTGAGAAGATCGAGGCCGCGGACAAGGTTATGATCGTCGGCGGCGGCAATGTCGCCCTGGACTGTGCCCGCAGCTGCGTGCGGCTCGGTTTCAAGAAGGTCGAGATCATCTACCGCCGGTCGCGGGCCGAGATGCCGGCGAGCGACGAAGAGATAGAAGGCGCCCTGGAAGAAGGCGTTTCCATCCGGTTCCTGTCCGTCCCCGTCAAAATCATCGCGAAGAACGGGAAGGTCACCGGCGCTCAGTGCATCAAGATGAAGCTGGGGAAACCCGATGAGAGCGGCAGGAGACGTCCGGTCCCGGTGAAGGGTTCCGAGTTTACCGTCAAGACGGACGTGATCATCGCCGCCATCGGTCAGCGCCCCGAACTCCCCGCGATGGACAGGAAGGTCGGCACGACCGCCTGGGGGACCATCGAGGCGGATCCGGTAACCCTGACAACACAGATGGAAGGGGTCTTCGCCGGCGGAGACTGCGTCACGGGACCGGCAACCCTGATCGAGGCCCTGGGTATGGGAAACCGCGCCGCCGACGGAATCGATGCCTACCTCGGGGGAGGAGCCCCGAAGGAAGCGGTCTCCTTTGACGGGGTTGATATGCGCGGGCGGCGGGGACCGGGATATGTGGTCTCCAAACCGGTGAACGAGGTTGCCTTCCTCGATCCGAAAGAACGGTCGGGCGGGTTTGAAGAGGTGGAAGGCGGATTCTGCGCCGCCGACGCCCTGCGCGAGGCGCAGCGCTGCCTGCGGTGCTACCGGGTTGTGGTCTGGGAAAAGGCTGAATAACAAAGAGCGGGTAAGGTGACAAGAATGCTTAATATCGTAATAGACGGGAAAAAGGTCAAGGCGCACGAGGGTTCAACCGTGTTGGAGAACATCCAGGCACTGAAAATAGAGATTCCCACCCTGTGCCATCACAAGGAACTCACCCCCTTTGGGGCCTGCCGCCTGTGCAGCGTAGAAGTCAAGACCAACGGGAAGTGGCAGCTCGCGACGTCGTGCAACACCCCGGTCGAGGGCGGCATGGAGATCAAAACCGACTCCGACGCGGCGAAGGAGAGCCGGAAGGCGGCCGCCGCGCTCCTCTATTATAAGTACCCCGAGACCAAGGCCGTCAAGGATATCGCCCGGAAACTCGGCGTGGAGATTTCCCCCGAGGAGGCCGAGGGTCACGACTGCATCCTCTGCGGGTTGTGCGTCAGGACATGCCGCGAGGTCGTGGGCGTCAGCGCGCTGACCTTCCAGGATCGGGGCCGCGGCCGGGATATCGACGAGCCGGAGATCATTTTCGATCCGAACGTCTGCATCGGGTGCGGATCGTGCGCCTACGTCTGCCCCACCGGCTACGTCAAGATGGAGACCGACGGTGACCGGAGGATCATCTGGGACAAGGTCTTCAAGATGGTGCCCTGCCCGATCTGCGGACGGTACTTCGCCCCGGAAGACCAGCTCAAGTACATCAGTAAGACCACCGGTGTGCCCTTCAGCGAACTGGCTACCTGCGTCGACTGCCGGTAAAAATAGGTGTTGTAAAAGAGCATACATTCTGATAGAAGCTCATCTCGCTTTTTGAGAGATCGATGTTCCCCAGTAGCTCAGTTGGTAGAGCAGCTGGCTGTTAACCAGCTTGTCCGTGGTTCGAGTCCGCGCTGGGGAGCCAGAACAGGAAAAGCCTGCTTTTTTAAGCAGGCTTTTCTTATTGCGGCATCAAGCAGCGGAGGAACCGAAATGTGGTACGTTTACCTCTGCGACAAAAAAGGTCAGCTGTATACCGGCATTATAACAGATCTGCCCCACAGAATGAGACAGCACGGGGCTGTCCTCTTATACTCCGAAGAGCATGCTGACAAGACCGCGGCCGCCAGGCGCGAGCGGGAGATAAAGGGTTGGCGCCGGGAAAAGAAGTTGAAACTGATCGGCCGAAGCCGGTGAGCTTGCCCTGAGCGTATGCGAAGGGAGTCCGCGCTGGGGAGCCAGAACAGGAGAGGGCGTTCATAGATACTATGAACGCCCTTTGTGTCTGGCATGTACTCCCTCTACATACTCCAATCGGAATCCACCGGGCGATATTATATCGGGCAGACGGACAATCTTGAGCGCCGTCTGTCGGAGCATAACGATCCCCGCCATAGCAGTTCGAAGACGATCCAGCGCGGCACTTTGCCCTTCAAGGGTTCACGTGCCTGAAAGTATTTCTTCTTCTGCCACCGATGCCGCGGCCAGATTGTGTAGTTGCTATTTACTTAACATGCAAACTAACTGCCATTTGCGGCTCTGATATCAAAGACAACGCTGTATCAAAAATTATATGCCATCCTTTCCGGAAAATATCGTATCGAAACATGCATGTCATCGGTTTATCAATCGAAATGAAGGGAAGGCGCAGGTATAAGCCAGGGGGGATCGGGGTGCTGATCGATCGCACCCCGCATTTTGTGATTAATATTTGCTTGACATGCAAACTAATTGCCGTTTAAACTCCCGGCATCGAAAACAGTGTCTTATCGAAACGGATACACCATCCATTACACCCAATACCTTATCAAAGCATGGTGCGGGTTTATCAATCGAACTGAAAGGGAGGCGCAGGTATGAGCCAGGTAGAGACCGAGGTCCTGATTATCGGCGGCGGGATTGGTGGTGCTGCCATAGCCAGGGAGCTGTCCAGGTACAAGGTTGACGCGACCCTGGTTGAAAAGGGGGCGGATGTTGGTCAGGGGATTACCAAGTACAGTTCCACCATCATGAACCAGGGGGCAAACGTCCTCGAGTTCAGATCGGAGTATCACAACAGCCGGCTGGTGTGGGCCGGCATGCCACTGATGGAGCCGCTCTGCCGGGAACTTGATGTTCCCTACAAGAGGATCGGGTCGCTGGAGCTGGTGGAAAACCAGGCGGGGATGCGTCACCCTCAGAAAATGATGCGACGGTTCAAGGACTGGCACGGCAAGTATCTGCCGGCCGACATAGAGCCGCTCCAGTTTATCGACAGGGACACCCTTCGCAGCTGGGAGCCGAATGTTAACAAGAAGTTTATCGGCGCCCTCTATGATCCCAATATAGCAGTGAATGATCCCGTTCGACTCACCATTGCCCTGGTCGATAATGCCAAAAAAAATGGGATCAATGTCATGCTGGAGACCGAGGTGCTGGACATATCGGTAGGGACCGATGACTTCGAGGTGCAGACCAATAAGGGCTCCATCCGGTGCCGGTACCTCATCAATGCGGCGGGGGAATATATAAACGAGGTGGCTCAGATGGCCAACGCCGATGACTTCGCCATGTATCCGGTCAAGAGCTACCAGGCCGTCCTGGACAAGAAGATGGGTGAACTTGTCAATCACATGGTCATGTCGACGCAAAACGGCATGGTGTCCCCGACGATTCATGGCAATCTGTTCTTCGGCATATCCCCGGGGTCGCAACGGCTGGGAAAGGCGCATGATCACGCCACCGACAAAAAGCTGGCCGATACCGCGCTGAGGCATGCCCAGACACTGGTACCCGACCTGTCGGCCGGTGATATCATCAATTCCTTTGTCGGGTTCATTGTCTTCCGTAATTTTGAGATCGGATGGCACGAATGCACGGTCGGTGTCTCCCGGTGGGTGCCCCGCTTTATCAATGCCAGTATCGGGTTTCCCGGGATTTGTGCAGCCCCGGCGGTCGGCAAGGAGATGATCGAGATACTGATCAAGGAAGGGCTTCAGTTAAAGGAAAATCCCCGATTCGATCCGTATGAGAAGGCAATGCCCGATTTCAGCGATCTTTCCGATGAAGAAAAGAGCAAACTGATTGCCCAGGACCCCCGATACGGACATGTGGTCTGTCGGTGCGAAACGGTAACCGAGGGAGAGATTGTCGAGGCCATCAGGCGAGGGGCCAGGACGCTCGACGGAGTGAAGTTCCGATGCAGACCCGGCATGGGGCGCTGTCAGGGCGGGTTCTGCGGGCCCCGCGTAACCAAGATTCTGGCGCGGGAACTGGGTATCTCTGAGGAAGAGGTGACGAAGAAGGGCGGAGAATCCCGGCATCTCAAGTACAAAAGCAAGGAACTACTGGAGGCGCAACGATGAAGCTCAAAGACATAGATGTAGCCGTGATAGGGGCCGGGCCGGCCGGAATGGCCGCCGCGATCAGAGCAAAGGAAGCGGGGGCGGAGCGTGTCGTCATTATGGAGCGGGCGGAAGAATTGGGGGGACTCTTGCATCAGTGTGTGCACAACGGGTTCGGTCTGCTCTATTTCAACGAGGATCTCACCGGCCCGGAATACGGGCATCGGTTCATCGAGAAGGTGATAGATACCGGCGTCACGCCGCTCCTGGAAACGATGGTCGTCAGGCTTGGCGAGGACCGGCAGATCGGCGCGGTCAATACCCGGGAGGGCTTCATTAGTTTCAGACCCAAGTCCATCGTTCTGGCTATGGGCTGCCGGGAGCGAAGCCGGGGAGCACTCAATATCCCGGGCACGAGGCCGGGCGGCGTCCTCACCGCCGGAACCGCCCAGCGGTTTGTCAACGTTGAAGGCTTTATCCCGGGCAAGAAGGTCGTCATCCTGGGCTCGGGTGATATCGGGATGATCATGGCCCGCCGCATGACGCTGGAGGGGGCTCGGGTGGAGGCGGTGGTGGAGATACTCCCCTACATAGGCGGGTTGATCAGGAATGAGGTGCAGTGCCTGCATGATTTCGACATACCGTTGTTCCTGAATCACACCGTGACACAGATTCATGGAGAAGAGCGGGTGGAGGCCGTGACCATTGCCCAGGTCAACGGCAACCGGCAGCCGGTTCCCGGTACCCGGAGAACGATCGAATGTGACACACTTCTCCTGTCGGTCGGACTCATTCCGGAAAACGAACTGTCGATCATGGCGGGGATACAACTGGACCCGGTAACCGGAGGGGCCCGTGTCGATGAGACGAGGCAGACGAATATCGCCGGTGTGTTTGCGGGGGGAAATGTCCTGCATGTCCATGATCTCGTTGATAACGTCTCCTGGGAGAGTGAGCTGGCGGGGGAAAGTGCCGCCCGCTTTGCCGCTGAAGGAAAACAGGGGAAGAGAGGAAACATCGCCGTCAAGGCGGGGAGAAATATCAGATATGTTGTCCCCCAGACCATCACCGGTCAGAAGGATACCACCCTCTATATGCGGGTCAGCGAGCCGGAAGAGGCGGTGAGAATCAAGATAGGCGACATTATGACCAAAGGGGTGAAAGCGGTCAAACCCAGCGAGATGCTGAAGATTGAACTGTCCGCCGAGAAGCTGAAGAAGCTGGAGGCGGGATCACAGGAGCTGATCGTAGATTGCGAGAAGAGGGGAGGGAAGTGACGTGGCACAGGAGAAGGCATTCATTTGCGTTGGTTGTCCCTTGGGATGTGCGGTAACGCTGACCGTCGACGATGCCGGCGAAGTGCTTGAATTTGCCGGCAATAAATGCAAGGAAGGAAAGAAGTACGTGCTGGAGGAATATCGGAATCCGGTCCGTACCCTGACTGCCACCGTTTTGACCGAAGGCAGCACGCAATCCCTGCTGGCGGTCAGGACCAACAGACCAATCTTGAAGACAAAACAGGTGCAGGGTATGCAGGTTATAGCCGGGGTGAGGGCGAAACCTCCCCTGAAGATGGGTGACATCATTGTGCCCAATCTGCTGGATACCGGTGCCGACCTGGTGGCGAGTAGTGATCTGTCTTCGTAGACAATACATGAGGGGGTACTTTTCTAATGGAAGAAATAACTCTGGAAATGGCTGAAAAGATGCTCGAGGCTGCTGAGCGGTGGGCTACGCTCTCCGGCTACCCGAGCAGTATTGCGGTCGTTGATAAAGCGGGAGCCGTGATTGCCGTCCATCGAATGGACGGTGCCGGCCCGATGACAACGGATATCTCCATCAACAAGGCCTTTTCAGCGGTGTATTCAACCGCGCCGACCCTGATGCTGGCCCGGATGATTGACCCACGCATGGCAGGTCCGACACCCGGCAGCGGAGGACTCGGGCTCCTGACACAGGCGAAGCTCCGCCTTATGTTCATCCCCGGCGGCAATCCCATCAGGGACGGAGAAATGAAGGTAATCGGCGGTATTGGCTGCAGCGGTGTTCCGGATGGTGTTGGTGAGATCAGTGATACCACCGTTGTCCAGGCCGGGTATGCCGCCATCTATGAGGAGTATGATTAACCGAGCTGAACGAGATATCGAGGAGGCCCGTACTATGGGGATGAATATAGATATTGCCAAGAAGGTGATTAAGGCTGCGATACAGCAAGCCCAGGAAATGGATAAATTGTGCAGTGTTGCCATTGTTGATGACAGAGGGTTCCTGGTCGCCCTCCACCGGATGGATCGTGCACCGATCCCGACGGTTGACATTGCCCGGGACAAGGCGTGGACGGCATCCACCTTTCGAATGCCGAGCTCCGATATCGGTCAGTTTGGTGACCCTGCAGCCCCGGGCTTTGGATTGAATACGCAAAACTGGAATGACCGCCTGACGACGATCCCCGGCGGACTGCCGGTTCAGGACGGCGATGAGGTCATCGGGGGGGTCGGGGTCAGCGGAGGAACGCCTGAAGAGGATGTCGCTATCTGCCGGGCCGCCCTCGCCGCGGTATTCGCTTCGGATTGAGCCGTGAGGATCGTTCCCCGGATCATGCCGAGTGAATGGTTGCCAGGAGGAAGAGCGCACCGAGAGAGGCGATGACGATCCCCGAAAGGATCCCCACGACAGCCTCCAGGGTTTCTACGTGTCTGGTTGATGTCGCGCCCAGGATCCCCGCCTTTCCCATGGCGACGGTGATGACGACAAACGAGATGGTGGTTGCCATCCCGAGGCAGATGCAGACCGCCAGCAGCAGACCCAGCGCCAGGGCGTTCATGGAGAGGCAGAACAGCATCACCATCACGACGCCCGGGCAGGGGACCACCCCCACGGCGACGGCCCATGGTAACAGCCCTCTCGTCTTTGTGTCTGATGGAGCGCCCCACGATTCACCTTTGAAAAACAGTTTCCACCCCCGTCTGGCTGCGATGCCGATCCCGAGGAGAATAATCAGGCCGAAGCTGACGATCTGCGTTACCTGGGTAACGGTCGCCAGCGTCCCCGAGACGCTCTTCTGGAGCACATAGTGCAATCCGAGGACGCAAATCGCGCCGGATAAACCGTGGAAAAAAGCAATGCTGCTCCCGAACAGCAGGCCGGTGACGACGGAAGGGGTGCGTGACATCATGTAGGACATGGCCACCATTTTGCCGTGCCCGGGTCCGGCGGCGTGAACCACACCGTACCCGAAGGCAATCGCCAGTAACACGAGCAGGGGATAGATGGTGCCCGATACCTTCACCTGCCGGATCAGGCCGGCCATTGTGCGTTTCATCTGCTGTTGATACAGCGTGATCTTTGTGAGGAATGAGGTATGTGGCGGGGACGTTGCGGTGACGCGATCATCGGGACCGCCGGAGGAAAAGGGTCCCTGCGCGCCGGCCATCGCGAACCCGCCGCTCAGATGCAGAACGAGCAAACAGAGTACTGCAAACCTAGCCATTTTTTCTCTTAAACCTCAGCGTGATGGTGTCCGGGTATACCTGTCCATAGTAATACGCTTCGTCTGTATTTTTCTCGATTCGATATTCGATGTCGTAGAACTTCCGGTTTCTGTACGTTACCGGATTCTCCGCCAAGAAAACACTGCTGTAAAAGGTGTGATCGTATATGGACACCGCAACTTCCCTGAAAATCTCAGCCGCCTGAATATGGCATGGTATAAAGAATCGATAGACTAACGTGCCGTCTATGATCTTTGCTGAAAAGTCGGTCACGTATTTCACCTTGAATGGCGTGCCGTTTATCTTGATGTGTGTGAAGTAATCAAATTTGCGAAGGTTCGAAAAGGCATCGCTTTTAACATTCTCAACTTCGGATGATTCGAACCGGCTGTTGCCGTTTGTATCGAAATCGAGAATGATCATGCTGCTGAACATCTCATCGAATGCCCACCTGATTTCAAAACCTGCAATCCCTTTTTCATCGAAAACTATGGTAACGGTACTGTCGACAAACACATGGGGATGGGGCCATGACGGGACCGTGTTAGATGATATGGTGAAAAGTATGATCCCGATAAGGAAAATCTTTCGATATCCCATAACAGTTTCCAGGGCAAATATAGTGGCGCTCGGTTTCTTTCGGCAGTCCTCGCGCCTTATGGTATCCGGATGACCTGTCCCACCCCCATGGGGATGCAGTCCTTCCCGTAGGTCTCTCTGAACAGGGCGATGGCCCGGTCACCGGTACAATGGGTCGGTCCGCATTTTTTCACGCCCATTGTCTTGAAACTCGCAACGATCTGCCGGACCGCGGTCTCCGAAGCGCCGATCAGGTGAAATCCGCCGCAGACAAAGTAGATATCTCTGTCGAACAGCTCTTTGGCCCTCTTCAGGATGGTCACGATCCCCGGATGAGAGCATCCGGTGACTATGATCAGGCCCTGCTCGGTATCCAGTATGAGGGACTGTTCGGGAGGGGGTCCCTCGATCTCCCCCGTGGAGAAAACGCGTGGGCAGATCTCGACGGGGCCGCGCACCCGGATAGGCCGTGCACCTCTCTCCGAGACGTGGTGATCGACGGCTGCGGGGAATGAATCCCCGAAATAAACCGAGATATCGGGCCGTCTGTTCAGGACGGCATCGAGCCCCCCGATGTGGTCACGGTGGATGTGTGAGAGGACAACCGCATCCACGCTCGCCGGGTCGACCCCCAGGATTCCCATATTCCCCAGGAGAATATCCCCCCGGGTCCCCGTGTCGAACAGGACGGTTCTGTCCATACCTTCGATGAGACACGAAAATCCCCAGTCGGCCTTCGTCCCGTTTGTGAGGGTGTAATTGTCGTACACAACGGTCAGGGTAACACCCCTGCCGCCCTCGGCACCTCCGGCCGTCAATCCGATGAAAACCATCAGTGACAAGCAGAATAAATGAAGTTTCTTCATCTTCCCCCTCACCCGTCAGGGGACCTGCTCATGCGGGACTACGCGAGTTTTTTCGAGCCCGAATAGACCTCCTCTATCTTCAGGACCGCCGCGGCATGCCCCGGATGCTGCTTCGGGTTCCATTCCTTCATATCATCAAAAACATCGCCTTCCGTATGGTATTCGACGATCCCCTTGAGCTGAAAGGCCGTGTCGTCCGGGGTGATAAAGAGGACAGATCCCCTGGTCCCCGCGAAGATATTCTTCCGTGTTTTGTCAAAATAATTATCCGCAATCACGATGGTGTCTTCATTGAATCTATTCACGCAGGTGGCGTAGATGGCATTGGGAACGCCTTCTCCATCCACCGTGGCAAATATAATCGGTCCCTTCCGTTCATCCCATGCTTTGCTTACTTTCTCCGGCAGTATCGACATCTTTTCCTCCTTATAGCGATAATTATTAAACAGCGTGAGCGACCTGTTCGCGGTCCTATTTGAATCTCCCGTCCGATTTCCGGTTTGAAGAGGTTTCCCCGGGGTTCTTAAGCCAGCCGGTCCGTACCTCCCCGTCCGCGCCGAACTCGGGAACAAACGGCTTGATATCCAGAAGCGGGGTGCCGTCGAGGATATCCACATTCTCGATGTGCAGTATCCCTCCTTCGATCCTCTCGAGGCGAACGACGGAAAGGCCGATCGGATTCGGACGCCTGGGCGCGCGGGTCGCGAAGAGTCCCCGCGGCTCTGAATCCATGAACGGCACAACGAGGTGATTGAATCCGCGGCTGCGGTGGAAGTGATAGAGCAGGATGATGTGTGAAAACCCGTCGAGGTCCGCGAGCCCCGCGCGGAAGTCCTCGAACACGTGGGCAGTCCCCTTCACCCCGACGGCTCCACTCGGCTGAATCGGCATCCCTTCGAGCTCGGTAAAGGGTGAATGGATGATTCCAATTGACTCGTATTCGATCTTCATTGTTTCACATGGACAGCGGGTGTTACGCAGGGCATGTCCTGATGCTGTCTCTCGTCCTTTTCATTTGTCGTGTTCAAACAGGGGTGTCTGCGATCTCTCTATACCATAGATCGTACTGCCTGTGTAGAGCGGGGTTGTGGAACAGGGCCAGGTCTCAACAAGCAACGCTTGTATCGATCCATGTCGTCAAATGTTGAGACCTCCCCCCGCACTCTTTGCTTGACGAACCGCGCATATCGGTATATTTTTAAAAACATATCCAACATCGACAGCCGCCCGCTCCCGGCGTGGAGATCATTCCCGCCCGGATACGGGTCAACCTTCCCGCTCCTGCTGGAACCATCCGCGCGTGCTCCGCGGGCTGTCTCTTTCATTCCGCACCATGGTTCGACCCGGGTCTGGAGGCCGTAAAAGGTCGACCGTTTTCCCCCGGGGCGTATAC
>Ga0272441_10001803_pt1 | contig 45032 bp, 40 predicted proteins | sample SSMProp6N_FD_193582 | JGI IMG/M metagenome (GOLD analysis project Ga0272441, IMG submission 193582) | Marine sediment archaeal communities from Little Sippewissett salt marsh, Falmouth, MA, United States - SSM-Prop-6N | ecosystem: Environmental > Aquatic > Marine > Wetlands > Sediment ... | reverse complement strand
TAGCATGGGAAGATACATAATCAAGCGTTTATTTATTTCTATTGTCACGATTATTGTTCTGGCGGGGATCGTCTTTTTCCTGATCCGTCTTTTACCCGGGGATCCATTTTTGAATGAAAAGGTACCTGAGGAGATTCAGGAACGGATGAGGGAATATTACGGTCTGAACGAACCGGTTCCGGTCCAGTTTTTCATCTATATGAAAAACCTTGTCCGCGGAGACATGGGCTATTCGCTGCGTTACAAAAACAGATCGGTGAATGAAATACTCTTTGAAGCATTTCCGTATTCCGCGGACCTGGGGATTCGGGCGACAATGTTCGCCCTCATAATCGGTGTGTTTCTCGGGATCGTCGCTGCCCGGAACAAAGGAAGAAAATGGGACAACATAAGTATGGTGATTGCGATCATCGGGGTCTCGGTACCGAGCTTTATAATCGGCAGTCTGCTGCAGTATTTCCTGGCGGTGAAACTCAAGCTTCTGCCGGTGGCGCAGTACACCAGCCTCAGGCATACCCTGATGCCGACCTTCGCTCTCGGCCTCGGCACCCTGGCCGTTCTGGCCAGGCTCATGAGAACGAGTATGATTGAGGTAGTGAGCATGGATTTTATAAAAAATGCCAGGGCCAAGGGCTTATCGGAATTTCAAATCACCTGGAAACATCAGATCCGTAATGCCATACTGCCCGTCGTCACTATACTGGGTACTACCGTAGCGGCCCTGCTTACAGGAACCTTCGTAATTGAAAATATCTTCGCGATTCCCGGTCTTGGGAAACATTACGTATTGGGCATTCAGAATCTGGACTACTCGATGGTATCCGGGCTGACATTGTTTTTCGGAACTTTTCTTGTAATCACCCAGTTCATTGTAGACATACTCTACGGATTCATAGATCCGCGGATAAGGATCGCCGGCAAAGGGGGAAAGCGTTAATGGCAGATACAGTGTACGAACTTGATGATTTTACTTTGGTCGGCAAGGACGCGGAGCGCAGCGAGACCGTGAACAGGCCGAGTATCAGCTACTGGCAGGATGCTGGCAGAAGGCTGAGAAGCAACAAAATTGCCATGATCGCGATGATGGTCATTGCTCTATATGCCCTGATGGCAATCCTGGGACCCATGATGGTTCCGTATCAGTACAATACGACGGAGCTGACGCAGAACAATCTTTCCATGAGCAAGGAGCATATTTTTGGTACAGATGCCCTGGGAAGGGACCTCTGGGCCCGTGTATGGGTGGGTGCCCGGGTTTCCCTGATGATTGGTCTGGTAGCGGCGGTGATTCAAACGACCATCGGAGTTTTCATCGGAGGTATCTCCGGATATATAGGCGGCAACTTCGATCTCATCCTGATGAGAATTATCGATATACTGAACGCAGTCCCCTTTCTGATTTTCGTCATTCTGATCATGATGATCTTCGGAGCCGGTGTAATACCCATTATCATGGCATTTGCCATTACCGGATGGATACAGATGGCCCGGCTGGTGCGGGGGCAGGTGCTGCAGCTCAAGGAGCAGGAGTTCATACTGGCATCAAAAGCCCTTGGAGCCAGTCCCGTGCGTCTGATCATCAAGCACCTCATTCCGAATATGGCCGGCGTGATTATCGTGACCTTAACCATGAGAATACCCCAGGCCATTTTTACTGAGGCGTTTCTCAGTTATATCGGCATCGGCGTCAAACCTCCCATGACCAGTTGGGGACAGCTGGCGAACATGGGCGCCCAATGCATGAGGGTCTACCCGTATCAGCTGCTCATTCCGGCTTTTTTCATCAGCACCATGATGCTTGCGCTCCAGATATTCGGGGATGGACTGCGTGATGCCCTGGACCCGAAACAGAGAAGGTAGGGTAGGATGAAAGAAAATAAGATACTTGAAATAAAGGATTTAAAAGTCTCCTTCGATACCTACGCGGGGGAAGTTCAGGCGGTACGGGGTGTCAGCTTTCACCTCGACAAGGGTGAGCTGATTTCAATTGTCGGGGAATCCGGTTGCGGGAAAAGCGTTTCCGTACAGTCGATCATGAAGCTCCTCCCTGACCCGCCGGTACGCTACAAGAGCGGGAGTATCTTCTTTGAAGGCAGGGACCTCATGGATCTTTCCTACAAGGAAATCGAGGAGATCAGAGGCAGGGATATCGCAATGATCCTGCAGGATCCCATGACCTCACTGAATCCTACAATGGCTGTCGGAAAACAGATCAGTGAAAGTCTGATGAAACATGCCGACATGAAAGCGCCCCAGGCCAGGGAAAGGACAATTGAGCTGCTTGAATTGGTCGGTTTACCGAATCCGGCCAGGAGGATGCGGCAGTATCCCCATGAGTTCAGCGGAGGCATGCGGCAGCGGGTATGTATCGCAATTGCCCTGGCCTGCAATCCGCGACTGCTGATCGCGGATGAACCGACAACAGCCCTGGACGTGACGATTCAGGCTCAGATACTTGATCTCCTGAAGGAACTGAAAGACAAACTGAATACCTCCATTATTCTTATCACCCATGATTTAGGGGTGGTTGCAGAGATGGCTGACCGGATAGTTGTCATGTATGCCGGGAAAGTCGTGGAGACCGGAAATGTATACGATATCTTTTCTGATTCCAGACATCCATATACCTGGGGACTCCTCAATTCGATACCGAAGGTAGACGAACAGAACAAGAAGGAACTGCTGGCTATTTCCGGAACCCCTCCTGATCTGTTTCAGCCGCCAACCGGCTGTGCCTTCGCGGCCCGCTGTGAATATGCCATGAAAATCTGCTACAAGAAACAGCCACCCGAAGTTGAATGCGGTGATGCTCACTGGTCATCCTGCTGGCTGCTCCATCCGGATGCGCCGAAAATTGAATCACCGGTAGAAAAGGCGGTGCATGCCCATGAATAAACCTGAAACACTTCTGGAAGTGAGAAACCTTAAAAAGTATTTTCATCTCAATCAGGGAAAGGTCCTGAAGGCCGTCGATGGAATTAATTTTTCCATAAAAAGGGGTGAAACCCTCGGTCTGGTAGGTGAATCGGGCTGCGGGAAATCAACCACCGGTCGGACGGTTATTAAAATTTACGATCCCACGGACGGGCAGATTTTTTTCGAAGGAGAGGATATCACCAGGGGGAACCGGAAAAAGTACAAACAGTTCACCCGGGATGCACAGATAATCTTTCAGGACCCTTATGCTTCCCTGGACAGCAGAATGACTACCGGCGAGATCATCGGAGAGGGAATTGAAATACACAATCTTCTTCCAAAAAAGCAGAGAACCGAAAGGATCCACGAGCTGCTCAATATCGTTGGTCTCAACAAGGAGCATATCAACCGGTTTCCCCATGAGTTCAGCGGTGGACAGAGACAGCGCATCGGAATAGCCAGAGCATTGGCAATAGAGCCGAAATTTATCGTCTGCGACGAGCCCATATCGGCCCTCGATGTATCCATTCAGGCCCAGGTAGTGAACCTTCTGATGAAGCTCCAGCGGGATTTCGGTCTCACTTATCTGTTCATTGCCCATGACCTCAGCATGATAAAGCACATATCGGACAAGGTTGCGGTAATGTATCTGGGATCGATCGTCGAAATCACCCTCAGCCAGGAGCTTTATAAGAATCCCCTGCATCCGTATACTCAGTCATTGTTATCGGCGATACCGATTGCAGATCCGGTAGTCTCCCGGAACCGGAAACGGATTCTTCTGGAGGGAGATGTGCCCAGCCCGATCGATACACCCCCGGGATGTAAGTTCAAGAACCGGTGCCGGTATGCGGAAAAGATCTGCGGTGAAAGAGCACCGGAGCTGAAGGAAGTAGAAGCCGGTCATTTCGTGGCCTGCCATGTTGTCGAGCGGGGAATGGATAGATAGGACCGGAAACAGATAAGAAGGCGGACAGAGTGACGAAAAATGAATTGAAAGAACATGTGTTGCAGAATATCGATGGTGAACGGGCGGTAAGACTCCTGAAATCGCTCATACGCATTCCAAGCGCCAGCGGGCAGCCGACTCTTCCCCAGGAACTGGTCCTGCAGTACTTTGAACAGATGGGTATGCAGGTTGACATGTTTCAGGGGAATGATGAAGAGGTGAAGAACCTCCCCGATTACTGTCCCCTTCCGCCGGAAGAGAACATAGATTCAGGGGCGTTCAATCTCGTCGGAGTGAAGAAGGGAAAATCCCGGACCGGGAAATCGCTCATGCTCTTCTCCCATATTGATACCGAAGCTCCTGAACCGGATTCCGGCGGGGATCCGCTGCAGGCGTATATCAGAGACGGAAAACTGTACGGTCTCGGTGCCGCGGACGCAAAAAGCGGAATAGCTATCATGCTTGCGGCTGCTCAGGCGGTTCTGAAAGAGACCGAACTTGATGGTGAGCTGATATTGATGAGCATCCTCGGGAAAAAGGGAGGATCGGCAGGTACCCTGAGCGCCGTCTCCAGAGGATACCATGCCGATGGAGGAGTCTATATCCATGCCGCAGAAACCGGTCATGGTTTTCAGGAGATCAAATGCTATTCCATGGGAACCATCGATTTTCGTGTGATCGTGAAGGGGAGCGGAGGAGCCCCCAATGATGAGCTGGATGATAGTGAAGTGAACGCAGTGGAAAAGGGAGCTCTGGTCATCCGGGCTCTCCGGGAGTGGGACTCCGGGCGAAGGAGCCGGCTGATGTTCAAACAGGGTACATACGAAGGATCACCCAACACAAAACTGCATATTGGTCTGGCTCAGGGAGGGACCTATGTCGGAAAGGACCCTCTATCCTTCGAGGTCCAGTGCAGACTCTACTTCGGGGTAGGTGAAACCATTGAATCGGTACTCGCAGACCTGAATCAGTATTTGACCGAAGCCCTTTCCGGAGATCCCTGGCTTCGAGAACACATGCCGGTAATAGAAAAGATGTACCTCCGGGCCAGTCCTGCCGAAACGGATACATCGGAGGCCATACATACGGCCGCGAAAGACAGTATCATAGGAATAACGGGAACAAATGAAATCATATACCAGTATCATGGCGCCAGCGATATCCGTCTGCCGGTTCTCTATGGAAATACGCCAACGGTAGGAATCGGGCCGAAATGCGGCGGCCTGTATGGACAGGAGACGGTGGATTGGGTTGACCTCGAGGATTTTCTGACGGGAATAAAAATCTGCGCCGCTCTGATTATTGACTGGTGTCTGGAGGATTGAGAAAACATGGATAACGTAAAGCGATCGGAAAAATTAAGAAAAAAAATGAACCAGACGGGGATAGAAGCAGTCCTGGTCTTCAAACCTGAAAACAGGAAATATCTGAGCGGTTTCTCGGGATCCTCGGGATATGTTGTTTTAACGGCTGCCGAAAATTATTTCGTTACGGATTTCAGATACGAGGAACAGGCGGCCGCGGAATGCCCCGGATTCACCATAAAAATCACCGATCCCGGGTATACCGTCTTTTCATTTCTGAAAGAACTGGGAATAAAGAGTCTCGGGATCGAAGAGGGATACGCGAGTGTAAGTTTCAAAGAAAAGCTCGATGATCTGCTTCCTGGCCTTCAGGTCCGCCACGCGGAGGATTTAATAAAAGGACTCCGGATGAGGAAGGATGAGCAGGAAGCGGCTCTGATACGGAAAGCCTGTGAAATAACCGATGCAGCTCTTTCACAGGTTCTCGGAATGATCAAACCCGGGATAAGCGAGCGGGAGATATCAACGGAGCTCCAGTATTACATGAAAAAGCGGGGTGCGGAAGCCACACCCGACACCTTTATTATCGCCTCCGGCGCCCGGGCCTCCCTGCCCCACGGAAAGGCCACGGACAAGCTTATCGAAAAAGGGGACTTTGTTACCCTCGACATCGGCTGCAGATATCAGGGCTACTGGTCGGACATGACGAGAACCGTGGTTGTCGGCAAAGCATCTGAAAAGCAGAGAGAGATCTATGATATCGTCTTCAACGCCCAGGCGAAGATAAACGGTATTCTGCGGCCCGGTATACTCGGGGCCGATGCTGACAGAATCGCCCGGGAATACATAAGCCGTGCCGGCTATGGAGCAGAGTTTGGACACGGCCTCGGACATGGTCTCGGCATGGAGATGCATGAACTTCCCCGGCTCGCCCAGACCGAAGAGGGGAATATCCTTCTGGAACCGGGTGCCGTGGTAACCAATGAACCCGGTATCTATATCAAAGGCTTCGGGGGGGTGAGGATAGAGGATGATGTGCTCATTACCGATGATGGATGTGAAATCCTCTGCTCTTCTCCCAAGGAACTGATCGAGCTTGACTGAAGACATGTCTGATGAAGAGGGGAAGGTGAATATGGATTTGGATACCCGGATCGATAGTTATAAAGATGAGATAATCCTGCAGATACAGAATCTGGTCCGTATCAAAAGTGTGGAAGGACCGGCCGAAGAAGGGAAGCCTTTCGGAAAAGGACCGGCCGAAGCCTTGTCGTACCTGCTGAAAGCAGGCGAGAAGCTGGGTTTCAGCACAAAAAATCTGGACGGATATGCCGGGCACATCGAATACGGCGGGGGCGAAGAAATTGTCGGTGCCCTGGTGCACGTTGATGTAGTGCCGGAAGGCGACGGCTGGACCCGTCCTCCGTATTCGGCCGCTCTGGAGGATGGCAAAATCTATGGCAGGGGCTCCTATGATGATAAAGGCGCCTGTATCGCGGTTCTGTATGCCCTCAAGGTTCTGAAGGATGCCGGGTTCCAACCGAAAAAAACAATACGCATCATTATCGGCGCCAACGAAGAAACAGGGATGAAATGCATACCTCATTACCTGAGCAGGGAACCTGAACCGGATATCGCCTTTTCCCCAGACGCGCCTTTCCCTGTTGTGTACGGAGAGAAGGGCATCCTGGAATTATCATTCAAGATGAAATGGAAAAAAAGGAAAACCGAAGACGGCTGTCTTATAAGCATGGACGGAGGAAAGGCCGCGAAAATGGTACCCGCACACTGTACAGCCGATTTTCAGCTGGACTCTGCAGATAAAGATAGAGTCATCGAGCTCCTGAAGGGATTGCAGGGAGACTTCGGGACCAGCTGCCGGTATGATGAGGACACGAAGGTCTTATCGGTCACTCTTCTGGGGAAAGAAGCCTACGGGACTGAACCTCACAAGGGGAAGAACGCAGTCGCCGGTATGATGTCTTTTCTGGGAAAGGTGGACTGTATCGATGCAGCTTTCAGATCCTTCGTAAATGAGTACAACCGCACCATCGGTGAAAGCTGGGACGGAGCAGGTCTGGGATGTGATTTTGAAGATGATATTTCAACTCCTTTGACTTTCAATGTCGGAACAGTCCACTATGATTCCGAGGGCTTTGAAATGAAAGCTCACATACGCTATCCAATCAGGACGAAATATGAAGAGATCCTTGGTGCGATCCGAAGTAATTTCCACTGCAGAGGGGTGAGTATCGAAACGGACAGGCTGTCAGAATCTCATCTGGTAGGAAAGGACAGTTTTCTGGTTGAGACCCTGATGGATATTTATAGAAGAGCGACCGGTGATGCGGAGGCTGAACCGATTACGATGGTAGGAGGTACCTATGCGAGGACTCTTACCAACGCCGTCGCCTTCGGGCCCCTCTTTCCGGGAGAAAAGCAGCTTGCCCACAGTCCTGATGAATATCTGAACATCGCCAGCATCATAAAAGCGGCAAAAATATATGCCGAAGCCCTGTATACACTTTCACGATAACAGCTGCCTTAGAAACTACAGCTTTGCCTCGATCCACTTGTTCCGGCCGTCGAGGTAGACCCAGGTATGGGTGTTTTTTATTCCCCCGATGTGCGGGAGTACTTCAAAGAGAAAGCGGTTCAGTTCCTCCCTGGATTCGAGAAAAACTTCAACGAAGAGATCGTAGGCTCCGGCGGTATTGCAGACATTTAAAACCCCATCGAGCTCCGCTAATTTGTTCATCGTCTCGAGGTGGGTGCGGCTTTCCAGCTGCATTCCGATATTGGCGATCAGGCTGTTTTTGAAGCAGAATGGATCGATCAGCGGGGCGATCTTGAGGAGCCCCTCCTCCATCATCCGGTTGACCCTGCTTCGAACCGTACCGTCGGATATTTTCAGTTTGTCCGCGATGGTGCGAAATGATATCCTTCCGTCCTTTTCAAGCTCTCTCAATATTTTCAGATCCGTTGCATCGATTCCGACCTCATGCTGGGCCATATCACCCCCGATATGCATCTTTTTCTGGATTTTAGCCCTACGGAGATTGTTTTACAAGATCTGGAAGAGAAAAATACGTATATTAGCAAAAAAATATGAAAATAATACACAAATGCGTAAAAAAGTTTGACAAAAATACGCATACGCGGTTATTCTATATATACAGAAAAATTCAAAAAGAAAGAAAAGGAGAAAACTATGTCCATACGTGTCCTTATTTCAGATAAATTCCCCGGTGCTGCTGTTGAAGGCCTGGAAAAACTCGGCTGTGAAGTGGTTTACGAACCGACCTGGAAGGAATTGGACCTGGTGAACGGAATTCGGACTCTTCAGCCAGAGGTACTGGTAGTACGTTCGACCAAGGTGAAGGAGGAGATGATAGAGGCCGGCCGCTCCCTCAATCTCATTATCCGTGCGGGTGCAGGCTACAATACCATCGATGTCGCTGCCGCCTCGAAAAAGAGCATCTACGTTGCCAACTGTCCCGGAAAAAACTCCATTGCCGTGGCGGAATTGGCCATGGCGCTTATTCTCAGTATGGACCGCAGAATCCCGGACAATGTTGCCGATTCAAGACGGGGTGTCTGGAACAAGGCCGAATACTCAAAAGCAGACGGGATCGCCGGAAAGAAACTGGGGATCATCGGGACGGGAAAGATCGGTCAGGAAGTTATCAGCCGGGCCCGTGCTTTCGGTCTGAAGGTGTACGCATGGAGCCGGTCTCTCACGCTTGAACGGGCGGAGGAACTGGGGGTGCATTATTGTGAAACTCCCCTGGATTGCGCACGCGCCGCGGATATAGTCAGCGTTCATCTGGCCCTTACCCCCGATACGGAAGGTATGATCGGCCGGGACTTTTTCGAGTCCATGAAGGACTGCGCCTGGTTCATCAATACTTCCAGAGCCGAAGTGGTCGATGAAGCGGCCTTGATCGAGGCGATCGAAGGGAAAAAAATAAAGGCCGGACTGGATGTCATCAAAAATGAACCGGCGGCGAAAAACGCCGAGTTCAAAAGCCCCCTGGCGGACAGGGAAGGCGTCTATATCACCCATCATATCGGAGCTTCCACCAACCAGGCCCAGCTTGCGGTTGCCCATGAAACCGTCCGCATCGTAAGCGAATACCTCAATACCGGAGAAGTGCCGAACTGCGTCAACCTGATGCTGAAGACTCCCGCAAAATACATGCTGTCCATTCACCATAAGAACACCGTCGGCATTCTGGCCGATGTTCTCGATGTAGTCCGGGAAGAGAAGATCAATGTGGAGCGCATGCAGAATATTATCTTTCAGGGTGCCGAAGGAGCCTGCGCGAATATCCAGGTTGATACAGATCTGAGTTCCGCCGCGCTGAAGCGTATCGAGGACTCGAGCCCCAACATCTACAGCGTGAAACTCAAGGCGGTGGAAGAGTAATAGGAAATGAACGGCATTTCTCCTGATTCGATCAAGGATTAATACGGCTGCAGCAGGAATCTATAGTCCGATAGATACGCTTTTTCCTGTCTTCATAATGCGAGGAATGAGCTAGGTTGATTGTTTTCACAACATGATAGCCGCCGGCCTTCAGGATCGTTTTTACCGCTTTTACAGCGCCCCTGCTTTGAGACGGAAGCTGATTGAAAGGATAGGGAGCACTTGAGGCGGTGACTATAATCGCCCGTTTCCCTTTCTGGACCTTTCTGATCTTGAATCCATCAATGTACTCGAATACGGGAACGCAGCGGTCAAAGAGATTTTTCAGCGGCCCTGTCATATTCCCCCAGTAGGTGGGTGTCCCTACAATCAGAATATCCGATAGTTGAATTGCCTCTGCAATCCTGTGAGCATCATCCTCCGGCAAGACACATTTCCCGTCAGGTCTGCACGCCAGGCAACCGATACAGGGAGCGATTGATTCATCATATACATTGAAATACAAAACATTCGTGTCATCCTTGAGCCGGCTTTTGATACGCGTAAGAATATCGGCAACCACCCCGTTCTTTCGGGGACCGCCGTTCAGAATACATGCTGTCATGGGGAACTCCTTACGAAGGATAATAGAATCAGGCTCTGTTCAAAGCAAGATCAGTTCTTTAATTTTTCGTGAAAAATCGGGATTGCCGCCCCGGTCCATACGTGCTATACCTGTCCTCATGAACAGATGCCCATGGTCGGAACACCCGGAGATGGAGGCCTACCATGACACCGAATGGGGAGTTCCCGTCCAGGATGACCGGATCCATTTCGAGTTTCTCCTTCTCGAGTCCGCTCAGGCCGGTCTCAGCTGGCTTACGATACTGCGAAAGCGGGAAGGGTACCGGAAAGCCTTCGCAGATTTCAATCCTGAGCGGGTGGCCTGCTATGACCAGAGCAGGATAGATGAGTTGCTGCAGGATCCCGGCATCATCCGCAACCGGAGGAAGGTGGAAGCGGCTGTGAAAAACGCCGGATGTTTCCTCAAAATTCAGGAAAGCTTCGGAAGTTTCTCACAGTATATTTGGGATTTCGTTGACGGGAGACCGGTGGTAGGGAACTGGATCAGACAGGAGGATATCCCCGCCGAGTCAGAACTCTCAAAACGCATCAGCAAAGATCTGAAGCAGCGGGGCTTTGGATTTCTCGGACCGGTCATCATATATTCCCACCTTCAGGCTACCGGATTGATCAACGATCACATTACAAGCTGCTTCAGGTACCGGGAGATCTGCGATACCTATTGAGGTTTGACTGTAAGTGTTCCGCATCCCGGCAATGTCCGGCTTGATCAGGGGAAGGTTATCGTGATGTCGAAGGTCCCGTCATTACCTGCGTATTCACGAACAGAGATATAATACTTCTGCCCGGATTGAAGACTCGATGTGGGACCGCTTTCATCGCTTGTATCATTGAAAGCGTTCAAGGAGGTTCTTATATCGGGATCGCTGTAACTCGGCTGTGTAAAAAGCTGCCACCCCAGATCCGAGCCCAGGTTTGTGAGGGAGATTGTATGTATTCCCGTATGACTGGCGATAAAATCATAGTACACGCAACTGTCCGCCTCTACAGTTTCACCTGAGTACGTCGTACCGACGATGAGATTCGTACTCAGAATAAAATCGCTGTTCCACCCGGCTGACGGGCTGCATGAAAACAGGATGGCTGCTCCGGCAAGGACTGCCAAAAGGATCCAAGGTAAAACAGTATACTTCAGAAATCGTCGGTTTTTCATATCTTTTGAATACTATAACACATTTACCGCAGGATTACATTATCACTAGCTCAAATCCGGGAAGACCGAAGCAGATGGAGGTCTCCGATCTGACTCCGAGGAAGGGTGTCTGCGGTCCTTAAATCAGCATACACCGGTTTCCTCAAGGGGCTATACATAAATGAATCTTGGCAACCTGATTTATCCTTTTTGACTTTCATAATCCCCTTTTTTATAGTTAATTGCACCTATGCAGGCCGGAATTATCGACGTCAATGAAAAAAATCTGAAAGACTATCCTCATGTTATATGTTTCATCAATCCGAAACATCAATACTATGCACTGAAGATCGAATGGCTCAGGGCAAGATTCCGGGAAGGATTGAAAATCAAACTTCTGACTCTGCCCGGGGAGAATCGGCCTGTCGGCTTCATAGAATATGTGCCCGGGGAAAAGTGCTGGAGGGCTGTTGACGCGGCGGGTTTCATTTTTATCCACTGTCTCTGGACCAATGGAAAGAAGTATCAGCATCAGGGCCTCGGCGCACAGCTTCTCGAAGAAGTGGAACGTGATGCGGTTGGGAGCAGGGGTGTCGCGGTGCTCACCAGTGATTCATCATTCATGGCAGGTAGAGATATTTTCCTGAAACACGGTTATTCTCTGGCGGCAGAGGATGGGAAGGAGCAGCTTCTGGTGAAGTATGCAGCAGAAGATCCGGACGGAAAGTCTTCCCTCGGTTCTTCTGCGAATCCGTCGCAATCCAGCCCCGGGCCGGTGATCAAAGACTGGCGCTCGGTTTTATCGAACTACCAGGATTTTACCATCATCTACTCCAGGCAGTGTCCCTGGGTCGCCCGCTTCATGGAGGAGGTGAAACCTGTTCTCCAGGACTGGAACCTGAAACCGGAAATCAGTGAATTGAAAACCCCGGCTGAAGCACAAAAGGCGCCGTCGCTATACGCGACCTTCAACCTCATATATCGGGGACAACTTCTGGCCGACCGCTACATTTCGGTTACAAGATTTAAAAATATACTGAAGAAAACCTTCTGAGATACCCTGCATATTTCTTTTCTTGACGCGGCGAAATTCCTGACTTATTCTATGAATGCCTCCTTTCGAAGAAGTATATGGATTCTGCAGAGTTACACACCACCTGCCGGTTTTTAACACCGCAGATAGAACAGCTGAAATTATCAAGGGAGAAAATTGCATGAAAAGGAAAAGCAGGTTTCTGGTATTGTCACTTTTGCTGGTATTGTGCATGACCGGGGGATTGTACGCCCAGGAGAAGGCTGGAGGAAACGGCCAGCTGTCGATTTTCGGAGGTTTAGGTATATCCAGTGCCAGGGGGGCTTACGCAACTGAATACAGCGCGGATTCGGATTTTTCATTCTTTCCGGGACTGCGCCTGCGATTGAACGAACTTGTAGCTCCCAATACCTTCTTTCTGGTGGATTTCGGATATCTGGAAACAGGTTTCATCGGATATGTCGGTCCGACGGACTCTTATTTCTGGCGGACCTATGAATACCTCAATTTGGATGTGCTGATGGGAGCCCAGGCTGAGATGTTCTATCTGGCCGGAGGAATATACTTCGCCAACGGTCTGAATGCCTACGATTACCGGGAGTATGAAGATAAGTATATAAGTCTTGATTCCAATAACGATTTCGGGCTGCTCGTAGAAGCAGGAGTAGAGCTGGTACCCTTTCTTTCTTTGGGCGTGCAGGGCCGATATGGGTTGAAAGATATTGCTCCGAAGGTTGAAATAAAAAACTGGGCGGTCCTGGGAACAATTGCGATACATTTCTTTGATTTTTAACCAGCCGGGGCAGATAGGAGAGGTATCTCAGTTTTTCTGAACGAACTGAGTGTCCAATGAGAGCATCATTTTTTCAAGCTGACTGAGGGGAGGAAGAAATTTTTCGGGATCAGCATTTTCAAGCTCCTCTTCCAGGGTCCGGAAATATGAATATACTTCATCCGGTGCCGGTTTTGGCAATGCATCGACGGGAAGATCCGGGCGCTCTACAGGAAAAAACGCTGAGATCCAGCAGCTGTCATTTCTGGATAATCCCTGGTAGAGGAAGAGGACCCTTTTCGGAGGCGGCCAGAACAAGCTCTGGCTGTAATAGGTCAGGCAGCGTATCCCTCTGGTGTGTTCGTTTTCCAGTATTTCAGGACAGCTGAGAAATACCTGCCGGGCCGGTGTTCTCGGTAATACAGGGATGTCATTTTTTCGGATATTCCCCGGCTGTGTTTGGATAATCTGTTTCAGAAGATTCACCGTTTCGGCTTTGGGAACAGAGTTCTGTGTTATTGGGGTAATGCCGCTTTCCGGTATCCGGTAGAGAATTATCCGGCGTTCCGTCTCTTTTGTCTCAGGGAGTATATATCCGGCGGCGCTGAAAACCGTCTGTTCGGGATAGGTGATTCCCATCATGGGATCCTGATAGGTATTTCTTTCGGCCGCTTCGAGGGATTGCATGAGTTTCCGGTCAAAACAGAGACGGAAATTTTTGAAAACTGCTTCTTTGTACAGATCAACATAGTATCCGTATACCCAGCCCAGATGTTCCGGAGTTCTGATTTTGTACCATCTGGAATTCATGCTGCCGATCTTCTCGGTGTCGGCACTCAGCTCTAGGATTTCAACAAGGTCTCCCTCGTTCAATTGACCGATGATTTCCGCGTTTAAATCCCAGTCGGAACGAACACGCAGTCCGTTGTCATTGATTCGGCCGATATCCCTGATAATCTGGGCGGAGAGAGGGGAAAAAGCAGATAGAAAAATGAAAAAAAAGATAATGATCCGGGAATGCATCCGGTCCTTCCTTTACAGGAAAAGAAATTATCACCCAACAATAGGTATAATGGATTGGACGTAAGAATGCAACTATTTCTTGCCTCAGGAAAATGTGTCAGAAGAACAGCAGAATCGATTTAAAACTTGCACATCCTCAGAAGGCGGTCTATTCTTAATTTATGTGAAACTTGCGCTTTTCACCTGCAGAGGGGTGATTTCACCCCGAAGTATATAGTCCTGTTCATTTCGGAAGGGAGATGTGAAAATGCGAAACCTTTCATTGCCCCTGTTTTATCTTAATATTTTCCTGATTCTGTTCTGTTCTCTCACCAGCTCCTGGCCCGAAGAATCCGGCATTTTTAAATACGCCGACCTCGGCAGCTCATCATTGAGTATGGAAATCATTCCTTCAGGTGAGGTCCCGATAGCCGGTGACGGTGACTTTTTCGGAGCAGGCGGCGGAGCGGTTTTGAGAGCTCTCATGAGGCTGGAAAACCGGCCGATGCTGTATCCCCTCGTGGAGACTGCCTACCGCTATACGCCGGTAAAAGCGGAAACCGGTATGAATATACTATCGGCGGGAACCGGTTTGAAGGTGCGTTACGATTTGAATCCCCGAATGGCCGTGGACGCATCGATGACCGCGGGGTATGCGCAGGCCTATCTGAATCCAAACATGTTCACCTCGGACAGAGAAAGCGGAGGAAGCGGATACATAAAAGCAGGCCTTGCGCTCATGTATGAATTATCTCCCCTGATCGGTGTTGGTGGGGGTCTTTCGTATCATACCATCTTCGACTTGTCAAAAAATCTCGCCTTCGGCGCTGGTTTAACGGTGCACCTTCCTTTTCGTTCCCGAACTTCTCTGGAAATCCTGGAATCCGGATTCCCGGATATTTACCCCTCCCTCTATCAGCACTATGCGGTACAGCCGCCTGGATTCATCCGGGTAAGGAACAGGGAAAGGTTTCCCGTTTCAGATGTGGAGATTGAATTTTTTCTTCCCGATCTTATGCAGAAGCCGGCGGTGCTGAAATATCCCGGCTCCATTGAAGCAGGTGAGGAAAAGGTCCTTCCGGTACCGCTTCTGTTAGGTGAATCGATTCTATCCAATGCCGAGTCTCAACAGGTCGGAGGTGCCATCGGCTTGTCCTATACTCTATACGGAGAAGCAAAGAAGGCTGAAGGCAAAGTGCCCCTGATGATTACCAGCGGAAATACCATCGTCTGGGATGATGACCGAAAAGCGGCGGCCTTCATTACTCACCGAAGTCCGTCGATTGTAAACTTTGCCACGAACGCTCTGGCTCAGGCTGAAAACAGCAGATACCCGGCGGTACAGAAGAATGTGAAAGCCGCGATGGTTTTGTATGCTGCCCTCGTGGGAAGAGGGATGATATACGTGAAGGACCCGGATTCCCCGTACAACGAAAAGATGAAGCAGGCACTGCTCGAGGATTACCTGAGGTTCCCGGTTCAGACTCTCCAAAACCGTGCCGGCGATTGTGATGACCTCAGTGTTCTCTACGCGGCCCTGCTCGAGTCCCTCGGTATCCGGACGGCCCTTGTGACTGTCCCCGGGCATATATTCATCGCCTTTTCCCTGGATCTTTCGGAGAAGGAGGCGAAGCGGTTTTTTACCCGCACGGAAGATCTTATTTTCATGAATAATGAAGCATGGCTGCCCGTGGAGACTACGGATTTGAAAGGCGATTTTCTCAGGGCCTGGAGCACCGGAGCCGACCAATGGCGGCGGAACAGCGCATCCGAAAGCGCGGAACTAATCGAAGTGCATGATGCATGGAAAATGTACCCTCCGGTCCCCGAAATCGCCGCCTTCAGGGGGGAATTACCTTTTCCTGAGCCCGAATCGGCTGCTGTCTACACAGCGCAGATGGGGAGGTTCATCAACCGCGAGTTTGCACCCCGGGCAGCCCAACTGGAGGCAAGACTGAGAGCCAATCCTGATAATATATCCCTACGCAACAATCTGGCTGTCCTCTATGCCCGGTACGGACTGCTCGATGAGGCGGAAGGGGCGTTGAGGAAGATTCTGGAAAAGAGAAGGTATCTGCCGGCAATGCTGAATCTGGCAAATATCTATTTTCTGCAGGGCAGATACAATGCCGCGGAAACTGGATACGCGGAAATACTCGCTGAAAATCCCGACAATGAGAAGGCCCTCCTCGGCCTGAGCAGGAGCCAGTACAATCTGGGAAATATCGATGCGGCCGAAGACACTTTTACCAGATTGAGCAGGGCGAATACACAGCTGGCGGAGAAGTTTGCCTATCTATCCTCGGGCAGTCAAAACACGGGACGGGCATCGTCAGCAGATGCCAGGGAGGAAATTGTTGTATGGGAAGAGGAGGAATGATATGAGCAGGAGAAAAGGGAGGTACGATATGTATAGCTATTCCCTGAGGCCGGCGGTTCCACTGCTGCTGATTTCGGCCCTCGTGCTGATTTCCTCCTGTACCAATCCCCTGCGCTCGACCATCGAGGATGTGGTTGCCGCTCACGACATGGTTACCGGTGAAGGCGTCATCTATGTGAGTTCTGTTTCCGGGGATGACGACAATCCGGGACTTCCGGATAAACCGAAAAAGACGATCCTCGCAGCCATCGAGCTCATGAAGGACAACGACCTCACCGGTGAGGTAAGGGTCGCCGAAGGGACCTATCTCCTGGCCGAGGATGAGAAGATTGTTATCCCCGAGGGGGTATCGATTATGGGGGGCTATCAGGATAAAACATGGGTACGGGACTACGAAACCTACCGGACGGTCATCGAAAAAGACCCGGTTACATCGGCGATCACCGTTGATATCGAGGAAGGGGTGACGAGGGCCACGGTGCTCGATGGGCTGGTTATCAATTCAGGTATCGGTATGACCACTATTGCCATGGTAATAAAAGACGCCTCTCCGACGATCAGAAACTGCGAGATCGACGGATACGGGGCTATCGAGGATTCGACAGCCGTCTGGGTAGAAGGGGGATCGCCCCTCCTTGAATATAATATTATCTACGGCGGGGCGGGACCGGATACCTCTACCTGTATAGTTGTAACGAACGGGGCGAGCCCGGTTATCCGGTATAATGCCATGGTACCGGGGGTCCGCAGCGCAACCCTGGGCATCGGAATCAATGTTATCTACTCGAGCCCCTATATCGAAGGAAACGTCGTCATGTCTGATGACGGCGGCAGTGCCACCGTCGGTATTCAGAACAAAGGAGGTTCTGCGGAGATATACGGGAACATCATTGATGGAGGAAGCGGGTCGACCTATTCCATAGGCATCCTGAACAACGATGATGCCCAGCCGCGGATTGTTTCGAATGTGATACACGGCGGGTTCAGTGACGCCATGTCACGGGGAATGGAAAACAGCGGCGGAGCTGCACCCTTGATACGGAACAACACCATCAGCGGCGGTACCTGCGATATCGGCAGTATCTGCATAGCCAACTTTTCAGGAGGAAGCACCATCGAAAACAATCTGCTGTTTTCTCAGGCATCAGCCGGAATTACCAGCAGGTATGGAGTATATCAGGATGATACTTTGAGTGTACCAGTTTCAGCCCGGAATAATGGTTTTTTCAACCTGCACTTCACATACGTCTATCCCGACGGCGTTGACGTATATCTGGGTTCCACCGGCATCGCCGGGATGGAAAGCTATCTGTCCGGAGAGGGTGTCCCCACGGGCAGCAATATCATGACTGACGATTACCTGATCGACATCGGTAACTACATCGGCAATGGCTGGGACCTTTCAGTCTCAGCCCCGGGAGTCCTCACCGGCGGGGGTCTGTATCCGGCCGATGAGAACTACCCCTGGGACCGTCTCGGCAGGAGCCGTACAGTTTCCTGGAGCATCGGGGCCTACGAGAGGGATTGATAGCCTGATCGAAGGTTTTGCCTACTCGATGAAATCCCACTGTTCGATGTTTTCATACTCATACAGGGTCATTTTGATATCCTGGATTTCCCTTTCTTTCATCCCCTGGAGATCCATATACATGCTGACCCAGCCCTTCTTCCCTTCGACATTAAATTGATGAAAGTCAATCCGCCAGGGAAAAATGGTGATTTCTCCGGAAACAATCGGAAGCGTCACTTCACAATCCCTGCCGCCCTCCAGATCGACCCGGAGCATGTTCTGTACCGGTTCCACTCTGCGGGTATTATATGTACCCGAGGGCATTTCTTCGATCAGAAGGCCGTTTTTCGCGTGGATGAAGATTTTTTCGTCTCTATCCGAGAAAAGCAGATTGTAATCGGCGAGAAAATCCTCAAGCTCCGATGTGTTTTCGGCTGTGATTTTGATGACCAGCAGGCCCGTATTGAAGGAAGGTTCGGGAAGGGACATACAGGAACTCAATAGTACTGCTGCTGCCGCAAGGGTGAGAAATACTTTTGTTTTCATAAGATTCCATCCTTTTTAATAATTTTTATAATTAGTAATAGTCTATTTCCTGTCCCCTTTAGAAGCAAGTAAAAAATCCCGCGATGAGAACACTTTAATTTAAGATTTTTATTCAGAGAGTGAGTGAGTCCCGGATATCTGGATATTTTCAAGGGAATGAGGTATTTTGATAAATAGCAAAAGTGAAAGGATACAAACTATGAAAAAGCTCAGCTTGCTCTGTATACCCCTTCTCATTATTCTTTTTGGATGTCCGAATCCCTTCAACGATGACGGCGATTCGGAACCGGTGTACCGGGACCTCTCCATTCTTACAGCCGGAAGCGGCAGCGGTTCCGTTTCCGCCAGTCCCTCGGCCGGGTCGGACGGATATGAGAATGGTACTACGGTAATACTGACGGCGACTTCGGAAACAGGAAACACCTTCCTCCGGTGGGAGGGGGCGGACAGCGCCAACGGCGATAAAGCTACGGTTAAAATGACGGGCAATAAAACCGTAACCGCCTACTTCGAACCTGACGACGAGACCCTCTACGAATTGACATTGAATACAAACCCGGTAGGCAAGGCTACGTTTTCAGTTCCGACGGGATCAAAGTTTCTCGCGGGAGATTCCGTAGATATTGAGTTGGACCCGATCAGCGGATACTCTTTCAACCACTGGTATACAACGAATGTTACCTATAACGATTCAACGGATAACCCCCTGACGGTAATCATGGATCAGGATAATACACTTACAGCGGAGATGAACCAGACCTGGACCATAATTGTGCATTTTGCCATCGATAATAATATCGATTATGATTTTGAAGGTGATGAAGAATATGATCCTAAGCTAATGACAAACTACCTCGAGACCCTCGAATCGATTGAGGCTGCCGATACCGATGATCTGTTAAACATCATCGTCTATATGGACGGCTGCCAGTCCTATCCGGGTTATACATCGCAATTCGACGACGGTTATTACGTTCTGACCGGCGGTGCTTTTGCCGATGATATGACTCTTCCGATTTCAGAAGTCAACTCTGGCAGTCTTACTGAAACGAAAGGGATGCTCAACTGGGCGGTATCCCGCTATCCGGGAAGCAGGTACCTCTACAGTGTCTTCAACCACGGCGGAGGATTCAACGATTCCAATACCGGCGGGACCTATACGTATGATACTTCGAAAGGAATAGGGTTCGATGACAGCGACGACGACGCGCTTTCCCATTACGAACTCGGACAGGCTGTGGCATATCTGAAGAGCCTTATCGGGAAGAACGTGGATATTTTCTATCCCTATGCCTGTCTCATGGGAGGAGTCGAACTGGCATATGAAGTCAGAGACAGTGCCGATTATATTTTGTTCAGCGAGGAAGCCTTTCCCGCTGACGAATGGTCCTACGAAGCCCTTGAAGAGATCAGAATGAATGGGATGATCACTCCCGAGGAGCTGGGGACGGCCTTCTGCGACAGCGCGTATAGCTACTTCAATGGATACAGGGAGTTTACCCTCGCCCTGGTGGATCTTTCACAGATCGCCTCATTGGTGAGTGCCCTCGATACCTTCGCCGATGATGCTATTATAGATATAAACAGCAACGCGAACGCGGCGGATTATAACAACGCCTCCGACGCGGCCCTGAGTATGATGGAGAATTATTACGTGGATATCGATAGTCTCATGACGGAGGTACAGAGCCAGGAGGGGATTGCTGCGGGAGTGAAAACCGACGCCTCTGCTGTGCAGAGTGCTCTATCCAGCGCGATTACCTATTTTACCAGCTATGGGATGAGCGGCGCTTCCGGTATGTCTGTTTATAACTACCAGTGGTACTACGGTAGTTACTCGACGAGCATATACAATTCCATCCTCGAATTCGGACAGGACACCGATTGGGGTGATTTTCAGCAGCTTCTGATAGACGGTAGAACTCCGGTACCAGAGGATTCGTATGAAACGGATCATAATTCCGATTTTGATGCAACGGACGCGAAAAGTATCTCAGTCGGAACCGGACCGCAGGATCATACTTTCCATTATGGCGATATATACGACGCTGTAAGCATTTCACTAAGTTCAGGTACGAATTATAATTTTGTTTCTGCCGAACGGGGAGACAAGCCGGCTGTAGTACCATCTCCCAATCTTGGACTCTACCTCTTTGATTCAGCGACGTTTGACAACTGTGTTGCCTATGATTTCTTTTCCGGCGGAACGCCTACGTTAACTTTTTCTTGCCTCTCTTCCGGAACATACTATCTTATCATCGAGGAACTGGCCGGCTGTGAAACCTACTACAGCCTGGAAGTGGAGGAATATGTGATTTCAGCCGATGCATACGAACCCGGTGATAACTCGAGCGGCGGGGCGACATCGATAACCGTCGATGCAGCGGCCCAGAGCCATAACCTTCATTTGGCGACTGATGTAGATTGGCTGAAGTTTAATACATCAGAGGGGGGAGACTATACTATCGAAACAAGCTGCGGCGGAAACGATATACTTGAGATGTATGTATACAATGATTCAGACCTTTCAAACTCTATAGATTATGGATGGGAAGGGAATAACGCCCATGTGACCAGCGCCGACGGCGGTACGTATTACGTGGAAGTAATTAGCTATATGAATAGTGTAGGTGATTACAGTATCAGTGTGGGATCAGGTTACTACGCGCCGGGTTATGATTACCATGATCATAACTCCGATTTTGACTGGAGAAATCGTTGATGTGGATGGAAAAAGCACCTATCAAAGAAAACCGGAGATTGATCCGACTGGGCCGGAGAGACAGAAAGATAGGGGGTACAAATCACCAGACCAGGTTCATCACCTTTAACACAGCAGGCATCTTAGTATTAACCTGCGTCTGGCTCCTCCTGACAGCCGGCTGCGTGACCGGCGAGGTTCGAACTTCTGCCGGAACGAACCCGGACAATCCGGCGAATACAGCGGGGGATCCCGCCGTTTCAAACCAGAGCGGTACGCAGGCAGCCCCAATCCCTGGCGAACAGGTCCTGGAAGGTTTTGTTCAGATGCGGAAGGAGAATCCGGGGACCCTCAGTGAATACCGCTACTACGTCTTGTCGAAGCGGTCAGGTTCGGACCCCGGAGGGGTGCTACTCTTTCAGGAGAGCTCGGGAAAATCCCGGGGTTTCGAAGATTATATAGGCAGAAGGGTGCGTCTGAACGGCAGGTGGGGGCAGGGCAGCATCGATTTCAGGAACACGATGATGCGGGGTTTTCTCGTTCGGACTTTGGAGATTATCGAATAATATTTCGTGTCAACACGAAGAACGTCTCTGAATTGAGATGGAGCCGACGGTCGAGCCGAACTCAGCCGTCGGTTTTTTCTGTTTCAGGGTGACGAGACGGGCCGATTGATAAATGGTTATTTCTCAATAAATTATTTCATACGGACTGCTTGCGGAAAAATGGAGAAATCATTACTATATGTAGAATGAAAAAAATTGATAGAATTTACCGGAATTCCGGTGCTTGCCAAGAAGAGCAGTAACAGTTGATGATGAATGATATCAGGGATATTTTCAAAACAGCAAAAGAATCAATCGTTTGGTAGATAAGTGAATATGAGTGATCTTCGTACTCGATCCCGGGATAAATCCGACAGAAAGGAATTTTCGAAAACCCCGTTTCAGGCAGTCCAGGTCATAGCGATCTCCTTCGGGCATATGGTACATGATGTATATTCTTCATTTCTCGCTCCCTTGATTCCTCTTTTGGTTGAAAAACTGGGGATCCCTCTCTCATTAGCCGGGATGCTGGACGTGGTTAAAAGCTCACCTTCTCTGATCAATCCTCTTCTGGGCTATATAGTGGACCGTGCCAAGGTCAAATACTTTGTGATTTTTGCTCCTGCTGTCACAACTGTTATTATGAGCCTGGTCGGGATAGCTCCCTCCTATATCATTGTAGTGGTGATGATTTTTGTCATGGGAGTCAATTCTACACTTTTTCACATCCCCTCTCCGGTACTGATAAAAAACCTTTCCGGAGATAGAATTGGTTTGGGAATGAGTTTTTACATGCTCGGCGGTGAGCTTTCCCGGAGTATCAGCCCTCTGATTATAACAGGCGCGGTAACGATGTGGGGATTGGAAGGGACCTGGCGGCTGATACCCTTTGGCCTTGCGGCATCCTTGGTTTTGTTCTATTTTTTGAGGGACTACGAGCCGGAGGAGAATCAATCCCGGCAGATGAAATCAAAATCAGAAACAAGATTCTGGTCAGGACTGGGTCGGCTGTTCTCATCCATCGGCGCTTACCTTCTGTTCGTGATGGCTCTGAAAATATCCGTGACCCTCTACCTTCCGGCATATTTAGTCGCGAAAGGTGAAAGCCTGGTGTCGGCAAGTTTGATGCTGGCTGTCCTTCAGTTTTCAGGCGCCGTCGGAACCATGGTTTCCGGTGCCGTATCGGACAGAATAGGCAGGAAGACCATTCTCTATCTGGCGGGTATCGCCTGTCCGGTGCTTATGTATCTTTTTCTCAGGTTTGACGGAAGCTTCACGTATCCTCTTCTGTCACTCCTCGGTTTCTTTCTTTTTGCCTACGGACCTGTTCTCCTTGCCATGATCCAGGGAGAGGACCACGTTTCACCATCCTTCGTCAACGGTGTATACATGACTGTGACTTTTTTTATCCGGTCCCTGATAGTTTTTCTCGTAGGCCATTATGTGGAAGCGATCGGTTTCGAAATAACCTACTACATAGCAGCCGCGGCGGCTGTCGGGGTCATACCCTGCATCTATTTTATGCCTGCCGATCGGCCAAAACAAGTTTCCGGAAAATAATACATACCCGGGGCCGGAAAGGCCCCGGGCGAATAAAGACTGGTTTAATCCTGCTTTCGATATTTTTCCAGATAACGAAGGGCGAACCCTGTCAGGAGAGCCGTTCCCTGGGCGAGCACGGCATCGTTGGCATTGAAGTGGGGCGAATGATGGGCTTTGTCGGTGCCTTTTTCCGGATCACCGATACCCAGCATGCCGAAGGCCGCAGGGATTTTTTCACCATAATAGCTGAAATCTTCGGAGCCCATCGCAATCGGCACTTCTATCAATTTATCAGAACCGACAACCTGGCATGCGCTCTCCTTTAAGATCTCGGTCATATCCGGATCATTGATGGTCACCGGATAGATGGGAGTGTACTGCAGGTCTGCTGAACAGCGAAGGGCGCTTGAAATACCGTCAATGATACGGCGGAATCTCGCCTCCATTCCCGTCTTTGTCTCTCTGCTGGTGGTGCGGACATTCCCTTTTATATAGGCCTTGTCGGGTATAACATTGGGGGCGTTTCCGGATTCAACTTTCCCCACACTGACGACAGCGCTTTCCAGAGGGTCGATTTCCCTGCTGACTATGGTTTGAAGCATCGAGATTATGTGGGCGGCAGCCACCGTCGGGTCGACGGCAGTATGCGGCATCGCTCCGTGCCCTCCCTGTCCCTGGATGGTCAGTTCCCAGACATCCGCGGAGGCCATGATCGGGCCTGTCCGTGTTCCGAAGAAGCCGACCGGCATCTGGGCCCAGACATGTAGGCCGCCGATGGCGTCAACACCGTCAAGGGCTCCTTCCGCTATCATAGCCGGAGCCCCTGAATCCATCCCTGCTTCCTCGGCCGGCTGGAAGAGGAGCCGCACGGTACCGTGGATCTCTTCCTTCATGCCGGAAAGGATCCGCGCCACCCCCAACAGAATGGAGGTATGTGCATCATGACCGCAGGCATGCATCACTCCTTCGGTTTTGGAGATGTAGGGTAGATCGTTTTCTTCCTGTATCGGCAACGCGTCGATGTCCGCCCGCAGGGCCACGCAGGGCCCGGGATGGGCGCCTGCAAGGTCGCCGATAACTCCGGAACCGGTACCTTTGAAGCCCCGGCGCAGGTTCTCGAATCCCAGTTTCTCCAGTTCCGCTTCGATCATTTTCGAAGTTTCCACCTCCTGCCAGGACAATTCAGGATGACTGTGTATCTGCTGCCGGAGAGCTGTCAGATCATCCTCCATGTCTCCGGCAAGCTTCTTTACTTTATCCATATCCATGCTACACCTCGATTAAAGCAGGTTTACGATAACGCCGGCCAGGATGACCGAAGCGATCGTTACGGTAGTGAAACCTGCAACCAGCATCTTTGGAAGAATGTGTTTGAGCAGAAATTCCTTTTCTTCTTCGTTTTCAGACTGTGATTCTGCAACTTCCTGGCTGATGATGTATGTACCGGGGAAGCCGAACAGACAGGTAGTACCAATCGCGAGGCTCAATTCCCAGGAATATCCAAGAATCCTGCTCAGCAGCAGGGAGACCAGAACCATACCTGCCAGGGCGATTACGAAGGCGGCAAGCATCGGAACGATAAGGGAAGCGACCATTTGTGGGGTGGCTTTCGAAAGATTCATAAAAATCGGCACCAGAAGGATGAAGAGGGCCAATCCTGATGAGTTGGCTTTTTCAAGGATCTTGTGTTCGATAAAGCCGATTTCATAAAAGATGATACCGAAGAGCAGAGCAACCACGAAGGGATGTATCACTCCGCCGGTCAATCCTGCAACCTTCATAGCCAACCATCCGATGAGCAGTGCTTTGGCCATCAAAATGAAGGGAGTCTGCAGCGGTTTCGGCAGAGCAGGGAAAACCTTCCATGTAGGGACCTCGGGGTCGGATGCCGGACTGACTGCCAGATCCATTCCGGGGGCACCGTTTTTCCTGAATCCGCCGACCAGCCGTCCCGCCTCCCTTTTAAGACAGTATGAAGCGATAGGCAGACCGATAAAACTCTGCAGAACCAGAAGAAGCGTGGCGAAAACAGCCAGGGACTCGAAACCCTGGGCTTTTACCGCTTCACTGACGATGAGGGTGGCGACAACACCGCCGGAAATCGGACCGATGGCTGTTATCGCTCTTTCTTTTCCGATAAGCAGACCACCGAGAAGATAAAGTGCTGCCGCAAGGGCGATCAGAGCGCTTATTGCGATGAGGACAGTTTTCCACTCCTCTTTCAGGTCCCGCAATTTCATGAAGCTGCCCATGTGGACCATCAGCATCGCGATGAGCGCCATGGCTACAGGGATCAGTTTGGAATCCTCAAAGAGAGTAGGGGGGATGCCGACCCAGAAACCCACAAGAAATAAAAGTCCCGCCGCAAACATCATAGACAAAAGGGCCTTTGTTTTGAAGGAGACGAAATCTCCCACCGCGTAGACGATGGCAATAACAAGGATAGCACTCATCGTTTCCATAAACTTACCTCCGATATAGTTTTGTATCTACTTGTAGATACACCGCAGATATTATATGCTATGTCTCAGCTGGTCAATATTAAAAATTTTTTTTTGAAATATAATTTCACGATGGGGAATTTCGATTAGTAAGGGTAACGATATTGTCCCCTGTAAACGAAAAAAAGGAGCACCAATGTCCGCCGATACCATACGCAGGGATGATTACTGCTATTGCTGCGGTAAGAAGAATGAGAGGGGCCTGAAGCTTGATTACTCCTATCCGGAAGAGGGAAGGGCCGTGACGAGCCTGGTGATACCGGAGTATTTCTCCGGCTGGGAGGAGATCACCCATGGTGGGCTCATATCGATGCTTCTCGATGAAACGATGGCCCACGCATGTGTCAGCCGTGGGCTGCAGGGGGTTACAGCCGAACTGACCGTCCGATTCAGGAAGCCCCTGCCGGTAGGTACCAGGGTAATAGTGGAAGGCAGTACAGGTGAAACGAAGGGCAGAATAGCCAGGACTGAGGCTAGGATTCAGGATGAGGCCGGTACGGTGTATGCTGCCGGCAGTGCCAGGTTTATCACCGGGAGCTGATAAGCATCAGCCGCGGTGGTGCTTTCCCCACCGGTCGGGCGGAAGGCCCTGGTCTATGAAGCTTTCGACAGGGTGATCATATTTTTCTTAAAATCTGCATCCGACCCTTATACCGTAGAGAGAACCCCAATTCGAACCCTCCATCTCCACCCCGCCTTCGACGGCCCCGAAAAGGCGGAAGGGACTTTGCCATTCGAGTCCGGATTTGAGGGTGAGGATCCCGTCGATTCCTCCGCTGAAGTAGGTCTGAATACCCGCGTCGGCATAGAGAGCCAGCTCCCGGGCATAGAGTAAGCCTCTCAAGAAGAGGTCCAGGCCGTGTTCCTGGAGCGGATCGATTCCATCGATATACACGTAGCCCAGACCGACGGCAAGATGAGGGAAAATTCCATGTTCGATGCCGATGCCCAGCTGAGCAATAGGATCATCATGGTTTTTACCGAAATTTATCCGTGTGACGACAGCGGTTTTTCCGGAGCGAAGGGGTTCGTCCGCGGAAGTGAAGGCAATAAAAACCAACAGAAAGATCAGACTGCAAAAAATAAATCTTTTCATAGCAGTGCCTCCCGATTCCATTGTAAACCCGCTGACCTGATTTCTCCAGCAAAGATATTTCCTGCTCCCGGGAAGATATTTCAGAACGGCTGATTCATGCCAGATAGTCCCGGATGGATATATAAAAAACCGCCCGGCAGCCGGGCGGTTTCTCTGTTGATCGTTGGGAGCAGAAACTTATGGAAGCCAGTCCTCCCAGACGGAGGGATTCGCTTCCACCCATTCCCTGGCCATATCATAAGCATCATCCGCATCTTTATAGGCAACCAGCAGACTGCCCATTTCTTCGTTGGTCAGATACATATTTTCGAGGAATTGAGCCAGTTCAGGTTTCGTTTCCTTCAGATCGGCGTTTCCGTAAATGTGAATATCACCAACTCCCCATACCTTCAAGTCGTCCTGTTCCAGAAAGGCGAGGTCCCAGACACCGAATTTCCAGTGAGGTCTCCAGCCTGCTACGACGATGTATTCATCGCTTTCGACTGCCTTCTTGAGGGCTGCTGTCATCGCGGGGCCGCTGGAAGCTACGAGTTTGTAGCCTGCTTCCTTCAAGCCGTATCCCGGGATTATTTCATCAGCGATATCCTGCATCATCCCCGCTCCCGAGTCGATGCCTGTGATCTCGCCGCGGAGTTTTTCAACTACCTCCGGTTTTTTCAAGTCAGAAATCGTTCTGACACCTTCGTCAACCATATATTGGGGGACAACAAGGCCGACCTGTGTTCCCTCATATACCTTGCCGATGTCGTAGATGTCTTCAGCATACGTATCCAGATAGTCAGCATGAATAACAGGCCAGGTTTCCATAAACGCGTCGTTATCGGCCTGGGCTACAGATGTATATGCCGGTGCCACATCCGCTGCGGTGATTTTAACCTCATACCCCATTTTTTCTTCAAGTACGACCTGTGCGACATGGGTGTAGGCGACACCTTCTGCCCAGTTTACGTAGGCAAGATTTGCAGTCTTAGGTGCTTCAGTCTCTTCACCGGACTTTTTCTGTCCGCAGCCGGCGGCAATCAGTACTATCGCCAGAGCGATAAACAGAATAATATTCCGAGTTTTCATTTGTTTTCCTCCTTATGTTTTCTGTTGAGATAGTGATTCCCGGGAATGGTACCTCAAAAACAGAATCTGAACGCTAATCTGAGGGACAGTTCATAATGGTCTCACTCATATCAATATACTGTTGTAAATAAAGCACATTGATAATTACTCTTAATAATTACAACACTAAACAATAATGGTATAAGTGTCAAGGGTAAGATGTGTATAAATATATATATTGTAATTTATTATAAAATCAATGGTAAATAGTAAGCAGAAAATCAAAATTATACTATTCGTACCAGACAATTTATACCACGAAATTATTATTTCAGCCCAGCTTAAACCATCAAAAAATGACAGAGAAAAGGATGCTGATCCCGGATTCAGCCTTCTGTTCTATTCAAAGCGGACGGAAATACTCTTCACCTGCCGCAGAGCTGTGTCGAAGCCGGACATGTCGGTATAGAGATCCGGTTCGTCCTTTATGAGCCCTCCGTGACCGGCGAGGGTCATCACATAGTTCCTGCCGGAAGCTGTTCCGTTTACAGGTACCGAATATATGAGAGACGGCTGACCGGCCCAGTCATTCTTCTCCTCGGTATAGACCGTGTTGGTATCATCAGATTTATTGATTTCAAGGAAGATCACCAAATCTGTATTTTCCCTCTTCAGTTTTGTCTGCAGGGTGAATCCGGAAGTAGGAGTGGCGGAGGTTATGGTATCGGGATATGGATTCTTCATTGATGGTAAAGATTCATCTGCGCTTAGGATGCGGGAAGCCCACAATGGGAAACACTCGGAATAAAAATCCGCTCCTTTTTCCCTTTTCCCGGCATGTTTGACCCCTTTTCCCTGAGCGCCGGTGACATAAATAGTCTCAAGGAACTCTCCGCCCGGAGTTTCAGCCCAGATTGCGATTTGAGGCAGGACATTGAAAATAACCGGTCCCACTTTCATTTCCCTGCTCCAGTATTCGCCTTTTCGGATTTCTATATGAACCGGTCTTCCCTGGACTGATTCCTTCAGTGAGATGGTCAGGTGATCATTCTCGATCTTGTTTATTACACATCCGGATATACCGATGAAGGAGAGCAGTATGATGATAATAAATGAATAGAAGATAGAGTTTTTCATGAAATCGGTCCTCCCCGGAGCAGCAGACTGAATTCCGTTCAATCCGCAGGTTTACGATTAAAAGGCTGCACTGATGGTATCGATGGTTTCTTCGATCATCTGATCGCGCTTTTTGCTTGACCAGATGATTACATCGGAAGCGGCAGGAGTGGCGCCACGGGCTTTGCACAAGTTGCTAATCTGACGGATAGCATGATTTCCTCCCGTCCATTTGCCGGCCAGTTGTTTGGTTACGAAACATGCGATCTTCTTCCCCTCCAATGAAGCGATCTGCTTCAAATATACACCCATTGCCGCGGCCAGAGAAAAGGCCTGCACCGGTGAGGCGAAAACGACTCCCTCATATCCGGATACTTCAGGTGCGGAGTCGAAACTCACGTTCTTCATGCCGGGCGTTACCTCACCCTGCGGGATGACCTCTTCTATGACCGCTTCATGTCCCCCGGCAGAGAGTCTGGCTTTCAGTTTTTCGGCGACCTTCCTGGTATTGCCGGTCTGGGAAAAGACGATAATTCCTATTTTCATCCTGATCTCCCTTTTCTTTAGAACGGAACCGTAAAACAGCCCGCTCCGGTATGAATCAGCTTATTCTAATGTGTAATATAACACATGTTTATGATTTTTTGTGGTATCTATCCTGCGGTTTCGGAGATGCCGGGACGGTTTCATTTTTAAGTTCCGCTTGTGTTCGGCAGCCAGGCGTTCTATACTTCTTTCAAAAAAAGGAGGCCTCATGATTTACGATATTCTGAGACAGATAGTTCGACGGAAACCGAAAGACATCAATATGCTTCCTGACTCGGAGGACCTCCTGACTATTCCGGTAGATCCGGACAGCCCCTGGCCGAAGTTTCGGGCAAATGCCCTGCAGAACGGAAGGACAGGAGTTGAACCGGAGGTTTCAGCCATATACCCCTGGGAATTTCATACGACCAAAGGGATCTTCAGTTCTCCCGTGATAGATGGGGCAGGCAGGATTTACATTGGTTCAGCGGATCATTACTTTTATGCCCTCGAAGCTGACGGTAAAGTAAAGTGGAAATTCGCCACCGAAGATATTCTTGACTCCTCGGCCCTTCTTGACAGCAGGGGACAGGTGATTTTCGGTGCCGGCGATGGACATGTTTACTGTCTCGACCGGGAGACCGGAAGGGAAATCTGGCGATTTCAGGCCGACAGCCCGGAGGAGGTTGCCGCAAGATATGGTATTAAGACCTACAACCTCAACTGGTTTGAGGGGAATGTTTCCATGCTCGCAGATGGAACGGTGATTGTGCCCAATGATAATTATCTGGTGTACGCCCTGAATCCGAAGAACGGAAAGCTGTCCCGGGAATACCTGGCGAATGAAATGGTCTGGGCAGGCCCGGCGGTAAATACCGATTCGGATAGTATATTTTTTGCTTCCTGCTTTTTTGCCGCTGTGAACACCTACTGCTATGAAGGAGGATCCGGCCGCAGGAGATGGACCTCCGGGGGCCTCGGATCGGTTTCGGCCTCCCCGATGCTTACCTCGAGAAGCGGGAAGGGAGCTGTTGTGCTGGGAGGTTTTGACGGCATCCTCAGGGCATTTTCCCAGCGGAACGGGAGCCTTATCTGGAAGTTAGGGACCCGTGACCACATATACGCCAGTCCCTGTCAGCTTTCAGACGGTACTATTGTCCAGCCTTCATGTGACGGCACCGTCTACGCGCTGGATCCGTGGAAGGGAAAACTGCTTTGGACCTTTGAGACCAGCGAACCGATTCGATCGTCACCGGCAGTGGACGCACGGGACAGGATCTACTTCGGTTCGGGAGAGGGGCGTCTTTATTGCCTAAACCGGGACGGGAGTTTCCGGTGGGCCTATCAGTGTATTGACGGCGACCGGAACGATTTGAATGGGTCACCGGCCCTCGGGTCCCGGGGGATCGTTATCGGAGGAGAGAATGGAGGGATATTCTTCATCCCATATGATTATCCCCTGAGTAATGCCGCGGAAGGAGATCCCAGAGCCCTCCGGAAACGGAAAGATCTATTGCCGCCGGAGGGGAGTCTGTTTCTCTACAGGAATGGCTTCGGACGCCTTTTTCCGGAACCGCCGCTGAATATCAGGGACAATGAACCGATATCATTGGATCATTTCATCAGAAAGGAAGGGAAAACAATCCTTTCAGCCATTCACCCGGGGAGCCTGGAAGTTCATTCTCCCACAGGTATTCCGATAAGGATGCATCTATCGGCAAACCGCAAGTTTATTACTTTGAGTCCCGAAGAAAGCTGGACCAAGGGAAAGGGCGGGGAAGTGACTATCACTATTCGATGCCGGGTGAAAACCGGACTGAAACGGCTGGGCCTCAAGTTTTTCGGCGGCAGAAAGACCCACCTGCTCGAACAGGACTTCCTGTTTTCCGTCCCCCCTGCCGGGGAAAAGAAAGCGGAATTGCCCTATGTAATTCCAGAGAAACCCGGGGATTCTGCTTCGGTTTTAGAAATCAGCAGGTTTTCCTGTCCGAGTCCTACCATGCTTCCTTCCTACAATCAGATAGGATTTGATTCCCTCCACTATCTGGCGGGGGTGGTTGAAGGAAAGAACGATCATGCGGTTCTCTGGGCTGTTCAGGGGTCTCTGAATGAAAAAACAGGTGAAACGCTGGTTGATCCAAGCCGGGCTGATTTTTTCGTTCTCAATATGAAATATGACTCCGGTCTGCTCACTCTCTATAATTATGATGGCTTTACCATCAGTTTTTTCGGATCCTGGGATATGCCTTTCGGAACATACCGGATATCCCTGGAGGTCGATCGGAAGAGCGGGAGAGCTCTCGGTCCGGGAACTCTGAATGCCCTGATTCGCAGCGGGGAAATAAAACTCTACGGAAATTTTCTGAAGCTTACCGGTATGTCGGATATGAGAACAGGCCACATGCCGGTTAGCGGAGCCGTCAATGTCGACCTGTGGAACAGAAGCCCGACACGGGACAGGCCCGGGAAGGAGAGACGAGGTCCTTCACAGATTAGTATGCAGCCCCTTGTTCTCGATCCGGCGGAAGCGGAGAGTATAAAACTGGATATCGATAAAGACGGGGTCAGGGCGGAGGTTTCCGGCTGCGGTTTCAAGGCAGGTGCCCATGTCTATGGTATCCTTCTGATTGACCGCGGGAGCGGATATCCCCTCGGTTTGAACTATGCAAGAAAAACAAGGCTGGTGACCGGCGAGGGGGGTGAAGTTCATGAAATCATCCTCGAATACGGGGAAGGAGCCTTGGAATACCGGGAAGGAGCCTCAAAAGTCTCGGGGATGAAAAAGATCAGAGCCTACGTGATGGTCGATATGTATCCGGTATTCAGAACCGACATGGAAATAGGCGGAGGCGTATGAAAAATCAAAGGAAAATGCTGAAAACAGAAACTGCCGCGATACCGCTGGCTACGGTCCTTCTCTACAACATGGCAGGTTACGCCTTTAATCTCTATGATACGGTGCTGTATGCCTGGCTGCCCTATTACTACGTACCGCCGGAGGGATCGATGCGGCCAGCCTACATCTCTCTGGCTCTCTTCGGGATCATCCTGGCAGCCGGCAGGGTCCTGGATGCCGTAAGCGATCCCCTGGTCGGATACTGGAGCGATCATACCAGGAGCCGGTGGGGCCGGAGAAAACCCTACATTTTCGTTTCAGGCCCCCTTCTCTTTCTCAGCTTTCTCTTCGTATGGCGGCCGCCGGTGCCTGGAACAAGTTGGATAAATGCCGTATATCTGGGAGCGGTCCTCTTCATTTACTACTGGGCATACACGGCCTTTCTCGTACCCTGGCTTGCCACAGTTCCGGAAATGAGCCGGAACAATGATGAGCGGGTCAAGATTATCTCCATCGGCATCGCAATCGGAATCGTGGGTGCTGCAGTCGGCGGAGGCCTGTCGGGAATTCTTATCGGCAACCGGGGTGTATTCTGTATGGCCCTTATCCTGGGAGGGAGCGCTCTTATTTCCGGTATTCTCAGCTTGTTCGGTATTCGTGAATACTACACACCGCCGGAAAGAAGTGAAGCACCTGCCGGGTTTTTCAAAACCATGATATCTGTATTTAATGACAAACAGGTCCTTTCATTCTCAGGCATGATTCTATTCGTTCAGCTGACCTATCAGCTCATGCTGATGAATGTTCCCTATATGACTACCCTCATACTGAAGGAAAACGAAAGCATGGCCTCGGTACTGATGGGTGAGGTCATTCTGCTCATTGGTCTCTCTACACCCCTGTGGTATTCCCTGCTCCGGCGGTTTCCGAAGCGGAGGGTAATGCGCTGGATCATCATCCTCATGACAGGAGGGTTCCTCCTCAGCTTTTTTGTAGGCCGGTTCGGAATATTAGATCCCTTCACACAGGCTATGATCATCATGCCTTTCGCTGCGATTCCAATGGGCGGAATGTTTACAGCATCCATCGGTCTGATAGCAGACCTCAGCGATTACGGAGAACTGAAAAGCGGTCTCCGGTCAGAAGCTGTATACTATGGAATTTACGGAATAGTGCGGAAGTTCGGATGGGCTTTCTGTTCCTTTATCCTCACTGCGACCTTTTCCCATTTCGGCTACAGCAGCGAAAATCCACTGGGAGTCAGAGTCATATGGCTCATGTGTGCCGTCTCCTGCCTGATCGGATTTCTACTTTTTCTTCCCTACCGTCTGGGGGATTCGAAGGAGGAAAGCAGGAAGATTCTGGAATTGTGAAACCGTGTTTCATTTTTAAGCCTTCTATCCTGGCGGGGACTATGCGTTTTCCCGGATTTGCCTTAAGATGATGAACGGCATATGAAAACTGAAAATTTGAACTCCGCCTCTAACGGAAAACAGACCCAATCCTTTCCCCTCGGATCAACCCTTCTGATCGTTGGTGTTTTTCTGATGACCTTTGTCGGCAGGGCGATTATTTCACCCCTTCTTCTTCCGATAGAAGATTCCTTCGGATTATCCCATGCCGAGGGAGGCTCCCTGTTTTTTGTCATCTCCCTCGGTCTGATGATTACTATGTTCTTTTCCGGTTATATATTACGCCATTTTCAGCATCATACCGGCATTGCCATCTCGGTTATGGTTACGGCTGCCGGGCTTTTTGTGCTTGCCGGGAGCAGGAACATTTTCTGGTTCCGGACAGGACTCTTTCTGGTGGGAGCAGCCGCAGGACTCTATCTACCGTCGGGGATTGTTACTATTACCGAACTCGTTCCGGTAGAGAAGAGGGGAGTGGGAATTGCGATGCATGAACTCGGGCCCATTATCGGCCTTGCAGCCAGTCCTCTTATTGCCGAAATCGCCCTCCGTTTTTCAAGCTGGCGCACCATGCTGCTGATCCTCGGGGTAATTTCCCTGTTTGCCGGGATAATTTTTGCCCGTTTCGGCAGAGGAGGAAGATTGTACGGAACACCGCCCCACTGGCGGGCCCTGTCCCGTATTATGAAGAAACGGGATTTCTGGATAATCACCCTCTTTTTTATCCTTGCGATTGGTGAGGAAGTAGGCATATACTCCATGCTTCCGGCTTATTTGACCGACGGGAAAGGTCTCGACCAGAGCATCGTGAACTCCATCGTCAGCAGTTCAAGACTTACCTCCCTGCTGATGATTTTTACCGCCGGCTGGATGGCTGACCGGTTCGGTTATAAGCGTATGATTGCCTTTACCGCAGCGGCTTGCGGCATCGTTACCCTGCTTCTCGGTTTTGCGGAAGGCTGGCTCCTGATCGCTGCTTTGTACGTTCAGCCTATGCTTGTTTCCGCTTTCTTTCCCGCGGGGATGATCGCAATGGCCGGAATCAGTAATGCGGAACAGCGCAACCTTTCGGTTTCCCTCATTATACCCCTGGGCTATCTGTTCGGCGGCGGTATGGTCCCGGCCCTTATAGGCAGATTGGCCGAGCAGGGAGCCTTCGGCCTCGGATTTATTCTTGTCGGAGCCTCCATGGCTGTATCCCCCATCCTGGTTCCGTTTCTGAGCGGCCGGAGCTGTACTGAATAGCCTATGAGAATGAAACAGGGAACCGGGTCCGCCGGCTGCGGTATAAGACGGAAGCTGAGGTTTCGAGGAAACCGGAATGTAGGGGTTTTCTATCTTTTCACCCTCGTGCAATCCATCGGCAGGGGAATATGGCTGGGCAATATCCTCAGTCTGTACATTGTACTGGTAGTAGAGAAGGGCGGAGGGATATGGAACCTGACTCCCAATGAACTGCTGGGGATAGCATCAGGTATTACCGGTGTAGCCCTTCTGGCAGTTATTCTTCCCGGAGGAATCGCGGCGGATAGATGGTCCCGGGAGGGAGTACTCCGGATAGCGGCTGTTTTCGGCGCCGCAGGTCTTCTATTCATCGAACGTTCCAGTACTATCCTGCATATCGTCGGAGGGCTTTTTCTGTGGGGCCTTTTTCAGGGATTGAGCAGGCCTGCGGCGGAATCTCTGCTGGCCGATTCGGTACCTTCCGGGCTTCGATCCGCCCCATACGCCCGGGTTCATATGTATATGCAATTCGGAATGGCCGGAGGCCCTTTCATCAATCTGCTTCTGTTTCTCTACCTCGGAGATTCCTGGGATCTGGATATTCTGAAGCAGGTGATCTTTATCGGCACTCTGTTTTCACTTATATCGGCTGTACTTATGCTGTTTCTCCGGGAGAAATATACCCTGGGAGAAGAGAGCGAGGGGTACCAGCACGTTCGGGGGAGCAGCGGCGCTTCCTTCGGTGGAGGACGACTCCCCTTCATTCCTGTCCTTCTGATCTCGTCCAGTTTCATCATCGGTCTCGGGGCGGGTATGACGGTGAAGTTCTTCCCGGTATTTTTCAGGGATGTATATTCCCTGAAGCCGGTAGGGTCCCAGCTGATCCTGGGCTTCGGGTTTCTCCTTACCGGTTTGAGCTCTCTCATTGTTCAGAAGCTTTCCCTGAAACGGGGCCGGGCGCAGATAATCGTTTTGATTCAGGGGCTTGCGGTCATCTGTCTCCTTGCGATGGCCTTTTATCCTCCTCTCTGGGCAATGGTTGTACTGTTTCTGCTGAGGGGGGCGCTCATGAATGCGGCCCAGCCTCTCAGCAGGTCCATCATGATGGACTATGTTCCGAAACAGAACAGGGGCTTCTGGAATTCACTCCAGACCGTGGCATGGGGGCTCTTCTGGAACGCGTCGGCGGTACTTGGCGGGTTCCTGATCGGTGACGGGAATTTTGCCCTTTGCTTTTTCATTACCGCCGGGATTTATACGGCGGGTCTCATACCGGCCCTCTTCCTCATCCCTCTTGTTCACCATGAGAAAAGCCTCGTTTCAGATACAGCCAGATAATCCGGCGCTCCGGGGAAATTACTGTTCTTTTACGGAGCTCAGAATGCGCTGAATCTTTGTTTCAAATTCGGTTCTGATGGAAGGCGATATGCGGCCATTGAAAGACATCTGTTTTCCCGTTATGTCTCTGAAGGCCAGTCTGAAAAGCTGATCATTACTGAGGACAAAATTAGGAGGCCGGTCTATTTTTTTCGCTATTTTTTCGCGAGCTTCGTATATCTGGTCGAAGATTTTCTTTTCACCCGGTCTCATGGAAAGGTAGGATTTTTTCTTCTTGATACCGGGCACGCTTTTTTTATCGTAATCGACATGAACAGCCGAAAGTGCGCACAGAAGTTCCTCGGTTCTTCCCTCCTTTTCTATTCTCCGAATCAATTCATCTTTCAAGCGGAACAGAAACTCCACATCGGACAGGGCGTACCGCAGTGCCGATTCGTCAATCGGGCGATTGAGCCAGTTGTAGCGCTGGAATTTCTTCTTGTTCGGTGCTTCGATCCTGAAAAGAGTATTGAGAACAGCGCTGAGGCTTTTCTGTTCGAATCCCAGGGTATCCACCAGTACTTTCAGATCGAGGATTGCCCGTATTTTTATACCGTACTGTTTATATACGAGCATTCTATCGGAACTCGCGTCATAGAAGAGTTTTGTCACCTTGCTTTCGAATAATCCGGCGAGCTCCTCTCTGCTGATTCCAAAAGGATCTGCTATATAAAAATGAGACCCGTCATATATCTGTATAAGACAAAGCCTTTCTCCATACCTGTGAAGGTTGAATTCTCCCTCAAAATCCATTGCGATCATCGGGATTCTTTCCCTCTCCAGTTTTTTCCGGAAACGGGCTGCTTTCTCATCGGTATCAAGGACGGTGTACATGTTTTTATATCCTCATGAAGGTATTTTGATTCCGCTATTCGAAACATAATACCATTTTTTATATAAAAAAACACTTGCATCTCCAAAGAAAAAAATGGAATATGAGTGAGAGAAAACGGGGATACAGTCATGGAGGAAGATGTGAAAATTCTTATAATAAACCCGAACAGTGACGAGGAAATGACTCAGGCGATACAGAAGGGAGCCGACGGTTATACCAGAGGCGATTTCGACGCGGTATGCGTATCGACGCCGGGCGGCCCGAAGTACATAGAAACCTACGAAGATATGGCCCTTGCGGCACCGGGAATGATGGAGCTGGTCCGAAGGCATGAAAAGGAATATGATGCCTTCATCATCGCATGTCATTGTGATCCGAACATCGAACTTTTAAAGGAAATAACGAAAAAACCGGTGGTGGGAATCGGTGAATCATCGATGAAGCTTGCCTCGATGCTGGGTCACCGATTTTCCGTTGTTTCCATCGGCACCCATTCCATCCCGAACAAGGAAGCGGTTATCAGAAAATATCACCTGGAGGGATATCTGGCCTCCGTTCGCGCCAGTGATGACAGCGGCTGCGGATACAATGAAGCGGCGATGCTGACCGAAATTGCCAGGAAGGCCGTTGATGAAGATATGGCTGAGGTTATTGTTCTCGGATGCGCTGGAATGGCCGGTCTGGACAAGGACATGCAGGATGAGCTCGGTGTTCCTGTCATCGACGGCGTGGTGAGTGCTCTCATGATTGCCGGAGGTTTGGTACGGCATGGATTGTCCACGAGCAAGGTCCGCAGGTACAGTCCGGAATATTAGCAGCCGCGCCCGGACGCACGCCGATAAATGGCCGGGCTGTGGTTTTGGAAGGATATTATTCAGAGGATGGGGAAGAGGGTGAACAGAAAACAAATCACAGTCCTTTTCGGCTCTTTTCTCCTCGTATTTATCGGCATTGGTGTTACGATCAACACAACCGGTGTATTCATAGAAGCGGTAAGCCGGGCCCGGGGTTTTTCTCTGTCATCGGTGAGCCTCATTTTTTCCATCGGTGCCCTGGTGAATATGGGCGGGGCGATTCTCGTCGGTCACTTGTTGAACCGCTTTGATCATCGTCCCGTGATGGCCGTATCGATTCTGCTGCTCGGCAGCGGAATGATGCTGTACGGATTCTGCGATAAAATCTGGCATTTCTACCTGGTAGCGCTCATAACCGGCAGCGGAACCGCCGGAAGTCATTTAATTCCCGCCACCATGTTCGTCACCCGATGGTTCAGACGTCGCCGCGGTATGGCGATGGGGATTGTCCTTGCCGGCAATGGTCTTGGCGGGCTTGTCTTCAACCCTCTGACCCAGTTTTTTATCGAAAAAAATCCTCTGGAAATGAATTACGCTTATAAATCGGCCTATATCCTGGAGGGGGTACTGGTGATAGCGGTTCTTCTGCCCACAGCATTGCTGCTGCGATTACCCGGAGTTGATGAAAACCCGAACGATAAACTGTCAGGCCCATACGGGATATCGCTTCCTCCAACTCCGGCTTTACAGAATCATTCGACCATACGTGCGGCCCTGCATACCGGAACTTACTGGCTCATTGCCTTCATGATGCTTGGAGTTTCCGCGGTTTTCATGGGAATGAATCAGCATCTCTATGGACATTTCTCCCTGTGTCTGGGATTTCCGCAGGAGAAGGCTTCCCTTCTTATCGGCCTTATGATGGGGATGACCGTCCCGGGGATCCTTATTGCGGGGATTACAGCCGACAAGGTCGGCATCAGACGGTCCCTCCTCCTGTTCGGAACAGGGCTTACGGGAAGCCTTTTCCTCCTGCTTTTCATCGATACGCTGCTGTGGGCCCTGGGTTTTGTCCTTGTTTACGGGTTCTTTAACGTACTGCAGACGGTCTATCCGCCCCTGCTGGTCGGGCGCAGCTTCGGGGAGGCACACTATCCATCGGTTTTCGGGTCCCTGATAGTAGCACAGACCCTCGGAGCAGCCTTCGGCCCTTACGTAATCGGCCTGGTATTTGATCGAACCGGAAGCTATCTGCCCTCATTTATCGGCGCAGCCCTCATCCTTTCCGCTTCCCTTGTCTTCGGTGCCCTTGCATCGGGCAAGGAGACCACTGTACTGAAGAAGACGGCATAATCCTGAATCCGGGTGGAAATCATCGCCCCTTATGCGCCAGACCCACAAGTTCGGATATATTTGTAATCTTATTTTCCAGAAGGTAGTTATCAAGCTCATCGATCAACCGGAGCATGAAGCCCGGGTCAACGAAATTATACATCCCCACGGCAACGGCGGAAGCTCCTGCCATGATCATCTCCAGGGCGCTTTCAAGATTGCTGATTCCTCCCATACCGATAATCGGTACACTTACAGCCTCATACACCTCCCAGACTGCATAGACAGCGATAGGCAGAATTGCCGGTCCTGACAGTCCGCCGGACAGATTCCCCAGAAACGGCTTTCTTTTTGAGATATCGATCTTCATGCCTTTTATCGTATTTATCAGGGCGATCATATCCGCTCCGGCGGATTCAGCTGCAGCGGCGATTTCCGCGATATCCGAAACCTGGGGAGAGAGTTTCGCGATGATCGGCAGGGCGGATACTTTTTTTGCCTTCTTCACCAGGTCGAAGAGCAGATTTGCGTCGGTGGCCCAGATTTTCTCCTCTTCCAGGTTGGGACATGATAAATCCAGTTCTATGAAATTCCCCATCCCTCGTTCAGATACCATGCCCACCAGTTCGCTGAATTCCTCTATGGAAGCACCGGCGACGCTTACAATGACGGGAACATCATAGCTGCAAAGTTTTTTAAGATCGTATTCCAGAAAATACTCTATTCCTTTGGATGGTATTCCGACGGAGTTGAGGATACCGCAGCTGGTTTCGACAATTCGCGGGGGATCATTCCCGGGTCTGAAGTTTTTAAATACCGTCTTATTTATCAGAGCCCCCAGTTTGCCTGGATCCAGATAGTTCTTCGTCATCTCATTGATTTCAAAGGTGCCTGAAGCGGGAAGGACCGGGTTTTTCATCCTTACTCCCGATAATGTGATTTCCAATCTGTTCATTCGATTATGACCTCACTGGCGGGGAATACCGGTCCGTCCTGGCATACCAGGTAGTAGCCATCCTCTTTCTCCTTCCGCACTGCACATCCATGACATGTTCCTACACCGCACCCCATGTATTCCTCCAGAAACAGATAGCCCTTCGTCACTTTTTTCGCATCCAGATCCTTAACTGTCCGGGCGAACCGCCTGGAACCGCAGGTATAAAGGCAGTCGATCCGCTTTTCCTTGAGATAGTCATGCAGGAGGTCCCGGGCGTCCCCCCTATATCCCCGGCTTCCGTCATCCGTGGCGATATGCAGTACATCGGAACAATTCTCGAAGTATTTCACACCAATGAGAGCATCCTCGGTGGAGGCAGAAAAGAAGGTGATTACCGTTTTGTTTTCGCTCTTTGCCTTTTCAGCCAGGGCGAGAACCGCCGCCGATCCCGCCCCCCGGACAAGCACTCCCATTGTATTCCCGGGGATTTCCCGCACCCCGTTGCCCAGAGGGCCCCGTATGGTTATTTCATCCCCCGCACGGAGCTTTCTCATCCCTTCGGTCACTGTTCCTTTTACCTTCACCAGTACGCGAAGAGTCTGTTTTTCAGGCATTATTTGGGCTATATCGAAGGGACGAAGCAGGAGATGTTCATTGGCCTCCTGAAGTGTCCGTATCATCACAAACTGTCCGGGCACCGCTGTTGATGCAATGAGCTGATCCCGGATTTCCATATCAATATAGATATCCTTATGTACCTTCAATGAAACAATTCTGCCTCTGCTGTTCCCTTGCGGCTTCATCTGTCGTCCCGCCTCTATTTGATGATAAGTCTTTCTTGTGAAAAGTATAATCGTCTTTGATCGGAATATCCATACGCCGGGGTCAGCTTTCCAGTATTCCCGGAGGGAGGGGCAGAGCAGGGAAAAATGCGGCAGTATCCAGTCGGTGTTCCGGAAATTTCTTTACAATAGCGTATAAACATTAGTAAAATAGACAAAAATATCGAAGGAGGGGATCAAAGCATGAAAATACAGATTAAGGCGGGATCGACCACCCTGACTGCTGAATTATTCGATACAGAACTCGGAAGGAAAATCGCCGATATCCTGCCCATCGAAACCCGGCCGAACAGATGGGGTGATGAAATTTATTTCGGGATCCCACTCGAACACGATCTCTCGAATCCCCGGGAAGAAGTTGAGGTCGGCGATCTGGCATTCTGGCCTCCGGGAAAAGGTTTCTGTATTTTTTACGGACCGACACCGGCCAGCCGGGGCAGCAAGCCGACAGCCGCCAGCGATGTGGAAGTTTTCGGAAAAGTCCTGGGTGATGCGACGTCACTGAAAAATGAGAATGGTAGGATCGTCCGGGTGGAGAAAGTCTGAAACCGGGATTTGATTACCCCCTCGTTCATTTGTGATTGTACGGGGGTTACGAGGTCAGCCCCTGAAAAGCATCGCTCCTTCCGGCGGACATTTCCCCCGTCTTCTCCAGCTTTGCAGTTCAGCTGTCCTGCAGATCTGCCTGCAGAGGTAATTCAATCCGGCTCTTTTCTTCAAAAAATCTTAATCCCCAAAGTGTAGATGCACCTGCAGCAACAAGGACTGCAAGACTGACAATGATGGCGCTGTCGAAGGACCCGGTTGAATCTGCCAGCTGTCCTCCCGCAACAGGTCCGAAGATTCCTGCGGCACCGTATCCCAGGAAGGCAAGGGGATAGAGAACCGGGAAGGAATCAATACCGTAAAAACGTGAGATTGCCGATGCGTATATGACAAAACAGGAGCCGAAACCGAAGCCCAGAACCGCGGACATGAGAAGAAGCAGCCACGACGAAAGGGGCAGCAGAAGAATGAAGACAGCTGCAGCGAAGAACAGCAGAGATGAAGGTATACTTGCAAAACCGAAATGATCGAAAAGATGTCCCCAGCTTATGCGTCCGACCGCATTGCCCGCCGCGAAAACAGATACAGCAGCTATGGCATGGGCACCGGAAAGGCCGGCTTCCCTGACCATCGGTACCAGATTGCCGATGACCAGGAGCCCCGCGAAGGTTCCGGCAAACAAAGCTGCAGTGATCAGAAGAAACTGGGGGGTACGGGCTTTGTCGGATACCCTGACACTCGACGGGAGGGTTCCCGCTCCCGTTTTCGTCGGTTCAGCCATACCTTGTGCCGCTGTCAACAGAACCGCTCCGAGAAGAATTCCCATCCAGCGAAAGAATAACAGGACGTCCGTACCGGAATCAATGAAGATACCGGCTACCGTAGAAAGAAGGACCGCACCTCCGCCGAATCCTGCGACGGCTATGCCCGTGATCAGGCCCTTTTTTTCAGGAAACCATTTCATACTGACCGAAATCGGTCCTACGTATCCGAAGCCGATGCCTGCACCGGTTATCACACCGAGACTGATCAGCAGAAGTATAAACCGTCCGTTCGAAACCGATGCCAGAAGATATCCTGTCATGTACAGAAAGGCCGAAAGGTTGGCGGTAAGCCGGGGCCCCCGTTTTCGAAGGAGCCGGCCCGCATAGATCATGGAGAGGGTAAATACGGCGATAGTCAGTCCGAAAATGAAACTGCTCTGAGCATTATTCAATCCGTATACTTCCATGAGGGACGGGCTGAAGGTGCTCCATGCATATATACCGCCGAGCACCGTCTGAAAAAGTACTGATGCCGACAAAACGATCCATCTATTCTTCATAGCCTGGGAATCTAACAAAAGGAGCTCATCACGTAAAGCCCTCGATAGCTCAAAATTGAGTAATTTTATCATAAATATTGGCCCCGGGTATAAGTAATCCTGATCTGATGTGCCTTCTGGTTATTGGAAGGGAAAATCTTGATTTTAAGAATAAATAAAAAATGAAAACAGGAAATTCCGTTTCAGAGGATTTCTGATCGGGGTGAGATGGGAGATGTGGTCGGCGGGATTGCCTTCGCCTGATAGAGCAGGAATTTACTGTCGGCAGCAGAAATAAAGCAAAAAGCCCGGAATTATACTCACGACACGGCGATGATGATTGGATTGGCGGAGACGAATAATTGCCCCAACAGTCACGAGACGAAAAAACTATGAGCAGATTTGACCGGCAATATCTGAAAGAACCATGGCGGAGATATACCGGGGGACTATCGCGATTAGAGGGTATTCCCGATCGGGATATCGTTGTATGTACTGCCTGTGCTATTCTGAGTAACTACAGGGAAATGGGGGTCCTGCTGGAAAGCTGGCGGGAAAAAGCTGAACATGCTTCCTGTTTTTTCAATTTGCCGATTGGCTTCTTCAAATCTGTTGAATAGTGGTCGTAACCGGGTGTTTATATTTGATTTAATTCCTGCTCCTTTGTGGAAAGGTGCGTAATTATCCGATTCAGGCTGTAGATATGAAGGAATGCTCTTTTCTTACTTATTAAGGATTTCAAGAATAGCTGAACCCGCTGATTGACAAATAAGTATATGAGTTCTATTATATATATTGTTGAAATAGGAGCAAGAGGTGCTTGGTTAAAAAAGTAGGTGTACCTCGTGCACTGCTATATTACAAGTTTGATGTCTTATGGAAAACTTTTTTTGAAAAGCTTGGCGCCTGTGTAATCCTTTCTCCTGAAACAAATCCACATATAAAGAACCTCGCAATTTCGAAAGCCCCTGATGAGGACTGCTATTCAAGCAAACTGTATTTCGGACATACCCTGGTTCTCAAGGATAAGGTCGATTATCTCTTCATTCCCCGCTTTCAGTCGGATCATAAGACGAACATTTCCTGTCAAAAATTCATGGGCCTTGCGGATGTTCTGCGTTCCATGTTCAAGGACCTGCCTCCAATTATCAGACCCTATTTTTCCATGGCCAAGGCCCATCATCGTATGCGCCACCTATTATGGAAGGCCTTCAAAGTCGGCTGTATTTTTACGAAAAATCCCATCAGAATTGTATATGCCGAACTTACAGCACTGAAAAAACACAGGGATTTTTTTCTAAAGCTGCATTTAACCGAGGACCAACTGCATCGGTGGGAATCAAAGGAGGTCTCTTTTATTCATACCGGAGGACGTATACCCTATATAAAAGAGCATGACTTGAAGAACTGCGATGGAAGATTAAAAATCGCTTTGACCGGTCACTCCTACGTGCTCAATGATCCGATGCAGTCGCTGAATATAGCAGATAAAATAATTCAGCATGGTGTCGATTTTATTACCTCGGAGCAGTTGCCTCGAACGGTTGTAGAAGCTGAGATGGCGAAACTGGATTATGATATGTATTTTCAATATGAAAGGGAAATACTGGGTACGATTATGTATTTTCTCGATTCAAAGACGGTGGATGGAATCATTCAGATAATGATATTCAGTTGCGGACCGGATTCGGTGGCGGGTGAAATGGCGAATAATATTGCGCATCTGAAACAGGATGTTCCTCTGCTGCAGTTGACCTTCGATGAGCTTACCGGCGAAACCGGATTAAATACCAGGCTGGAGGCCTTTTTCGATATGATCAAACGGCGAAAGGAGAAAAACAGCATCTGATGGATCGATAGTCAAAATAGAAGAGGAGATGAAATCATGCCGATCACATATCCCCATTTTGGTTCGCTCACATAC
>Ga0272441_10001802_pt1 | contig 45033 bp, 25 predicted proteins | sample SSMProp6N_FD_193582 | JGI IMG/M metagenome (GOLD analysis project Ga0272441, IMG submission 193582) | Marine sediment archaeal communities from Little Sippewissett salt marsh, Falmouth, MA, United States - SSM-Prop-6N | ecosystem: Environmental > Aquatic > Marine > Wetlands > Sediment ... | reverse complement strand
AGCGGCGGCCGGGTGTTCGCCATCGTCGACGAAGGCCCCCCGGCAGCGGTGGCCCTGCCAGCCAAATGGCGGCTGACGGCCCGCGACGCCTACAGCGGCGTCCTCCTCTGGAAACGCGTCGTCGACCCGTGGGAAGGGCACCTGAGGGGCTTTCGGACCGGGCCCGCCGCCCTCATGCGGCGGCTCGTCGCCGTCGGCGACACCGTCTACGCCACGCTCGGCTACGGCAAACCGGTGACGGCCCTCGACGCCGCCACCGGCAAGACCGTCCGCACGTATGAAGAGGCGGATGAGGCGCTGGAGATCGTGTGCGACGAGGGCACGCTATACCTCGTGCTTGGGCCGGCCCTTTCCGAAGGGGCCGAGAAGACCGAGCACGAGAACGTCGGCCGGGCCGTCCACGTTTCGCCGGGCGGCAAGCGGCTGATGGCGATCCAGGCCGATTCCGGCAAGGTCCTCTGGACGAAGAACGACGCCGACACGGACCACCTGATGCCGACAGCCCTGGCCGTGGACGGCGGCCGCCTTTACTTCCAAAACGAGACGTACCTCGTGTGCCTGGACGCCGGCACCGGCAAGGACGTGTGGCGGGCGGATCGGCCGGTCGCGACCAGCCGGTGGGCGTGGAGCACTCCGACCCTGGTGGTCCACGACGGGGTGGTCCTGTCGGCCGACCGCGACGCGGGGTCGAAGGTCGAGAAGAAACCGCACGAGGAAGGCCAGGTCCTGTGGGTCGTCTACAGCGCGGGCGGCCAGGCGCCCGCCGGCAAACTCATCGCCTTCTCGGCCGAGGACGGCAAGCGGCTGTGGGAATCGAAGGCCCGCGAGTCCTACAATTCCCCGCCCGACGTGTTCGTCGTCGACGACCTCGTCTGGACGGGCAACCTCGTCAGCGCCCGGGAGCCCGGCTTCACGCAGGCGCTCGATCTGCGCAGCGGCGAGGTCCGACGCGAGCGGCCGAAAGACCAGACCTTCTTTGATATGGGCATGCCGCATCACCGCTGCCATCGCAACAAGGCGACCGACCGGTTCCTCGTGCTCGGCCGGGCGGGCGTCGAGTGGATCGACGTCCAGACCGGCCGCGGGGTGGCCGACCACTGGGTCCGCGGGGCGTGCCAGTACGGCGTGATGCCCGCGAACGGGCTGCTGTACGCCCCCCAGCACTCGTGCGCGTGCTACATCGAGGCGAAACTGCACGGGTTCCTGGCGGTGGCGCCGGCGTCGGAGTCGCGTCGCCTTCCCGAGGAGATTCCGTCCAAGGGCCGGCTGGAACGCGGCCGGGCTTTCGGCACGCCAATCCGAAATCCGAAATCTGAAATCCGAAATGAGGATTGGCCCACCTACCGCCACGACGCCGCACGCACCGGCCGGGCCTCCTCGACGGTTCCGACGGACCTTGCCCCGGCATGGCAGACAGACCTGGGCGGCAAGTTGACGAGTCCCGTCGTGGCGGGCGGCCGGGTGTTCCTCGCCCAGCCCGAGGCCCACACCCTCCACGCCCTGGACGCCGGGACCGGCAAGGTCGTCTGGAGCCGGACGCTCGGCGGCCGGATCGATTCCCCGCCCACGATTCACGAGGGGCTCTGCCTCATCGGCTGCCGGGACGGCAGCGTCCACGCCCTCCGGGCCGCCGACGGCGAGAGCGTCTGGCGGTTCCGGGCCGCCCCGAAAGACCAGCGCATCGTCGCCTACAACCAACTGGAATCGGTCTGGCCCGTCCAAGGGAACATCCTGGTGCACGAGGGGTCGGCGTACTTTGCGGCCGGGCGGTCCTCCTACATCGACGGGGGCATGTGGCTGTACAAACTCGACCCGGCCACGGGCGAGGTCCGGGCCCAGCGCCGCCTCCGGGACCGCGACCCGGAGACCGGCCTCCAGCCGCAGAAGAAGGCCCGCGGGTTTCACCTGCCGGGCGCGCTGCCGGACGTCCTCGCATCGGACGGCACGAGCATCTACATGCGTCATCATCGCTTTTACGACGACCTCTCGTCCCAGGACCCCGGCGTGCCGCACCTCTTCTGCCCGGCGGGGTTCCTCGACGGTTCCTGGTGGCACCGGACGTACTTCCTGTTCGGCACGCGGATGCAGTCGGGCTGGAGCGGCTGGGGCCGCGCCGGATACCAGGCCCCCGCCGGCCGCCTCATCGTCGCCGGCGACGAAACCGTCTACGCCTTCGGCCGGCTGAACCAGTACGGCACGGCCGGGACGCACCCGGGCCTGGCGCCGAAGATGCATCCCTGGGGCACCGCGCCGAAAGAGCAGCCGCACTACGTCCTCTTCGCCAGCCGCAAGCAGCCGGAGATCCTCCAGGAAAAGGAAGGCAAGCGGCGCGTCCGCCGCCGCCTCAAGCCGCTGTGGACGGCGTCGGTGGACCTTTGGGTGCGCGGGATGGTGCTGACCGAGGACGCCCTGTTCCTGGCGGGCCCGCCCGATCCGTTCGCCGGCGGGACGATCGACGCCGAACCGTTCGCCGCCGACAAGGAGGGGCGGCTGCGGGTCGTCTCGCCGGCAGACGGGAAAGAGGTGGCGGCGTACCGCCTGAGCGCCCCGCCCGCCTGGGACGCCCTCGTCGCTGCCCGCGGCCGGCTGTACGTCGCGACGACCGACGGCAAGGTGACGTGCCTGGCGGGGAAGTGAGGTGCGCGCGACGCTCCTGTGGCCGGCGCTGCTGCTGGCCGCCCTGACGGCGGCGGGTCCCGCCTGCGCGGCCGGCGGATGGACCCGCTCCTTCGCCGCGGGCGCGACCGACCCCGCCACCGGCGAGCCGATCGGCGGCACCGAGATCGTCCACCTGACCGCGCACAAGGGCCGCCTGTTCGCCGGCAACGGGTACTGGATGGACGCGCGCGGCTACGACCACATCCCCTGGGCCCAGGTGCTCCGCCTGGACGGGCCCGGCAGCCGCTGGACGGTCGACCTCGCCCTCGGCCCGCGGCACCTGCGCGTGACCGCCCTGGAATCCGTCACCTTCACGACCGACGGCGACGGCAAGCCGCTGGCGGCGCCGGTCACGCTGCTCCTGGCCGGGGCCGACAGTTACGTCCGCCCGGTCCAATCGCACATCTACACCCGTAACGACGCGGACGGGACGTGGGTCCGGACGACGCTGCGGGGCGACTCGCAGGCCCGGCGTTCGACGCGGGCCCTGCGGGTCCATCGCGACGGCGAGACGGGCGTCGACCGCATCTTCGTGGCGGCCGGCGCCCTCGGCATCTACAGCGGCGTCTACGACGCAAGCCTGCCCGGCCGCATTCGGTGGGACGACAAGGCCGAACTCGGGCCGGTGCCCATCCGCCCGATGGCATTCGCGGAGGCGGGCGGACGCCTATACGCCTCGGCCGGCGTCTCGGTGTACCGCAGGAACGACGGGCCGACGCCCACGTGGGAAAAGGTCTACTCCGACGACACGCCGGAGCACTGGGAACTGGGCGGCATCCGGGGCCTGACGCCCGTGCCGGCGCCCGCGGGCCGGGGCGAGTCGCTCCTGTGCTCGCACACGGACCGCCTCATCCGCATCGACCCGGCGGCGGGGCACCGGGCGACGGTCGAGTGTCGCATCCGGCCGCTGCTCGAGACGGCGTGGGGCATGCGCGTGCCGGGCGCCATCATCGCCGCCTACAGCCGGATGCGACCGCTCCGGGACCCCGCCACCGGCCGCACCGTCCACGTCATGGGCGTGGAGGCCCGAATCGAGCGCGGTGGAAAGAAGAAAAAAACGTACCGGCCGGACACGTTCTTCGGCTGGTACGCCGGCGGAACGTACCTGATTCGCGAAGGCCCCGGCGCCTATCGCGTGGCGGAAGTGAACGGGCGGTGGGCACCCGGCCGACCGAAACTGGTAGCCCCGCGGGCGCTGGCCGTCTCGCCCTTTCCGGAAGACGGCAGTCGGGCCGTCTACGCCGGCGGATTCGACTGCAACTTCTTTCCGGCCCGCGACACGGCCTGGATCTTCCGCGCCCCCGTCGCGACGGTGCTTCGCGGCGGCCCGTGAGGCATGCCGAGGCGCTACCCGCGAGCCCGGCGCCGTCGCACGGCGGTCAGGGCGCCGGCGCCTTCGTCAGGTGGCGGAGGAGGTGAACTTCCTCCGGCACGTAAGGCGACCCGTCCGGGCGCAGAAGGTCGTGGAACCAGCGCGCCGGCTCGGGCGCGCCCTGCTTTGAACCCCACGGATAAATCGTCTGGGTCTTGCCGGCGACGAGGCCCCACATCCAGCAGCCGACGCCCTCGGCCCTGAAAATCGGCAGGTGGGTCGGGACGGTGCTCACCGGCCGGCGCATCCACTCGGTGCAGAGGACCGGGCGGCCGCGGGCCTTCAGCCGGGCGATTTGCCGCTTCAGACTTCCCGCGTCGCTGTAATTGTGGAACGTGACGACGTCCGACGCCGCCAGTTGGAAGTCGTTCAGCACCTTGTTGCCGTGCCAGACGCCCACGGTCAGCGGCTGGATCGGCTCCGCCGCCCGCGCCCACTCGAACGCTTTCTTGACGAGGGGCAGGGACTTGGCCCCCTGACCGCTGTTGCCCGGCTCGTTGTAGAGGTCCCAGGCCAGCACGCGCTCGTCGCGGGCGAAGGTGCCGATCACGTCCGCCACGTATCGCTGGAGGCGTCCCCACTGGGCGGGATCGTTGACCACGGCCTTGCCCGGGCTCTGGAGCCACCGGGAGTTGTGAACGCCCGGGACCGGCGCCGGCTGGGGGCCGGCCTTCGGGTCCGCGTTCCAGCAATCGTCGAAAACGACCAGCATCGGCCGGATGCCGCGCCGCTGCGCCACGGAAAGAAAGGTGTCGATCCGTCGCTTGAAGCCGTCCGGGTCCGTCTGCCACGCCAGATCGTGCAGGTACGTGCGGACGGTATTGAAGCCGACGCCGGCGGCCCAGCCGAGTTCGCGGTCGATGGTGTCGGCGTCGAAGGTGGCGGCCTGCCACATCTCGAGTTGGTTGGCGGCCGTCGAAGGGATGAAGTTGCAGCCCACGAGCCACGGCTGACGGTCGTGCCAGCGGCTGGCCTGCTCGGCGGACCAGCGCGGCGCCGCCTCACCGGCGAGCGCAGCGCCGGCCAGGGCGGCCAGGAGCACAGTCGTCCCCAGGAGCCGCACCGGGCCGAAACCTCTCCAGAGCCACGACGGGCCTCTTCTGCAATGCGTGCGTTGCATGGTTCGCACACCGTACCGCCCCCGCGGCGGGCGGTCAAGGAAGAGAGGCCGGCTCCGGGCTGCTGACAGCGACAACGCTGGGCGCGGCGGGCCAGGAGGCCCGCCGCGCGGGAGGTTGTTCGAGCCCGCCGCGGCAGCGGCGGGGTATCCTCATCCGCCATGCCCGCACCGCCTACGCGGACGCCTCTTCCCGAAACGCGGCGACGGCATCGTAGAGGGCCTTGAGGTTCTCCGGCGGCGTGCGGGCCTGGACGTTGTGGATCGGGTTGAAGACGTAACCCCCGCCGCGGCCGAAGATGCGGAGCCGCTCGCGGACCTCGTCCCGCACCTCCTCGGGCGTGCCGAACGGCAGGGTCCGCTGCGTGTCGACGCCGCCGCCCCAGAACGTGACGCGGTCGCCGAAGCGATCCTTCAGCCCCGCGGGGTCCATGCCGGCGGCCGAGCACTGGACGGGGTTCAGGATGTCGAACCCGGCGTCGATGAAATCCTCGAGCAGGGCGACGACCGACCCGCACGAGTGGATGAACGTCTTCCACGTCGTGTGCTCGTGCACCCAGTCGTTCAGCCGCTTGTGGAAGGGTTGGTAGAGATCGCGATAGGCCTCCGGCCCGATGAAGGGCCCGTTCTGGTGGCCGAAGTCGGTGCCGGTCATGTAGACGACGTCGATGTCCTCGCCGAGGGTGTCGTGCATGGCGGCGAGGTTCGCCAGGGCGATCTCGCACTGCCGCTCAAAGACCTCCCGCACGTACTCCTTCCGCAAGACGGTGCTGACGTACCATTCCTCCACGTCGCGGATGCCGCGCGGATGCTTCAGGTTCACGGCGGGGACGAGGGCGATGTCGCCGAACGCCGTGCCGCCGAAGTTCGCGAGGATGGCCTTGTCGGTGTCGCGGCGGATGCGGTCGACCGCGGCGCGGAAGTGGGCGCGTGCGGCGTCGGAGACCAGGCCGAACTCCTGGAGGTTGTCCTCCACGTCCAGATGGTCGTCGTCGATGGGGGGCTGTCGGACGATGGCGTCGAAGTAGAACCCGCCCTCCGGCATCCGGCCGCTCGGCGGGGCCGACCGGTCGCCCTCCGGATACATCAGGATGTCGCCACTGTCGTCGGGCTCGGTGTTGAACCCCTCCGGCACGAGGACGGGCGTGCCGTCGAACGTGGTCCACGGTGTCCAGCCCTCGTTCGGGAAGCCGAACATGGTGGTCGACGGCTCCACGCCGAGGACGTCGACGCCGAGGGCCTCGACGAGGTCCGGGGCGATCTCGCCGAGCATCTGGTACGGCTCGACGACCTTGACGGGCGTGCCGGGGGCGTCGAGGCCCAGCGCCTGCCGCAGCAGGTACACGCTGCTGACGTGCATGCCGGTGACGGGACTGGCCCCGAGGTCGAGGGGGACGCCGTCGGGCGTCTCGTGCTCGAGGGCCTTGCGGACGCGCTCGCGGGAGGTCATGGGGGTCTCCTTATCCTGCCGGCCTTCTCGTTCAATCCACCAGGTCGCGCTCGATCTGCTCCAGCGACTTGCCTTTCGTCTCCGGCAACCGCGCGAGGATCACGACGAATCCGACGACGCAGATCGCCCCGTACAACCAGAACGTCCCGTGCGCCCCGAGGTTCCGGTTCAGGAACGGGAAGGTAAAGGTCAGGACGGTACACGCGATCCAGAGGGCGACAACCGCCACCGCCACCGCCGCCCCGCGGATGCGGTTCGGGAAGATCTCCGACACAATCACCCACGTGACCGGGGCCAGCGTCATCGCGTAACACGCAATCGCCGAGACGACCAGCACGAGCATGTGGACGCCGCGGCTCTCGGCGAAGTACCCCGTGCCGAGCACCGCGTAGATGAGGGCGAGGCCCCCCGCCCCGATGAGCATCAGCCCCCGCCGGCCGAAACGGTCGACCGTGAAGATGGCGACAAACGTGAACACGAGGTTCACGATGCCCGTGATGACGATGTTGAACATGATGCCGCTCACGCCGTACCCCGCCGCGGCGAACACTTCCTGTGCATAGTTGAAGATGACGTTGATGCCGCACCACTGCTGGAAGACGGCGAGGAAGACGCCGAGGGCGAGGATTTTGAGGAGGCGCGGCTGGAGCAGGTCGCCGAAGTGGACCCGCGCGATTTCCTGCCGCGCCAGCGTCGTCCGGATGTCGGCGACCTCCGCCCGGGCATACGCCTCGCCGCCCAGCCGGGCGAGGATGCGGCCGGCCTCGGCGTCCCGCCCGTACTTGACGAGCCACCGCGGGCTCTCCGGCACCAGCCACATCAGCAGGAAGAAGAGGAAGGCCGGCACCGTCTCGGCCCCGAACATCCATCGCCAGCCGACCTGGCCGTTCCAGGACGCGCGGATCAGATCGATCGCCGCATCGTCCGGGACGGGTTGGGCGATCAGCCAGTTCGTCATCTGGGCCGCCAGGATGCCGATGACGATCGTCAATTGGTTGATGGACACGAACCGCCCGCGCGTCGCCGCCGGCGAGATCTCCGCGATGTACATCGGCGACAGGTTCGACGCCAGGCCGATGCCCACGCCGCCCAGCCACCGCAGGGCGTTGAACCACACGAAATCCCACGCCAGGGCCGTCCCCACCGCCGACACCGCAAAGAGCGCCCCCGAAACGATGAGGAGCCGCTTGCGGCCGAAACGGTCGCTCAGCAGCCCCGACAGCACCGCCCCGACCACGCAGCCCACCAGGGCGGCGCTCATCGCCATCGCCTGGTAGAACTCGTGGCCGCTGATCCCGAAGAACGGTTCGTAGAACGGCTTCGCCCCGCCGATGACGACCCAGTCGTAGCCGAACAGCAGTCCGCCCATCGCCGCCACCACGCAGATGATCCAGAGCAGCGCCGTGTTGTAGGCCGCGGGGGGGGAGGCAGGCTCGGTCATGGGTCACTCCAGAAGCACGTCCACCTTGCCGGGTGGCATGGCCACCCGCCGTTGGGTGGCCATGTCCTGCGACAGGGCTCATGGCCACGCCGAGCGTGGCCATGCCACCCGCTACTTCAGCATGACGTCCACCTCGGCGGCGGAGGCCCACGGGCCGCCGCCCACTTCGGCCTCGGCCACCAGTTTCACGTACTGCCCCTCGTGCGGCCGGGCGAACGGCACGCGCTTCGCCTTGGCATCGTTCGGCCACGTGCCGGACGCCGCCTTACGCCACGCCTTGCCGTCGCGGCTGACGTGGACGGCGTACCGGGCGATGCGGCCGTTGGCCTGGTCCTGGCGCGGCACGTACACCAGCCCGCGCACCGGCACCACTTTCTTCAGGTCGAGAAGGAAATGATGCGGCAGGGCGTCCGGCTGCGGCTCGTAGCGGGTGTGCCAGATCGTTTTCGGATCGCCGTCGATGGCCAGGGCCGCCTCGTAGCCGGGATGCACGCTGTCGGCACTTGCCTCGGCGCCCAGCCGCTCGAGGGCGCTCGGCTCCTTCACCAGATGCCGCACCTCGTCCATCGTCACGGCGTGCTTCGGCGCGAAGGCGTCCGACGCGGCGTACCGCAGCAGGCTGTGCCGCATCTGACGGGCCACGGGCCGGTCCTGGAGGTCCGACTCGAGGTCGATCGAGGTCACGAGCAGCCGCCCCTTGCCCACCTTGGCCTCGAACACGAGGCCCAGGCGCTGCGGGTGGAACCAGTCGGGCACCACCTGGACGATCGGCCGGAGGCCGGCCGGCAGGTCGTCGAGCACCATCGCGGACGCGTGATGAATAAGGTCCCACCACTGCCAGGTCGTGTGCGACTCGGTCGGGAACTTCGCCAGGGCCGGGTGCTTGGGATCGCACAGCAGGCCGAGCGTGTGCGGCGCCTGGCCGCCCGTCCAGGCGGTGTTCCAGAAGATGGGCGTGAACCCGAGGGCCACGGTCGTCCGGACGCGGTCGGGCGGGAGCATGAGGACGACCCGCCCGCCCTCGGCCAGGCGCGCCGCCGCCGCGCCGGCGTCGCTCGTGAGCGTCACGCCGTCCCCGGCGGCCGTGTCGACGGACTCCGGATACACCCAGATATCCCAGTGATTATCGACGTTTATCCCATCGACGCCGATGACCAGCCGCAGGCGCTGCGCCCGCGAGAATCCCCCCAGCCGCAGCAGGCAGTACGCCAGGTGCGGCACGGCGCCGGTTCGGACCCGTTTCGCATCGAACGTGCCGGAGGAGATGGCGTTGCCCGACTCCGCCACCAGGCGCCAGTGGAGGGCGGCGTCGATGTCCTCCGGCCCGTAGTGGGCCAGGTAGATGAACGGCCGGAGCCAGTCGCCGGCCGTGTACACCCGCTTCTCCATGCGCGCGAGCGGCACCGTCGGGCCGCAGAACCGCCGGTACGCCTCGGCGGAGGTGTACGGCTTGGCGTCCCAGAACGGGTCGAGCACGCCCACCAGGGCGGTTCCCTGCCCCGGGAAGTCGTGCAGGTCGAGCAGTTGGAACCCGCCGAAGCCGGGCGTCCTGAGGGCCGACTCCACCTCCTCCTTGTAGCACAGCATCTGGAGCCGGCCGGACGCCATCAGGAAATCGCGGGCCTGGTCGCCCATGTGGGCCTGTTCCAGCAAGTCGCGGAAGACCTCGAAGTTTCTCGGCTTCAGGACGCCCGTATATTTCTCGATTTCATCAAAGTCCGGGAAGACGCACCACTGTCCGATCTCGTGGCCGACGATGGGCACGTCGTGGCGGGCGACGATGTCGGCGTAGTCGGTCCGCGTTTCGGGCGGCTGGGCGTTCAGGCGGTCCTTCAGCCCCCGCCCCCACTGATGGATGCGCGGCGCAGGCGTCACGTGGAACTGGTTCTCCGGCATGGCCGGCCAACCCGACCCGCCCGTGTACAGCCGGCGCGGGTCCGTCTCGCGGCAATGGGTGACCCACGGGCCGAGGAACCTGGCCCCGCGTCCCGGCCCGCCCGGCTCGTTGCCGTAGGCCATCAGCAGAAACGAAGGATGATTGCCGTAGGCTCGCCGGATGCGGTCGGCCTCCTCGTAGACATATTCGTCGATGGGTTTGCCCTGGCCGACGGCCGTCCAGAACGGCCCCTCGACCTGGAAGGTGAAGCCGAGTTCGTCGGCCGCCGTGAACGCGGCCTCCGGCGGGCAGTGCGAATGGAACCGCATGTGATTCAGCCCGCACGCCTGGCACCGGCGGATGACGTGCTTCCAGCCAGCCACGTCCGTCGGCGGGTAACCGGTCTTCGGGAAGATGCAGCACTCCAGCGTGCCGCGCAGAAAGATCGGCCGCCCGTTCAGAACGAACTGCGTGCCGCGCGTCGCGATCTCGCGCAGGCCGAACGTGACCTCTCTCCGGTCGGTGCCGGCGTCGCCGGCGTCGAGCGTCACGTCGAGGCGATAGAGCGCCGGGCTCGCCACGTCCCATTCTTGCGCCTGGTCGCCGAGCGGATAGAAGAGGTTGACGTCCGTCACCGCGTCGGCGCTCCGCGCGACGGCCTGGCTCGCGGCGGGGGGGTCGTGGGCCGCGTCGGTGTTCGTCGCGACGGCGTCGAGGCGAACGGTGTCGCGGCCCGCCCGGCCCGTGGCGTTGCCGAGGACCATCTGGACGCGGATCCGCTTCGCCGCCACGTCCGGGTACACCTGGACGTCCTCGATCCAGACGGGCGGTCCCGCCCGCAGTTGGAGCCGGCCGACGATCCCGTTCCAGTTCGACTGCGTGTGGTCGCTGACGCTGTGGGCGTTGTGCCCCACGTTCACGTGCATGCGGTTATCGACACGAATCGTCAGCCGATGCGTCCCCGGCGCGAGGTGCTCCGTCAGGTCGTACACGTGCGGCACGGAGAGCGAGTCGCGCGAGCCCGCCTCCGTCTTGTCCACCCACACGGTGGTGACCCAGTGGCACCGCTCCAGCAACAGGACGATGCGCCGCCCCTGCCAGCCCTCGGGCACCTCGACCGTCCGCTGGTACCATGCCGGGCCGATGTAATGCGTCTCGGGCTGGAGCCAGAACGGCACCTTGACGCTGCCCGGCTCGCGGTACGGGGCGTAGCGGTCGGCGTTGAACCACGACCGGTCCTTGATGCCGCCGGTCCACTTCGTGTCGACGGAGACCTCGCGGCCAAGGCCCTGCTCCTGGAGCGAGCCGGGCAGCCGGACGGTGCCCGGCAGGTCCTGGTTGAACCAGGCGTCGCCGGCGCCGGCGTCGTCCGGGTCGAGGCGGAAGCGCCACGTGCCCGCGAGGTCGAGCGTCGCCCGGTCGCCTTTCGCCGGGGCGCCGCCGGCGACGGCCGTTGCTGCCACCATCAGCAGGCACGCGCCGGAAAGGAGGGGAATCGCACGTCGGCTCTTCTGCACGGCGGGGCTCCTTACCGTCGCGGCTTGCCGGGCTTTTGTTTCGGGTTCGGCGTCGGCATCTTGGCGCCCGTCTCCTTGCGCCACGCCACCAGCCCGGCGTGGAGGGCCTTGGTGCGGTCCGGATGCGCCTCGGCGAGGTTCCGCGTTTCGCCGGGATCATCGCGCAGGTTGAAGAGTTCCAGCCGCCCGTCCTCGTACCATTCGATGAGTTTCCACGGTCCGTCGCGGACGGCCCCGCTCGGCGCCCCGCCCTGGTTTCCGTAATGGGGATAGTGCCAGAAGAGCGGGCCGCGGTCCATCGGTTTGCCTTCGAGCAGCGGGCGGAGGCTCACCCCGTCCACATGCTGCTCGGGCCGGGCGGGCAGGCCGGCCAGGTCAAGCATCGTCGGATAGAAATCCGTGCTGATGACGGGTTCCGAGCACACGCTGCCGGGCGGCGTGAGGCCGGGGGCGCGGACGAGCATCGGCTCGCGGATGCCGCCCTCGTAGAGCCAGCCTTTGCCGGCCCGCAGCGGCAGGTTCGAGGTGACGTGCCCCTCGGAGGTCGACAGGCCGCCGTTGTCCGACATGAAGAAGACGATCGTGTCGTCGGCGAGGCCGAGGCGCTCGAGCCGGTCGAGGACGATGCCGACGCCCGTGTCCATCGCCTCGACCATGCCGGCGTAGACGGCGTGGTTCTGGACGAGTCGGACCTTGCGTTCGCCCTCGGTGCCCCAGCGGGTCTCGGGGGCATCCTTCTGCCTGGCCGTGTACTTGGCCCGCAGTTCCTTCGTGGTCATGTGCGGTGAGTGGACGGAGTAGAACGACAGGTACGCAAGGAACGGCCCGTCCTTGTGGGCCTCGATGAAGTCGGCGGTTTCGCGGCCGAGGCGGATGGGCAGGTGCTCGCCATGCGGGCCGTCCGCCAGCCGCGGGTTGCCGTACGGCGAGAAGTACTTCTTGCCGCCGTACGGGCCGCCGCGCTCGCACCCGCCCTTGTTCACGTCGAAGCCCTGGTCCTCGGGCCAGAAGCCCTCCGACCCCAGGTGCCACTTGCCCGCGAAGAAGGTGGCGTAGCCGGCCTGCTTGAACGCCTCGGCCAGGGTGACCTCGTAGTGGGCCATGCGGTCGCGGTACGGGGCAGGCAGCAGCCGCGTGTTCCGCCGCCACTTCTCGGGTTGGTTGTGGCCGGCCGGGTTGATGTAATCGGTGATGCCGGTGCGCGTCGGGTACTTGCCGGCCATGATGCTCGCGCGCGTGGGCGAGCAGACGGGACAGGCCGCGTAGGCGTCGGTGAACTTCATGCCGGCCGCCCGCAGGCGGTCGACGTTCGGCGTGTCGTAGAACGGGGAACCGAAGCACCCGAGGTCGCGCCAGCCGAGGTCGTCGACGAGGATGAAGAGGACGTTCGGCTTGCGCGTGGCCTCGGCGGCCCTTGTGCGGCAGCCGAATCCGCATGCAGCCGCGGCCGTGCCGGCGGCACCGGCGACCAGGCTCCGCAGAAATCCGCGCCGGGTGTACACTCGTCGCATCGGGCTGCTCCTTCCTTGCCTGCGCCGCATCACTTCTTCGGCCAGAGGCGCACGAGCATCACGCCGTGGCGGCCGACCGTGGCCGTGTAGCGGCCGTCCGCCTCGCCGAGGTCCTTCTGCCGCCAGAGGTCGCGGACACGGCACGGGCCCTCGAGGTCCAGTTGCTCCCACGTGACGGTCATCCCGCACTCGACCTCACCGAGGTTGAAGAGGCCGACCGCCAGGCTCCCGTCGGCCATCGGCTTGGCGAGCACGAGGGCCTCGTCCGTCCGCACCACCGGCCGACCCTGTTTGCCCAGCCGGTCCTGGTCCACCGCGATGACCTCCGGATTGCACAGGACGTTCAGGGTGAACTCGTCGAGGTGGGTGATATCGCCCGAGTAGATGAGCGGCGCGGCCATCAGGCACCACATCGACATATAGGCGTACTGCTCGTTCGGCGTGAGGCGGGTCATCTGGGGCGGGGCGTCCAGCCGGCGGGCGTTGCCGACGGTCCCGATGAGAATGTAGTCCGGATCGTTCCAATGGCCCGGCCCCGCGTGCTGCCAGTGCTCGGCGTTGGCGAGGCCGATATGAAACGCCCCCGGCAGCCGGCCGCCGGACCGCAGGCCCAGGTCGCCGGTCGTCCGCCAGCAGTTGCCGCCCACCTCGGCGCCCCACTCCCACACGTTGCCCATGCCGTACTGGCACAGGTTGTAGACGATGTCGCGGGGGAGGGAGGCGAGGATCTTGCCCATCTGGCGGTACGGCCGCTGGAGCCGGTCCACGCCCTCGCCCAAATTGTGCTTCTTCGCCACTCCGCCGTAGGAGCACCAGTCGTACTTGAGGAAGTCGAAGCCCCAGGCGGCGAACTGCTCGGCGTCGACCCGCTCGTGCTGCCACGTCCCCTCGTAGCCGGCGCAGGTCCGCGGGCCGGGCGAGGTATAGAGGCCGATCTTGAGCCCCTTGGCGTGGACGTAGTCCGCCAGGCCCTTCATGTCCGGGAAGTGTTTGTTCGGTCGGATCGGCTCGTCGGGTCCGCGCGGCTCGGCAGCCAAAGCCGCGTCCTTCGACCCCATCTTTACCATCCAGCAGTCGTCGATGTTGACGTACTCATACCCCACGTCGGCCATGCCGGAGTCGACCATGGCGTCGGCCGCCTTCCGCACGTCCGCCGCCGTAATGCGGTGGTACCAGGTGTACCAGTCGTTCCAGCCCATCGGCGGAGTCAGGGCGAGCGTGTCGCCGACCACGAGGGTGAACGGGCGCTCGTCCGTGCCCGCGTCGTTCCTGGCCCGGAGCGCGACGGCGTACCGGCCCTTCTCCTTCGGCGCCGTGCCCGTGATGATGCCGGTCTTCTCATCCAGTTGCAGCGAGGCGGGCAGGTCGGCCGCCGCGAACGCGATCGGCCGCGTGCCCGTGCACGGAATGCGATAGAGCAGCGGCCGCCCCGGCCGGGCCCCGTACACGGCGGGGCCGTTGATCTGCGGCTCCGGGCCGGGCTTCGGCGTCAGGAGGACACGCTCTTCCTCCGCGACCGGACGGTCGACCGCCTCCGGCCGCTCGCCCGCCACGACGAACGCGGCGTCGGCCCAGTCGGCGTGATCGTAATGGACGTCGTCGCCCGCCGGCGTGACCAGCAGGAGCAGGCGTTCGGCGCGCGCGAGGTCCACGTCGACCCGCTTCGCGTCCTGGCCGCCTTTCATGACGCCGCTGTCGAACCGTTTCTTGCCGTCGGCGTAGACCTGGAACCGCACGGACCCCCTGCCGCCGGCCGAGTCGTCCACGCCGACCATGGCGGTGAACCGCTCGGTCCCGCCGTCCAGGCGGACGTGCAAGGCCGAAGCGGCGTGCGTGCCCACGCCGCGGTCGAACCGTTTGCCGGCAATCGCCATCGGCTTCTCGGTGCAGTTGCGGTCGACCTGCGGCTCGCCCCAGCCGGTGGACATCTTCGAGAGGTCGAGGGCCGAGAGGGGGACCGTCTCGGCGGCGCGGCACGCGCCCGCCCCGGCCGCCGCCAGCGCGGTCACGAGTATCCCGCACAGCACGCTCCGTCGAGGATCCATGGTTCCGCCTCCTACCTGGTTCGCATCGGTCCGGGCCCAGGCGGACCGACCGGCCCGCGATCCGTTCGCGTCCTGGCCCGGGATGCTCACGCCCGGGATGGGTCAGAATCTCAGCGGGGAACTCTCGCCCGCCTCGGTCTTCATCTTGATGACGTTGTTCCGATAGCGGACCTGGCAGGGCCCGCCGGACCGGGAGCGGATAACGGCCTCGGCCAGTGTACCGTCCGTCCACTGCATGTCCACCTCGAAGCCGCCGCGGGCGCGGAGACCCGTCACACGTCCGCTCTTCCAGGCGGAGGGCAACGCCGGCAGCAGATCGACCACGGGGACGCCGTCCTCGGTGGTCTGGTGCGATTGGAGAAGCATTTCGGCAATGCCTGCGGTTCCGCCGAAGTTGCCGTCAATCTGGAAGGGGGGATGTACGTCGAAGAGGTTCGGGAGGGTGGATTTTCCCAGAAGCATCACCAGGTTCTGGTGCGCCCGCTCACCGTCACGCAACCGAGCAAAGAAGTTAATGATCCAGGCCCGACTCCAGCCGGTGTGTCCCCCGCCATGCCGGAGGCGACGCTCAATCGTCCGGCGCGCCGCTTCAAAAAGTCTCCCGTCGCTCGGCGTGATGAACGAAAACGGATGCAGACCAATCAGGTGCGACACGTGCCGGTGGCCCGGATGGGCCTCCTTGTAATCCTCGATCCACTCCTGAATCGTACCGTCCGAGCCGATCTTGATTCCCGGCAGCCTCGCTTGTGCCGCTTCAATCTCCTTGCGCAACTCCGGATCGACATCCAGCAGGCGCGCACTGCTCAACGTGGCGTCGAGCACCGCGCGCACAATCGTCATGTGATACGTCGAGCCCACCGTCAGGCGCACCGACTTGCCGGTTTCGGGATGGACGTACGCATTTTCCGGGGAGGTGGAGGGCACGATCACCCGTTGGCCGTCCGGCCTTTCGACAAGATAATCCAGGATGAACTCGGCGGCGCCCTTGAGGACCGGGTAGGCCTTGGTTTCGAGGAACGGCTTGTCGCGTGTGAACTCCCAATGCCGCCAGAGCGTCATGGCCATCCACGCGCCAGCCAGCGGATCGAGCACGCCATTGACGAACTGCGAGCCCTTCGACGACCCGCTCGGCGTGGACCGGCCGAAAACGTTGCAGGCCGTAAACGACACCCAACCCCGGGTGTGGTAGAGCCGCTTCGCCGAGAGCCGGCCTCTTTCGGTCTGCGGAATGAACCAGTCCACCAGCGGGTCGATCGTGCCCGGCAGGTTGCACACATCGGTCGGCCAGTAATTCATTTGCAGGTTGATATTGAGGTGGTAGTCGGCTTCCCACGGGGCCCACATATGCTTGTTCCACAGGCCCTGCAGGTTCGCGGGCAACCGGCCCGGCCGGCGCGAACTGCTCATTAACAGGTAGCGGCCATGCTGGAAATACAATGCGGTCAGGTGCGGGTCCGTCGCGCCCTTCTTCACCGCTTCGAGACGCTTATCGGTCGGCAGAGGGCGGCTATCCTCGCCACCCAAGTCGAGCGAGACGCGATTGAACAGCGCGCGATGTTCGCGGGTATGGGCCGCACGAATGTCATCCCAACGCTTCTGAGAAACACCCTCCAGCAAGGTCTCCGCCCGCGTGCCCGGATCGATGGAGCGGTCGTAGTGCATCCGCTTGACGTTGTAATCCGTCGCGGCGGTGAAGAGCAGGACGGCTTCGTCGGCCCCCTCGATCACCAGGGCGGAGCCGTCGGCGCGCAGGCGTCCACCGGTCGCCCGCGCGAGCAGCCGGCCGGCGAACTTCATGTGGGCGCCGCCCGGCCCGGACCCGCCGGGATTGGGGCCGGGGGAATCGGCATCCACAATCCGGCCGTCCATGCGCAGCCGATTCCCGCCCGCGGGGCTGACCTCCATGTCTTTCTCGCGCGTCAACCAAACCCTGGCGCCGATCGCCCCCGGCCGGGAAGCGCTCAAACGCACCGCAATCACGTCGTCCACCGCGGAAATCAGCGCCTCGCGCCGGTACGTCACGTCACCCGCCGTGTAACTCACGCGGGCCATCCCGGATTCCATGTCGAGTTCGCGGCGGTAGCCCGTGAAGGACTTGCCATGATCCATCTCGAACCATAGATCGCAGAGCGGCTGGTAGGAACGGAACGAGGTCGGCCCTTTGGTCATCGTCTCCAGGCCGAGTTGTCGTGCCTGTGCAATCTTGCCTGCCAGGGTCAGATCCTGCAGCTGCCGGAGGTGCTCGGCATACCGGTCGGGGTAAGCGTCGCATCGTTCCCCGGCCCAGAGACTTTCCTCGTTCAGTTGCAGCCGCTCCTTCGGCGCGGCGCCGAAGACCATGGCCCCAAGTCGCCCGTTGCCCAGCGGCAAGGCCTCCTCCCACCGTGCCGCCGGCTGCCGATACCATAGCCCGAGCGGCGGGCCTTCCGCACGCGCCTGGCTACAAACAAGAACCGCACACGCGATCGTGCCGGGCCAGAAGATGCGTTTCATCGCGAACGCCTCCAAACGAGAACACCGGTCTTTTCAGTGGGCCGGTTGGTGCGAAGCGTCCTGCCCGTCTCGCCGGTGGAACAGCCATTGTGGGGCCTCGTGCCGCCGACTGCAAGCAGAAGCGCCGGGCGGCGCCGGCCTGCGGCGGGCAAACTCCGCGTCGCGGCGGGTGAACTCCCCATCGCGCAGCGTTTCGCACGGGGGAGGCGACGCACGCCCCGCCCAGCCGGCGACCGCAAGTCGCCGCGAACCGCCTCCACGCCTCCGCGCGCCACACGACCGGCGACGTGCCGTCGCCGGCCGGGCGCAGCGCGTGGTGACTGCTTGCGCCGGGGTGCCGAAAGGGGCCAGGCACCCAACAACCTCAAAGGTGCCTGGCACCGAGCCGCGCCCCGATTCTGCTTGAAAGGGGCGTCACCGCGGCGTAAGGTGCGGGGTTGAATGTCCTGTGGCGGCGTCCGCCGCCGCAGCGTCGAACGATGCCGAGTTCCAACCGCGAAGGAGAGTCCGCGATGCCGACCCCGTTCTCCCCGACCCGCCGGACCTTCTTAAAGACCCTGACCGCCGCCGGCGCAGCCGCTGCCGTCCCCGCCATCGTCCCCGCCCGCGTCCTGGGCGCCGACGCCCCGAGCAACAAGATCCACATGGCCGGCATCGGCCTCGGTGGCATGGGCACCGGCGACTTGGGCGGATTCCTGGGCGATTACCGGACCCGTGTCGTCGCCGTCTGCGACGTCGACGAGAACCACGCCGGCCGGGCCAAGAAGATCATCGACGACCGCTACAAAACCACCGACTGCAAGACCTACCACGACTTCCGCGACCTGCTCCAGAAGGAAGACCTGAACGCGGTCTTCACGGCCATGCCGGACCACTGGCACGCGATGCCGGCCATCGCGGCCGCCAAGGCCGGGTGCGACATCCACGGCCAGAAGCCGTTCGCCCGCTCCATCCGCGAGGGCCGGGCCATGTGCGACGCCATCCACCGGTACGGCCGCATCTGGCAGACGGGCAGCCAGCAGCGGTCGGACGGCCGGTTCCGCTTCGCCTGCGAACTCGTCCGCAACGGCTACATCGGCAAGGTCCACCGGGCGGAGGTCGGCCTGCCGAGCGGCGGCGGAGGGGGCTCGACCGAGCCCAAGCCCGTCCCGAAGGGCCTCGACTGGGACTGGTGGCTCGGCCCGGCGCCGTGGCGGCCGTACCAGGGCTTCGGTCCGCACTGGAACTGGCGATGGATTCTCGACTACTCGGGCGGCCAATTGACGGACTGGTGCGGCCACCACGTCGACATCGCCCACTGGGGCCTCGGCTACGACCGGACCGGCCCGACGAAGATCGAGCCGATCCGGGCCGTCTACCCGTCCGAAGGGCTCTACGACGCCCCGACCGAGTACGAATTCCTCTGCACGTACGCCGGCGGCGTCGAGATCAGCGTCACGAACAACAAGGTCAACCCGCAGGGGACCAAGTGGATCGGCGACGACGGGTGGGTGTACGTCCGCCGCGGCCAGATCGACGCCGAGCCCAAGCACCTGCTGAACGAGAAGATCGGCCCCGGCCAGATCCAACTGTACAACAGCGGCGGGCACAAGCGGAACTTCATCGACTGCTGCCTCAGCCGCAAGGAGACGATCTGCCCGGCCGAGGTCGGGCACCGGTCGATCAGCGTCGGCCTGCTGGGCGAGATCGCCATGCTCACCGGCCGGACGCTCCGCTGGGATCCCGAGAAGGAGGAATTCCTCGACGATCCCGGCGCGTCGGAACTGCTCGGCCGGTCGTACCGCGAACCCTGGCAACTGTAACCCGGGCCCGGCCCGGCGTCTCATGAGGAGCCCACGATGCGACAGACCGTTCGTTTCCGCCCCCGTCCGCTGTTGCCGCTCGCCCTGGCTGTCGGTGCCGTCCTGGCATCCGGCACCGCCCGCGCCGACGTCTACGACGATCTGGTGACCATCGAGTGGGCCCAGATCCGGCCGGTCCAGGCGGCGATCGAGACCGAAATCCGCCAGGCCAACACGCCCGAGGCCCGCCGGGCCATCGAGGACAAACTCGTCCGGGCCCTCAAGCAGCCGCGCGCCACCTACGAGTGCAAGCAAGCCGTCTGCCGGCTCCTCCGCCGCGTGGGCACCGAGAAGTGCGTGCCGGCCCTGGCCACGCTACTGACGGACGACCGGCTGTCGCACATGGCCCGGTTCGCCCTCCAGTATATGGCGGCCCCGCAGGCCGGCGAGGCCCTCCGCGCCGCGCTCGGCCGGACGAAGGGCGACCTTAAGATCGGCGTCATCACCTCCCTCGGCGAGCACGGCGACCCGCAGTCGGCGGCGACGCTGGCGCCGTTTGCCGGCGGGCGGGACACGGACCTCGCCCGGGCGGCGATCCGGGCCCTCGCGCGCATCGGCGGAAAGGCCGGCGCCGGCGCCCTCGCAAAGGTCACCCCGCCCGCGGCGCTCAAGCGGGCCTGGGCCGACGCCACTCTCCGCTGCGCCGACGACCTCCGCGAGGCCGGCGCCACGGCCGACGCCGTCGCGGTGTACAAGAAACTCTACGCCGGCGCCCAGCCGGAGATGGTCCGCGTCGCCGCCCTGCGGGGGCTCGCGCTGGCCCAGGGGCCGGACGCCGTCGCCATGCTCGTCCGTCTGCGCAAGGACGGCGACGGGGAACTGGCGCAGGCGGCCCGTCGGTTCCTGATGGAATCGCCCGGCGAAGCCGTGACGAAGGCGATCGGGTCGGCGGCGGCCTCGGCCGACGCGACGGTCGCCATCGACCTGCTCGACGTGCTGGCGGAACGCGGCGACAAGGCTGCCGCCCCCGCCGTCACCCGGCTGGCCGAAAAGGGCGACGAGGCCGTCCGCGTCGAAGCCATCCGGACCCTGGCCTTCCTCGGCGACGCCGGCAGCGTGCCGGTGCTGGCGAAGGCGCTGGCGGCCGGCGGGGCCGTCCGCGACATCGCCATCGGCACGCTGACCCACCTCCGCGGCGAGGGCGTCGGCGAGGCCATCGCGGGGCTGCTCGGCTCCTCGGAGCCGGCCGTCCGGGCGGGCATCATCTCGATCCTCGCCAGCCGGGCCGACAAAACCATGGTGCCGGCGATGCTGAAAGCCGCACGCGACAAGGACGCGGCCGTCCGTGCCGCGGCCGCCAAGGGGCTGGAGGCCGCCGCCGGCGCCGACGACCTGCCGGACCTCGTGGACCTGTTCCTGGAGACCGAGACGTCCACACGCGGCGGCGTCGAGAAGGCGCTGGCGGCCGCCATGGCCCGGACCGGCGACACCGAGGCCAAAGCCGCGGCGCTGGTGGCGGGCCTGGCGAAAGCCAAGGCCGACACCCTCAAGGGCCGCCTGGTTCGCCTCCTCGGGCAGGTGGGCGGCGCGAAGGCCCTGACGGCCGTCCGCGGCGCGATCGCCTCCGCGGACAAGGGCCTCGCGCTCGACGCCGTCCGGGCCCTGGCCGACTGGCCTGACGCCTCGCCCGCGCCGGACCTGCTGAAGGTCATCCAGACAAGCGGCGACCGGACCCGCAAGGCGCTGGCGTTCCGCGGGTACGTCCGCATGGCGAACATGCCGGGCCTGGGCGGCGACCAGGCCGTCCGGATGTACAAACAGGCGCTCGACCTGGCCGGCAGCGCGGCCGAGAAGAAGTCGATCCTGGCGGGCCTTTCGGGCTCGCACGTGCCGGAGGCCCTCGGCCTCATCAAAGGCCTGATGGCCGACGACGCCGTCCGGGCCGAGGCCGAGATGGCCCTCGTGCAGGTGGCGGGCAACGTCCGCGACGCCGAGCCATCGGCGGCCCGTGCGGCCCTGGAGGAGACGGCCAAGACGACGAAGACCGCCGCCGTCCGCCAGCAGGCCCAGGCCGTCCTGAACGAACTGGACAAGTACCGCGGGTACGTCACCTCCTGGCTCCTGGCCGGGCCGTACACCAAGGGCTCGCCGTTCAACACGGCCTATCCGCCCGAGAAGGACGGCGAGGACGTCAGTTGGAAAGCGGCCGCCAAGGGCGTCGGGCCGCAGATCATCGACCTCGTCAAGGCTATCGGCGCCGGCAGCAACCGCGCCGCGTACGCCAAGGCCTGGCTGTATTCGCCGGCCACGCAGGCGGTCCGCCTTGAACTCGGCAGCGACGACGGCATCAAGGTGTGGATCGGCGGCAAGCAGGTCCATGCCAAGAACGCCAGCCGTCCCGTCCGGCCGGGGGAGGACAAGGCCAAGGCCCGCCTGGCGAAGGGGTGGAACAAGGTGCTCGTCAAGATCAGCCAGGGCGGCGCCGACTGGGCGTTCTCCTTCCGCGTGGTGAAACCGGACGGCTCGGCACTCGATGGGCTGAAGGTCCGCCTGGAGAAACCGTAAGGATACGTGCGCGCGCCGGGTGGCATGGCCACCCGACGTCGGGTGGCCACGGGCATTCGTGCGAGGTGCCGGGGCTTGGTCACCGCGCGCTGGGCAAAACTGGCCACCGCACTACACTCATGGCCACGCAAGCGTGGCCATGCCACCCGCGCGGGGCGCTACATTTAGCCGCCGGGCTTGCCCGGCGCGTTCCGCACACGAACCCTAGAGGACAGGATAACCCATGACCCCACACGAAACGCCCTCCAACACAGGCGGCGCGCCGCGCCGCCGCAACCGGCCCGGCCAGGTCAGTCGGCGTCGGTTCCTGAAACGTGCCGCGGCGGCGGGCGGCCTGGCCCTGGCGGCCCCGTACGTCGCGCCGCAGGCGGCCCTCGGCCTGAACGGCGAGGTCCCCGCCAGCGAGCGCATCGTCGCGGGCGGCGTTGGCATCCGGAACCGCGGCGGCCACGACCTCCGGTGGATGCTGCCCAACAAGGACGTTCAATTCGTCGCCATCTGCGACGCCCAGAAGGCCTCACGAGAGCGGGTCAAGCAGGTCGTCGACAGCCATTACGGCACGGGCGACTGCGCCATGTACCACGACCTGCGCGAGTTCCTGGCCGATCGGACCGACATCGACGCCATTCTCACCGCCACCGGCGACCGCTGGCACGCCATGTCGTCCATCCTCGCGATGCGGGCCGGCAAGGACGTCTACACCGAGAAGCCGTCCTGCATGACCATCGCCGAGGGCCAGGCCGTCGTCGACACCGCCAAACGCTACGGCCGCGTCTACCAGACGGGCACGCAGCGGTTGAGCCTCGGCAACTTCGTCTACTGCTACGAGATGGTCCGCCTGGGCCGCCTCGGCAGGGTGCACACCACCTACGCCCACATCGCCCCGTGGGACGCCGCCATCATGAAGACCGAGTGGGCGCCGGCCGAGCCCGAACCCCCCAGGGAAGAGGTCGACTGGGACCTCTGGCTCGGCCCGTGCCCGTGGCGGCCGTTCAACAAGTCGTACATCCAGGGCGGATGGCGCGGCCACTTCGACTTCCACACCAGTTGCATCGGCGAGTGGGGCGCCCACACCTTCGCCCAGGCCCAGTACGGCCTGGGGCTGCTCGACACCTCGCCCGTTCATTATAAGTACGTGGAGAACAAGACGGGCGACGGCATGGTGTGCACCTTTGCCGACGGGCGGAAACTCGTCCTCTCGCTCGGCAACAAGTACTGGCACGGGTCGTGCGGCATGCGGTTCGACGGACCCGAAGGATGGGTCGCCGCCGCCGACGGATACGCCAAGCCGGACGTCTCCGACCCGCGCCTGCTGGCCGACTACGACCAGATCGTGGGCGACTACGTGGCCCGCACCGGCCACACGCTGAACCACATGCGGAACTTCCTCGACTGCGTCAAGTCCCGCCGCCTGACGGTCGCCAACCCGGAGGTGATGTACCGCTCGATGAGCACCGTCCACTGCGCGAACATCTGCATGTGGCTGAAGCGGGACATGAAGTACGACCCCGAGAAGGCGGAATTCATCGGCGACGCCGAGGCCAACCGCCTCCGCTCGCGCGCCCAACGCGAACCGTGGATTTACTGACACAGTTAGCCGCCGGGCTTGCCCGGCGCGTGTGGCTCGGTGGGCCTCCGTACCCGCCGCGCCCAACGGAATCTGTCGAACCAAAGGAACCCACGCCATGTCCCGAAGCCGAATTGCCGTCGCTCTGCTCGCCGCCCTCGTGGCCTTCGCCGCCGTCCCCGCCTGGGCCCAGCAGTTTCCGCCCGCCACCGAGGAGGCCGAGGCGAAACTCATCGCCGTCCTGAAATCCGCTGACGCCTCCCGCGAGGCCAAGGCCACCGCCTGCCGACACCTCGCCGTCGTCGGCACGAAAAGGTGCGTGCCCGTGCTGGCCGGCCTCCTGGGCGACGAAGGAATGAGCCACATGGCCCGTTACGCCCTGGAACCGATGGACGACCCGGCCGCCGGCGACGCCCTGCGCCAGGCCGTGGCGAAGGTCAAGGGCGGGCCGCTCGTCGGCGTCATCGGGAGCCTGGGCGTCCGCCGTGACGCCAAGGCCGTCCCGCTCGTCGTCCCGCTGCTCGCGAGCGACGACGCCGACGTCGCCGACGCCGCCGCCCGGGCCCTCGGCAGCATCGGCACGGCGGAAGCCGCCAAGGCGCTTCAGAAATCGCTCGACGCCGGCGCCCGCGACACCCAGCGCCTCGCCCTCTGCGAGGGTCTGCTCCGCGCCGCCGAGCGGATGTGCGAGGCCGGCAAGCCCGGCGACGCCTTCCCCGTGTACGATCATCTGCGCGGCCTGAAGGATGCGCCGCACCAGGTCCGGACGGCGGCGGTGCGCGGGGCGATCCTCGCGCGCGGCAATCTCGGCCTGCCGCTGCTGAAGGAGCACCTCGCCTCCGACGACTACCTCCTCTTCGCCGCCGCCTGCCGCACCACGCACGAGATGCGGCAGCCGGGCGTCACGAAGGCCCTCGCCGACGCCCTCGGCCGGGGCTCGGCGGACCAGAAGGTGCTCGCCCTGCTGACGCTCGGCCGGCGGCAGGACGCCACCGCCGTGGGCGCCGTCATGGCCGTCGCGACGAATAAGGACGCCGACAAGGCCGTCCGCCTCCAGGCCGTCCAGACGGCGGGCGAGGTCAACGACGCGGCGGCCGCCGACGCCCTCGTCCGCCTGGTCGACGCCGAGGACGGCGACCTCGCCAAGGCCGCCCGCGAGAGCTTGGCCTCGATTCCCGGCAAGGCCGTCGACGCCGCCGTCATGGCGATGTTCCGCGGCAAGGATGACGGGCGGCGGCGGATCGCGATGGAACTCATCGGCCGGCGGCGGATGCGCGACGCCGTCCCCGATCTCATGAAGGCCGCCCGCGCCGAGGACACCGGCATCCGCGCCACCGCCATCCAGCAGTTGGGCGCACTCGCCGCCGCCGACCGCCTGCCCGTCCTGCTCGACCTCCTCATGGCCAACACCGACGGCACCGTGCTCGGGGCAACCCAGGGAGCGGTCCTCAGCGTCTGCGGCCGGGCGGAGAAACCCGAAACCTGCGCCGGCCCCGTCGCCGGCCTCCTGCCCAAGGCCGACGCCGCCCAGAAGGTCGTCCTGCTGAAGATCCTCGGCGGCATCGGCGGCGAGACGGCCCTCGGGGCCGTCCGCGGCATGGTCGGCAGCAAGGACGAAAACGTGCACACGACCGCCATCCGCACCCTCGCCGGGTGGAAGACGCCGGCCGCCCTGCCGGCCCTGCTGGAGATCGCGAAGCAGAGCGACAACCCGCGCGACCGGACGCTCGCCCTTCGCGGGTACCTGGGTTGGGCGTCGCGACGCGGGCATGGCCAGTTGCCGAGCGGCAAACGGCTCGACCTCTGCCGCACCGCCGCCGACCTCGTCAAGACGGCCGGGCAGAAGAAAGCGCTCCTCGGGGCCCTCGGGCGCATCCGCTCGCCCCAGGCCATCGCCCTCATCCTGCCGCACCTCGATGACGCCGACGTCCGCAACGAGGCGTGCTCGGCCGTCGTCGCCGTCGCCGAGGAACTCCTGAAGGTGGGCGGCGGAAAGCGATACGCCAAGGAGGTGATCGGCCCGCTCGAGAAGGTCGCAGGCGCCGCCCAGGGCGACCTCGCGAAACGGGCCAAGGGCCTCCTCCAGCGTGCCCGCAGCAAGGCGAAGTAAGCGCCGACAGGACAAATCACTTCCGCGCGGTGGGTCTCCGGACCCACCGCGCCGCTACCGCCCCACGACGCGCACCAGGTCCCCTTCCCCCGCCAGGACGGCCCGCAGGGGATCGTCCGTCTCCGGCACGGGTCCCACGAGACACATCTCGGCCGAGAACCCCTGGCGAATGTCGCCGACACGGTCCGCGAGGCCGAGCGCCCGCGCCCCGCCGAGCGTCGCCATCGCGAGGATCGTCTGCGGGTCGGCGTCCGGCTCCCGCTGGTGGAGGAACCGCATCTCGTCCAGCATCGAAAGGCTGGGGCACGAGGCGAGGCTGTCGGTGCCGAGGGCGACGCCGGCGCCCGCTGCCCGCACCCGCCGCCACGGGTGCGTCCCTCGCCGGAAGAACGCGTGGCTCCGCGGGCAGTAGACCACCGTCGAGCCGCTGCGTGCGAGAACGGCGATCTCCGCGTCCGTCAGGTCCGTGCCGTGGGCGACGAGGACGGGACCGTTGAAGAAACCCGCCTCGGCGAGCATGGGAATCGGCCGGACGCCCGGCGGCCGCCACCCGCGCGGCAGGACGCGCAGCCGCCGCATCCAGTCGTAGAACGGCCCCTCGCCGTGCTCCGTGAAGGCGATCTCTTCGGCGGTTTCATGGAGATGCGTCGTGACGGGCCAGCCGCGGGCGTCGGCCTCCCGCCGGGCGGCCGCGTACACCTCCGGCCCCGTGGTGTACGGGGCGTGCGGGCCGAGACCCACCGCCACGCCGCCGGAGGCGGCCCGGGCCTCCAGGGCCGCCACCGTCTTCGCGAGGGCCGCCAAGCCCGCCTCGCCGAAACGGAAACACTCGCCGAAAACGGTCCAGCGGCCGGGCGCCGCGTCGAGCGCGTCCGTCGTGGACGGGGCGTGGGCCATGTCCGCCCCGGCCACGGTCCCGGCCGCGAGGGACCGGTCCCGCCCGTCGGCGACGGCTCGCCGGGCGGCGCCGGCGGTGCGGAGCATCAGTCGGGGCGTCAGACGGCCGATCCACGCCGGGAAGTTCGCCGTCGGCTTGAACCGGCCGGCCATGTCCGTCAGGCCGAGGTGCATGTGAGCGTTGACCAAGCCCGGCAGGATTGCCGAATCGGGGAAGTGCTCGACCGCGTCGCTCGGGGCAACGTGCGGCTTGAGCGCGGGCCACGGGCCGACGCGGACGATCCGCCCGTCGGACGCCACGACCGCCCCGTCGGCGATGGGCGGCGCCCCGGCCGGGACGATCCAGCGGGCGCGGTACACCGTTGCAGGTTCAGGCATACGAACGCTCGCAAGGAAGAACGCGCCGGGCAAGTTTACCCGCCGTCGTTGGCGGGCCCGGCGGCTAAATGGGGCAACCTCGCGAAGCGCGGTGGGTCTCCGTACCCGCCGCGCCCACGCTGGGGCGTTACGTCGTATACTCGGCGTTGATCTTGACGTACTCGTAGGAGAGGTCGCACGTGAGACAGTGGGCGGCCCCGTCGCCCGCGCCGAGGTCGAGGTGGGCGACGATGTCGTGGGCGGCCATGACGTCGGCCAGACGGTCGGCGTCGGCCTCGGCCGGCGTGCCGCCCTCGAACACGACCACGTCGCCGAGGGCGAGGCGCATCGTCTCGGGCCCGCTCGTGATGCCGGCGGCGCCGGCGGCGGAGACGATGCGGCCCCAGTTCGGGTCGCTGCCGAAGAAGGCGCACTTGACGAGGGGGGAGTTGGCGATGGCGCGGGCGGCGGCCCGGGCCTCGTCGGCCGTCGCCGCCCCCGTGACGCGGACCGTGACGACCTTCGTCCCGCCCTCGGCGTCGTCGGCAATCTGGTAGGCGAGGTCGGCGCAGACGGCCGAGAGGGCGCGCTCCAGCGCCTCGGCGTCCGCGGAGCCCGGCGCGACGGCGTCGCCGCCGGCCAGTGCCTCGCCGCTTGCGAGCAGGACCATCGTGTCGCTCGTGGACTGGTGACCGTCCACCGTCAGGGCGTTGTACGAGCCCTCGACCGCGCGGGCGAGCATCGCCTGGAGGGCGTCCGGCGCGACGGCCGCGTCGGTCGCGAGGAAGGCGAGCGTGGTGGCCATGTGCGGCTCGATCATGCCGACGCCCTTGGTGGCCCCGGCGATGGTGACAGTGCGGCCGGCGACCTGGAGCCGCACCCCCGCCTGCTTGGGGCGCGTGTCGGTGGTCATGATGGCGCCGGCGAAGGCGGCGTCGGCGTCGGGGCCGGAGGCGAGCGCGGCGCACGCCGCGGGCACGCCGGGGCGAATCTTCTCCATCGGCAAAGGCCGGCCGATGACGCCGGTCTGGGCGATGAGGAGGGCGTCGGAGTCGCAGCCAAGTTCGTCGGCGGCAAGGCGGAGCATCTCGCGGGCGTCAGCCGCCCCCTGCTCCCCCGTGCAGGTGTTCGCGTTGCCGCTGGAAGCCACCACGCCGCGCATCGTCCGGCGGCGGGCGAGATGGTCGCGGGAAACCTGCACGGCCGCGCCCGTGACGCGGTTGGAGGTGAAGACGGCGGCGGCGGGGACGTCGCGGTCGGCCACCAGGACGGCCATGTCCGGGCGGCCACTCGCCTTGATGCCGCAGGTCGCGGCGCCCGCGCGGAACCCCGCGGGGGCGGTCACGCCGATGCCGCGGTCGACGCCAGGAAGAGAGGAGTCGCTCATCGCAGGCCCGCCGTTTCGTCGTGCCCGAACATCAGGTTCATGTTCTGCAGCGCCTGGCCGGCGGCGCCCTTCGTCAGGTTATCGACGACGGAGGAGACGACCACCCGGCCGCCCGCAACCGTCGGGTACACGTGGACGTAGTTGGTTGCGGCGATATCCTTGGTGGCGGGCGGCTGGTCGCGGACGACGACGAACGGCTCGGCGTCGTACGTGGCGTGATAGAGGTCGGCGAGGCCCTCGGCCGTCACGTCCCGGAGCGGCTTGGCGTAGAGGGTGAGTTCGATCCCCCGATCCATCGGCGCGAGGTGCGGGACGAACAGGACCTGGACCTCGGTCCGGGCGATGCCGCCCAGTTGCTCGGCAATCTCCGGCTGGTGCCGATGGGCGCCCACCTTGTACGCCTTGAGCGACTCGTTGCACTCGGGGTAATGGGTGAGGAGGTTCGGATTGCGTCCCGCGCCGGAGACGCCGCTCTTGGCGTCGATGATGATGTCGCTTGGGGCAACGAGGCCCTCGCGCACCAGCGGCGCGAGGCCGAGGATGGCCCCGGTGGGGTAGCAGCCGGGGTTCGCGATGAGGCGCGCGGGCGGGATCGCATCGCGATAGAGTTCCGGCAGGCCGTAGACGGCCTCCGGGAGGTTCGCCTCGTCGGCCGGCGTGCCGTAGACCGCCTCGTACAGGCCGGGCGTCTTGAGGCGGTAGTCGGCGGAGAAGTCGATGACGCGGGTGCCGGCCTCGAGGAGCGGCCCGGCGTAGGTCATGCTGGCGGTGTGCGGGAGGGCCAGGAAGACGACGTCCGAGGCGCGGGCGAGGGCCTCGGCGTCGGCCGGGACGATCGGGACGTCAATCCGTCCCGCGAACCGGGGCCACAGGTCCGAGACGGGGCCGCACTTCTCGGGCAGGTCGGCCAAGGCGACGATCTCGGCCGACGGGTGGCCGAGCAGCAGGCGCATGAGGTCAGCGGCGGCGTAACCGCTGGCGCCGATGATGCCGACGCGTGTGGGCATGGGTCACTCCTTGGCTTATCGCGGAAAGGCGCCCGGCACCTTTTCACGGGCCAAGGTACCGGAGGCCGTCGCACGGCGATGGCTGGAAAAAGGACGAGCGGCCCGGCGCCGGACCGCTCGCGAATCTCGCTGTCGAACGGCTTCGGACGCCGCGGGCGGCCGCGCCCAACCACCCCTCGCACCGCACGGCCGGGCGAAACCGGCCGTGGCACGTTCCCGTTGTGGAATCGGCGCTTAGCGTTTGGAGAACTGGAACTTCCGGCGGGCGCCGGGCTGGCCGGGCTTCTTCCGCTCGATCATCCGCGGGTCGCGCGTGAGGAGTTTGGCGTCGCGCAGCGCCGCCTCCAGCGACGGGTCGGCCTTGGTCAGGGCCCGGGCGATGCCGAGTTTGGTGGCGTCGGCCTGGCCGGTGTGCCCGCCGCCCTTCACGTTCACGCCCACGTCGTAGGTCTTGAGGGCGTCGGTGGCGACAAGCGAGGCGTAGACGGCCTGGCGGTCCTTGTCCTCCGTGAAGTAGTCCTCGACGGACTTGCCGTTGATGGAGATCTGCCCCTGGCCCGTCCAGATGCGGACGCGGGCGACGGCGGACTTACGGCGTCCCACGCCCCAGATGGGATTCGCGCGGGTCGGCTGGGCGACGGCTTGGGTCACGGCTCTTCCTCCTGCCCGGCGCCGATGGCGACGTTCACGCCGCGGGCGGCATGTCAGGCGTCGAGTTCAAGCGGCCGGGGCTGCTGGGCATGGTGCGGATGCTCGGGCCCGGCGTAGACTTTCAGTTTGCTGAACATCTTCCGGCCAAGGCGGCTCTTGGGCAGCATGCGGCGGACGGCCAGTTCGATCGGCCGGGTCGGATGCTTCTCGAGCATTTCCTCGTACGTCACTTCCTTGCGGCCGCCCGGATGGTACGTGTACCAGTCGTACGTCTTGTCGAGGCGCTTGTTGCCGGTGACGCGGACCTTCTCGGCGTTGACGACGATGACGAAGTCGCCGGTGTCGGCGTTCGGGGTGTAGGTGGGACGGTGCTTGCCCTGGAGGATCGTCGCGATGCGGGTGGCGAGGCGGCCGAGCACCAGGTCGGTGGCATCGACGACCCACCACGTGCGGTCGACCTGGTCGGCCGTCAGGAACGGGGTCTTGGCGTTCATGGGTTTCTGCTCTTTGCTCTGCTTGCGAGGCGTACCAGCCGGGCCGACCGATACGGACATACCCGTACCGCTTGCGCCGCAACGCGACGCAGACGGGTTAGTATAAGGACCGGGCCGGGGGTGTCAAGGACGAAAACCAGGCATTAGGCAACAGGCAACGGGCAATAGGTAACTGCAACGGCAAACGGCCATAGCGAGATTCCTCCGCTCGGCCCTTGCGGGGTCTCGGTCGGAATGACAACGCGGCCGCCCCCGACTGCCGAGCCCCTTTTCCGCCAAGGCCCGTTCCGCTACCCGCCGATCTGGATTTCGGAGGCGCCGATGGGGAGGAACTCCAGGCCGATGAACGACTCGTCCTCGCCGGGGTCCACTTCCATCCGGACCCGCATCAGCCACCGGTGGAGGCGCCGGGAGAGAATAAAATCGGTCTGGGCGTTCTGGCCGCGATCGAAATCGTAATACTCCCGCACCCGCAGCCGCCACTTCCGGTTGATCCGGTAATCGAACCCGAACAGCGTCTGGGCCGAGTCGGCGTCCGGGACGTACCGGTGCCCGACGCTGTAACTCAAGCGCGGCGTGTGGGCGATGGTCGTGCCGACCGTGAACACGTCCAGCGTGCCGTCGTTCAGGTGGAAGTTCGTATCGCTCCAGACGACGGCGGAATCGGTGACCTGCCAGTCGGTGGCGAAGTCGATGCGGTTGTTGGCCTTTCGGCCGTCGGGGGCGAGTTCGGGCGTCTGCCGCTGGCTGTAGAAGACGGCTTCGAGGTCGAGCGTGAGCCAGTCGACGATCTCGCGGTTGTCCGGCGGCCCGCGCTTCGTCTGGAACCGCTGCCGCCATCCCAGGTCGACCACGCCCACCTCGTCGACGCCCTGGACGACGGGGGTGCCCATTTCGGCCACGTCGAACGGGATGAGGTCGATGCTCCGGAGGTTGTTGGTGGCGGCGTAAGCACCGGCGTCGAAGATGTGGATGTGGCGGAGCCCGTGGAGGTCCCAGAAGTCGCTCTCCACGCCCTCGTAGACGCGCCAGGCGTGGGCGGCGGTGCGGCCGCCGAAGCGGCCGGCGAAGCGGTCTTCCGAGCCGCTCCGGTCCGCCACCTCGCTGAAGTACGAGAGGCGCACCTCGCCGAACGGCACCATGTTGACCGGGCCGAGTTTCAGAGGGATGTCGATCTCGTGAATCGTGTCGGCGACCAGTTCGCTGTGCGAGCCGCGGACCTGGAGGTCCTCGTCCGGCCGGTACCGCGCCACGGACAACTCGCTGTCCCCGAAATACGTGAGCCGATCGTCCCACAGGCTGTGCCCGATGACGTTGTAGCCGAGTTGCGGGTAATAGTCGGTCAGGGTCTGCCAGTCGTTCGTGCGCCAGGTGGCCAGCAGCGTGAAGGCCTGCTCGCGTTCCTGCTTCTTGAGGTAGAGGAGGGATTCCTGGGTCTTCTCGGTCTCGTCCTCCTCCTCGTAGAACTCGTTGAGGAAGTTGCGGTCGGTGATCTTGGAGAGTTCGAGCGTGAGTTCCCAGTCATCGGGCAGATACTGCCGGTGCTGCCAGCGGATGCGTCCGCGGTTCTTGCTGCCTGGCTCGACGTCGTCGCCGCCCACGCTGTCCTTGCCGCTGTCGCGAAGGAGGTAGGTGACGAAGTTGCCGTAGAAATCCTTCCGCTGGTACTCGCTGGAGACGCCGAGGGCCGGGCCCCGCTCGGACCAGCCATCGGCATTGAGGTACAGGTCGAAGCCCTCGGGCGGGCGCTCCAGGCCCAGCAGTTTCATCAGGTGCCACTGGCTGACCACGCCCGTCCCGCGGTTGGACCGGCTCTCGATGCGGATGGTGCGCAGGGCGGTCTCGCTCTCGCGGACGTCGCCGGCCATTCGCGGCCAGTAGGTGACCGGCAGCCCGCGAACGCGGACCTGCACGTCTTCGCCGGCGAAGCGGACGCGGCGATACTGGGGCGCCGGTTCGCCTTCGACGGGTTCGGGCGTCAGGTCCGTCAGCGTCATCTCCGAGGCGCCCGTCTTGTAATGCGGATGGGCGAACTCGCACGTCGTCATCCACGCGTCCGTGCCGCGGAAAATGCCCTGCCCCAGCTGCCGCACTTCCTTCGCATAGTAGTACACCGGCACGTTACGGGCGGAGGAGAACGTCCGGATCTTCGTGTCGATGGCCAGCGCCCGGTCCTGCCGGAAATCGTAGTACAGGCGGCTGCACGTAAGTTGCCGATGCCCCTGGAGGACGCGGACGTGGCCTTCGAGATACGCCTCGGCGGCCAGGCTCTTGCCGCCCGAGGCGGCGGGCGCCCCGGCGGGTTCGGGCAGCGGTTCCTGGGGGGGAGCGGCGTCGGGCGCCGGTTTCTCGGCGGCCGGCTTCCCGGCGGCGTCCTCCTCGGCCCCGGCGGCCCGGCGCAGCGCCTGCTCCGGCGTCCAGATGACGATGCTGTCGGCCGCCATCTCCATCTCGCCCCGCATGACGAACACGCCGCCCGTCCACACGCTGACCCGCGTGCCGTCCTCCACGAAACTCGTGAAGTTCACCTGCCGCACATCGTCCTGGGCGACGATGGTGATTTCCTGGGGCACACCGGCCTCGCGGACACCGGGCGGCACCACGCGCGCCGCCGGCGGGGGCGCTTCGGTGACGGCCGTGGGACGCTCGCGCCGGCCCTCGGCCAGGTACTCCGTCCGCAGCTTCTTGGCCCGGAGGAAGAGCTCCGTGTCCTCCGCCTTGCCGCGCAGCGGCTGGTCGGACGGCGTGACGACCTTGCCCCGGCCCTCCATGACGAGGTAGACCGAGTCGTACGATTCGGTCTTGCCGGTGGCGTCGCGGTACGCCACGCCCGTCTCGGCGTAGACGCCCAGGCGGACGGGGCCGGGCCCCTCGGCCGCCGCGGTGTCGTACCACACCACGCCGTCGCGGGCGGTCAACTGCTCCGTGCCCGTCAGAACGGTGAACCCGTCGATGATCAGGAGGATGCGGCGGTTGGGATGGGCCGGCGCGTCGCGCCACCCGTGAATGATGCGGCCGGAGATCTGGACGATCGGGCCGGACGGCTCGGCCGGAACGTCGGACGCCTTGCCAGCGGCGGGGGCAGCGGGGGCGTCCGGGGCGGCAGCGCAGACCGCCGACGCGGCGATCGCCACCATCCACCCCGCACACACCAGGGCTGTCACAAGGCTGCGTCGGAGACTGTTCACGTTGCTCCCGCGGAATCCCGGCTGGTAACAGGCGCAGAACGTCCCTTCGGAACCTGAGTATAGAAACGGGCCGAAAGGCGTGTCAATAGAAATGCCCGTGGTATCACGCAGGGGCGGAAGCGGTTCCAGGAGTCTCTTTCGCTCCGTGTCCCACGGCCACCGCGGGCGGGCTTACCGGCGAAATGGAAACGGAGAAAAACACGCCTGGGACCTTTTCTGCCGTCCCCCGCGCCGGCCGGCGCCTACGACCCGTCGTCGGCGTCGCCGGCGCCGTCCTTCTCGCCGTCGAACGGCACGTGGTTGAAGAGTTCGCCCGGCTGATGGCCCGTGTACGGGCCGTGGTGACGGTCGGGCTCGACGGCAGGGACGGGGGCGGCGGTCTCGTCTTTCGGCGGCGGAGGCGGCGTGTCATCCCGCAGCGCCAGGGCCAGCACCACCACGATGAGTATGAGGCCGGCGGCGGCAAATCCGCCCACGATCATCGCCTGCTTGCGTTTGGCGTCGGCCTTGGTGCCGGCGGCGGGACGCTTCCGCGGCGCGGCGCCCGGCTGGCCGTCGCTCGCGGGCGGACGGGCCTTCCGCGTGGCGGACCGCGCGGGTTTGCGGCCGCGGGAAGAACCTGCGGCGCGGGGCGCCCGCCGCGACGAGGTGCGTCCGGCGGCGCCCGATTCGCGTCGGGGTCCGCCCGCCTTCTGCGCCAGCGCGTCCAACCCCTGGGCCGCCTCGTCCAGATCGACCGGGGTGTCGACCGTCTCGGCGACGGGCGCGTCGGCCGCCGGGTTTCGCTGAATGTCGCGCATGGCGGCCTGGAGCGCCTCCGGCCCGCTGACCGCGTCCTCGGGCGCCGGCACGCGGATCGCCGCCTTGCACGCCGGGCACTGGACGGGCTGGGCCGCAAGGGCGTCGTCCACCGTCAACCGCTTGCCACAGATACAACGGAACTCGATCACTGCACCTCTCCCGCTCGGCGCGTCCGGCCAGCGTTTCTCACCCCTACCCGCGCCCTTTCCCGTCAAGGGAAAGGGGTGAGGGCACACCCGGTTGTACGGGCCGGGGCGGCCGGTGCGCAGGGCTCCCCGGTCGGGGCAACCCATCGCATGTATCGGGACGGCCGTTACCCGAGGCCCAGGAAATTCCGGAGCAGCCGCGGCCCCTCAAGGGTCAGGAAACTCTCCGGATGAAACTGGACGCCCTCCATCGGCCAGCGCCGGTGGCGGATGCCCATAATCTCGTCCTGGTCGGTCCAGGCCGTGATCTCGAACTCCTCCGACAGCGTGTCCCGCCGGATGGTGAGGCTGTGGTACCGCGTGGCTTCGAACGGGGTCGGGATGCCTTCAAAAATCGTCCTCCCGTCGTGATGGATCATGCTCGTTTTGCCGTGCATGAGCCGGTCCGCACGAATAATCTCCGCTCCATATGCGTATCCCAGGCACTGATGGCCCAGGCAGACGCCCAGCACGGGCACTTGGCCTGCGACGCGGCGGATAACGTCGCACGAGACGCCGCCCTCGCGCGGCGTGCAGGGGCCCGGCGAGATGATGACGTGGCTGGGCTCCAGCGCCGCCACCTCCTCGGGCGTGACCTTGTCGTTGCGGAAGACGCGGATGTCGATCGACGGATCCAGTTCGCCCAACCGCTGGACGAGGTTGTAGGCGAACGAGTCGTAGTTGTCGATGACGACGATCACGTCCTGCGCCCCCGCATTCCGTGCGGCGGATGCCGATGCGCGGCGGGTCTCCGTACCCGCCGCGCCTGCGCGCCCCGGTCGGCTTGTTCAACCGAGCCGACCGGCCCTCCCGGCCGGACAAGACCGGCCGGGCCACACGCCGGCACGGCGGCGCGCAGTGCATCAGCACCGGGCACCGCGCAGCATCCTACCGTATCACATCCGTCCCTGCATCACCTGGACGAAGTATCCGATGCTGCGGTCGTAGGTCCGCTCGGCGTCGGGCGGGAAGAAGCAGCCGGGCAACTCGCCCACCGCCCGATGCTGGGCCACGCACTCGCAGCAGACACCCCGCTTCCCGCACGAGTACGTGCACGTGCACGAGGCGAGGTTCTTTTCCTTGTTGGGACAATCGGCCATGGCTCCCCTTCCTGTACGTCACTGCTCGGCAACCTCAGCACTATACGCACGCGGGGCCGGCGTGTCAAAGGGCGCGGCCACGATTCGGCCGGCGAAGGGGCCGGGTGCCGGCACGTCCCGCGGCGAACCCGCGAAAAAGGGGCCAGGAGTCTTTCCCCATTGGCCCTTTCTCCCATCGGCGGCGCGGGCTGCCGGAAAAAGACTCCTGGAACCTCTTTCAACCCCGCTGTCACCCGCCCGCCGGCTCGAACCGCAGGACCCACGCGTGCCGGCACGGCGGATCGCGGCGGGCGGAGGCCGGCAGCGCGAACGTGGTCCCGTCCGGCCCGGCGGTCCACGCGACGGGGGCCGCCGACCCGAGCATCCGGACCGTCGCCCCCTTCTTCGGACGGGGGGCCGACAGCGTCACCTCCGCGGGCGGGGCCGTTTCCCCCTCCGTCGCCAGGATGATCGCGCAGACCGTGCCGTCCTTCTTGCGCGTGAGGCACACGCGGCCTTCCTTGTACGGGGCGATGGGCCGCGTGCCGTGAATCGCCTCGCTGCACACGTCCATCCAGTCGCCGATGGCCTCCAGGCGCGCCACGGCGGGCTCGGCGAACCGCCCGTCGGCGTCCGGGCCGACGTTCAGCAGCAGGTTCCCACCCTTTGAAACGACGTCGACCAGGAGGTGAATGAGTTCGCACGGCGACTTGTACTGGTCGTCCGGTTTCCAGGACCACTGGGTGCCCATCGTGAGGCAGGATTCCCAGACGTACGGGAGCGGCTTCTCGGGGACCTTCTGTTCGGGCGTGCGGTAATTCTCGTGCGGGCCGCCGACCGTCCGGTCGACCACGATGAGGCGGGGCTGGTGCCGGCGGGCCATCGCCACGAGGGCGTCCATGCGTACGTCCTGCTTGGGCGGCCGGACCTGCCCGCCGTCGAGCCACAGAATATCGATGGGGCCGTAGTTCGAGACGAGTTCCTCCACCTGGCCGTGGACGAACTTGACGAAGGTGGCCCACCGCTCCGGCTCGGCGAGGGTGTCGTAATTCGGGTTCCGGTCGCGGATGGGCCGGTCCTTGTCCCAATACCACGGGCAGTGCCAGTCGGACTTGGAGAAGTACGCCCCGATGCCGAAGCCCCGCTTGCGGAACGCGTCGAAGACCGCCCGGACGATGTCGGGCTGCTCGCTCCGCGAGTACGGGCAATCCGGGTGCGTGACGCGGAAATCCGTCTGCCGCGTGTCGAACATCGAGAACCCGTCGTGATGTTTCGTGGTGAAGACGACGTACCGCATGCCGGCCCGCTTCGCCAGGCGGGCCCAGCGGTCCGGGGCAAAGTGACGGGGCCTGAACGTCCGGTTCAGGGCAACGTAGTCGCGCTGGAACCGCTCGATGTCCTTGCCGCGCTCGACCCAGCACGCGAGGTCGTCCGGCCGGGCCCACGTATCGGCCGGGACGAGGGGCCAGGATTCGATGCATCCCCACTGGCTGTAGATGCCCCAGTGGACGAACAGGCCGAACCGCTGGTCCTGGAACCATTCGAGGCGCTGCCGGAGCCACTCGGGCTGGGCGACGCGTTCGTCGGATGCGGCGGCGGCCGGGGGCGCGCCCCACGCCGGGGCGCTCATCGCCAAGGCGAGCACCGTCAACGTGACGAGCCTGCGTGCAATCATTTGAGGCCTCCGATAGGGTGTCGAACGGCCGCGCTCCGCCCGCCTCCGGGCGGGTGAACTTCGCGTCGCGGCTAAAAGGGGACATATGGCGCACTGCGTGCGCGTTGATACACGCGCGCCACTCTCGGCAACCTTATACACCCTTTTAGCCGCGAGGCGGAGCCGAGCGCGTCGCAGCCGAGCGCGTCACAGCCGAGCGCGTCGCAGCCGAGCGCGTCATCCGTCGTACGGCGTGACGAACCCCCACCGCTGCCGGGGCAGGCCTTCGCGCTGCGGGTTCGCCTCAACGTAGCGGATGGCCCGGCGGACCGCAAGCGGCGTGTCGAGGAAAACCGCCCATTTGCCACGGGCCCACGGCGTCGGGCACCGGCCGCTCGGCGAGGCATGCCCCGCGAGCGGGTGACGGCCTTCGTACGTCAGACGCCGCGTGGCCGCCCCTTTCAGTTGAATCTGGACTTGGTCGACCTCCAGGCGATGCCGTCCGACGACCAGGTGCGTGTGTTCCGACAGAATGGCGCACGCCCACACCAGAAGACCGGAGCGGCGGACGTACTCGGCGAAACCCCGGCCGACGGCCCGGGCCTGGCGCCCGGTGAACCGGACGGGCGGGTACTTCATCGCCCGCTTGGCGCGGCGGCGGGCCTGACGGTCGTGCGGACGGTGGGCCAGCGACCGGCGCGTGTGGACCCGCGTGGCCCGGCCGAAGCGGAAGAGTTCCCAGGCGCCGACGAAGTCGGACCAGGAGCCCCGCGGGTCGTTCGGCAGCCAGAACCCGTAGGCACTGAGGATGAGGTGCGTGCCGAGGACCATGTGTTTAAGCACTCCGCGTGCCGAACGGCCGCGCTCCGCTTCGCGTCGCGGCTAAAAGGCGCCCTTCTAGCCGCGAGGCGAAGTTCACCCGCCGGAGGCGGGCCGAGCGCGTTGCGCGGCGGCGGAGCCTTCCGAGCGCGCCCCGCGGAGCGAGCGCTTCGCGTCGCGGCTAAAAGGCGTCACGCGCCGAGCACGCGGCGGAGGGTGGCGTCCAGGCCGTCGATCTCGAACGGTTTCTTCACGAGCGCCGCGACGCCCTCGTCGAGGAGGTCCTGCATCGGCTCCTGCGTCCCGCCGCCCGTGGCGAGGACCGCCCGCACCTGGGGGTCGAGCGCCTTCAGGGCCCGGAAGCACTCCTGGCCGTCCATCCCCGGCATGCGGAAGTCGATGATGACGGCGGCCACGGGCTCGCCGCTCTCACGGAAGATGTCGATGGCCTCTTGGCCGGAGGCGACCGCAACGGGCTCGTAGCCGAGGCGGGCGATCATGCGGGAGACGACGTCGCGGACAAGTTCCTCGTCGTCGACGATGAGGATGCGGCTGCGGTCGGCGGCGGTGGCGGCGTCAGCCGGGGCGGTCGGAACCGCCTCTTCGGCGGGGGCCTCGACGGCCGGGAGGAACACCCGAAACGCCGTCCCCTCGCCGGGTTCGCTCTCGATGTCGATCCAGCCCCCGTGATTCCGCACGATGCCGTACACCATCGCCAGGCCCATGCCGGTTCCCTTGCCCTGCGGCTTGGTGGTGAAGAACGGTTCGAAGACGCGGCTGTGCTGCTCCTTGGGGATGCCGACGCCGGTGTCGGCGACCGTCAGGACGGTGTAGGATCCGGGCTCGGCGTGGGCGTGGTGCCGGCAGGTGTCGGCGTCGACCTGGCGGCGCTCGACGGTGAAGGTCACGGTGCCGCCGTCGGGCATGGCGTCGCGGGCGTTCATCGCGAGGTTCAGGACCACCTGTTCCATCTGGACCGGGTCGCCGCGCACGTAGGCGCGGGGCTCGCGGAAGTCGGTCTCCACGATAACGACGGGGGGCAGAGACTGGCTCAGCAGGCGCACGCTCATGGCGACGGTGGCGCCGAGGTCGACCGGCACGTCCTGCTGCTTGCCGCGACGCGCGAACCCGAGCAGTTGGCTGGTGAGTTCGGCGGCGCGGCGTGCGGCACCTTCGATGAGTTCGGCGGTCTCGCGGACGGCGTCGCCGACGGCGGGGTCGGTCTTGAGGAGGCCGGCGTGGCAGAGGATGCCGGTCATCAGGTTGTTGAAGTCGTGGGCGATGCCGCCGGCCAGTTGGCCGATCGCCTCCATCTTCAGGGCCTGCTGAAGTTGCTCCTGGAGGCGGACCTGCTCGGTCACGTCGCGGAAGATCGTCTGGAGGGCCTCCTGGCCCTGCCAGTCGACGCACCGGCTGAGCACCTCGACGATGCGGGGCGGGCCCTCGGGCTGGAGGATGCGGTAGCGGGACGGCACGTGGGGCTGGGGCTCGCCGGCGGCGCGGCGGGCGATGCGGTCGGCGGCCGTGGCGCGTTCGTCCGGATGGACGAAATCGAGGCTGTCCCGCCCGCGGATCGCTTCCACCGGCAGGTGCAGGAGCCGGGCCAGCGCCTGGCTGGCCCGGACGATGCGCCGGCCGACCGTGATGGCGATGCCGTCCAGGCTTTCCTCGAAGAGGGCCCGGTACGCCTCTTCGGAGCGGCGGAGGGTATCCTCGGCCCGTTTGCGCTCGGTGATGTCGCGGCCGACGCCCTGATACTCGACGACGTTGCCGGCGTCGTCGAAGATGCCGCGACTCGTCCACTGCTGCCATCGGACCTCGCCGTCGGGTTGAAGAACGCGTTCCTCCACGGTTACGACGGGGTCCTCGGCGGAGATGCGGTCGACGGTCCGGCGGACCCGGTCGCGGTCTTCCTCGGCGATCAGGGGCACATAGGCCGTGCCGATCAGGTCCTCCGGCCTCTTCCCGAAATAGCGGGCGTAGGCGGCGTTGACGAAGGTAAGGGTATGGTCCGGCCGGAAGCGGCAGACGAGTTCGGTCTGGGCTTCGACGACGGCGCGGTAGCGGGCCTCGCTCTGGCGGAGGGCCTCCTCGGCCCGGCGGCGTTCCGTGATGTCGCGGAGGACGGCCAGGAGCCGCTCCGTGCCGCCGATCGTGGCCCGCCGGACGCCGACCTCGACCCAGAAGGTCCGCCCGTCGCGATCCTCGGCGAGCCACTCAACGAGTTGGGGTCCCTCCTCGGCGGCCCGGCGAAGCCAACGCATCTGATCCCCGTAGGTGTAAGGCGGATCGTCGCGGCGGCGGAAGTGCGCGTTCAGCCCGTCCAGTTCGTCCGAGCCGTACCCGTACGCCTCGGCGGCCCGTCGGTTCATATCGACGACGTCTCCGGTGTCGATATCATGGACGAAGACCATGTCGTGGACGGCGTTGAAGATGGCGCGGTAGTTGGCCTCGCTCTGGCGCAGCGCCTCCTCGGTCTGGAAGCGGTCCGTCACGTCCCTGACGTGCTCGATGGCGCCGACGATCTCGCCGGCGGCGTCGACCAGCGGGAAAGCGGTCACCTCAAACCGCCCGCGGGCTTCCGCATCCGACGGATACGGCACAACGTGGCGGTGGACCTCGCCGGTTTCCATGGCCGGGATGGCCGGGCACCACGGGCAGGGCGTGTCGCGCTGCTGTAAGACGCGGTAACACTTCTTGCCGACCAGCGGCATCTGGTCGGCGAATCGCTCCTCAATCCAGCGGTTGACGCGCAGGAGGGTCAGGTCGCGGTCGCGGACGGTGATGCCGTCCTGGATGCCGTCGAAGACGGTCTGGAGGAACCGCTCGCTCTGGCGCAGCGCCTCCTCGGCCCGCCGGCGGTCGGTGATCTCCAGCGTGACCTCGACGGCGCCGAGCAGCGTGCCGTCGCCATCGTAGACAGGGCGGCCACGAACGTCCCACACCCGGCCGTCCGTCGTGGTCATCTCGGCGCGATGGGGCTCGCCGGTTTCGAGCGCCGCCTGGACGGGGCACCCCTCACACGGCACGTCGCGGCCGTGCCAGAGTTCATAACAGTGCCGCCCCCTCATCTCCTCGGGCGTGAAACCGACCGACTCGGCGGCCGCCTGGCTGGCCCGGACGATCTGCATGGACGGGTCGTGGAAAATCACGTGCTCGGCGACGCCGTCCAGGATGAGGGTGAGTTCCCGGGCGGCGCGCTCGCACTCGGCCTCGGTGAGCCGGCGCTGGGTCACGTCGCGGGTGATGCCGAGCAGCCCCACCACGTCGCTTCCGGCGCGGATGGGGGTGATCGTGACCTGGAGTTGCACCGTCCTGTCGTCGGGCGTGCGGTAGGCCTGTTCGAACGGGCCAACCGTCTCGCCCCGCAACGCCCGGTGGAACTGGTCCACGACCCGGTCCCGGTCGACGGGCGGCATCATGTTGACGAGCGGCGTGCCGATGAGGCGTTCGGGCGGCACGCCCAATCGCTGAACGACCGTTCGGTTGGCGTAAACGAATCGCCCCTGGGGGTCGACGACCGACACGCCGTCGGGCACGCCTTCGAAGAGGTCCGCATAACAGGCAGGTCCGGCAAGCGGGAGCCCATCGAGCAGGTCCGGCCGGTGCGGCCCGGCCTTGGGGGGGTGGCGTTCGGCCAGTTGGCGGCGGAGGTCGGCCAACTCCTCGAGGAGTTCGCGTTTGGTCTTGCGGGCGTCGTTCACGGCACCGTCTCCGACTGCCCCCACGGCCACAGGCGGCTTCGCATGACTTCTGCCGTGGAGCGGAGGGCGTGACGCCATCGCCTCGTGAAACGGGGGCCGGGAACCCCTCCGCGCGGTTCCCGCCCCCCGCCCGCGTCTGCGGCCTCCCGGCCCGGCCCGTCACGTCAGGCCGAGCAGGATCTCCGTCAGCCGCTGGTCGATTTGCTCGTACAGAAGTTTCCGCTTGGCCAGGCGGTCGGGGTTGAAGGATTGCTTGCGGAGTCTGGCGGCCGCCTTGGGCGAGTAGCCCGCCAGCACCTCGTTCCAACCGGAACCGGGCGTTTCCTGGAGTTCCTCGAGCATCCCGCAGAGCGTGGCGTCGGCGTTGACGTCGGCCGCCTTCACCTGGAACGCCTTGTACGCCCGCATGCAGCGGTCGACGAAATCCCACGGGTCCGCCTCGGTCCGGTACGGGTGGGCGTCGAACGACTTCGTGCCCGCGTAGCCGTAGTCCTCCAGCAGTTTGACCAGCAGCAATGCCTCCTTCGGGTTGTCGCACCCGAAACTCATGTCCTGGTCGTACCGGAGCGGCTTCTGGCCGTTCAGGTGGATATCGACCAGTTTCCCCGCCTCCAGGACCTGGGCGATCTCGTGGAGCGGGTTCAGGCCGGCCATCTTGACGTGGGCGATTTCCGGGTTCGACCCCACCATTTCCGGGTGGTCCAGCGTCGCGATGAGCGCCAGGGCGTGGCCGGCGGTGGCGAGGTACGTGTCGGAGCGCGGCTCGTTGGGCTTCGGCTCGATGGAGAAGACCATCCGGTAACCCTGGTCGAGGACGTACTCACAGAGGAAGTTGAGGCACTCGCGGAACCGCTTGAGGGCCTCGACGGGGTCCTTGCCGATGTCGACGTCGGCGCCCTCGCGGCCGCCCCAGAAGATGTAGACCTCGGCCCCGAGTTCGGCGGCGGTGTCGATGTTGGCCATCGCCTTCTGGACGGCGTAGGCCCGGATGCGCGGGTCGTGGCTCGTAAACGCCCCGTCCTTGAACACCGGGTGCGTGAACAGGTTGGTCGTGGCGGCCGTGCACCGGATGCCGGTGTCCTTCATGGCCTTGCGGGCCGCCTTGAGGGCGGCCGCCTTCTTCTTGGGGCCGGCGTCGATCGGCCACAGGTCGTTATCGTGATACTCAAATCCGTACACGCCACGCTTACCCAGGCCGCGGATCGCCTCCACGCCGCTCATCGCCGGCCGCGTCGCCACGCCGAACGGGTCGCCCCCCGTGTTCATGACGCACCAGACGCCGAAGGCGAACTTGTCCTTCTTCAGCGGCTTCAGGGACGGTTTGGATTTCTTCTTGGCCATGAGGATTCCTTTCGCGGATTGCGCATGAAGCGCAGCGACAAGACGATTCCCGCGCACCACGTGTGGCCCGGCCGGTCTTGTCCGGCCGGGAAACCCGAGCGCACAACACGCCGTGGAGAATGATAACCTCCCCGCGGCGGGGGAGTCAAACGCGAATCGCGGCGGAACCGCGCTGCGAAGGCTCCGCGGCCGCGTGACCAGCGCAGGGTCGCCCGTGTTCGCCAGCCCGCTTGCGGGCCGCGCCGCGAGGGTTCCGGGGCCGCTCCGGGCATTCGTAGGCCGCGGCGCGCCGCGGCCTACGGCCTCCCGGCCGGGCAAGACCGGCTAGGCCACACACAGATGCGTGCCGCGGCGCGCCGCGGTCTACGTGCTCTGCCGCCTTTTCTGAATCTTCGCCCACTCATCGCGCAAACCCACGGTCAGGTTGAAGACGGGGCGGTCGGGCCGGGTGTCCGGGTCGACGATGAAGTAGCCCTTGCGTTCGAACTGGCACCGGTACCCCGGCTCGGCGCCCGCGAGAGACGGTTCCACCTTGGCGTCGGCGATTGTCTCAAGCGAGTCGGGCGCGAGGCCGGCCTTCCAGTCCTCGCCTTCGGAGGTGTCCATCGGGTCCTCGGCGGCAAACAGGCGACCGTACATGCGGACCTCGGCCTCGGTGGCATGCTCGGCCGAGACCCAGTGGAGCGTGGCCTTGACCTTCCGACCGTCGGGGGCGTCGCCGCCGCGGGTGGCCGGGTCGTACGTGCAGCGGAGTTCCGTGACGTTCCCTGAAGCATCCTTCACGACGTCCGTGCAGGTGATGAAGTAGGCGTACCGCAGCCGGACCTCGCGGCCCGGGGCGAGGCGATAGAACTTCTTGGGCGGGTCCTCCATGAAGTCATCCCGCTCGATGTAGAGGACGCGCGAGAACGGCACCTCGCGCGTACCGGCGGCCGGGTCCTCCGGGTTGTTGATCGCCTCCAGGGTCTCGCTTTCGCCCTCCGGGTAATTCTCGATGACGACCTTCAGCGGCCGGAGCACACCCATCACGCGCGGGGCGACGCGGTTCAGATGGTCGCGGACGCAGTGTTCCAGGAGGCGGACGTCGACGGTGCTCTCGGTCTTGGCGACGCCCACGCGTTCCAGAAACGCGCGGATGGCCTCGGGCGTGTACCCCCGCCGCCGCATGCCGCAGAGCGTGGGCATCCGCGGGTCGTCCCATCCGCGGACGAGCCCGTCGCGCACCAGTTCCGCCAGCCGCCGCTTGCTCATGACGGTGTGGGTCATCTCGAGGCGCGCAAACTCGATCTGCTGCGGATGGTGGACGCCGAGCGCATCGAGGAACCAGTCGTACAGGGGCCGATGGTTCTCGAACTCCAGCGAGCAGAGCGAGTGCGTGATGCCCTCGATGGAATCCTCCAGCCCGTGGGCCCAGTCGTAGGTGGGGTAGATGCACCAGGCGTCGCCCGTGCGGTGGTGCGACGCATGGAGAATCCGATACATGACGGGGTCGCGCATGTTGAGGTTCGGCGAGGCCATGTCGATCTTCGCGCGCAGGACGCGCGAGCCGTCGGGGAACTCGCCCGCGCGCATGCGGCGGAAGAGATCCAGATTCTCCTCGACGGAGCGGTCGCGATACGGGCTGTCCTTTCCGAGCGATGTGAGCGTGCCGCGGTGTTCGCGTATCTCGTCGGCGGTCAGATCGCAGACGTACGCCTTCCCCTTCCGGATGAGCTGCTCGGCGTAGTCGTACATCTGCTCGAAATAGTCCGAGCCGTAGTAGAGCCGGTCGGCCCAGTCGAAGCCGAGCCAGCGAATGTCCTCCTCGATGGCGCGAACGTACTCCGGTTCCTCCTTGACGGGGTTCGTGTCGTCGAAGCGCAGATTGCACAGCCCGCCGAACTCGGCAGCCATGTTGAAATCCACGCAGATCGCCTTCGCGTGACCGACGTGGAGGTAGCCGTTCGGCTCGGGCGGAAAGCGCGTG
>Ga0272441_10001801_pt1 | contig 45039 bp, 42 predicted proteins | sample SSMProp6N_FD_193582 | JGI IMG/M metagenome (GOLD analysis project Ga0272441, IMG submission 193582) | Marine sediment archaeal communities from Little Sippewissett salt marsh, Falmouth, MA, United States - SSM-Prop-6N | ecosystem: Environmental > Aquatic > Marine > Wetlands > Sediment ... | reverse complement strand
GACCCGAGGATCACGTCTACCCGATACCTGACCACGTCGGCTACGGTGAAGCCGCCATCATGGATGTCTACGGCACCAGCATACACGCCATAAATAGAACAAACACGCGCATGGGTCAGACGGCAGTAATTTTCGGCGCTGGCCCTATAGGGCTAAGCCTTTTAGATTTAGTAAATGTAGCTGGGGCAAGTGGAATAATCATCGACATACTTGACTTTCCTCTAAAGTTCGCCGAGAACACTATAGGAGCATACGAGACTATCAACTCTACAACAGTCGATCCCGTGGAGAGAGTAATGGAACTCACCGATGGGAGGGGGGCAGACAAGGTGTTTGACTGCGTCGGCGGTGGTGCTTCTCCGTTGATTTTTCAACAAGCTGTTGCCATGGTGCGGAGGAAGGGAAACGTGGCTCTCATAGGGGGGCTTAGACCCGACGCGTCGTTGACGGCCGACTGGCGCAAGCATCGAAATGGCGAGATAGATGTGGTGCCAGTGTCTGGGTTCTACCATTGGGAAAACGATCCGGAGTTTAAGGTTGTCACAGATCTGTTGATAAAAGGCAAGCTTCATGCAACAGAGATGATTACCCACCGATTCCCGTTAGAGAAAATTAATGAAGCTTTTGAGACCGCGGCTGACAAGAAGAGAACCAATTCCATAAAAGTAGTAATAGAACAATAGCTTCTTCATTTTTTATTATTAATGAACGTGCTGCCTCGTATTATGCAAGTGTATTTTCGTGTTTTTAGATATTTATAGAGGGTCAAATAGACCTCCCTTTTTACAACGTTTTTAGCCTTTCTCAGATGTTTTCATGTCCTTTAGATGTAGGATTCCAATGCGCGCTCAGGTATTAATGAAAAATTTAATCGATGATGGAGTTGAATAGGAACTTGTATGTTCCGTGGGTCTGAGCTCTGTGCTGAGGTCTGAATCCTATGAGTATGATGTTGCCTTCGCCTTGTTTTGCGTCGATTAAAGCGATTTTTCTGCTAAGATATTTCTCACCGATGAGCCATCCACTCTGGAGCATTCTCTCCTCAGGGTACCTTACAACGCTCTTGTAATCTTCATTGTGGAGGTTGGGGGTTACAGTGAACACTGGGCTATTAAAGTTTAAAATTAGACCTTCTGAGGGCATTCCGTATGCTAAAGGTGAGCAATTATCTATGATGGTTTTTATCGTTGAGCCCGGACAGTAGAAATCCTTTGGAGGTAGGTCCTTAACGACGTTTTTCACGAGTAACCTAAATTTCTCGATCATGAACTCGCAGGCTTCGTTGAGGGCAACCATTTTTCCTCCATCCTCTACGAATTTACGTAGATTCTCGATACTCTCCTCTTCAAGGAATTTCTCGTATTCTGGCGGGTATCGTCGTAGAGGACGCCCTCGCTTGAGTGCCATCTCCTCTCTTCCCTCCCCTGTCATATTGCTTATATTATCTGAGGGAAACAGGATGACGTCAAATTTCTTGTTCAAGTCGCCGGCTAAAATATCCTCAACCATTATAGAGGTATAGGGGATTTCGAATTTTTCGAGCGTCCAACGAGTCCAGCCTTCATCCATGTTACCGCCTACGTATCGCTTGTATAGTGCTATCCTTGGAAGTTTCAAGTCGTGAGACTTCGCTTCAATTTTATTCTTTACTAGTATGAAGTTAAGGTGTAGGCGGCCATTGAATTCATTCAAGGCCTTGGTTAGTCCCTTCTTCTTGTGTATATAGAAAGCCCCAGGCTGAAGCTTCTCTCCGCCAATTGTTATCTCTTCGTCAAATCGTGAGACCTTGAATTTTTTTTCCAAAAGTTTCAGTACAGCGGTATAGCTGTCGTTGAACCTGCAATCGAGTGCATAGCCGTTTGGAGCCCTGCTGGGTATTTTTCCCTCTGGAAATTCGACTTTCTCAATCTTTGTAAACTCGCCAGATATCTCATTCTTCACTTCGATGATTTTTACTCCCATGAATTCTGCCATGGTATAGGTTGTCATATCATATGGTTTTCTGGGAGATCCATCAGTGTCTCTGGTCCAATAGTTATCGGGGTAGAATGTTCTCTCTAGAAGTGTTTTGATATAGCCCCTAAGAGGCTGGGCTAAGAAAATGACGTGGGTATCCTCAGGGTAGGCCGTATCATCCACATGGAAACTTTCCGTCGATTTATGGATCTCTACTCCAGCAAAGCTGAGAGTATCCATAAACTTGTAGGCCGTTAAATTATCATGTTGAGAGTTGGGGATGATGTATGCGTAAGGTGGCTCACTTTTTCCCTTCTCAATGTTCCTTCTGGCTTTCAGCACCATGCTTCTAAGGATTGTCCTACGCATCGTTGAGGCTACCTCTAGAACCGCCATCTGGGAGATCTTCTGCTGCTCAACCAGGTCCCGTAAATGCCACCATCCCCCAGGCCAGGGATCGGGGAACGTAGTCTGAGCCTTGTATTCAGGTCTCCCACGACGGCCTCCTACTAGTTGGTGGTAATCCGTGTAGGTCGGGGTGGCTATCTTTACGTTGGCAGATTCAGTGATCATGCTGGCACAGTTATGGAAGTTACCGATGAGGTGGAACGCCGGTATCCAGAAACCCGTGTAACCGACGGCGCTCTCTACCCCCTTTTTACCTTCCTCTTGAAGCTTTACATCCATTGCCGCTCCGTACAGCTGGTGTTCCCTCCAAAGCACTGGATCCATGTTCGGGTTAATGGGATCAACATATGGTGGAATGTAGTATCTAGCCCCATTTCCGCCCATCTGGTGAAAGTCTACATAGGTTTGAGCATGCCACTCCAGAAACGCGGTTTTAATGAACATGCGGCCTTCCACCTGTGTCAGTTGGAACCCGTCTCTGGCGTTGTCGTGGCCAGTATATTTATGATACAACCACGGCGGGTTTGAACCCTCGTATTCTGTACCTAGGTATTCGTTATACCAGTCGACTACCATGATTTGCCCATCGGGGTTAAAGCTGGGAAAGAGTAAGAGAACCGTCTCTTCGCGGATGGTTTTAATCTCAGGGGTATCGCCTGTGATTAGGTCATAGGCTAGCTCGGAAGAGCCCTGGCATGCAGCCACCTCGGTAGCATGGAGACTATTGGTGAATGCGACCACTGTTTTACCCTCGTCGATGAATTTCTCTATTTCCCGTTTAGTTAGCCCCCTGGGGTCCGCCAACTTGGCGGATATATCCTTAATTTTCTCCATGTTTTCAAGATTCTCTGGTGAAGATATTATTGCTACAAGGAATGGGTTGCCTTCTGTTGATTTACCAAGTTCTTCAACCTTGATACGGTCTGATTTTTTATCCAACAGCCAGAAGTATTCTACAATATTTTCCCATTGTGCTAATTTACAGTCTGTTCCCATTATAAAACCATAAAATTCCTCAGGAGAGGGAAAATCATGTTCGCTCATTGAGATCAAAATTGGAATACCTTTTTTATATAAGACGCTTTCGGCCAAAACATCTCAAGCCATTTACTAGTCAGTAAATATTTATAAAAAATAGAAAAAATAATATTATTGGCTTGTTGATGTTGTTATATTTTGAGAAAAATAATACCCTGAACAACCGAGTTTTAATTTCTTGTCAAATCTGGGGCTCAGTTCCCCCGCTAAACACCCACCCCTAAAAAACGCTTATAACAAGTAACAAGTTATAAGGAAAAACCAAGGTTGCCGACTCGGCCCTCTGAAAGATGCTTAAAGCAACTAACCAACTACAAGGAACAACACCCAACAAAGATATCAACCACCACACCCCCCTACAAAGGATCAACATGAAACCCCTCCAAGACATCATCATACTCGACCTCACTCACGTCTGGTTTGGCCCCTACTGTACCATGATGCTCGCCGAACTAGGCGCCCAAGTCATCAAAATAGAACCCCCATGGGGCACCATAGGCCGCCTCGGCCCCGGCGAACTCCACCACGGCACCAGCACCACCTACTACGCCCTCAACCTAAACAAGAAAGACGTCGCCATAGATCTCAAACACCCTCAAGTCAAAGACATAATCAAACAACTCGTCAAGAAAAGCGACGTAATAGCCCAAAACTTCGCCCCAGGCACCATGGAACGACTCGGCCTAGACTACAACACCCTCAAAAAATGGAACCCCCAAATCATATACGCAGCCCTCAGCGGCTTCGGCCAGACAGGCCCCTACAGCAAGTACGGCAGCTACGCCGCCATCGCCGAGGCCATGAGCGGCCACACCTACGCCACAGGCAAACAACACGACCCCGACGGCCCCCCCATCCCCATGGCCGGCGCTCTAGGCGACCTAGGCCCCGCCATGTACGCCGCCTTCGCCATAGTCGCCGCCCTCAGACACCGCGACAAAACCGGCCAAGGCCAGATGATCGACGTCGCCCAGACAGACACCATGGTGGCCTTCAACTGCACCGCCTCCGTCGCCTACGACCTCATCGGCGAGAGCCCCATAGAACGCCGGCGCAAGAGACCCCAAGACCCCAACAGGATATGGGGCATCATCCCCGTGAAGGACGGCTGGATACAGGTAGCCGGCGAACGAGGCAAAGCCATAGAGAACCTTAAACAGGAGCTTGGCGTCGAGGAGGTAAGCGAAGAGCTGGTCAGTGAGCGTGTCAGCGGCATGACCAGGATGGAGGCGTTCAAGTGGCTCGCCGAGCTTGGCGTCCCATGCGCCCCCGTCTACGAAGCATACGAGGCCATATGGGACCCCCACCTGAAAGCCCGAGACATGTGGGTCGAGGTCGAACACAAGGCCGCAGGCAGATACAAGGTACCCAACTTCCCCGTCAAGCTCAGCGAGACCCCCGGCGAGGTGACGAGCGCGGCGCCCATGCTGGGCCAACACACCCGCGAAGTCCTAAAAGAGCTCCTAGGCAAGACAGACGAGGAGCTCGACGCCCTAGAGAAACAAGGCGCCATAGCCCAGTGGAAAGGCTAACCCTCTCCCCTCCTCGACACGAAACCATTCCCCTTCACGTAAAACCGCAGCTCTTCAGGCAGATCCTTGGTGACACCTATCCTGCCGCTTCTGCCCACCACGAAGGCGAGATGGTTATCCAGCACGTGAACGGGGTGCGCCTCATCGTCCACGGGGGAGCCGTTGAGACCCTTGTCGATGCCGAAGGCGACGGTCAGCCTCCCCGGACCGCTGGTCAAGTCCTCCAGCCTCTCCACAGGACGGTTTTCCATCATCCTCTCCACCCCGATGGTAGGCTCCAGGGCCCTTACCAGGACGCCCCCAACCTTTCCCGGCTCGTGGGCGACGAAGTTTAGCATCCAGTACCTGTGGACGTTGTAGACAAACAACCGCCCCGGCTCCCCGAACATCACCGCGTTGTACCGCTTCCTCCCACGGTACGCCCTCGACGCAGGGTCATCCATGCCGTAGTACGCCTCGGTCTCGACGATGACACCCCCCAGAGACCCACCGCCGAGCCTCCTAACCAGAATCTTACCCAACAAGTCACGGGCCACCACGGCGGTGTCCCGCTCATAGAAACGCTTAGACAGGACCTTCGGATTCAAACTAAAAAGAGTGTCGGCTCATGCCTTGAAAAAGATGCGCCTAGGGCGCTAGCCCTGCATGCCCCTCGCCAGATCCAGCAGCGCCTTGTACTGGTCCTCCGCCTTCACCACGCCGCTGGCCACAAGAATACCCTCCGCCCCAAGCTTCATTGCTGCCCTCACGTCCTCGCCGTTGGTTATTCCCGCCCCGCAGAGCACCTTCACCCCCGGGTTCACCCTCCTCACCGCCTCAACCGAGTCGCTCACCACCTCTGGCTTGGCCTTGGATACGGGGATACCAGTCCCTATCAGCTCGGGTGGCTCGATGGCTATCGCGTCAGGCTTGAAGGCAGCCACCTGCCCGGCCTTCTCCGGGGTGTCCACGCACACTACCGTCACCAGGTCGGCCTCCTTAGCCCTCTCCACGCTCGCCTCGATGACGTCCAGCTGGATCTGCCTCTCAGAGTGGTTGAGCAGCGTCCCCTCGCAGCCCGCCTCCGCGACCGCCTCCGGGAGGATGTGGCCCGTGTACTTCCCGTACGTGACCGGGTCCACGTGCTGGGCGAAGACAGGTATCTCGCAGCCCTCGGCTACGGCCCAGAGGTCCACCGCCTGAGCGGCCACGGCTATGCTGACCCCGGTCTTCTCATATACCTTCTCGGCGTTTCTTGTGAACTCGATGGCCTTCTGACCCATGGCCTCCTCGTAGGTCTTGAGATTGACTATAATCAACGGATACTTGACGATTACCACAGACATTTGTCTCACCGATTATTTACCTCAGTTATTTAAGGGTTTGATAGATGGGGGTGCCCTCGTAAAACGTTATCGCTTCGGGTCGTGGTTTAAGCTCCATAGCTCTTCATGAACTCCTCGGTGGCCGCCAGGTACTCCCCCACCTCCTCCTCGGTGTGGGGTCTGCATATCCAGCTGTGGCTGACGGTGGGGCTCAGGAAAACGATTCCCCGATCCAGCATATACCTGAAGAAGGCCCGGGTGGCTTCTAGGTCGTTTCCAGCGGTGTCCCCCACGTTCATAGGCGGCTCCTCCTGGAAGTGGATGGCGAACGTGGAGCCGACACCGGTGACAGACGCCGGCGTCTTGCTCCGCTGAAAGATGTCGTCCAGCCCCTCACGCATCTTCTCCCCGAGGCCGTCTATGTGCCTATAGACTCGCCCGTCTTCTAGGGCGTCTATGGTGGCGCAGCCGGCCACCATGCTTATGGGGTTCCCGGTGAAGGTGCCGCCGTGTGCGCTCCGCTTATCAGACTCCGGGTGCTTCCGGTGGTCGATGAGCTCCATCACCTCCTCCGAGGCGCAGAACGCTCCCACCGGGAAACCGCCGCCGATGATCTTACCCATTATCGTCAAGTCCGGCTCCACGCCGTAGTAGCCCTGGGCTCCGCCGAGGCCGAGCCTGAAACCGGTCACCACCTCGTCGAACACGAGGAGGGCCCCCGTTTCGTCGCATATCTCCCTGAGGCCTTCGAGGTACCCAGGCTCCGGCGTAATGAACCCGGCGGCGGCCATGACCGGCTCAAGTATGATGCACGCCAGTTCGTGTATCTCAGCGACCTTTCTCGCGGCCTCGACGTCGTTGAAGGGCACGGCGTACGTGTCCTCCGTGGCCTTGGGGTTGAGGCCCGCGCTCTCAGACCTCGCGAAGGGGCGGGTCACGTAGGCGTGGAGGCTGTCATATCCACCGTGCCAGCTCCCCTCCACCTTAAGCATCTTCATCCTCCCCGTGTAGGCCCGGGCTAATCGTGTGCCGTAGAGGTTCGCCAGAGTGCCGCTGCTGGTGAACCTAACCATCCCCGCCGACGGCACGTACTTAACCAAACGTTCAGCTAGCTCGATCTCCTTCTCGTGGGCGAACCCGTAATGGGTTCCAAGGTGCAGCTGCCTAGAGACGGCGTCAACCACGGGCTTAGGGCTGTGGCCCAGTATCAGCGCCCCGTGGCCCACCCAGTAGTCCGTGTAGACGTTACCGTCGACGTCGTAGACCTTCACTCCCTCCGCGTGGTCGACGTAGAACGGGTAAGGCGGCAACGCGCGTATGGCGTAACTCACACCAGCGGGCAGAACCTTCGCCGCCCGCTCGCTAAGCGCCTTCGATCCCTTGGTTCGTTCCATATAACCCACTGAAACCCGCCTCGATACATTCAACGTGGTGGGTCTCGGCTATAAGAATAACTGGGAAAACAGAAGCCGTGGGGCGGCTCGCCGCGGTCTCGGCGATACATAGAAAAACAGGCGCCGCCTCGAGAAACATGTGGATCAACCCTCGAGGGAAAGGCTCGTACTTCTCGCTTTGGAGCAGATCGAGTTATCAGATAAGGTACAGGCGGTGGAGCTTGAGCACGACGCCGAGCTCGTGGCGGGGGTGGACGTCTCGTACGTGGGCGGTGTAGCCTACTCCGCCGCGGTCGTCATGGACGAGAGCCTCGACGTGCTTGAGGTATCCACCGCGGAGACTCGTGTGGATTTCCCTTATGTGCCAGGCTTCTTCTCTTACAGGGAGCTACGCCCCGCGATGAAGGCTCTACAGGGGCTGTCCGATTACGATGTTCTGATGGTGAACGGCCACGGGCTCGCTCACCCAAGGGGCTTCGGGCTGGCGTCGCACATCGGAGTCGAGACAAACAAGCCCACGATAGGCGTGGCCAGGAGGCTGCTATGCGGCGAACTCGACGACCCTTACGCCCCGGAGACGCCGATAAGACATAGCGGCGAGGTGATAGGCGCTAAGATGACCTCCCCGACGGGGTCTCCTGTGTACGTCTCGGTGGGTCACCTGATAACGCTGGAGACATGCATAGAGATAGCGGACGCCTGTTTCCTGGATCACTCGCTCCCCGAGCCTCTCATGGCTGCTCACATGCACGCCTGTGACCTGTCCAGACATAAGTGAAAGAGGGTCACTGGAAGTGGCTGGGTGGGAGGACCGGTTCACCGGTCTTCTCCCGCAGCTCCTTGAGCCGCTTCTTTATGCTGCGGTGCACCGCCCAGAACTCTTCTGGTATACCCTCCTCGTCGCCGTATAGCTTCTCTATGCGATCCTGCTTCTCCAGGTATTTGTCGACGCGGACGCTGAACTGCCGCGTGTACTCCTCCACCGTGTACTCCTTGTCGAAGACCCTCCTGAACAGGGCCCTCAGGTCCTCGTACTTTGGGATGTAGCCTATGGGCGTCTCTATGGCGCCGTACTCTCCTTGCACCCTTCCCTCGGCCCAGATGACCCAGACCTTCTTGTCCACCTTCTCGTTTAGGTAGCGGCCGTCCTCGCCTTTGATGAAGTAGTTGGTGCTGAACACCCTGGGGCAGTTCTTGAGGCTGCTGCCGAACCTCATGTGGTTCGACAGGTACAGCCCGAAGGGCACCACCATGAAGTCCATGACCGCCATGGGGCTGCTGCTCCTTACCCCCGCCTTGCCCAGGGTGGCGCTGGTGGTCTCGCTCTCGATGGTGGCCCCCATGTACACGCCGTGGGCCCAGCTCAGGGACTCGCTGATGGGGACGTTGGTGTCGCTGTCGCGGCCGCCGTAGAAGAAGCCCTGTATGACGTGGCCTTCCTTGTCGTCCCAGTCGGGGTCCAAGTTCTCCAGCTCCTGAAGCCTTATGGTGTACCGGGCGTTGGGGTGGGCCAGGGGTATCTCGTTGCCTTCCTCGTCCTTCTTTCCCTTGTGCCACTCGCCGCCGTGGTTGATCCCCGTTGTCGGGTACTCGTCCTCGTCCAGGCCCATGCCGAGCCAGTACGGCTTGTCCTCGTGGATGAGGACGTTGCTGAAGATCATCTCCCTTGGGGTCGTGAGCGCCTCGTAGATCACGGGGTCGTCCACGGGGTTGACGTCCCTTATGATGCCGAAGACGCCTGCCTCTATGTTGACGGCGCGGCAGTTGCCCTCCTCATCGGTTCTTAGGTAGGCGATGTCGTCGCCAACGATGGTCATCCCCGGTATCATTGCGGTGCTTGTCTTGCCGCACGCCGAAGGGTACGCGCCCGTGAAGTAGCTCACCCGGTCCTTGTCCGGGTGCTTCACGCCCATTATTAGCATGTGCTCGGTGAGCCAGTCCTCGTGGTTGGCCTTGTAGATGGCGAGCCGGAGCGCCAGCTTCTTCAGGCCCAGGCTATTCCCCGCGTACTGGTTGTTGACGCTGTAGACCTTGCCGTCAACGACGTCCACGTAGATGCGGCGGTCGTCCACGTTCACCGTGGTGTTCCGCTCGTCCAGCTCCCCGGCGCTGTGTACGAAGGTGAAGAACTCTCCGTCCCCCAGCTTCCTAAACTCCTCGTAGCCGTTCCTGTACAGGATGTCCTCGCTGTGGGCGACGTAAACGCTGTCCGTGAGCTGCAGAGCGCATATAGTGAACCTGCTGCCGGTTGGGCCAAGGCTGAAGAACCGGACGAGGCACTCCTTACCCCCCATTGCGCCGTCCATGATGCCCAGGACCTCCTCCAGCCCCTCCTCGCGGTCGATGGTGTTGATGGTCTCCGTCATCTTCATACCCTCGGGCAGCAGCACCCGGGTGTTCTCCTTGTCCCGGGCTTGGTCGTAGTAGCCGTCGTAGTGGATGGTGTGCCCCCTCATCTTCAGGGACGCCTCCTCGCCCAAGTCTATGGCTAGCTGCCTGACGTACGCGATGTCCTCGGGGCTGTCGGTGATGACAGTCGCCTTGGCTGGCTTGCACAACTCGAGGAACCTCGTCACCTGTTCCTCGACTTTTCGGTTACTTAGCGCCTTGAGCTTCCTCAGGCTCTCGGCGTCCATGAACCTCGACAATGAATCTGACACTTATACGCCTCTTCTAGTGTTCCAAGAGGCCGGTATTAGGCTTATCGGTTTCAAATTGTTTCACCCTTCTGCTCCTCCGGCGGCTTAACGTTCCTGAACGTCACCCAAAGAAGCACGTCGTAGAGCCCCTTGATCGCCCCCGCCAAGAGGAAAGGCAGCGAGAGGCCTATGAACTGCATTATGTAGCCGGCTATGCTGGGCCCGACGGCCAATGTGAAGCTCCGTGGCAGGTTGATGAGTCCCTGGACTCGGCTACGCTCCTCCGGCTTCACAATGGCCATCGTGTATGACTGTCTTGTGGGTACATCCATCTGGCTCAACAGGCTGCGCCCCAGGTACAAGGAGAGGGATGTCGGCAGGTTAGGCATGTAGGGCACTAGGGCCATCATGACGTTGGCTGGGAGGTGGCTGTACACCATGGTGTTGATGAGGCCGATTCTCTCGCTTATCCGGGCGGCGAGCATGTAGCTCGCCGCGGCGAGGAGGCTCGACGCCGAGAAGATGGCGCCGATGACTTCCATCCCCAGCCCGAACCGCTCGAAGAACCAGTAAGCCACGAGGCTATGGGTTACGAAGGATCCCCCCAGAGCGTCCATGCTGAAAAGTACCGATAGGAGAACCAAATATCTCTTAGTCTCGGGGCTCAGTGGCGCCTGCTCCTCGTGCTCCACCTCGATCTCAGCCTCCTCACCCAGCAGTGAGTATAGGAAAACCACGGCGAGGTTGAGGAGCGCATACACCCCGAACATGAGGCGATATGAGGAGGGCTCGGTGAACCCCCAGCCCTGCAGGATCACCACGAAGCCGGTGAAGAGGGAGCCCATGGCTGTCGCCACCGAGCCCCCCGTGCTGCGGATCGCGTAGAGCCTCGTCCGCCTATCGTCGGCGCAGCTCTGAGCAAGTATGACTCTCTCAAGCATCTGCGCGGCCCCGAAGCCGCCCCTGTACCCTATGGAGGAGACCACCGCCACTGCGACGAGGAGAGGAGGATACGAAGAGACGAAATACACGGAGCCAGCCGCAGCCGAGAGCAGCCCGAAGAAGAAGAGCATCCTTCTCCGTCCAACCCTGTCCGCCAAGAAGCCCGCGACCAGGTTGAACAGGGTCGACACGGTGAGGCCGCCGGTGAGCACGAGGCCGATCTGCCAAAGCGGCAGCCCAAGAGACTTGAGGTAGACCGCGAAGAAGATGCTGACGAAGCTGGCCGCGAAGGACTGCATCGGCCTCACCGCGAGGAGCAGCTTGCCGTTCCTGTCCACCCAGTCAAGCATGCAAAACCATAACACGCATCAAAGACATAACGTTAACCACAAAGATTACACTAATAACAACTTTGCCGCTTGGATCGTAGCCACCTAACCCCCGTTATTAATAACTCGCTCAAGGTAACCGTTATAGCCTCTTCTTCCCTCAAGTGAAGCATGTCAGAAAACGGTAGACTATCCAAGTTCTGGATACAGGAGCTCACCCGTCCCGCGTTCGAGGACTGGCTCGAGAACGAGCCTGAGCCCGTCGTAATTATTGGCATAGGCGCCATAGAGCAGCACGGGCTACACCTGCCTCTGGGCACCGACAGCCTCGGCTGCCGGGAGTTCATCCACGAGGTGGCGAGCCGCACCAATAGCGTCTGCATCCACCCTTGCTGGCCTGGGTTCAGCCCCCATCATATGTCGTTCCCCGGCACGGTGACATTCAGTAGCGATACGCTACTAGGCGTGCTAATGGACACCATCGAGAGCATCGCCTACCACGGCGTCAAACGCTTCGTCCTCGTGAACCACCACGGGGGCAACACCCAGACCATGAACCTCGCCGCCCAGCTAGCCAAACGCGAGTACAACGTCATGATAGCCACCCCCGAGGGCCCGAGGGAGACGGAGCTCGCCAAGAAGATACGGGAGCGCACGCAGAGATACCTGGAAGTCCACAGCGGCCCCAGGGAGACGGCTTACGCCCTCCACTACTTCCCCGAGCTATGCGAGATGTGGAGGCTGGAGGACTGGGAGAGCGGCGTCGTCATCTCCGACCGGCTACGCGAGTTCATGGATCCGGACAGGGAGGACTACGAGCTGGTGAGCCAGGTCTTTAACGCTTGCCTGGGCCCCAACACCGAGGACATAACGCGGAACGGCCAGTACGCAACCACCGACTCTAGGACCGCCGACCCCAAGGAGGCGGAGGCCAGGATGGCGGAGGCCGTCCAGTTCATGGTGGACTTCATCGAGCTCTGGAAGAGCATCCCCGTCCCCAAGTGCTTCCTCGACTAGCCCCTCTTCTTTTTCAGCTTTTTTGCTTCAGCCCCTTCCATGTGGACTGTGTACTTCTCGCCCGGGTATTTAGCCGAGCGCACGTCCTCCCGGTACTCGGCGAGGGCGTTGGTTATGACCCCGTTGAGGTCGGCGTATGGGCGGGCGAAGGGCGGGGCCTCGTCGTATACGCCCAGCAGGTCGTGGAGCACCAGCACCTGGCCGTCGCACATGGGGCCCGAGCCTATCCCTATGGTGGGCATCTCCACCCTCTTGGTTATCACCTCGGCGGCCTCAGCCGTCACGAACTCCAGGACCACCGAGAAAGCCCCCGCGTTGCCCAGCGCCACCGCGTCCTCGACTATGGCCGCCGCCGTGTCGGCGTTCCTCCCCTGCACCTTGAAGCTTCCGCCGACGGACGCCCTCTGGGGCATGAGGCCTATGTGCGCCATAACGGGGATGCCTACGTCCACGAGCGCCTTCACGGTGGGCGCCACCTCCTTCCCTCCCTCCAGCTTGACGGCGTCGGCGCCCCCCTCCTGTATGAGGCGAGCGGCGTTGGTCACGGCCTGCTCCCTGCTAACGTGGTAAGACATGAAGGGCATGTCGGCGACCACCAGGGGGGCCTTGGCCCCCCTCACCACCGCCTTCGTGTGGTGGATTATGTCTTCCACCGTCACGGGGACGGGGTTATCGTAGCCCAGCACCACCATCCCCACCGAGTCCCCGACGAGGATGATCTCCAGCCCAGCCCTCTCCACGAGCATCGCCGTGGGGTAGTCGTAGGCGGTGACCATGGCGATCTTCTCGCCGGCGGCCTTCATCTTCCAGAGCTTCGACACGGTTACCTTCTCCATGGGTTTCACCGAGACAATACGTTGCTGTGGGTCCATATAACCGCTGGGTGGGTGTTGGGGTTCCTTATAGTTGGTTACTTGCTATAAGCGGTTCTTGGGGGCGGGTGTTTAGTTGTTTTTGTTGTTTTTTTGGGTGTTGGTTGGGTGTTTCTGGGTGGCGTGGTTGTTGTTTGTTGCAGGTTACTTGTAATCTCGGGAATTTTTTTTGGTGGGGGTCGGGTTGGTTTGAGGTGTTGGTGGCTCGGTGCTAGTCTTTGAGGTTGATGGGGTAGGTGCCCTCGGGGATGTTTTTGTATTGGAAGACGGTGAGGTCGGCTGGGCACTGGCCGGGGGCGTCTATTATTATGATTTCTTCTCCGATTTTCTCGTAGACGGCCCTGAAGTGGGTCTTGCTCTTGCTGACGATTATCTGGAAGTCCTGCGGCGTGTAGCCGAACTGTTTGATGGGGTCGTCGTCCATGAGGCTGGACTGGCGGCTCGTCACCTGAAGCCAGACGCCGCTCACCCGTAGTATGCCTGTGGGCCCGAGGTTTACCTCTTGGTTGATCCTCATGGGGCCGGTGCCGGTGTACCTGCCCTCGCCGGCCCAGAGGACCCTGCCTTTTACTCTGATCTTGCCGCCGTCTCTCCAGCCCGTGGTGGCGCCCACGTCCAGCTCCACGGTGCTGCCTACCCCCGCCTCGACGATCTTCTCCGCTGACTCCGGGTCGTAGAGCATGGGGAACGCCGTCTCTTGGGCTCTCTGTTTTAGAAGCTCCCTCAGCACGTAGGTGGTGTCGTTGCTCCTGTCGGCGTGGTCCAGTATCACTATGGGCTTTTCGGCTTTCCTCGCCTTCTCTATGGCTAGGCTTACGCCCTCCTCTACACTGTGGAGGGCGGCTTCGCTTCTGCCTGTCAGCTCCTTTCGTTTGCTCCACGCCAGCTCGCTGAGGTCGTCCACGATCCTCTGGGCCAGCTCCGGGTCGTCGTCGGTGACAGCAACCATGGCCATGCCCAGGGGCCTTACGTCGCTCCACGCGAACCCGAAGAGGGCGGACACGTCCACTACGCCCGGCTCCGCTTCCCACAGGTGGACCCTGTCGATAATGTCCTTGGCTGGGGAGACCGTGGTGGCGCTGAATACGGAGGGCACGACGATGCCCGGCTTCCTGAGGGCGCCGGTGGGTTTGATCTCGCCGTCGAGTGTTCTGATCATGCAGTTGGCGGCTCGTATCCCGGTGTTCTTCATGTCCACGTGGGGGCTGCTCTGGTACCCGAACACAGCCGTCGCCTCCTTCAGGATGGCCTGGTCCTTGTTGGCGTGGAGGTCGAAGGTCACCATGAGGGGCATGTCGTAGCCGAGCACCTCGCGGACCTCGCGGACGGCGTCAGTCTCCGGGTCCTGCCTGCTCTCGGTCGCCATGGCACCGTGCAGAGACAGCAGCACTCCGTCGATATCGTCCCTCATCTCCTCGAAGCCGCGTTTCATCTCCCCCACGTAATAGTCGTAGACCTCGTCCGCGACGGTCTCCGTGGCGCCCCCCATGGCGGCGCATACGGGCAGCAGCTCAACAGCCTCGCGTTCACAGACCTCTATGAACCCCCCGATACAGCTGTTGGTGTCCCTCGCCTTCTCAATGACCCGTTCCCCATGGGCGGCGTTCCTCTCGAAGTCCTCAAGCGTAGTGAGCCCCGGCCAGAAAGTTATCGTCTCGTGGGCGAACCCGGCCACGCCGAGCTTATACCTGCTCATAGCGTCACCTCCCGATCACGATCCCGGCGGGATCGATCTCCTCTCGGAGAAGCCTCAGCTCCTCGGGGCTCGGCGGCTCGGTGACGGCGACCTCCCCGTCTACGTGCAGCTCGAAGCTCGTGTTCTCCTTGACCTGCTCCACCGTGACCCCCGGGTGCACCGATAGGAGGCTCATCTCCTTGGTCTCATCGTCGAACCCCATCACCCCGAGCTGGGTGATCACCCTATGGGGGCCCGTATCCGCGGGTAGGCCGGCCGCCTCCCTCGCCCCGGGGCCGGTGAGGTACCCAGGCGTGGTCAGGAAGTCCAGCTCCTCCATGAAGCGCCGCCTGTCGTGGCGCATGAGTATGATGGTCCGTGTGCAGAGGCTGCCCACGTCGTTGGCGCCTCCGCTCCCCGGCAGCCTGACCTTTGGGCTGTCGTGTTCACCGATGACGGTGGTGTTCAGGTTCCCGTACCTGTCTATCTGGGCGGCGCCCAGGAACCCGTAGTCCACGAGGCCCTGCTGAGCCACCCCCATGACGTAGTCCATGCTCGCCGCCATACACGCCCTGTGGAAGGTGCGGCTGTCCCCCACGCTTATCGGGATCGTCGGCAGCTTTGGGCCCAGCCCCCCCGCCTCGAACACTATCAGAAGGTTAGGGGCGTGCAGCCTCTGCGCCAGCATGGTGGCGATTATGGGCAACCCTGTCCCCACGAACACGGATTTACCGTCCTCCAGCACCCTGCTGGCCACGCACGCCATGAGTTCGGTGGTGTTGTACTCCAACGTTAGCCCCTCCTCGCCCACGGCGCGTCCAGAGGCACCTCCAGGTGCTCAAGTTTCCGCAGGTACTCCATCTTCGCTTCTCCGCCCACCAGCTCTACGTACTCGTTGAACTCCTTCACGCCACGGACGTACCTGTCCAGATACTCCTCTACGCCTTCGTCGCTGCGACTGAGCCTAAGCCACTCCGCCATATGCTCCTCGTCGCTGTAGTAGAGACCGGGCATGTTTCCCGGGTGGCTCCCGTAGGGAACCTCAACGACGGCGTCCACGCAGAAGTGGGGGATCACCGTCCTATCGGGATGTGTGCGCACCTCCTCCTCGTCTATGAGCTTCTCTGTGGTGATTATGAGGCGCTTCGCGGCGCGAGCCAGGTCGATGTCCTCGATGGTTGTGCCGTCTATCTGGCAGTTACCGTATCTGTCGCAGCGGTGCACGTGGATGAAGACGAACTCGGGGTAGCAGGCCGGGATGAGGGTGATGGGCAGCCCCGTCCACGGGTCCTCCGCCACCTTGGATGAGCTGTACCTCAGCGTGTCGGTTCCCAGCATCACCCTCGCGGGGAGCCATGACAGCCCCATGGCCGCAGCCTTGAACCTCCACTGGAACCCGGCGTTGCTTATCTCACCCACGACCCTCACCTCCCCGTTCTCGACGCGCCTACGGCCAGCGGGGGAAAGCCCCCTGAGCTCGTGGCCGAACGCGTAGGCGCACTCCACACGGTCAACTAGCCGGGACGCCACCAGGACGTCAACGTCGTGGACGCCTGTCTTGGCGGCCATGCACAGGTTCTTTCTTCCCTGCCTTATCATCTCGTAGATGCCGGCCATGCTGAACCGGATATGACCGAAGCCCCCCATGGCGAAGTAGTCTCCGTCGCGGGTGAACTTGGCCACTGCCTCAGACATGGGCATGGTTTTATCCACTAGGCCCCGGGGCTTGTTATCGGACATCCATCGGCGGGCGTCGTCGGGGTGCATCCATCCGTAAAGCTCCCCCTCGCCCTCCATCAGAACCTTCATGATAGTAAATAACCCTGCAGCCCCTTAATTTTTACCACATGCTTACACTCATAAACACCGGTTCTAGACCTAATATCATGAAGGTACACACAGCCAGCCACGGCTTCGAGACCCATAACCAGTTCGAGGCACACGACCTCACAGGATGGATAAGAGAAGAAGTCAAAAGATCAGGCGCCGAAGACGGAATCGCCGTTGTCTCGACGGGACATACCTCAGGGGCGCTGGTCATGAACGAGCTGGACCCAGGGCTCAGGAGAGACATCGGGACGCTATTGGAGACACTCGTCCCTCCGGAGGGAGACTATGGCCACCAAGCTAACGCCCCCAGCCATCTGGCTGCAATGCTTCTCGGAGGAAGCCAGACCATACCAGTCAGGGGCGGCGAGGTCCATCTGGGTACGTGGCAGAGCATCTACTGGGTTGAGGCAGAGAGAAGGCCTCGCAACAGAAGAGTGGACCTGACCGTTATCGGCCTCTAGTCAGAAGGTCTCCGAGTATTCGCCCCAGAGCAGCTTGTTGAGGGCCAGCAGGTATCTGTCCCTCCACGCCTCCAGCTCCTCGAGGCTCCTATCGCCCAGCATTTCGTCGACGCCGTCTATCGCCTTCTGTACGGCGGTCTCCGGGGTCTCGGTCCACGTCGCCATGGTCTTGAGCCACTTGGACTTGCTTTCACCGATGTGCCTCATCAGGTACTCTATACCTCCCTTGCCGCCTCCCAGGTGGTAGACCATGTAGGGCCCCATGATGGCCCAGCGGATGCCCGGACCCGCCCTGATGGCCTTGTCCACGTCCTCGACGCTGGCGACCCCTTGGTCCACGAGGTCCAGCGCCTCCCTCCACAGCGCCACCGACACCCTGTTGGCTATGAACCCGGGAACCTCCTTCTTCAGCACCACGGGCACCCTGCCCATGTCCTCCATCACCCTGTAGACGAGGTCCACGGTCTCCCCGCTGGTCTTCTCCCCAGGGCATAGCTCCACTAGAGGCACAAGGTGCACAGGGTTCCACGGGTGGGCCACAACGGCCCTTTCGGGGTGACGCTCCATGTCCCTGGCGATCTCAGTCATCATGAGCCCGGAGGTGCTGCTCGTGAACACCACGTCCGCTGGGGCTATCCTATCCATCTCCGCGTAAACGGGACGCTTTACCTCCAAGCTCTCGTATACTGACTCCACTACATAGTCTGCCCCCTTAACCGCCGACTCTAGGCTAGTGGTGGTCGACAGGCGTCTCTTCGCCGCCTCAGCGTCCTTTCCCAGACCCGCGTCCACCAGCGTGTCAATGTGATGAGATACTCTGAGCTTCGCCTCCTCCAGCTTCTCCTCGGTTAGGTCCTGCATGACTACATCGTAGCCATGCAACGCGAACAGCGCCGCCCAGCCCTGCCCCACCAGGCCGCTGCCCACGCACGCGACACGTCTGATTCCCTCGATCAACGCTATCAACATGAAACATGCATCAAGGCTTTTCATTCTTCCGCATTCGAAGCCGTTAAGTTGCCTAACCCCGAGTCATATCCATGCCTGAACTACACGTCTTCTCGAGGGGCTCCACGCACCTAATCGACATGGCGAGGGGCGAGGGTATCTACCTCTGGGACAAGGATGGTCGCCGGTACATCGACGGCAGCGCCGGCCCCATCTGCGTCAACATAGGCCACGGCGTCAAAGAGGTGGCCGACGCCGTCGCGGCTCAGATGGAGCAGGTGAGCTTCGTCCACAGCAGCCACTTCATCACCAAGAGCGTCATAGACTGCGCGGAGAAGCTGGCAGCGTTCGCGCCCGAGGGCCTCGGCCACGTCTACTTCTGCAGCGGCGGAAGCGAGGCCACCGAAGCAGCCGCCAAGATGGCCCGCCAGTACTGGCTGCTACGGGGCGAGCCGAAGCGCAGCAAGATCATAGCCCGCTGGCAGAGCTACCACGGCAACACGCTGGGCGCCCTCAGCATGTCGGGTAACATCGCCCGGCGCCGACGCTACGTCCCCCTGCTCCTAGACTTCCCCCATATACCGCCGGCGTACTGTTACAGGTGCTGGTTTGGCAAGACCTGCGACACATGCGACCTTGAGTGCGCCCGTGCGCTGGACACCCAGATACGTGCGTCGGGACCCGAGTACGTCTCCGCGTTCATCGCTGAGCCCGTGGTCGGCGCCACCCTGGGCACGGTACCAGCGGCGCCTGGCTACTTCCAGTTGATCCGCGAGATCTGCGACGACCACGACGTGCTCTTCATAGCCGACGAGGTCATGACGGGGCTCGGTAGGACAGGGAAGAAGTGGGGCCTCGACCACTGGGAAACTGTGCCCGACATTATCGCTACCGCCAAGGGCCTTGCGGGCGGCTACATGCCCCTGGGGGCCACCATCGCCAGCGACAGGGTGTACGACGCCTTCGGTGAGCCCTTCGCCCACGGCCACACATACGGCAGCCACCCCGTCGCCTGCGCAGCCGGCGCCGCCGTTATGGACTACGTCGTGAAGCGTAGGCTCGTCGAGAGGTCCGCCGAGCTGGGTGAATACCTCCACGAGAAACTCGAGGTGCTCTATGACCATCCGTCGGTCGGAGACGTACGCGGCATGGGCATCTTCGCGGGCATCGAGTTCGTGAAAGACAAGGAATTCAAGGAGCCCTTCCCACCTGAGCTAAGATATTATTACCGTGTGGTTGACAAGTGCTTCGAGAACGGGCTACTCGTCTACCCGGGCGTTGGCACAGTGGACGGGGTTAGGGGCGACCACATCCAAGTGGCGCCGCCCCTAGTAGTAACGAGAGACGAGATCGACGAGATAGTCGAGCTCCTCGACAGGTCCATCGGCGAGGTAGAGGCGGAGGTACTGTAGTCTCAGCTACCTGATCCTGCCGTTCACTACCTTCTCCAGCCTTATCTCCTCGGCGTCGGTGTGGAGAGGTAGCCCCTCCATGTAGGCCATGCCGTCAACCGCCTCCAGCCTGTACTTCATGAACTGGTCGAACGTTATCGTGTCCATGCCGTACTCCTCGATGTCGCCGACATACACCTGGTCCCCGGGCTCGGACGCCTGCGGGTTCAGTATACCCACGTCCTTGCCATCGTCCCCAGCCAACAGCATTCCCTCGCTTAGCTCGCCCCTCAGCCTCGCCGGCTCCAGGTTCGTCAGCACAACCAGGTGCTTGCCCAGGAGGTCGTCCCTGTCGGGATAGTACGGCTTCAAGCCGGCTACAAGCTGCCTATCCTCGCCGCCCAGATCGATCTTCAATATGTATAGTTTGTCGGCGCCCGGGTGATCCAGCACCTCCGTGACCTTTGCCACCTTCATGTTGAGGGCGCCTAGGTCCGTTGGGTTCAGCACCTCGTACTCCCCGCCGTTGTACCGGACTATGAGGTCGCATATCTCCCTGAGGGCGTCCTCAAGGTACATGGCGCTGGTCTCGCTGTTTCCCTGCACGTATACCAGGAGGTTCCGGGTGTCGAAACCTATCTTGGTGTGCTGCCCCTGCTTGACGTCGAGCCAGCAGAGCACGTGCTCGTCGTCCACCATGGCGAACTTGCCGGACGGTATCCGCATGGCCTCGGTCTCCCCGAGGGGCACGTAAACCTCGTCGCCCCTGGTCACCTTCAGCCCCACGTCTCCCACGACCCTGTCCAGGTCGTGGACGCCGACGCTCACCCTCCTCGTGGCTGCTACGACGTTGTAGGTGTCCACCACTGTGTTGATGTTGGGTAGCCGGCCCTTCTCCTTCACGAGGCCGATGAGGTGAACCACGGGGCTCTCGGCCTCGATCTTGAACCTCCCGTACACGTCGTTGTAGGCCTCGATTAAAGGGTCGCCTTCGACGCTGAGCGCCTTGATTTTCTCCTCAGCCTCCCTCTTAATCGCGTCAAGCTCCGCTGAGGACTTCCTGATCTGGACGCCCCGCACAACGGCGAGCTTCACGTCGACGCCCATCTTCGCCAGCCTGTCGTCTATGGTGAACTCGATCTTCCTGGTCTCCGCTGGCTCGGGGACTCTCAGCTCTATGGGCTCGATCTTCTTGAGCACAATCCCGGCTTCCCCTATCGTGTGGTCCTCGATAACCGTGTCTATGTCGCCCCAGTTGAGCCCGGGGAGGTTTAGCTGCGCCTCCATCTTCTCTGCGAACACCGGCATGACCGGCTTGATGAGAATGGTGAGGTCCCTGACGATGTTGACGCAGTCGGTTAGCACCCTGAGCCCCTTCTCCGGGTCCGTCTTCACCAGCTCCCAGGGCCTGTTGTCCTGGAAGTACTTGTTCCCCATGCTGCCTATTGTGAGCATCTCGTTCACGGCGTCCCTGAAGTCGAAGCCCGTGTAGTGGGCCTTAGCCGCCATGCACCTCTCCCTCACCTCCTTAAGCAGCTCGGCGTCGCCGACTTGGCTGCATCTGCCGTCGTAGTACCTGTTGAGGAAGCTGAGGACCCTGTAGAACAGGTTGGCCAGGTTCGCGACTAGCTCGTTGTTTATCTTGCTGCGGAGGTTCTCCAGGTTCAGGTCTATGTCGCTCATGGTGTGGCTCAGGTTCGCCGCGTAGAAGTAGCGGAGCAGCTCGGGGTCCAGGTATTCCTTGAACTCCTCTGCCGTCAGGAAGGTGCCCCTGCTCTTGCTCATCTTCTCGCCGTTCACAGTGAGGAACCCGTGGACCACGACGTTGTCGGGGACGTGGAACCCGGCGCCGTGGAGCACCGCCGGCCAGAAGAGGAGGTGGAAGTAGATGATGTCCTTGCCGATGAAGTGGATGATGGTGCCCTCTGGGCTCTGCCAGTAGTCGTCGGCCGTGCAAGGCTTGTCCCTGCAGTAGTTGGCCGTGGAGGCGATGTAGCCAATGGGGGCGTCCAGCCAGACGTAGAAGTACTTGTTCTCTTCCCCGGGTATCCTGAAGCCGAAGTAGGGGCCGTCCCGGCTTATGCACCAGTCGTGCAGTCCCTCGTGGACCCAACTGAGGATCTGGTTCCTGATCTCCGGCTGCAGCCTCTCGTTGCCGTTGAGCCACCCCTCGAGCCAGTCACCGAAGCTGCTCAACCTGAAGAAGTAGTGGAGGCTGTCTCTGCGTATTGGTGGGCTGCCGCAGATGCTGCAATAGGGGTTGATGAGGTCTGTGGTTTCGTAGGCGGCGTTGCACTTCTCGCATACGTCGCCGTACTGATCCTGGGCGCCGCACTTGGGGCAGGTCCCCTTAACGTACCTGTCAGGGAGATACCGTTCACAGTGCTCGCAGTAAGTGAGCTCTATCTCCTTGGTATAGATGTGCCCGTTCTCCCTCAGCCTATCGAATATGAGCTCGGTGTACATCTGGTTCTCCGGGCTGTTGGTGGTGTAGTAGCTGTCGAAGCCGACGAGGTAGTCGTCATAGTCCCGCTTGTGCTCTTTCCACCAGTGCTCTATGAACTCCTCCGGGGTGACTCCCTGCTTCGCGGCGTTGATCTCTATGGGCGTCCCGTGGGTGTCGTCGGCCCCACAGTAGACCACGTCGTGCCCAGCCAGTTTCATGGAGCGGACCCAGATGTCTGTCTGGATGTACTCTACCATGTGGCCTATGTGAACCGGCCCGTTTGCGTAGATCAGCGCTGATGTTACCAGAATCCTCTCAGGCTTCAATGCATGCCCTCCCGTTTTCCCTTAAGAGGCGTCTTTCGACATATTAATGCTGTTTTATAAACCAGGTTTTCCATGAACCGACCTATTGGCTGGGCTCTTCTTCGTCTTCTATGTCATCTTTTTCTTGATCTTCTTTCATACGTCTACTCTGTATGCGATCGTAGGCGTCTACCCGGCTCTTGTAGATTACAGCCCCTACCGTTGATCCGCCTATAAGCCCAACCATCGTCAAGGCGTCGCCCACCGCGCCCCAGCCATAGAAGATAGTGTAGACTACCTGCTGTATGATATAGGCGAGGACACCCGTGACTGTGCCCACCCTAACCAGGTCGCCTTTCGCGATCCTCGCGGCAGAGTAGCCGCCAAGAAGCCCGCCGAGGAGGTGCAACGCGATGAAAAGAGTGGAGAAGACGGTCTGAACCTTTTCAGAGCCTCCGTAGATTAAAGCCAACAACTCTATTATCAGGAAAGGCAGCCCAAACGCCAGGGATGCCCCCGCGAAGTAGACCCTAAACGAGTCCTTCTCTTCCTTCTCGCCGGTCATAAAATTAACCTATTTATCCGGTTATTTAACATCCTTTATAGGCAGATGGGCGTTTTTCGACCCTTTACCTGCAACAAATTCTCCAAAGTCTTAAATCAGCTTTCCTGTCAGTACTTATCGGGAATTATAGAGGAGAAATCCCAATGGCAATACTAACACCAAATAGATTGGTTCCACTAGCGGCATTCATACTAGCGTGGGTGGCCACCTACATGGCCATCCAGATGGGAAAACAGGGAAAGATCAAGATACGCAGGATACCCGGGCTCGACGCCATCGAGGAGATAGTGGGGCGCTCTGTTGAGATGGGGCGGCCTGTCTTCGACATCATCGGCATGGGTGTCTTCACGGACATATACGCGACACAGACAATTGCAGGGCTCAGTATCCTCAGCTACGTTTCGACGCTCTGCGCACGTCTCGGCGCTGAACTCTATGCGCCGCAGGCAAGCGTGGACGTTCTACCCGTTGCTGCAGAGATCGTCAGGGAATCCTACAGACTCGAAGGCAAAGAAGAGGAGATCGACATCGAAGAACAGTTACCCTATCTATCAGGGACCCAGTTCGCCTGGGCGAGCGGCATCATAGGGATGGCTGCCAGGTTGAGGCCAGCCGGCAACATCATGATCGGGCCCTTCTGGGCTGAGTCTATGATGTTCGCAGAGAGCTTCGACAGGGTCGGAGCCATGCAGATCGGCGGAACAGCCCGTATGTACCAGATACCGTTCTTCGCGGCACTGTGTGACTACGTACTAATCGGTGAGGAGATGTTCGCCGCAGGCGCCTACGTCAGCGGCGACCCACAGCAGATAGGCAGCATAGCCGCCCAGGACTGGTACAAGCTAGCGGCTTTGGTACTAGGCATACTCGGAGCACTATTAGCGACGGCAGGATTCACCATAATCGGTGACCTCCTGATAATGTGAGGTGAATGAAGAGATGGACTATAGAAGAGACATACCTCTGGCGATAACCTTCCTAGTAGGAGTCCTCGCCGTACTAGACTACTACACTACCCTTGAATCCGTCACAGCTACCTTCACAGTGATCAAGAACTGGGGCGTCGTTCTCCAAGCCTTCGCGCTGGGCCTCGGGGCGGTAAACCTGTTCCGTGTCCACGGCAAGAGGGTCTCTGAGAGGACCAGAGAGGACTGGATGTTCAGCGGCTGGCTGCTTCTCATGCTGGTGCTGTTCGTCGTCGTCGGTCTAGTAACGGGTCAGTACGACGCAAGCACATCGTACCAATGGATCTACAACGCCCTGTACTTACCACTCGGCGCAACTATGTACAGCAGCCTCGCGTTCTACATGGCCTACGGCTCTTACAAGGTGCTGAGGGCAAGGAACTTCGAGGCAGCGCTGTTATTCATCACAGCCACGCTCGTTATAATAGGAAACACACCGATATTCCCGGCGACGTATCCGGGCTTCTTCCACATGCGTGAATGGATCTTCGGACCCATCGTGAGCGGAGCGTACAGAGGCATCAGGATCGGCGTCGGCATAGGCGCAGTGATACTAGGGATTAGGACGCTGGTCGGCTTAGAGACCGGCTACCTGGGGAGGCGGTAAGAGATGAGCATATGGGAGAAATTGATGTCAATCCCCCGTGAGGTAATCATGGCGCTCGTCTTCGTCGCCATACTCATCCCCGCCCTTAACCCGCTGGGTCTACCCCTCATGACCGGGAAAATGAGCGAGGACTGGTACGATGCGATTGACACCATGCCTGCTGGCTCAGTCGTCCTATTCGACATAGGATACGGCTCAGGGGGATACCCGAGCCTTGGACCAGGCAACATCGCGGCGTTCCACCAGATGTTCGAGAATGACCTCAGGATCGTGATCATGGCGACCGCCCTGGAGGGAGGCATGATGTACCCCCTCATAATGGCCGGCGTCAAACCGGAAAGCAACTACGGCGCAGTGTACGGAGAGGACTATGTCTTCCTTGGCTACATCGCAGGTGGACAGACGGCTATGGCAGGAGTACTAGGCAATCTTCACGCCCTCGCATCCAACGACTACCAGGGCACATCTTTAAGCAGTCTACCTCTCGCAGCAGAGGTGAGCAGCGCAGATGACTTCGACGTCGTAGCGTACATGACCACGGCAGGGGGCACAGCAGAAGGCTGGGTCTACCAAGCCTACAGCCAATACCAAAGACCAGTTCTTGGAGGCTGCCTAAGCATGATGACAACAAGCATAAAGCCGTACTATGACAGCGGCCAGATGTTGGGCTTGATGGACGGCATTAAGGGAGCCGCGGACCTGGAGTTCCTTACAGGTCACCCCGGCGACGCCATCATCAGCAGCGACATCCTGAGCTTCACACAGACACTTGTGCTGATATTCATCGTTATCGGCAACGTTGCATTCTGGATGCAGAAGGGAGGTGCCAGATAGAATGGTATCGATGGACCCCCAGGTCTGGATAGCAGCGTTCCTTACAATCGCCGCAACAAGCTACGCCTTCAGGGACAACAAGGTCTTCAAGTTCGCCGAGACCACATTCATAGGTGTGGCGGCCGGCCACCAGATCGTCATGGGCGTCAAGAACATCCGTGACTACGGCTGGAGCCACCTCATGCAGGGAGAGATGATATACATCATCGTCTTCCTGCTCGGCATCTTACTCTACGCACGTTACAGCAAGGAGTACTACTGGCTCTACAGGTACCCCATCGCCTTCCTCGTCGGGAACGGCGTCGGCATCAGCATCAGGGCGGGCATCCACAGCGACTTCACGTTACAGATCGCTGAAACCGCGACGCCTCTGATAGCGTCTGACGCGATGGGCACCATAAACAACATAATAACCTTCGTCGGCGTGATCACGGCGCTCAGCCACTTCATATTCACGTATGAAGGCATGCACAAAGACACACTGGGCTGGGGGCCGAAGATCGGCAGATGGATGATCCTGCTGGCGCTCGGAGCAAGCTTCGGCAACACGGTGATGACCAGGTTCGGCATGTACCAGGGAAGAGTCATCTTCCTGCTGAGAGAGTGGCTGCAGATAATCGCATAATCTAAGGGAACCAAAAACCCCATTTTTTCTTTAACCGTAAACTCTTAACCCTAGCACACACTCAGATTGTGAAGGCTTTGTCAGACAAGGAGAGGAAACCGTCAACGACCGACTATTTGGCGGCGGCTGCACTCGCCTACGGCATAGTCTACTTCTGGATAAAGACGATGACGAGTACACCCAGCCTACTGGCGTACCCCGTATACTACCTCGCCGGTCTCGTGCCCTCATACCTTGTATGCAGACGCACCGATTCGTCTCACCTAGCCGTGGGGATAAAGTCCGCCCTCGCATCTTGGGCGTTCACAGCCGTCACACTCCTGGCCTTCGTCGAGGGCTCCAGCCTCGCCTTCTTCGGAATCTTGCTGATCTGTCAAGTACTCGGAGGAGCCACGGCTTCTTACCTGGCTCTCAAGCAGAGCCTCTCTAAGCCACCTTCATAAACTGAGAACAGATACGTCCAACGCTTTAAATCCTAAGCCACAAGAGGGATAACCGAGATGTTTCCCTCCCTGCCCAGTGACGAGGAGCTATCCGAGGAAGAGGTAGACGAGATAATTAGGAAGGCCGCTGAGAAGATACAGCAGTACGGCATGGAGACCGCCGCCATACTGACCCTCGAGAGCGTCAAGCCCCTCGTCTACATAGGTGGCGAGATGAGCAGGCTCATGATCTCCCCTTTTCTCCCAGCCTTCGGGCCCGCCGCCAACGAGTTAGGCGAGAACCTGATCAACGTGTTCGAGGAACGCAAGAACGTGGAGAAGCTCATCATCATCCTAGAGGAGATGGCTAGAGGAGAATACGGAGAGAAAGAGGAGGAGCTGGAAGCTGGGGCACCTCAGGAGAACGAGAAACCAGAAACCGACACAGCCTCTGACGAGCAGGCTGAGCCGAAAAAGAACAAAACCTGGCGAGACTGGCTTCCCTTCTAGATAGTTTTCATAGCCACGGTGCTTTAGAAAACCTTATCCATGATCATCTGCGACTGAATATGAATCAACATGGCAACCCTCAAGAAGCCAACAGAGGAGATGCAGTTCATCATTGCTACCGACGTGGGCTCCACCACCACCAAAGCAAGGTTCTTCCACAAGAAGGACGGCGAGTGGAGGTTCCTTGTAGCAGGGGAAGCACCCACAACAGTCGAAGCGCCCTACGAGGACGTGACTCTAGGGGTACAGAACGCGGTACGTGAAGTCGAGGAGTTGACCGGACACAAGCTTCTAGCCCCCGACGGCAGCGGCATAGTGCTACCCTACGATGGCGAGAAGGGCGTAGACCTCTACGTCACCACCAGCAGCGCAGGCGGCGGCCTACAGATGATGGTATCCGGCCTAATCAAGTCCATGACCGCCGAGAGCGCCAACAGGGCGGCCCTCGGCGCAGGCGCCATAGTAATGGACGTCATAGCCAGGGACGACGGCAGGCAGCCCTACCAGAAGATCAGCAGGATCAGAAGCCTCAGGCCCGACATGATATTAATGGCTGGAGGCACAGACGGCGGCGCGAGCAGCCACGTCATGGAGATCGCGGAGCTCATCAAGGCGGCGGAGCCGAAGCCCCGCCTCGGCGTAGCATACCAGCTCCCAATAGTATACGCAGGCAACAAGGCCCTGAGACCCCAGATAGAGACGCTCCTCAAGGAAGGCTTCGCACTCGACATGGTGGAAAACATCAGGCCAGTCCTGGAGCAGGAGAACACGGAACCGGCTAGACGCGCAGTCCACGAGCTCTTCATGGAGCACGTCATGAGCCACGCACCAGGCTACACCAAGCTCATGAAGTGGACAGACGTCGACATCATGCCGACACCGGCGGGAGAAGGCATGGCCATGCAGCTCATCGCCAACACATACAACCTGAACGTGCTCGGCGTCGGCCTAGGAGGCGCGACCACCAACGTCTACTCCATCATGGAAGGAAGATTCGTACGCAGCGTCTCCGCCAACCTTGGTATGAGCTACAGCGTCACCAACGTCATGAAAGAGGCGGGCATCGAAAACATCATGAGATGGATGCCCTTCAACCTCGACGAAGAGGAAGTGGCTTCAAGGCTAATGAACAAGATGATCAGGCCTACCACAATACCCCAGACCCTGGAGGACCTCATCGTCGAACACAGCGTGGCCCGCGAGGCCTTGAGGCTGGGACTGCAGCACCACAGGACCATCGCAACCCGCCTCAAAGGCGTGCAGATTGAGAGGACCATCAGCGACATGTTCGACCAGGCCATGGAGGAGACCTACGTCAAGATGATGAACATCGACATCTGCGCCGGCACTGGAGGGTTGCTGAGCCACGCCCCGAGGCGCATCCAGTCGATGTACATACTGACGGACGCCTGGCAGCCCGAGGGCATCACGAGGATGTTCCAGGACAGCGTGTTCATGATGCCCCACCTGGGTGTGCTGAGCACCGTCTACCGTGACGCGGCGTGGAGCGTCTTCGACAAGGACTGCCTCGTGAGGCTTGGCACGAACATCGCGGCCGCCGGCACCGGCAAGACGGGTGAGCATGTCATGACGGTGGATCTGGAGATGCCTAACGGAGATATAGTCAAGGAGGAACTCAGCCTAGGAGACATTAAGCTGGTGAAGCTTACCGAGCTCGAGGAGGCTAAAGCCACGATCATCCCCGGGAAGGAGTATGACGTCGGCGCAGGCCCGGGCAAAGAGCTTGAGGCCACCATAAGCGGCGGCGTCGCAGGGGTGATGCTCGACGCACGCGGTAGACCCATCTACCTGCCGGAGGAGGAGGACATGCGCAGAGAGCTTCTGCTGAAGTGGTTCAAGGCGATGGATCTATACGACGAGAGCAAGCTGGAGGCGTTGATCTAAGATGGTAGACGCAGCGACAGAGAAGAAAACGAGCGGAGAAGAGAAGGAGGCCGAGGAGGCCCACGCCTATACGCCGGGCCTCAAGGTAAAGAAGACGATGAAGGTCGACAAACTGAGGCGTCTACCTATCCTAGGAGAGGTCTTCCCCAAGGTAGGCGACAAGGTTGGCTACGACGACATCGTCGCCAAAACTGAGATCAGCGGAGACCCTGAGATCGTCAAGGTAGCCATGTTGCTGGGCTTGGAGCCTGAGGACCTCCCACGGTTCATGAAGAAGAAGGTGGGAGACACCGTCGAGAAGGGCGAGCAGATGGCGTTCTACAGCGCCCTTTTCGGGCTAATCAAGAAGAACGTCGAGTCTCCCATAGACGGGACCGTTGAGAGCATCAGCGAGATCACAGGGCAGGTTATCCTGAGGGGTGCGCCTATACCGGTGGAGGTGGACGCCTACATACCGGGCACCGTCGTGGAGGTTATGCCTCGTGAGGGCGCCGTCATCGAGACCAACGCGGCGTTCATCCAGGGGATCTTCGGCATCGGCGGTGAGACCCACGGTGACATCCACGTCGTCGTCGAGGATAACACCCAGGTGGTGGACGCTGACATGATGAAACCTGAACACGAGGGCAAAGTGCTCATCGGTGGAAGCCTGGTCACGTTGGACGCCTTGAAAAAGGCAGTCGATGTCGGTGTCTCCGCCATAGTAAGCGGTGGCATCAGGCACGACGACCTGACGACGTTCACGGGTGAGGAGATCGGCGTAGCCATCACCGGTCAGGAGGAGGTGGGCATAACCATCATAATCACGGAAGGCTTCGGGAAGATGACTATGAACCAGCGCACCTTCGAGCTCCTCAAGGAGTTCGAGGGGTATCTGGCCAGCGTCAACGGCGCCACCCAGATCAGGGCCGGAGTCTTGAGGCCTGAGATAATCATCCCCCACGAGGAACACATTGAGGTGGAGGCCGAGGCGCTGTCCCAGGGGATGGTGCCTGGGACCCCCATCAGGATCATTCGTCAGCCCTACTTCGGGGCAATCGGAAAGGTTCACAGCCTGCCGGTGGAGCTTCAGCAGCTCGAGTCCGAGAGCAAGGTGCGTGTCGTGAACATCGAGCTGGAGGACGGCGAGGTGGTCATGGTGCCCAGGGCTAACGTCGAGATCATCGAGGAGTAACACTCCCTCTCTCTGTTTCAACCTATTTGTAGTAACGGGTTTTTTAGACGAGAAACGTGCATGGACTACCATGCAGACTGTTGAGGTTCCTGCGTGGGAGTATTACGGATGGGAGCCGGAGACTCTGGTCTTCCCTGACCGCTGGAATGTGCACGTTAGGAGGATGAAGGGGCACGCCGCGCCCAGGCTCACCATGGGTGAGGTCGCCGATAGGCTTCGATGCCCGGTGGGCTCTGAGCCCCTCCGCGAGCTGGCTAGGGGCAGGCGTAAGTGTTGCATCATATTCGACGACATGACCCGGCCCACACGTCAGAGTCAGATGCTGCCGGCTGTGCTCGAAGAGCTGCACGGCGGTGGCCTGTCCGACGACCAGATAGTCTTCGTTATGGCGACGGGCGCCCACCACGGCCGCCTCCTCATGGACTTCCGGAAGAAGCTGGGAGAGGAGGTGCCTGAACGTTTCCTAGTGTTCAACCATAACTGCTACGAGAACACCGTGGACCTGGGGGAGACAAGCAGGGGGACGCCTGTGCACGTTAACCGTGAGGTCATGAGCTGCGACCTCAAGGTTTCTCTCGGGGCGATGATGCCTCACTTCGGGTACGGGTTCGGGGGAGGAAGCAAGATGCTGCTGCCCGGCGTGTCCGGGATAGACAGCATCACCCACAACCACAGGATCATGGAGGGTACGGGGCCGGGGCGTGTGGCGGAGAACACGAGGCGGCTGGACTCGGAGGAGGCTGCCCGGATGGCGGGGCTGGACTTCGTTGTCAACGCGTTTCTGAACGCGGACGCCGACGTCGCGGGGCTGGTGTGCGGGGACGTGGTGGAGGCGCACAGGGAGGGAGTCAAGTTTGCCCGTGGCCACTACGCCACCGAGCTTGTTAGGGACGCAGATGTCGTGGTGGGCAACGGCTACCCCATGGCCAACGAGGGCTACAAGGCGTATCACATCATGCGGGACTCGGTGAGGATGGGCGGGGACATGGTGTTCCTCCTCTTCACGCCGGAGGGTTGCAGGGTCCACCACTACAACGGCAGGTTCGGCGAGGACTACGGCGGCAGGGGGTGGACCAAGACCACGTACGTGAAGAAGCCGTGGAGGATGAGCAGGGTTATCTGCGTCACGCCCCAGGTGGCGAGGGTCGACGAGCTCTACTACGGCGAGGGCAGCCGGTGGGTCAAGACGTGGGACGCCTGCCTTGAGATGCTTACCGATGTGCACGGGGAGGGTGCTTCCGTGGCGTTGTACCCGACGGCGGCCATGCAGATAAGCGTGGAGAACGCCTCAAACCTGTGACCTGCTATGGGTCATATCTGTTTTTTATGCGCGTGCGAAGACTCTTTTGACGGCTTCCACGCCGTCGCCCAGTATCTGTGCGTCGTCTTTTTGGCCTATGCCTGACTCGTGTGCCCATCTGATGTGGTCTACTGTGTCTGGGTTGATGCCCATGGCTCTGGCTGCGGTGGCGTCTGCGGCGACGGGGTCTGTGGAGGCGATTATGGTGTTCATCTGGACTGGTTTTCCGTGGACTGGGCCTCGTCCCTCCATGGCGACGAAGCCGTCTATTACTGTGAGGGTGGGGGGTAGGGTGAGGTTTATGTCGTGTATGACTTTGTCCATGCCGTGGACGTGGTACCGGGCTTTCCATTTTGTGGTGAGTATGCCGAACATGTTCTTCATGCCGAGGGTGACTTTGGTGCCGGTGTGGGTCTTGAGCTTGGCCGCCGAGACTATGGCGGAGTCCGTCGCCATCCTGGCCACCTTGATGTTGTTGAGGGCTTTGCCGTTTTTGACGGGGAGCTCTGTTTCGTCTTCGAGGTGCCGCATGTTGACGAACTCGACGCCCACACGGTCCAGCGTCTCCTTCATGCCGCTGGCGACCACTGCCTTGTCGGCGTTGGTCATCTGGGCGTCTGACTCGACTACGAGGACCTCCTTGCCTAGATCGCGCACCCTGTTGATTACGGCCTCAACCACCACGGGGTCCGTGGTGGCCCCGGTCGCCCAGTTCTTGGTGGTTATGAAGTTCACCTTGACGAGGACCCGGCTCCACGGCTCCAGTGCCTCCCTGTATGGGATATGGTCTAGAGCCCTGTAGACTGTTTCGAGGCTTCTCTCCCCCTTGACGACGGCTACCTTGGACATCTCAGCGATAGGAGATGCATGATCCCATATAACGGCTTAGGATGTAGGCGTGGACATGGCCCCCGCTATACAAGTCTATATGGCGCAGCAGCCGTGTGAGGCTTAGCTCTCCCGCGGGGTCCAGACGTAGTAGTTGTCTTCCAGACGCAACAGAAGGGCCTCGGTGCCCTCGTCTGATATCAGGTATACTATCCTACGGCGCATGGCCAGGGTCCTGAAGCCGTCGTAGTTGACCTCGTTGGCGTCGTCCAGGCCTTCTCTGTCAGTCTTCTCGACTATGGCGCATCCGTTCGCCTTTAGGTCGTTTAAGGCTTCCTCCATGGACCATGGGCCCTTGACCCACTTGGGCTGTTTGGTGATCGGTGGCTGGTCTTCCCCCGTTTGGAACGGGTTTTCAGGGCTAAGGGGGTCGAACGCTAGCGACATTCCCGGGCTGGTCATCAGGTAGAAGAGTGTAGCGGCGAAGACGGCTATGCAGAGCATCAGGACTATCGCGGCCCCGACGCTTGAGTTAGCCTTCCTTCCACTGACTTGAGCCATCCCATTGATTGCGTGCAGTCAATGAATATTAGGGATTCCGGAGACAGGATTCGGATTGGAATACAGAGACTGAAATATGGATCTATAATAGGTTTCTAGGGCCGATGGGGCAGGGTTATATCTCATATACGCCTCAACAGGTTTGAGGGCTATTCATTGAGCTGCGTCATCGTTGACATTGATGACACCGTCCTCGACACCACTAGGAGGATGCAGGCAATATGGCGGGAGGTGCTTGGACGAGAGGTGCCCATCGAGATCATCGAATCCATGGGGTTGCGCCAGATCTTCGAGGTGTACGCTACATCTCACCAGCTGGAGCGCGTTAGGGAGCACCAGACCCGGTTTTTCAGGCTGCTTCTATGCGAGGAGGATCTAGGATTCAAGTTTGCGCAGCTGGACGAGGCCATCCCTTACGCCGCAGAAACCGTTAACGCGTGGGCTCGAGACAGCCACATAGTTTACTTGACGGGTAGAACCGAGAACACGAGAAACCAGACTCTGGAGGCCCTTAGGTTGCATGGGTTTCCCTCGGGTGACTCTGATCTTTTCATGATCTCGGCTGAGGATTGGAGCTCCGGCAGGGCCGTCGAGGCGAGACAGGCCATGTTATCTGATGTAGTGAAAAGGTACGATGTGGCGCGGGTCGTAGACGACTACCCCGGCTACTTCACGATGTACGCTGATGTGGGAATACCGGATAGGATAGGTCTTCTGAAGCCTATGTATCCCCGCGATGCATACATGGAGAAAGGGGCTACGAGGGTGGTAGCTAGTTGGCGGGTCCTTCTCGACGAGGAGACTTCCTCGACTTAACCCACTTGGCGTAGCTCACGAAGCCCGCGAGGCCGCTGTATATGTGTCTCTTGGCGTCTGGGTGCTTGGACACGAGCTTCTGGGCCTCACCGTCGGAGTCAAGCACCCTTAGATACATGTCTGTGAGGCTACTGCCTTCCTCGACGCCCGTGGAGGCTATCTTCTCCCAGAGCTGAACCTGCCCCTTGAAGCCTCTGAGCCACTTAGCTGCGCCGCCGTGGAACCCGAAGTGCCCTATGCAGATGGTCTTGGGGTCCAGGGCTTCCAGTCTTTTCAGGCTCTCGGTTGCCTGCACGGGGTTGTACGGGGCTGGGCTGGCCGGGATCACCGCACCAAGGTTGTCTGGTGTGTGCCCCGCTGCGTCCCCGGCGAAGAGAACCCTGCCACGGGGCTCGTAGTAGCTTTGGCTGTGGGATGAGTGGCCCGGCGTGTGGTAGACCTGGAGCTGGACGCCGCCCAGGTCCAGCCTCTCCCCGTCATCGGACGTGTTCACCTTCTCCCGGGGGACGCCGCGTATCTCTCCGTACTCCAGTATACTGTCTCCGAGGGCTTCCCGGGCGGCTGCTTCTATCTTGGAGGGGTCCACCATGTGGTCCACGCCTCTGGGGTGGCAGTGCACCGAGGCCCCAGGGTAGCGTTTCAGCAATACCCAGCATCCTGCGGCGTGGTCTAGGTGGACATGGGTCAAGGCTATCGTCGAGACCTCCTTGACGCCCAGCCGGTCCAACGCCTCGATGACGCCTAGCGCTTGGCTCGCGGGCCCCGGGTCGATCACCGCAACCTTCTCGCCTGCGACGACGTATGTACCCAGTACGCCGGTTTTTCCATGGTAGGGAGAGTCTATGATGTGGATGCCGTCTGAGACCCTTTGCGCGGACACCAGATGAAGACCGCCGAGGTTTCTAAAAAGGGTTTTAGCGGTCGATCTCGGTTAATCTAACGGTCGATATGAAGGATTCGCTTGGAGCCAAGACCTAGGCCGTTCCGACGCCAGTATGGGTCGTGGGCACTTATGACGAAAACGGTAGACCCAACTTCATGACCGCGGCGTGGGGCGGCGTCTGCTGCTCCAGCCCGCCATGCATCTATGTGAGCCTGAGGGAGGCGACGTACAGCCACGGGAATATAATGAGCCGTAGGGCGTACACTGTAAGCGTCCCCGGGGAGGAGTACTGGAGGGAGGCGGACTACATGGGCATAGCGTCAGGCAGGGATACAGACAAGGTCAAGGACACGGGCTTGACCGCCGTGAAGAGCATGCTAGTGGACGCACCCTACGTGGACGAGTTCCCCTTAGTGCTAGAGTGTAAAGTCATAGAGGTGGTGGAGATAGGGCTGCACACCGAGTTCATAGGAGAGATACTGGATGTCAAGGCAGACATGGACGTCCTCACAGACGGGGCGCCGGACACTCAGAAGATCAAGCCCCTGCTGTTCGGGACGGGGGACCGCGGCTACCACACGGTGGGCGTCAGGGTCGGAGACGCCTTCACCCAGCGGAGGCCCCCGGCGCCCTAGCGCAAGTGATTTACCGTCATCCGCCCCATCTACTCCAGTGGTTTCATGAGCAAGTTCTCAGACAAGAAAGAAGACAAGCTCCTGAAGGACGCCAAGTCTTACCTTGTGCAGCGGTGGGAGCCTCGCCCCGGCCACAAACCGATAGTGATGGTGAAAGGCGAGGGCGTCCACATGTGGGACGCCAAAGGTAAGAAGTACCTCGACTTCATCAGCCAGCTCTACAACGTCCACATAGGCATGGGCAACAGGGTGCCCATCGAGGCCGCCAAGAAGCAGCTTGACAGCCTCGCATACGCGTCGCCCAGCTATTACAACGAGCCCCAGATCGAGCTCGCGAAGAAGCTGGCCCAGATCACGCCAGACGGCCTGTGCCAGACGTTCTTCGGGAACAGCGGCACCGAGGCCAACGAGGTGGCCATCAAGCTGGCCCAGCTATACAGGGAGGCCCCCAAGATCATAAGCTTCTGGGACGCGTACCACGGCAGCACCTACGCCATGGTGAGCGTCGGCGGCAGCGCCCGAAACCGGCAGGCCAAGGGGCTCAGCATATTCGAGGAGTTCAAGCACATCGCCAGCCCCTACTGCTACAGGTGCCCATACAAGAAGACTTACCCCGAGTGCGGGCTCTTCTGCGCCGAGTTCCTCAAGTACACCATCGAGAAGGAGGGCGAGAACACCGTCGCCGCGTTCATGGCGGAGCCCATCTGCAGCTGGGCCGGCCAGGTGGTGCCCCCCGACGGCTACTGGAAGCGGATCAGGGAGATATGTGACGAGAAGAACATCCTCATGATCTTCGACGAGGTCATGACGGCGTTCGCACGCACCGGCAAGATGTTCGCCTGCGAGCACTGGGGGGTCGTCCCCGACGTGGAGACCTACGCCAAAGGCATCACATGCGGTTACGTGCCCCTCGGGGCCTGCGTCATCAACAAGAAGATGGCAGACCACTTCAACGAGAAGGGGTTCCCCCACAGTTACACGTACAGCGGCCACGCCGTATCCTGCGCCACGGCCTTAGCAGTCATCAACTACTACGAGAAGGAGAAGCTCGCAGACCGCGCCGCCAAGATGGGCGACTACATGATGGACGAGCTCCGCGGCATGATGGACCGGGTCAGCGTCATCGGCGACGTACGCGGCCTAGGCCTATTCATGGGCGTCGAGCTCGTAAAGGACCGGGAGAGCAAGGAGAGCCTGGTCCCCAAGGAGCTGGACAAGGAAGAGAAGAAGGACCCCGACAAGAACCCGATGCAGTACTTCACCGACAAGGTCAAGGAGAACGGCTTGGTGCTGGGCAGCAGCTGGGGCACAAGCATACTCCGAATGATGCCGGCGCTGATAATCACCAAGGAGCAGATCGACGAAGGCTTGGTGATACTGGAGCAGACCCTCGACGAGACCGTGAAGAAGTTCGATCTCTGATTTTATAACTAATCAACCCCATTTTTTCATATGAAGTTCAGCCGAGAAGTCCTTGATTTCTGGGAGAAAGTCAAGAATGAAAAAGGTGTCAAAGGCGCGTTCACAGACGCCTACGGGCTTGGAGACACCCCCGAGCTTAAACAGGAGCTTCTTAACCTGGTGCTCGAGGGAAAGAAACGCGCCTCTACGTCTCTGGTGAAGGAAGGCGAGCTCGAGGGTTGGCCTGAACCCGAGGTAGGGCAGTACAACATCATCCTAGACGGATGCGATAAGCCCGCCGCCGTCATAAAGACCCTGAGCGTCAGGAGGTGCAGTTTCAGCGACGTGGACGAGGAGCACGCCTACTGGGAGGGAGAGGACGAAAGAACCCTGGAATCCTACCTTCGTGAGCACACAAAGTACTATACGAGGCGCGGCGAAGCATTGGGGTTCAAGTTCACCCCGGACATGGAGGTCATACTAGACCGCTTCGAGCTGGTCTACCCCGATATATGACCTTCACGGAGAAACATCTCTTGAAGAAAACTTCAAGTAAACCATGTGTTTTTGAGGAATATATACATTTACCATTACGCCGCCTGCTTTTTACAATTCAAAACCGCAACTAAAAACCATGAACATAGTCGTGGTGTTCAAGGCGGAGCGGCTAGAGGTGGAGCAGGGCGAGAAGGTAGGCTTAGGCGGCCCCGTATAGGATGCTGTTGAATAGCAGCTTGAAGGTCGCCCTGTTCTGGTTCCTGAAGTGGGGCATGCACCCAAGCAGCAGTATGGAGCCGTCGCCGGCGGGGCACTCCGCCACCGCCGCCAGGCCCCGGAGATGCTTCTCGCCAAGTATCCAGCCGCTGAGCAGGGGGTCCGCCTCGGGGTACCACGCCACGGCGTAGCCGTCCTTCACCTTGAACGCGGGGCTGTGCAGGTACATCACGGCTTCCTCGCGGCTGAAACCGTAGCCCACCGGGTGCGTCTCGTCCACCATGACCCTGAGCAGGCTACCGGGGCAGTAAAGCTCCTTCTGGTCCAACCCCTCCGTCGCCAGCTCGGCGCCTGCCCACAGCTCCTTGACCGCGTACTCGCACGCCCTGTTCAGCGTAACAACCGTGCCTCCGTCCTCGAGGAACCTGAGCACCTCCCGGTTGCCGCTCTCCTCGACGCCTCGGCGGTAAACCGGCTCGTACATCTCGGCGTCCATCCACCCCTGGCCCTTCATGCCCTCCATCACTATGTCCCTGGTCATGTCCGGGAAAACCAGCACATCCACCTTATCCCTGAGTCCACCGGCGCGCACGTCCTCGGGGTAGAGGTTCACGTATGTGTAGCCGTACTCCTCCAGAACCATCCTGAGCCAGCCCTCGTCCGCGTTGGGCAGGTGCGCCCTGTAGACCCCCACAGTGGGCTTGACCAACTCGAAGCAGCCCTCCGGCAAATCGTCGAGGCCGTAGAAGTCCAGGCCCAGCTCTTCGGCGAGCTCGTGGATGAGGGCCCTGCCGCCCTCGACGATGAAGGCCCCAGGCTTCAAGGTGACGTCGTCCAGCTCCAGGACTTCCATGCACCTGCTAAGGCCGTGGCCGGCGTCGAGGAGCCTGTTCGCCGCCTTGTACGAGTAGTTGGGGACCGCGGAGAACGCGTAGTATTTCTTGCCCCGTCTATGCACCGCGCCCTTGGGCAAGGCAGGCATGTCAACGAGTTTCAGCTTCGCCTCGAACGCCGTGTCCACCCTCTTCACCTCGACGCCCAGCTGCAGGCTAACCGTGTGAGCCGTAACGTCGTACGGCACCTTCGGAGGCGCCTCCGGGCTCTCCCTGAGGTCCGGGTAGACCTGCCTCTCCAAAAGCGTCTTGGCGAAGTTACCGTACGCCTGGGCGTAAAGCACCACGTGGCTGCCCGCCGGGTACTCGACGCCGTCCGCCGTGAACGGCTCCTCCGCCACCTGGACCCCCACGTCCCCCCTCCTGAGGACCCAGATGAGCTCCTTGACTGCCCCGGGGTCACGCTGGGCCAGCGGGATCACGAACGCGTAGGGCCCGCCCGACGGCTCCAGCGCCCTCCGCCCCATCGCCAGGGTGCCCCTGAGCCAACGCTTCCTGTACTTCGCGGCCGTCTGGAGACACGCCCACGCCGCGGTGAGCTCGTAGTCTATGATGTCCCTGAGGGTCCAGGCGCCCCCCTTCCACGTGATGGGGTGATTCCACCTCGAAGCCTTGGGGTTGAACCCTCGCTCCGTCTCCATCTCCTCGGCGTCGATCTCTATGGGCGACGCGATCTTCACCGACGCCGCCTCGCTGAGGATGCGTATGCCGCCGTGGTGGTGCTGGTAAGCCCTGGCCGGGGTCCACGCGTCGAACACCCAGTGGGTCGCCACCCCGCCCTTCCCCTCCCGGGCCAGCGCGTCGGCCATGCTTATGCCCATGAAGTTTACGCCGCTGGTGAGAACCGGGTCTATGTTGGGCTCGTAGGGGTCTATGAAAGGCGGTACGTAGAACCTGGGTCCCCGGCTGCCCATCTGGTGTATGTCGTAGACTATCTGGGGGTGCCACCTGTTGTGGACGTGCTCGATGGCTAGCTGGGTCTCCTTCAGAGTGAACATGTACCAGTCCCGGTTGTTGTCGTGGCCCGCGTACTCGTGGTAGACGTACGGCGGCCCGCTGCCCTCGTACTCCGTGCCCAGGTACCTGCCGTACCAGTCGCAGACGATCCTGTTCCCGTCGGGGTTCAGGCTGGGCACCAGGAGGAACACGACGTTCTCCAGCACCTCCGCCATCTCCGGGCTGTCCTCCGTCGCCAGCCTGTGGAGCAGCTCCATGCTCATCTGGCTGCCCCCCACCTCGGTGCTGTGGATGCTGCAGCTGATCATCGCCACCGTCTTCCCCTTCTCGACGAGCTCGGCGGCCTCCTCGCCGAGCCCCGCGGGGTTCCCCAGCCTCAGCTGTATCCTCCTAAGCTCCTCCAGGTTCTCAAGGTTCTCGGGCGAAGATACGGTGGCTAGCAGGAAGGGGTTGCCCAGCGTGGTCTCCCCCAGCTCCTCCACCTTGACCCGAGGCGACGCCTCGCCCACCTTCATGAAGTACTCGACTATCTCCGGCCAGTCGGCCAGCTTACGGTCCGTGCCCACGTTGAAGCCAAGATGCTCCTCAGGGGCCGGAACTCCTTCGATTGACATGGTTTAGAATAGATCAAACCTCTAGTTAAGGTCAACGAATAAACCTAAGAACCGGGAGGACAACCCATAGAGAATGGACGCGGAGCCCAGAGAGGACGAATTCAAGGAAGTAACCGAGGCCGAAGACACCGTTGAACAAGTGGGCGGGACTGAAGAGGCGGAGAGAGAGGTAAAGAAGGGGCCTAGGGAGCCCAACAACACCGACTACCTTGCTGGGGCCATGCTCGCCAACGGGATAGTGTGGATATGGATGCAGGCGCTGAGCCTCATAGGTGAAGACGCTTTAATCGTACCCAAGGGATTGTTGGCGGACCTCAGCTTCCTCATCTACATCTTCGGAGGCTACTACGGGGCGACCCAGGTCTGCAAGAGGGCCGACACAGGGCACCTAATAGTAGGACTTAAGACGGCTGGCTACGCCTCGGCCATGGCGCTGGTTATAATGCTCACCATGATCAGCCAACTGAACATAGGCATAGCTTTGTCCATCTCTATAAGCCTCTTCGCCGGCGGCGTTCTGGCCGGCTATATGCGTATCAGGAAACGCCTCCAGAAGAGGCGGGTTGAGCTCGAGGCAAGTTCTTAAATCATTAACCGCTTTACAAGACAATGCATCCGTGACCCACGATGTTTTGGGACGAAGAACTGACGCCTGAGGACGTTGACGAGGTAATCGAGTGGACGGCGAGGGAGATATACAGGTACGGCATGGAGACCGCCGCCATACTCTTCCTCGAGAGCTACAAGCCCATGAGCAGGGTGGGCGCGAGCATGGGCCAGGTCTTCCTTTTTCCCCTGCTGCCCCTCTTCGGCGACAACGCGATTGTCAAGGGGGACCAGTTCTTCCGGACCTTCCAAGAGCACGAGAACGTGGAGAAGCTTATACAGAGGCTCGAGGCTCTGGCTGCACACGGCATAGAGCCGAAGAAAAATAAGAAAGAAACGGAAGAGCGGAAAGAGGGGGAGGAGGAAACGGAAGAGAAACCTGTACAGGAAAAGAAGGGTTGGAGGAAGTATCTTCCTTTTTGACTTCAATATGATAGGATTACTGTGTTTCGACCATTCTCAATGCTTCATGGTTACCTAAATATCTCTCTCATCGGATAAGAGTAACAATCAGTCATACAATAAACAACCCAACCAGAGACATCAACATGCTCTAACTGAATATGTCATTTGCCTATTTCTAATAACTTTAGGCATAAAGATAGTAAAATATTAGCAGATCATGGGCATCCCAGAAATAAGTATTATATATACAGAATAATGATACAAAACTAAGTCTATCATTCATTGAGACCCGTACCGCGCTCCTTAAGGGATGACGCTGTGCGGCTCATTGGATAGGCTAAGAAAAACGGAAGGAAAAAAAATGGCAATAATAGTAACAGGACGATTAATGACCTTCATACTAATGGTTCTGACATTCATAGTGATGTACTACTACATGGCGATAAACAAAGAGGAAGAATACAATATCAGGACATTGCCGGCGATGACAGCCATACCCGAGGCCGTAGGGAGGGCCGCGGAGATGGGGCAACCCGTCTTCTGGACCCCAGGAATCTCAGGCAGCCTAAACGACTCCACGCAAGGGCCCCAGGTTCTTGCGGCAATAAGCCTCCTCGAGTACCTTACAGAGGAGTGCGCAAAGGCTGGAGTAGAGTTGGCTGCGTACTGTCCTTTGCCGGACGCCATGCCCCTCGTCGAGGAGACGATGAGGACGGCGTATCTTCGGCAGGGCAAACCTGAGGAGTTCAACGTAGAACAGATCGTGTTCATCTCTGGGCAGTCAGCGTACCTTAGCGGCGTGCTGGGGTACTTCCAGAGAGCAAAGCCTGCATCCACCATACTTGTCGGCGGGTTCTACTACGAGGCCGTCGTAATCGGCGAGGCGGGGAACACCATCGGCGCTATGCAGATCGGTGGAACCAACAACACGCACCAGATGCCGTTCCTAGTGGCGACATGCGACTACATGTTGCTCGCGGAGGAGCTGTTCGCAGCCGGTGCATCCATCAGCAGGAACCGAGACGAGCTGGGGTCCATCAAGGGAGAGGACATAATGAAGCTTCTCCTCGCAGCCATAATAGGCGTGGGCTTCCTACTCGGCGCGGCGGGCATAACGATAATCGCGGATATGTTGGGGTGGTGATGAGAAATGTCACAGATGCTTAAACGAGAAGTCGTGTACGCCATCACAGGCATAGTCACCGTCGTAATGTTCCTTGAGTACTTCTTCTTCCCCGAGTCTCAGTCTTGGGCGGAGATGATCAGGACATGGTCGGTAATCATCTATAACATCTCCCTCGGGCTTGGTGCTGTGCGTCTTGCCATGGCTCACAGCATGAACGTCCAGAGGAGACGAGAGAACTGGGCGTTTAGCGGAGTTCTACTCGCAGGCTTAGCGATAATGCTGCTTACAGGACTTGCTGGATACTTCATGACAGGACAGCAGACCAACAACGCCATCTACAACTGGATGTTCGTCAACGTTTATACGCCACTGGGAGCGACGCTTTACCCCATCACAGGGTTCTACATCTTCTCAGCCGCATACCGGGCCTTCAGGGCTAGGAACATCGACGCCGCCCTGATGCTCATCGCAGGCTGCTTCGTTATACTGAGCAACGCACCCGTGGGCGAGGCCATCTGGATCGGGTTCGCCACCGTCGGTGAGTGGTTCAGGTTCACCGGGCAGGTTCCGGGGATGAGGACCTTCGCGCTGGTGGGGACCCTCGGGATGATCGCCTACGGCTTCAGGGCGCTGCTGGGTAAGGAACGCGGGTTCTACGCGGGAGGCGAAGAGTAATGGGCTTCTCGCTAGCCAACATCGACCGACGGGTATTCTACTGGATACTCTTCATCGCGTTGATGGTGCCGTTCCTCAACCCCATCGGTTTCCCCATAAAGATCGCTGAAAACACTAGGGACCTCTACGAGGGGATCACGGGCGACTCTGTGGAGCCGGGTGACGTATGGATCATCAACTTCGGCTACGGCGTAAGCGCGTGGTCGGAGTGCCACCCCGGAGTGACTGTCTGCGCCAAAGCCCTCCTAAGGGAAGGCGCTCACTTGATACTAATGGGGCCGCACACAGACGTGGAGCTGACGTACAGACACCTGCTGGACACGGCTAAGGAAGACTTCGACGCGGCGACATACGGCGAGGACTGGGTGTTCCTCGGCTACATCACGGGAGGCGAGTCGGCGATAGCCCAGCTGGCCTCCAACATGCGGAGCGTCTACCCGACAGACCACTTCGCCACGCCGCTTGACGACATCTCCATGATGCAGGACGTCAACACTTGGCACGACGTCTCAGGAGTCCTGTCCTCGGACACGGGTGACTGGGGCGGATACTTCCTGACCATGTGGCAGGAAGCATATGGCGTGCCGATGGCGCAGATAGGGATCGCGATGCTGGGCTCGACGGGCATCCCCAGATGGCTGGCAGGTAACTACTTCGGCATGAGCGTCGGCTCAAGAGGCGGCGCCGAGCTGGAGATGCTTATCGGTGAGCCGGGCGACGCAATCATAGCCATGGACAGCATCAGCGTGAGCCACCTGCTCATCGTGATAGCCGTTATACTGGCAAACGTAGGCCTTCTACTTGAAAGAGGGAGGGGAAGCTAAATGGCGTATCCAACAGCTACAATGGACGTTATCGGTCTCTGGATCGGCTGGGTCCTGATGCTAACGATCTACAGCTACCCGCTGTACAAGGAGAACCCGGTGTACCGGTTCTCTGAGCACCTATACATAGCCGTCATGCTGGCGGTGAACCTAGTGGTGAACTTCAGCAACGTCATGAGGATATGCGTAACCCCGATGATGCAGGGAGACTTCATGATGATCGTACCACTGATACTAGGTATCATGATCTACACGATGCTGATACCCGAGTACCGGTGGGTGAGCAGGTACCCCATCGCGATACTGGTAGGAGCCGGCTTCGGCCTCGGCATAAGAGGGTCCATCGGCCCCAACATCCAGGACGCCATCGTGAGCACCATAACCAGGCCGACCGACGGAGTCGCCATGGCGTGGATCAACTTCCTGTACATAGCTGTAGGGCTAATCTGCAGCGTACTGTACTTCCTGTTGACCTACGAACACTCAGGCGCGCTACAGGCGCCCACACGGATAGGACGACTGTTCATCATGGTCGCCCTGGGAGCCTACTTCGGCAACACGGTGCTGTTCAGGTTCACGATGCTGACGGGCAGAGCACAGTTCTTCCTACAGGTCCTGAAGCTAATACCTATGTAACAAACCCACTTTTTCTTTTCTCAATCTTATTTTAGGCACCCCAGTAGATGTTATAAGCTGTGACCGGTGAGTCAAGGTGATCGCCTTGGACAAGGAGACGCTGGACAGGCTGCTGGCGGACGAGCACGTGCTGAACCGGGTGAAGATGGAGTGTCTTCTACTGCCCTACATGGGGCTGAGGCCAGTCAGCCAGATCACCATCCCCGCCGAGTATCCCGGAGGCTTGGAAATGGGGGAGATGATAGACCGCGCCTTAAAGCCCCGCATTGACCGGCTGCAGGCCATAACGGAGCCCAGAGCCAAGCTGCAGGCCATCCGGGAGGCCAGGAAGCTCATGGAGGCACAGTTCGAGACGGAGGTCGAGGGCTCCGAACCCTACAAGGCGTACTATGGCTGGAGCGACAGGCTCGGGTTGAATTCGGAGCAGGCCCAGGTCCGGCCCACCGTCCACGAGATATTCCTGTACAAGGATAGAAGAGACGGGAGGGAGCTGAAGAGGCTGCTCAACGATCGGATGAAGATCAGGGCCAGGGTCCAGAGGAGGCCAGACCCCAGCATGCAGCGTGTCCGTTTCGCGTACCCCGAGGAGTTCGACGTCAAGTGGATAACCCGCATGGGCCGACTTCTAGGGTACCCGGCGTGCTGCGTCGAACAGTACGCACAGGACCGGGCGAAGGGTGTCAACGTGGAGACCCGGGCAGCCCAGCAGCTCCTCAGCATCCTCCAAGAGGAGAAGGAGGTGGACACCCACGCCTACATACTGGGCTTCTTCTATCCGTGTAAGCCCAGCTGCCCCAACGCCGCCGAGAAGGGGTTCAGGTGGCACGACGAGTTCTCCAAGATGGATGAGAGGCTCGGCGGGATGTACGCTGAGCTCCTAAAGTTCAACGCCACCATGGTGCTCCGACAGCCCGAGCTCATCAACAGGTACCTATCCCAGTTCCAGAAACCCGAGCAGGGGAATACAGGCGCAGACGGTTAAATACAGGTAGATGAGATCAAGACTGGTTGCAGCACGGTGGACCCAGACGAAATAGCCAAGTATTTCCCTCTGGACCTCGACGCCACGGA
>Ga0272441_10001800_pt1 | contig 45050 bp, 43 predicted proteins | sample SSMProp6N_FD_193582 | JGI IMG/M metagenome (GOLD analysis project Ga0272441, IMG submission 193582) | Marine sediment archaeal communities from Little Sippewissett salt marsh, Falmouth, MA, United States - SSM-Prop-6N | ecosystem: Environmental > Aquatic > Marine > Wetlands > Sediment ... | reverse complement strand
TAAAATATTTAACTCCGACAACAAAAAGACCTGAAAAGTTACAAAGTAAACTTTTCTCCGCCCGTGAGAATACGCTCCAGTGCAGAACTTAGACTAATCAGTCCCTCATTCGTTTTCCCAGAAACAGGTATCAACTCAAACTCCAAACCCAGACCATAAATAGCACGCATCATATCTCTGCTGAGAAGCATTCTTGTGCCAGTCAACTTTTCTTCAATAACAGCTTCAAGGGCATCAGGATCAGCAGGCCATTCCAAGATACGTTTAGCCTCTTCAGGGGGAAGAAGGTCATACTTTGAGAGCACATGCAGTTGCGGAAAGAAGAAACGGTTGTAGACTGCAGCTGAAAGGAACATGTTCGAGACGTAGTTGAGAGGATTGAATGAGAAAACGGCGTCAAAGAGGTAAAGTATAGATTTCTGTTCCTTTGTTAACTCGTTTGCGATGTAGGGTCCGCTGGCTCGGAAAGCAAACAGCTCCATTTGTCCGGGAGTATCCACGAGGACTACATCAGCTTGGAGGTCTTCTATTTCTTCTCCGATTCTTTCAGCTTCCTCTGCTATCAGGTCAGCCGCCAAGACTAGGGCGCCATTGGGTCCAAGATTGTATTCGTCCATAATTTGGTTGAGTTCTATGGAGTTGCGTATGTCAATGTCGGGTGCATACGGCAAATTCACGACGCCGGGGTCCAAGTTTACGGTTATTGCCTTTTGTTTATTATTTTTGAGCCACTCACTGTAGGTGGCTGTGAGAAGAGATTTTCCAGATCCGGCTGTCCCAAGAATAAACACTATAACCATACAAACACCTTAACGCAACAGGAAGCGCGTGAACCCCCATACACCAACTTAGATAATATAGTTTTTGTCCGATTCCCGAAGTCTTGGTTACTTCAGGTTTCTGATTTGACGGCTTTAATTTTTCCGCCCTTTCTTTGAATCAGCTCCGTAAGCTCAAGGAGAGCATTACTAACACGCTTTCTAGCAGTGCTAGAGTCTTTAGCTGTTGTGGATAGATGGAATTCTATCCGCGGAACCCTTTCTGTGCCTTTTGGGTGAGACTTGATGTAAACGTGAGGATTGCCATGCATCACCTTATCGATGAGAGGCGCCATCTCCGACTCCATAACCTTAAATGATTCTATGCTTGTTTCGAAGAAGGTTACGCCACGGGCAGCCTGTTTCAGCAAAGGAGCAACTGACTCGTCAAATATGCTCTTCATCTCAGAAGGGACTCCAGGAAGAGAGATTATGGTCACGTTCTGATATTCTGTGGCTACTGCAGGAGCTGTTCCGACGGGATTTGGCAGGGCCTTGGACCCGTCTGGAAGCTTAGCCATCTTCACTCTGTGAGGAGTCAACTCAGCTGCATCCATCCTGCCCTCCTGCGCATAGCTGAGGTATTTCTCCTTAACCATTCTCAAAGCCTCTTTGTTGACTTCGATTCCTGTGTTTAAGGCCTTAGCTAGCCCTTCCAAGGTTTTGTCGTCAAAGGTTGGACCTAATCCTCCTGTGGTTAAAATGAAAGCGGGACTGCGTTGAATCGCCTCACTTAGGGCAAGGGAGATTTCGTTGATGTCGTCGCTTACAACTGTGACGCGGCGAGTGTTTAAGCCAAGCGTTGTGACTCTTTTGGTTAGCCATTGAGCGTTTGTGTTCAATGTTTTGCCTATGAGAAGTTCGTTTCCGACGCAGATTATTTCTACATACTGATTCATGGAAACATCTACCTGAAGCAACTGGTTACTAAAGTGAATTTGAGGGGTAATAACTGCTTTGTTCACAGGCGAAGTTGCGGATAAAAAGCATGTTACCTACATTTTTGTCAAAACGTTATGTTCATGCTAGCCCTATTTTTTCTTGCCGAGCCACCACTTCAGGTAATCCTTTCTCGCTTGTTGGCGCTGATCCTCTTCAGTCTCGAATTGGGGTCTTTGTTTTTCCCGCAATTCATAGAGTTCTTGAGGAGTGAGAGAAAGGCCGCAGCTCTTGCAAACATAACATTTTGTACGGGACACGTATTGTAGTTCGCCGCCGCATTCAGGACAGTATCGCATAGTATTCGCCTTTTCCCTTGTTGTTTCACTGTTACTATATAAAGGTAGATGTTCGGAAAACAGTTTTGGGCATCACGTCACGCTAAAGCTTCTGAAATAACAGTGTTGACGGTTCATGTTATTAAATTGGTTAATCCTGCCTCTTTAGCCAGTTCGACGGCACGGTACCGTTCTTTTTCTGTGAGTTTCCTCTGCAGTTCAGGCACTTCATAGCTTTTCCATTCTGGATGATACTGGAACATCAAGTTTACACGAATCCAGTCTCCAAGGTTTTCGGCTATCCAGTTCAGGACAGGTTTTGTGCAGCACTCAAGATGCCCAGGCAACACCAATACTCGAATAATGAGGTCTCCATACTTTTTGGCATACAGATGGTTTCGAGTGCAGGATATCCAGTAGTCTGGAGCGTCTGAAATCTTTTCAGCGCAATCTTCGGGTCCATACTTGAAGTCGAGAAGATACACGTCCGCGAATCCAGCGAGCAGTTTAGCTGTTTCTAGGCTGTAGTAGGAGTTGGAGTTCCAGACCACGGGCACATTCACGTCTACATGCTTGAAGGTTTCAAGCCACTGAGGCAGCCATGAAGTAGGGTCTCCGCCCACAAGATTGACGTTTCTGCAGCCGTCCTTTCGAAGCTGCTCCACCGCCTCTGCCAACTGCTGGGTTGCGCAGATTTTTCCTGGCTCGAACCATTGGGATATGCTCCAGTTTTGGCAATGGAGGCATCTTAGCGTGCAGCCTGGAGTGAATATGGTGCCGGAGGGAACAAGTTCAGGTTCTTCGCCCATGTGAGGAAATATCGTTGAAACTGTGATTTGGATTCCGCATCTGCAGTAACCTAATTCTCCTTCTAGCCTGTTGGAGTCACATCTTCGCGTGCAGAGACAACAGTTTTCGAGGATGCGATGGGTTATTTCTGTTTTCAGGTCAAGAAAGGTTTTTTCTGGAGCAGCCAAGTCTTCTAGGCGTTTTGGTTGGCTATCAATCATTTTTTCGAGGCAACTGAATTCGTGGGTGAGTTGGGTATGCATTTTCCATAATTCAGGGAGGGAATCGCTTTTGTTGAAGGGGGCGGGCAATTTTTTAGCGATAAGGAATTTGGCGGGTTTGTTGTTTTCCATGACATCAAAATATCGTGCTAGACTAGCACGAGCTTTCTTGTCCCTTAGAACTGCTGTTGTGTCGGGTCTCCAGCTTGTCCACATAACGTTTCGTCCACAAAAACTGTGGATAAGCATCAAATTTATTTTTACTGTACTTATTTAGGAAAAGACAGTTGTTAGTTACTACAAGAGATGAAAAACATTGTTGTCATCGGAATACTTTCAAATCTATCCTAAGCCTCCCTTCGATTTTGAGTTGAATTGCAGTGTTTTTGGGTTTGACAAACCGATGCCAGAAGTCTTCAAAGAGGGAGTTTGGAAGCGGGCAATACGTTTAGAGTGGGGTAAGCTGATTCCTGTTGCATTACGGTCAGTAGGCACCATCGATGAGCCGAACATTCAGGTAAAAACATTTCAAAAAGTCATAAAACAAGAAAAAGAGGAGTTGGAAAAGAAGTTAGATGAAATGTTTTCTTTCAGCCAAGACTTGGCCAGCGTCTACGCCTTCATGGACAAGGACCCAGTTCTAAGGGATTTGAAACTGAAGTTTTATGGATTAAAGGCTGGAAGCATTGGAACCACAGTATTTGAGAGCATAATCAAGTCAATAATCCAGCAGCAGATTTCGATACGAGTAGCTTTCTCGATTACAAACAAGATGGTAACCAAATTCAGCGAAAAAATAGAAACAGAGGGAACGATCTACTATGATTTCCCGACCCCAAAGCAGCTTTCCGAAGCAACTCTTGAGGAGATAAGGCACTGTGGAGTAAGCTGGAAAAAAGCAGAATACATCAAAGGAATCGCCGACAAAACCGTAGAAGGAGTATTTGATCCTGAAAGTTTAAGGTCACGCTCAAACGAAAAGGTGGTTGAGACCCTGAAAAAGTTTCGGGGAGTAGGAACATGGACTGCAGAGATGGTGTTAGCTACAGGCTTAAAACGAGGCGCCACTGTTCCTGCGGGCGACCTTGGGGTCAGGAGAACATTCACGAAACTTTACTCTGAAGGCAAAATACTTTCAGAGGCTGAAGTGCGCAGGATAGCTAAGGAGTGGGGTGAATTCACGAAAGACCTCGTGTTTTACATAAGTTGCATCGAAAGAGTGTAGAACAGTAGCATTTTTTTTGTTGTCTCAGTTAAATTCATATGCGATTTCGCTAAAGTAAACTGTGCGCTATCAAAGAAGGATACATAAAATGAAAAAAACTTCTCAAGTTTCAGGCTTCTACAAGCTGTCTACAGAAAAGAGACTGAAGTATGTAAAAAATTTTGCAGACTTAACCGACGAAGAAACAAGAATTCTTCAGTCAACAGGCGCCTTAGAGATAGAACTGGCAGACCGTATGATCGAAAATGTGATCGGAACATTCCCGTTGCCTCTTGGAATCGCCATGAACTTTCTCATAAACAATCGAGACTACATGATACCTATGGCAATTGAGGAGCCGTCAGTAGTTGCGGCAGCCACTTACGCGGCGAAGATGGCACGAAAAAAGGGAGGATTCTTCACCAGCAGCACCGACCCAGTCATGATTGGCCAAATACAAGCCGTGGAGATCCAAGACCCGTTCGCGGCAAAAATGAAAATTCTGTCAGCAAAAAAGGAGATTCTACAGAAAGCCAATGATATGGACCCAATGCTGGTTTCTGTAGGAGGAGGCGCCAAAGACCTAGAAGTAAAAGTGATAGACGCGCAGTCTGGTCCCATGGTAATAACAGAACTCCATGTTGACTGTAGAGACGCTATGGGCGCAAACGCCGTAAACACAATGGCTGAAGCAGTTGCTCCCATGATTGAACGATTAACTGGAGGCAGAATCTATCTCCGGATAATCTCGAATCTTGCTGTGAAGCGTCTGGCAAGGGCATGGGCAGTTATAGCAAAAGAGGAGTTAGGCGGCGAAGAGGTTGTTGACGGCATAGTGGAGGCTTACAATTTTGCGGCTGCAGACCCATACAGGGCAGCAACCCACAACAAGGGAATCATGAACGGCATAATCGGCGTTGTTATGGCAACAGGCAACGACCACCGTGCCATAGAAGCTGGAGCCCATGCCTATGCAGTAAAAAATGGAAAATATGGCACTATTTCGTATTGGGAAAAGAACACTAACGGCGACCTAGTAGGCTCCATCGAGTTACCCATGGCCGTAGGGCTCATAGGCGGAGCAACAAAGGTACATCCAACCGCAAAGGTTGCAATCAAGATTTTGGGCGTGAAAACAGCCAACGAACTGGGAGAAGTCATGGCTGCTGTGGGTTTGGCTCAGAACCTTGGTGCCTTACGTGCCTTGGCTCATGAAGGAATACAGAGGGGACACATGTCTTTGCATGCCAGAAATGTGGCAATTACAGCGGGAGCTTCAGGATCGCTGATTGACATGATTGTTGAGCGGATGGTTTCAGAGCGTAAGGTGCGGATGGACAGGGCAAAAGAGCTGCTTGAAGAATACAAAAAGAAGGGAAAACTGTGATAGTTGTTCCTGGTCCAGCCTCTACGAGTTTGGGGCAAACAATTGCTGAAAAATTGAATGCCAAAGTTGTTTCCGTTAATCTCAAACAATTTCCTGATGGAGAATACTGTCTCCGTTTCGAAGGCGAATTAGATGGGGAAGAAGTGGTTGTGGTTCAGTCCACTGGACCGCCACAGGACACAAATGTATTGCAGCTTTTGCTGATGCTTGACGCAGCTAAGGAGATGGGAGCAAAAAAAGTAACTACTGTAGTGCCATATTTGGCTTTTGCCAGACAAGACAAACGGTTCCTATCAGGCGAAGTAATCAGCGCCGAAACCCTCGTTAAACTCATTGAAGCATGTGGAACTGACCGATTCATAACCGTCAACATCCACTCCGAAAACACACTAAAATGTTTCAGGACTCCAACAGAAAACCTTTCAGCCATAACATCCCTTGCAGAATACTTCAAAAACAGAGGATTAGACGGAGCATTCTCTTTATCTCCAGACAAAGGCGCAATCAAGTGGGCTGAGGAAGCGGACAAGGTTCTTGGCGGAGGGTTCGGCTGGCTAAAAAAGGAACGCGACCGCTACACAGGCGAGATTAAGGTGGAAGAAAAAAGCCTCAACGTACAAGGCACGGACGTGATTGTCTTCGATGACATAATCAGCACTGGCGGAACCATAGCCCGAGCAGTAAAGATGCTGAAGACCCAAGGAGCACGAAGAGTCTACGCCGCCTGCGTGCATCCGCTACTGATAGGCGAAGCAACACAGAAGATTCTACAGAACGGCGCTGAAGAAATCGTTGGAACCGACAGCATCCCAACATCCGTAAGAACAGTCTCTCTTGCTCCATTGATTGCGGAGGCGCTAGCCAGATAAGTGCCAACCCAAGTAGCAAAACATTTCTTTCTGCTTTCAGGAGCACACCAAACACTTCCCATCGCAGAAGTGCAGGCTATCTTAGAAGCGGAGGGCTACAATTATCAGATTTTGGAGAAGTTGACTCAAGTTCTGCGGCTCAAAGTTGACCCAGAAAGCGTAACGGCAATCCAGTCTAGGTCCGCCTACACTCGAGTGTGCTGCCAAGAAATATTCAGTTGCGGCGCCAATCTCTCAGAAATCTTTGATAACATACGTTCTACTTCTTTCGATGACTTTATCGGAGATGAAAGTTTTGCTGTTAGAGTTAGGCGCATAATGGGTGTCACTCCTGGGATTGATCGTGTTGAGTTGGAACGGAAACTCGGAGAGCAGATATACGAATCAGGTAAGAAAGTTGATTTGTCGAACCCAGAGAAAACTTTCTTCGGCGTCCTGACAGACAACAAGTTCATTTTTGGATTAAAGACAGCAGAAATAATTCCGAAACCATTTTCTGAGAGAAGACCCAGAAAGCGACCCTTCTTTCATCCCACAGCCATGCAAGCTCAATTAGCGCGGGTTATGGTGAATTTGGCTCAACCAAAAAAGGGCGACCTAGTTTTGGACCCATTTTGTGGAGCTGCAGGAATACTTGTAGAAGCAGGACTGATAGGATGCAGGGTTCTGGGTTTTGATGCGAAACCCCACATGCTACGGGGAGGACACAAAAACCTTCAACACTACAGCATAGAACATGGAGTGGCAGTAGCGGATGCAAGGTATCCTCCAGTAGCAGAGGCAGACTGTATCGTCACTGACCCCCCATATGGCAGATCAGCAAGCACTCTAGGAACAAGTACCAGACTTATCGTTGAAGACTTTCTTCCTGCAGTCAGTGACAAGATTCCGAATGGCAGAAGAATTTGTATGGCATCTCCCCAAACAACAAAAATTGCTGAGTTGGGCGAACAGGCGGGCTTCAAGCATATTGAGTCCCATTTTGTTTTTGTTCACGGAAGCTTAACAAGAGAAATTGTGGTTTTCAAAAAAACTTGACATAAAGGTGTAACCAAATAAACAGAAAGAATATACTCTATTGGGAGGACAGAGGACGCTGACAGACTTGCAGGTTATATTTCTGGGAACAGGAGGAAGCATACCCACACCCAAGAGGGGATTGTCAGCCATTGCAGTTCGAAGAAAAAATGAGTTGTTGCTATTTGATTGCGGCGAGGGCACCCAACGGCAGATGATTCAGGCGGGAGTCGGATTTCACCGAGAAACAAAAATTTTTGTTACTCACATGCACGGCGACCATGTTCTGGGTTTGCCTGGGCTACTTCAGACTATGTCCCTGTTAGGCAGAAAGAAGAGCCTGGAGATTTATGGACCGCAGGGAATTGAGGCTTTTGTTGAGGCAATGAATCAGACTGTTCGTTTCTCTCTTATGTTTCCTCTTGAAGTATCTGAGGTAGAGGCGGGTCTGGTCTGCGAAGAAAAAGAATATGCAGTTTACGCTGCCCAATCAAACCATTTAGACAACAGCTTAGCCTACGCGCTAGTTGAGAAGCTGCGTTCCGGAAGATTCAGCACACAAAAAGCCAAGAGGCAGGGTGTTCCTGAGGGACAGTTATGGGGAAAGCTTCAACAGGGCTTGTCAGTAATGCTTCCAAACGGAAAAAAAGTAGAGCCTGAAATGGTTTTAGGTCCATCCCGTCCCGGAAGAAAAATTGTTTACAGTGGAGACACTGGACAGTCAGAAAACATTGTGAAATTGGCTGAGAAGGCTGACCTGCTGATTCATGAAGCCACTTTTGAGGATGAGTTGACTGAAAGGGCAGTGGAGGACGGTCACTCAACTCCCAGTATGGCAGCAGAAACGGCAAAAAAGGCTGGGGTGAAGCGTCTGGTTTTGACTCATATCAGTGCCAGATACAAAGATGCTGTGCTGTTGTTGGAGCAGGCAAGGAAGGCTTTCGTTAATACTGATGTTGCGGAAGATTTTATGCGGTTAGAGATTCCACTCCAAGATTAAACTAAGAGTCGGCGTAATGTCTGAACGCTTTCTTCTATGTGGTCTGTTGATTCTATAACAATCAGGTTACCATAGTCCACAGTCTTAACCAGTTTAGCAAAGTTTGTCCAGTTAATGTTGCCGTATCCTATTCCTAGATGCAAGTCGTTGGCTCCATCGTTATCACTAACATGCACGTGAACAATCTTCGCCGAAAACTGCTTAATGAAATCCTGAATCTGATTGTTCAGGTTCGCGTGAGCTATGTCCAGCACCATGCCAATGTCATCATCTAACTCGTCATAGAATCTGCGAAAGTCGTCCACACTTTTCATGAGAGAAGGAAAAGGCTCAGGAGTATTCTCGATGGCAATTTCAACGCCTTCTCTTCGGGCAACCCGCAGCAGGGCACGAACAGACTCCAGATGCAGTTGCCAATCCTCGTCGGGATAAAAGTGGCTAAGACCTGTTTTGGAGCCTGGATGAAATAGCCACAGGCGGCAGTCTAACTGTCCCGCAAGAACAATCGATTTTGTTAACCGCTTCAGGACTGCGTGGCGCAGCGACAGGCTGGGAGTGGCTATGTTTATTCCAGCCCAAGGTGCATGGACTACAAACTCGAGGTCATTGGCTTCTGCTGCTTTTTTCAGGGTTTTTACGCGTCGTTTGTTTAGGGTGTGGAGTCCTTCGTCAGGCAATTCTATGTTCTTCACAGGAACTGTGGGTAGGAGCTTCAGCATGGTATTGAAGGGCTCAGCTAAGCAGTAGAGCATAGACAAGGCGATTTCTGGTTTATCCATTGCAACACACTTCATTTATGGCTTGAAGGCGAAGAAGGTTTTTTTGTGGGTCGTGGCGTGAGCCATTTAATTAGTTCCCTTGGGTTGCTGCAGCTGATTTGCACACTTATGGGTCCTAGAGGCGATTCTGCTGTTTTCTGAGAAAAGGATACGTGACCTGCGTACGCAACCTGCTTGTTCAAGTAGAATGTAACGGAGTTGTCGTCCATTCCGCCTAGGAGGACTTTTCTGGCAGCCGCTCGAATCTGTTCTCTGGCAAGTATGTTGCGGAGTGCATTGAGGCCGGCTGTTCCTGTGGTGTTTGCTATAAGGAGTTGCCCCCATGTTCTGGATTCGACTTTGAATGTTACTGTTCCAAAGATGTTTTTCACTGCCTGTTTGACTTTTTCTAGGTCTTCGGTGGGGTTGACTTCCACGTGAACAGATAGGTTATTCATTTTCTAGAATCTCCTTCAGGGTTTTTTTGATTCTAGTATTCAACTGACTAAAGGTTCCTTCGTTCACTATCATGTGGTCTGCAGTGGCAATTACGTCGCCCATTCCGACGCCGAGCTCTCTTAGGTCCCTTTCCATGAAGGTTTCCCAGTCTTGAGGGTCGTCACTTCGTTTCCTTCTGAAGAGGCGCTGGTATCTCGTTTTTGGGGATGCATGGAGGGCAACTAGAACAAAGTTTGGAAAATGCCTCTTGAATTCATTGACTTCAGGGAGGCTTCGGATGCCGTCGACGCCAACTATCAGTTCTGTTGCCTTCTCCAGTTTGGGGATGCATCGTTTGGCTACTGCTGCAGGTCCATCTGCTGCTCTAAGGTTAAGCATTAATGTGCCCAGGTTTTCAGGTGTTGGCTCAAGGTTTCTTAGTTTGGCTTCTTCTCTGATTACGTTACCCATTACAACTACAGGGTAACCCATCTTCGTGAGAACTCTTCGGAAGGCTGCCTTGCCAGACCCAGGCATTCCAGCCAATGCCACAACAACCTTGTCCTTCATCATGAAATCCACCAATTACACAACAGGATAAAAGGGCAACTGAAAGTTATAAAACAGTCGCTGGCACCATGAAATTAGGCTACAACCCAGAAAGTTAGAGTGAAAAAGCAACATTTTGGCTGCAAACATGGCTTGTTTTAGATCCAATTTTACTGTCTCAGAAACAGTTCACAAAACTTGTATTCCACTTCTATTCGGAATCCGACTGAAAAAATGGAGTGCAACAAAGTTTATCTATTAAAATCAGCACATACATTACTGTATATTTTCTTTAAACAATCAAAAGGGGAAGAAGCTCACAGAATCTAGAGTCGCTGTGCGCACACGCGCAAAATCTGGAAACTGGCGTAAACTCGATTCTGGCGCTAAAGGCGCCCAAATGGGCTACTGCTCCTTCTTGGTAAGCATAAACCCCGAGGCTTGCCAAGTTTTCCCTTTTTTTTATCTTGTTCATGTTTGACCTATGGATTAAGTTATTAAAATGGTGTACGAGAGATTATAGTTGACTGTTGACCGGTTTACGAGGCGTTTGTCATGTCGGGAACTATTCGAGCTTTCTTCTCCTTTGATATTGAAGACCAGTTCATAATGAGGCGACTGAGACAAGTTCAGGGCATACTCATTAACAGTGGCGCAGACTTGAAGAACGTTAAGCCCCAGAACATCCACTTGACAATCAGGTTCATGGGAGATATATCCCCAACCATGGTGGACGCTGTCTACGAAGAAATGAAAAAACTCTCCTTCCCTCCCTTCACTGTAGAACTCAAGGGCTTAGGCGCTTTCCCAAAGCTAACTTATCCCCGAGTTGTCTGGGCTGGAATCACAAAAGGCGCAGATGAACTAAAGGATGTTTTTGGACAGTTGGAGCCACACCTCAGAGACTTGGGCTTCAAACCTGACAGCAAAGGCTTCAGTCCCCACCTGACAATAGCACGGGTTAGAACTGGAAGAAACAAAGCCCAACTCGTCAAGGTCATACAAGAACTGGAGAACTACGAGTTCGGAACTGTCAAGGCTGAATGCCTGAAACTGAAAAAGAGCGACTTGACTCCCAGAGGTCCAATCTATTCAACTTTAAGAGAGGTTTACGGCAGCTAAAGGGGGATTGCTGTGACTTCTTCCCTTACAGAAATATGCGCTCAAGTTCTGAAACGAGTTACCCCCAGCGAAAGCGAGCGAAAACAGGTTCAGGAATTAGCCAAAAAGTTGACACAGGAAGTGGAGAAGGCTGCGAAAGAACGGGGTGTTGAGATTGAGGTTCGGGTAGAGGGGTCAGTGGCTAAAAACACGTGGCTTAGCGATTGCCCCGAAATCGATGTTTTTATGCAAGTTCCAACAACAACCCCCAAAGAAGCTTTCGGAACAGTCTTTCTGGATATCGCAAAAAAAGCCACTGAAGGTTACATTCCGATTGAACGGTTTGCAGAGCATCCTTATCTTGAGGTAGTGGTTGAGGGCGTTTACGTGAATATTGTTCCATGCTACAAGGTTAAACAGGGCAAATGGATAAGTGCCACAGACAGGACACCATTCCACACAAATTACATTAAACCACTCCTGAATGGACAAATGAGCCAAGAAGTAAGGTTGCTAAAGCGGTTCATGAAGGGTGTGGGTGTTTACGGGGCAGAAATCAAAGTTGGAGGCTTCAGCGGCTACCTTTGCGAGCTTCTTGTCTTGAACTATGGCTCCTTTTCTGAAGTTTTACGGTTTGCCACAGACTGGAAAGACAGAACAATCATAGATTATCAGAAACATTACAAACGAGAAGCTGATGCCGAGAAACTGTTTGAACAACCCCTAGTTATGGTAGACCCAGTGGACAAGAGAAGAAACGTTGCAGCCGCAGTAAAAAAAGACAGATATAACGAGTTCATTGCCGCCTCCAGGGCATTCATGAAAGCCCCAAACATGAACTTCTTTTATCCACAGGAAATAGAAGCCCTAGAATCCACAGAAGTGATCAACGAAATCAAAGCCAGAGGCTCCACACTCGTATTCATCAGCTTCAACGAAGCTGTTACTGTGCCCGATGTTCTCTGGGGACAACTATACAGGCATCAAAGGTCGCTATGGAAACTGATTAGCCAGCATGATTTCACTGTTCTTGGTGACGCGGTCTGGAGCAATGAAAAAGGCTTGAACATTTTCGTCTTTGAAGTGGAAAACCGTTTTCTTCCAAACATGAAACGACATCTTGGTCCTCCACTAAAAAGGAAAAAGGAATACGAAAACTTTCTACAGAAACATTTGGGAGCAGACTCCACTGTTTCTGGACCCCGCCTAGAGGACGGACGCTGGGTCGTTGACGTAAAAAGGAAGCACACTGACGTAGTTGAGCTATTGAAAGAAAAACGGGGAAACGGTGTAACTGAAATTGTTTCCAAAGCTTTCGCTGACTCATTAGAAGTTATGGTCAACGATGAAATCTTGAAGCAGTATTCCAGCAACCAAGACTTTGCAAAGTTTTTGACAAAATACCTTGAGGGAAAGCCAAGATGGCTAGTAGGCGTATAGGTTGCCGTAAGGACGAGATGAAACAGGAATCAACTTGTTGAATTTGCTCTCCAAGATTTTCTCAGCATCCAAATCATAGTAGCCACAGAACTCTTCAACCAGACCCTTGAGCAGCATTGTGTCTTCTTGGGTAAGGTCTGTAACTGCAACTTCTTCTCCCACGTGACGAACTTCGCCTCGGATGAACATTGTTCCGCCATGCATTCCAGTTCCCACGAACCGAGCGTTATGACGTATTTCGCCCTTCATGTTCAGTCCCAGCACCACGAGCACTCCTCCAGCCATATACTCTCCCAGAAAATCTTGGGCGGTTCCACCAATCACTATGCTGGGACGTTTGCCAACGTATTCTTTCATGTGTATTCCAACTCGGTATCCAGCATCGTCCCTTATGAAAATCTTGCCGCCCCGCATCGAATGTCCAACCAAGTCACCGGCACGTCCATGAACAACTATTTGCCCATGGTCCATAGTGTTTCCGCAGGCGTCCTGCACGTTTCCGTGGACAGTGATGTTTGCGCCGTTCATGAAGGCTCCCAAGTCGTTGCCTGGAGTTCCGTAAATGTCGATGCTGAGATTGTTGTCAAGGTCGGTGCCGATGTAGCGTTGACCGTACACGTTGCAGATTTGGACCTTTTCGATGCCTTCACTGTCCAGACTCCTGAGGAGTTTGTTCAGGTCCCGATAGTATATTCCAGTTGCATCAATAAGTGCCGATTTATCTTTCCGAATCAAACTCTCGGTTAATCTGCCTTTTTCACATGTAGTTATCATCTTTCTAGTCACCTACCATTCTTACTCCTAAGATTTCCAATTCTTTGTCAGTTAAGCCTACGCCTCGGAGAACCAAACGGTTGCCTCGGACGCTCTCGATGGCGTTTATGCCCATTCCGCCCATCATCTCCATGATTTCTAGGCTCCAGCCGCGAAGAAGGCCCGCAAGCCTTTTCGCGCCAATGTCAGGGTTAATTCTCTTGGTTAACCAAAGATCAGTGGTTGCGATACCCCACGGACATTTTCCAGTGTAGCATTTCTGGCACACAGTGCAACCTAACGAAACTAGGGCAGCGGTGGCAATGTAACATGCGTCGGCTCCCAAAGCTATAGCCTTGAGAACGTCAGCGCTGCTTTTGATTCCGCCCGCGGCGATGATGGAGGCTTTGTTTCGTATTCCTTCGTCCCGTAGCCGCTGGTCCACTGCCGCAAGAGCCATTTCGATGGGTATACCAACATTGTCCCGTGTTATTCTGGGCGCGGCTCCTGTTCCACCTCTTATGCCATCCAACACTACAGCATCTGCGCCAGCTCTTACTATGCCGCTTGCTATTGCTGCCGCATTGTGCACTGCAGCAATCTTCACGAAGACAGGTTTGGTGTAGTCTGTAGCTTCTTTCAGGGCATAAACCAGTTGTCTCAAGTCTTCGATGGAGTAGATGTCATGCTGTGGCGCAGGCGATAGGGCGTCGGTTCCAAGGGGAATCATCCGTGTTTTGGAGATTTCTTCACTTACTTTTTCTCCCGGTAAGTGACCGCCGATGCCAGGCTTCGCTCCTTGTCCAATCTTGATTTCGATTGCGGCACCCGCATCTAAGTAGTCGGGGTGTACTCCGAAGCGCCCGGATGCGACTTGAACTATGACATGGTCGCCGTATTTGTATAGGCTCTTTTCGAGTCCTCCTTCTCCTGTGTTGTAGAAGGTGCCTGCTTCGGTGGCTGCTCGGGCTAATGATTTGTGAACGTTTAGGCTGATTGAGCCATAGGACATGGCTGAGAACATGATTGGGGTTTCAAGTTGTAGTTGAGGAGCCAGTTTGGTCTTCAATACAATGCCATCGCCTTTGACTGTTTTTAGGTCAAGTGTGTCAGGTTTTGAACCGATGTAGGTTTTCAGTTCCATCGGTTCCCTCAGGGGGTCAATTGAGGGGTTTGTGACTTGGCTTGCGTTTATCAGAAGCCTGTCCCAGTATGTGAGGTTGGGTTTGTCGCAGCCCATTCCAGTGAGAACAACGCCTCCAGTTTCAGCCTGCTTCTTTATTCCAGTAAGGACTTCTTGTGTCCAGTTAGCGTTTGACCTGTAATTGTTCGGGTTCGGACGTATTGTTATGGCTTGAGTTGGGCAGAAGGTGGCGCATCGCTGGCAGTTCACGCAGTTCTCACTTTTGCTGAGCATGCAGTCGTCTTCTTCATCGTAGCAGTGGGTGTCGTAGCTGCATTGGTTTACACAAACTTTGCATCTGATACAGCGGTCTGGGTCACGTTCTACAATGTATTCGGGGCAAACATAGCTTTTCATTCGCCATACACCTCCCGAGTGAGAATATCCACAGCTCTCTTCGATTCGAGTCTTCCTATCACAGGCTCGCCGCCTCTAGGACTCCAAACCCGGTCCAGTGACTGCGAAACTAACCGTATCGCAGCTTCCTCCGAAGACAGAAACAGATAATCGCCCTTCTCTGCTGCAGTGAGGGGACGAAGCTTAATCCTGTCTGTAAGTCCAATCATCTCGCCTTCATGAGCCACTATTATCGTGAAAGGTCCATTCATCAAGAGACTGCCGTAAGTCTGCCGCAGAGCCGTCAGGGCAAGTTTGTTTTCGGGTTTCATTGTTTTGATTTCTGACCATAGGGGTGGAGCAAGAATCTGGGAGATTATCTCTATGGGCAAGTTCTGGCGCCTCATGAGCAGGTCGAAGGCGTAAGCCATAACTTCTGTGTCAGTTTGCATGGTGCACTTGTATCCGAACATCTCCAAGTACCGCTTGTTGATGCCGTAGGATGAGATTTCGCCGTTGTGAACGACAGTCCAGTCTAGAATGTTAAAGGGGTGAGCTCCTCCCCACCAGCCTGGAGTGTTTGTTGGGAAACGTCCGTGGCAGGTCCACATGTAACCCTTGTAATCTTCTAGGCAGAAGTATTCTGCTACATCCTCTGGGAAGCCGACTCCCTTGAAGACGCCCATGTTCTTTCCGCTTGAGAAAACGAAGGCTTTGCCAGTTTCCGTGTTGATTCGCATAACGTTCTCAATAATGTAATCATTAATCGTTTTGGTCTTAGCTCTAGATTTTTTGGGTTGAAGGAAGTAACGCCACATGATAGGCGGGTCTCTGACGTTGGCTGGCTGAGTTGGCATTTCCTCTTCGTTGAGGATGTTAAAGCTGTCGTTGAGCAGTCGGTCCGTCTTCTTTTTTGCATCCCTATCCAAGTACATTATCTGGAATGCGTAATCGTCCTTGTATTCGGGGTAGATTCCGTAAGCTGCAAAGCCTCCTCCCAAACCGTTTCCTCGGTCGTGCATGTTCGCGATGGCTCGGATGGGGTCTTTCGCTGAGAACCTTTCTCCCTTTAGGTTCATCATGCCAAATATTGAACAGGCATCGAAGACCTTCTCGTCGCAGTAAGGATTGTTAACTTCAGTTAAGTTCTCCATCTTAGTTCACCACAAACATTTCTTTTCTCAGCTGCTCCGGCAGGCTTACTATACCAAATTCTTCCTCGAGAAGGCCATCCTTGATTGTGCTCACGTCAACATGATTCTTCAGCAGCCTGAAGATTATTCCAGCTTTATCGATTTCACCTATGAAAATGAAACCAACAATCTTGTTGTCTTTGAGCAGAACTTTTTTGTAGACATGTTTTTCGGGCTTAAGCTCAACCAGCACTTCAATGTCGGTGGTGTCTTTTGGGTTCACGTTTCCTACCGCGATAATGGGCAGTTCGAAATATTTCAGGGAACTCATAACTGTTCCCCCTTCATATTCTGCCTTCTTTCCTGCCATGTTGTATCCTGCCACACGCCCACCCAGATGAGCCAGAGGCCACAGAGGTAAAAGGCGATTTCCGTCTATTAGGAAGTCGTAGGCTTCTGCAACGTCTCCACATGCATATACGTCGCGTATGTTGGTGCGCATTAACCTGTCCACAACTATTCCTCGGTTAAGTTTTAGGTCTGTTTCTTTGACGATGTCTGTGCGTGGGATAACTCCGATAGCAATTACAACTAGGTCGCAGGGGATTTCTGTGCCGTCGGTCATCACTACGCCTCTAACTGTTGCTTCGTTGTTTTTTTGTCCTATAATCTGCTTAACCGTTTGACCAGTGATTACTGTGACACCTGCTTCTGTCAGCACTTTTTCTGCTATGTCTGAAGCTGTCTTGTCCAGTATGAGGTTGAGTATGCTATCTTTGAGTTCCACTAAGGTTACTTTTATTCCACGTTTCACCAGCGCCTCAGATGCGCTGACTCCGATTAATCCGCCGCCAATAACTACGGCGTTCTTGGACGGTTCCAGCACGGATTCAATTTGTTCTGCGCTGGAAAGCTCTGTAAAAGTGAAGACTCCTTCTTTGTCGCCACCCTCCATTCTTGGAACAAAGGGCTTGCCTCCAGTGGCTATTAGAAGCTTCTCATATTCTATTTTGTCTCCGCCATCAAGGAGAACCTGCTTCTTTTTGAAGTCAATTTTTGTTGCGGTTCTTCCAGTAAGGATCTGGACTTTGTTGTCTTTCCAGAACTCGTCGCCGCGATATTTCATGGTGTCCAATGTAGCTTCTCTGCTAACGTATTCGGATATCATCGGACGAGAATATTGGGGAACCTTTTCGTCCGAAATCACTGTTATAGTTCCCTTCGGGTCTACATCTCGTATGGCTTCAACTGCTCCGATGCCTCCAACTGAGCCGCCAATAATCACATACTTCGACATCATGCTTCCACCTCTTCAAGGACTAGGGCTTCGTTGGGGCAGTTAGCTACGCATGCTGGCACTTCACGGTCTGGACAGAGATCGCATTTTGCGATGATTTTTCCTGTAGAATCAGGTTTTATGGCGCCATATGGACAGACCATTATGCAGGTCCAGCAACCTATGCATTTTTCAGGGTTATGTGTTACCAGCCCAGTTTCTTTGTCTAGGGTCATGGCTCCGGTTAGGCAGGCGTTTACGCAGGGTGTATCTTTGCATTGTTGGCATCTGATTGAGATCGAGTTTGGTTTGCTTGTTTCCACTCTTACTCGGCTAACTGGTTTGGGGCTTTCATGCAAATAGGCTTTTATTGGATCTTTGGATTCTGAGTGTTCTATTGTGCAGTAGACTTGGCAGAGTCCACATCCTATACAGGCTTCTTCTTTGATTGAGACCCTTTTCATTGTATTTGCACCACACAATTTGTAGGTATACGGCAACCTATTGCCGATAGACAAAGCACGCACCGGAATATAAACATTGCGAACAAATAGTCAATAAATCGTAAAATATGATAACAATTTGTTAAATTAGCGGAAGAGTTCTTCATCTACAGCATATCATTGGATTAGGAGCATAATTGCAAAATAATCTTGAAAACAGCATTTTATATGACAAAAAACTAAACTGCAGTAATAAGCCAGTTTGGCATAGATCTGGGGTTAAAATTTAGCCCCGAAACCCAAACTAGGAACTAGTGCTGTACTGCCTTCTGGTGGGAAAATCTGTTTGCTCAGTTAATGTGACATCAACTTTTTTTACGCTAGGAAGTTCCCTTATCTCATTTACTATCTTCTTAATCTCTTTGATATCCCTGAAGGCTACATAAGCAATAAAATCAAATTTTCCAATTGTTTCCGCAATAAGAAACACATTTGGCATTTGATGAAGTCTATCAAGAGTTAATTGAGGATTTCCTTCAATAGAATTAGACACCAACAAAAACGCTTTTCCCTGAAATCCAAGTTTGGAAAGATCGATAATGACAAATGGATTACTGAATACTCTATTTTTCATTTTTTCGTATCTTTTTTTAACAGTTGATGGTGAAATGTCTAGTTTTTTTGCAATTTTCAGGAATGGTTCTGTTGGATTCTCAATTAATGTTGCCAAAATTTGTTTGTCTATTCTATCCACTGTCTTCACCATCGGGTTTATCAAGATGAAAATGTTCAAAATGAAAATGCACTTTATTCCAAATCAAAATATCAACATCGTTTACGCCTTTCAGGCTTTGAATTAGCTGTTTTATAGTTTTTAAATCTTCAAGACTGTTTGCGTATGCAAAAATTGAAAGGTCGTAAATACCAATAAAGTGGTCAATCCCAACCAATTTTACCTTTCCTTTTATTAGGTTATAAATTTTATCTTCCTGATTTGGCTCTAAATTAATGCCTATCGAAATTGGAAACTTGTAACCAAAATAAGTGGGATCTATCATTAATTCTTCTTTGATAATTATTCCATCTTTTTTTAAGGTTTCAATTCTATTACTTATGGTAGTATTTGATACGCCACAATCTTCAGCTATGGAACTAAGATTTGTTCTTGCATTAATTAATAGATTCTTAATAATACACAAATCGATTTTATCAATTGCCATTGTTCGCTCAACTAACACATACCTACTATAGGATTTAAATTTTTTTTCTTTTTTAATGAAAAACAGAAAAACTCAAGATTTAGACCAAAAAATTTGATTTTTTCTTGTTATTTGCTAAAATAAACAAAAAAATTAAATAGTGTTATTTGAGATAGAATCTATTGTTGATATAAAATGAAAAAAAAGCAAACAAAACATCTAACAACATTATTACTAGCAACATTAATCACTATAACAACTTTTGCGATCGCTTTGGTACCAACTGCATCAGCTCAAAATGTAACAACGTATGCTCAATTGGCAGTTAATCCAAATCCAGTAGGAAAAAACCAAATGGTGAACGTAATAGTTTGGGTACAACCAATTCCTCCTGAAGCAGGAGAAGTCTTCAACGGATTCGAAGTAACAATTACAAAACCTGACGGACATACCGAAACATTAGGTCCAACTGACTCATGGCCAGTAGGAGCAGCCTTCTTCCCATACACGCCAACAACAGTTGGAGATTACACATTTGTATTTACTTATCCAGGTCAAACCATGAGCAGCGGAGAAGACTACCAACCAGCCACAAGCCAAACAGTAACTCTTACGGTGCAAACAGATCCAATAGAGGGATTGCCACCCGCTCCATTACCCGAATATATAGATGGAATTGTGAATACAGAGAACCGAGAATGGGCAAGGATTGTTGGAAGCTGGATGATGACCTACTATAACTCAACATATACTGGGTACGGCGATTCTGGAGGAGGATACAACCCATATAGCACAGCACCCCGCTCAGCTCACATCAGATGGGCAATACCCGCAGCCACAGGAGGTCTTGCTGGAGGCGATTCTGATACTGCAGGGGAATACTCAGGACTCTCGTACAACTCGTATGGAAACCCGCCGATTATTATGAATAATAAACTCTATGTAAACACAAATCCAACCTTGGGTCACTTCCGAAGTACAGCCGGACAAGGATTTGCTTGTTATGATCTTCAAACAGGAGAAGAATTATGGCGTAGAGACGATGCAGGAATTACTCATGGTCAACACTACCGAAGCTTTTCACCTGGAAAACCTGGAATATTCTCATTCTTATGGGATCTTTACGGAGATAACGAAAGATGGTATGTATACGACCCATTTGATGGATCATTAGAGATGGTCTTTGAAAATGTTTCAAAGTTTGGCACAAACTGGTGGTGGGAAGACGCAGTCGTATATGGACCAAATGGAGACATTTACGTCTATATACTTGACGGGTACGCAAACGAATTAACCATGTGGAACTCAACAAAAGCTTTCTGGGATAACGGTATACTTTATTATGGATCAGATGGGGTAGAGAGATTTGCTTGGTCCTCACAAGGATTTGCTAGTGAAACTGAAATATCTACAGTGTATGATTGGGAAAAAGGAATAGAATGGACCATTACAATTCCTGACAGAAATGTGGGTTGGCATACACCCTATTCAATATTTGGCATCTCAGATGGTGTAATGATTGCCAAATCAGGTACTTCTGGAAACTGGGTTGACTACGATATCGCTTATGACATGTATACAGGAGAAGAGCTCTGGGTTCATGACAGATCAGAAGCTGTGCAGTCATTCTACAATTCAGTTGGAGAAGGTGTAACTGCTGCGTGGGATCTTAGCACAAGAAAATGGACTGCTTACGATATTCATACTGGAAATAAGCTTTGGGAATCTGAACAGGCGGATTATCCTTGGGGAACGTACGCTTCATATGGATCAACAATTGCTGATGGTCAATTATTCTTCGGTTCGTTTGATGGCCACGAATATGCTGTTGACATGGAAACAGGGGACATAAATTGGAAATTCTACTCTGGCGATTCAGGTATTGAAACTGTTACAGGAAGTTGGCCAATGTGGCAAGGACCTCTCGTTGCAGATGGCGTAGTCTTCTGTGGAACAGGAGAAGAAACACCAACCCAGCCATTGACTAGAGGCAATAGAGTGTTTGCAATTGACGCTGAAACTGGACAAGAAATCTGGCACTTAGCTGGCTACATGTCACTAAAAGCAGTAGCGGAAGGAGTATTAATAGGCTATAATGGCTATGACAGCAAAATCTACTGTTTTGGAAAGGGCCCAACCGCTATGACAGTAGAGGCACCAACAGTGGCGACTCCAGAAGGAACCCCAGTAATGCTAACTGGCACAATTACTGACCAATCTGAAGGATCAAAAGGTACTCCAGCAATTTCTGATGAAGACATGGGTGAATGGATGGAATATCTGCACATGCAAAAACCAAAACCAACCGATGTTACAGGAGTTCCAGTTAAACTGGCATATCAGTTACCAGACGGTACATGGAAAGACATTGACCAAACTTTAAGTGACATGGACGGCAACTTTGGTTATCTATGGACTCCACCAGGTGAAGGAACATACGTGGTAAAAGCATTCTTCCTTGGATCAGAATCATATGCAAGTTCAGAAGCAACAACCTATGTTGGAATTGGATCATGGCCAACACCAGAAAATCCTGAAGTAGTTGATCTTACTCCTCTCGAAGACAGCATAGCCAACCAAATGACCTACATTCTAATACTAATTGTGCTTGTTATCATAACATTAGTAATCGCTCTATATTCAGTGATGCGTTCGCGTAAATAGAAATGCGGAAAGTAATCCCAAATTTTTCCCTTCCCTTTTTTATTTGGGAAGTAAAACTAATCGGAAGAGAATGGGACTGAAAAGGCTCATGCATGGAAATAATGCGTACCTAACTAGTGGCAATTTCAGGTTCCGCATGTTTTCATCTCCATAATAGCCCACGCAAGAGCCTCAGCAAACCCTTTCTGTATCTATCTGAAATCGAGTATCCTTTATTATTATATCGTATACTAAATGCGTCACGGACTTTCTGGCTACCCAAAAGAGAGGCAATGCCTTTTTCCAAATTCTATAACGAAGTCTTACTCAAAGAATTCAGTAATAAAGTGCTCTAATTCATGTATGAATGTTAATGACCTACACACATTAGAGATTTAAAAATGGAATTTTCTTTCAAATTTTAATTTGGACCATGAATTCAAGCGTTTTATATAGATTTGTGATTTCTTTGGTAAACCATTAAATAGTTTACATATTGCCTATGTAGATTATGGGATTTAAAGAGTGGATAATACCACAAGACAAGATTTTCTTTAATATTCTGGAGCAACAAGCAGACCTAGTACTGAAAGCGGCACAATTATTTAAGAAAATGGTGAACAATCCGGAGAATTATGCTGAAAACATGAAGGAAATGCGGCGGTTAGAACACGAGGGTGATGAGATCGTGCACAAGATGATTCATAGATTGCACAAATCATTCATTACGCCAATAGATCAAGAAGACCTTGCAGACCTCACTTCATTGTATGATGATGTGTTAGACTACATTGATTCAGTGGCAAATAGAATATTCATGTTCGAAGTGAAAAAACCAGATGAAATAATCAAAGAATTTGCAGGCATAATTGAAAAACAAGTCATAGAAGTGAACGAGGCTCTGAAATATGTACGCAAAATGAAACAAGAGGAAATAGAAAATCGTTCCAAACAAGTTCACAGCCTAGAGAACGTGGCAGATGACCTTCATGATAAAGCAATAATTAGACTCTTTAAAGAAAAGGATCCGATAAAAATCATAATCATGAAAGAGATTTATGATTTTCTTGAGAACATCACAGACAAATGTGAGGATGTTTGCCTAGTCATCCAAGACATAGTTTTGAAGAATGCCTGATCCCATGATAGAAATCCTAATCTTTGCCCTGATTCTCGCCATTATCTTTGGGTTCTGGACAGGCTTCACTGACGCAGCTTATGCAACAGCAGGAATAATAGCAACAAGAGCTGTGAAAAGCAACAGAGCCATTCTCATCTCCACTGTTGGCTCTTTAATAGGTATGACAATTTTTGGGTCTGCAGTTGCTAAAACGATTGGGACAGGGATTATTACAGAGGGATTTGCTTCTGGAGAGGTTATTATTGCAGCTCTGCTTTCTTCTTTGATTTTTGATGTCATAACTTCTTGGATTTACGCCTTACCAATTTCTGAAACTCATGTCCTGATTGGTGGACTAATAGGTGCTGGCGTTGCCGCAGGAGGATGGGAAATCATAGAAGTTGGGGGAATTATAAACAAAGTTATTATTCCCTTGATCACTTCTCCCTTCATCGCGATTATTATTGCCTTTGCGATTACGGGTTTAATTATCAGAGCTTTCAGAAATCGCCCTGCAAGCAAAATGAACAAACGCTTTAAACGTCTTCAACCCCTTGCCACATTTTTCTTTGCTATTACCGACGCCTCAAATGATGCACAAAAAGTTATGGGTATAATGACGATGCTCATGTTTTATTATGGTTACATATCTGAGTTTGTGGTGCCCTTTTGGGTTGTTATCGTCTCATATGTAGCTATAGCTTCAGGGGTCGTCTTTGGCGGATGGAGAATTGTGAAGACAATGGCAACAAAGATAACTCGCATTAGACCATATCAAGGATTTTCAAGCGATATGTCTAGCTCTCTAATTTTGGGAACAGCAGCTTTTCTTGGAATTCCGATGAGTTCTACCCATATTTCTAATGGGACTTTAATGGGTGTGGGACTAACCAGAGGAAAGAAGTGTGTTAATTGGGGAACTTTACGAAGTATTATATGGGCATGGATTCTGTCTGCTCCTCTATCAGCTGTTATGTCATTTTTCATTTACAAAACGCTTATTCTTGTTATTTAATCTCGTAGAATATATTGTTTGAATTTATGTATCAGTGGGCGGAGCGTCTTATTCCAGTCTTTTTGTTCAAGTAATTGTTATGCCTCGAAAATGGTATCATTTAAGAACAAATGTGAACAACATAAGAGAAGGCGTTGTTTTTGCCTGCAGAAGACGAAGCAGAGTTCGAGTATAAGCTTAAGGGGAAGGCTTGGAAGGTCTATTGGCTTCTTCTGAAGAAGGGTCGTCCCATGAGCGTACGCGAAGTTGAGAAAGCTCTGCGGTTCAGCAGCCCAAGTGTGGCACAGCATCATCTTGAACAGCTGCGGCAGATAGGGTTGGTTCAAAAAGAGAAAACTGGAGGCAATTACATTCTTGTTAGCGAAGTTAAAATCGGTGTTCTCAAACACTTTGTCAAACTGGGGAGACTAATGTTTCCCAGATACTTTTTCTATGCAATTTTCTCTTCAGCATTCTATTTAGCCTACATAATGATATTGATGCAAGACCTTACAAGAGAGAACCTTTTCATCCTTTCTTTCGGGGCAATAGTATCACTCATATTCTGGTATGAAGCCCTCCGATTTTGGCGCCTGAAGCCCTTCTAGCAGCTTGTTCCAATTTATAGAACAAATTGTTCCAAAGATTAGGATAAAATACATTAAATGAGTAATAGAGAAGGGGAGTAACGTTGGAGAGAGAAATAAGAAGCAAATCGCTTCGTTATGGAATTGTTGCACTTCTTTTAGCTTGTATATTAACGGTCACCGTTTACAATTTTGGAATACAAACATTCGTTCCGTCAGATCAAAATGTGGGTCCTGCAGATCCTAATGTTCCTTCAGATTCAACTCCACAAGAGTCTGATCCGCCGACAGACCCTAGCCAGCCGATCCAGCCAACTGAGCCATCAATGCCTACATTACCGCCTGTGATACCCTCTTTGCCGAATCAGGACACTGAAACACCTGTGTTTTCGGAACTCAAAAAATTTGAAAGCTTTAACGAACTTGAAACCTTCGTTATCGACAACACTGAAAAAGCGGGAACAGTTGGCTACTTTGCGACACGAAATTCAGATGTAGCAACTTTTGGAGCGGAGAGTCAAAAAGATTATTCAACAACCAACATTCAGGTTGCTGGAGTGGACGAGGCAGATGTTGTAAAGTCTGACGGAGAATACTTGTATGTGGTCTCAGTTCCCTACGTTTATATTCTGAAGGCTTATCCCGCTGACCAAGCCGCTGTGGTTTCTAAGATTGACTGTAACGTAACTAGTGGCGCACAGATTTACGTTAACGAAGACAGGCTTGTGGTCTTAACGAATTCTTATCCATATCCAACATGGGGTGTGGCAGTAGATACCTTTGCACCTACTACTTATGTTCAAGAGGCGTCTGTGAAGGTTTACGACATCACCGACCGAGCCAATCCTGTTCTATCCAGAACCGTGAACACTAACGGCACAATGTCGGGCTCAAGAATGATAGGAGATTACGTTTATGTGGTTGCAAATCACGGTATTATGCAGCCAATATTCAATGGAACAGAAACATTCATGGAAGTGACGTTGCCCACAATTTCTGGCGACTACATCAAACAGATAGAGTCAACTGAAATATTTTACATTGACGTCCCCGACGTTTCTTACCAGCTTACAACAGTCATTGCAGTCAACATCATGAATGACGCCGAGGAGCCAACATATGAACCCTTCTTAACAGGATACTCCACAAACATGTACGTTTCATTAAACAACATGTATCTGGTGGCTCCAAACACAAACTGGTACTTCGTCTTAGAGGAAGGCACAGACAAGCCTAAACAGGAAACTCTTGTTTACAGAATAGAACTTGACCAAGAACAAGTCAACATCCTCAGCGAAGGAACAGTACCGGGATACGTCCTCAACCAGTTCAGCATGGACGAACATGATGGATACTTCAGAGTAGCCACAACAACAAACATTTGGTGGAGCAACGAAAACACCAGAAACCAACTCTATATACTAGACATGAACCTAGACATAGTCGGAAAACTGGAGAACCTAGCTCAAGGAGAAACCATCTACTCAGCCAGATTCATGGGAGACAGAGGATATATTGTAACATTCAGGAATATTGACCCCCTCTTCGTAATAGACCTAGCCCAGCCCACAGCACCAACAGTTCTTGGAAAACTTAAAGTGACAGGCTACTCAGGATACCTTCACCCATATGATGAAAACCACATCATCGGAATAGGAAAAGAAACAGAAGCGTCTGACCGAGAAGACTTTGCATGGTATCAGGGAGTAAAAATATCACTGTTTGATGTGAGCGATGTTTCAAACCCTGTGGAAGTCGCCAAATATGAGATAGGTGACAGGGGAACAACTTCTCCAATTCTAGATGATCATAAAGCTCTGCTGTTTGATGAATCAAGAAATCTGCTAGTGATACCTGTTTTGGTGGCGGAACTAGACCCGACACAATACTCAGGTGAAGTGCCTGATTGGGTTTATGGAGAATATGTGTGGCAGGGTGCCTGTGTCTTCGACATATCTCCAGAAGGAATTTTGTACAGGGGCGGAATCACTCACCTACCAGATCGCGCCGATTTGAAGAGCGGATATTGGTCCTACAACGAATATTTTGTAAAAAGAGCACTCTACATAAGCAACACACTATACACCGTGTCAGACAAGACAGTGAAACTAAACAATATGGGAAGCTTGGATTTGCTCACAGAAATCGAGCTTTCCTAAACCAATCCTTTTTGGAAGAGTGGTGGACCTGGAGAGATTCGAACCCCCAACCAAGTAGATATGTCACCCGCAAACTCCTCTTTTTTTAATGGAAAATTTAGCTAACACAAGAAGCATAATGTTTATTCTTTTATAATTGAACAGGCAATTAAAAACTAGGGTTGTCCTATGTCTTATGTTTTTAATATTCCATTTCGGAAAAACAACAAGCTGAAACAAATAATGTCGAGTGTTCAGGAAGATTCTTTGTTGAATAGTTTTTGGAAATGCTCTAACATTATGGCTATTGACCGAATGGGATACACTGACCATGGTCCTACGCATGTAAAGATTGTTGCAAATTTAGCTTTGAAATTATTGCGAATTCTAATTAGGAATAGTGTTGAACCGAGCATTGTTAAAGATTATAAAATGAAGAACGTTGATAGTGAAGTAGTTGTGGTCTTAGGTTCAATTTTTCATGATTTGGGAATGATTGTTCAAAGAAACGACCATGAAAAATATGGTGTTTTGGTTGCTTTGAAGTTTCTTGAGAAATATTTAACCAAAGTTTATTCTTTAGAGGAACAGGCAATTATTACGTCTGAAGTATTGCATTGTATAGTCTCACATGAGCAACCAAACAATCCGCTAACAGTAGAGGCAGGTATCGTAAGTATTGCTGATGCTTTAGATATGGAATCAGGAAGAGCTCGAATACCATTTGAGGCTGGCAAAATCGATATACACTCTGTTTCTGCATTATCTATACAAAATGTAGAAATTATTGAAAGGGGAGATAAACCAATAACCGTTAAGGTCACAATGTCAGATTCATCCGGCATTTTCCAAATTGACCAGCTGTTAAAACCACGAATTGAAAATTCAGGTCTCCACAAATTCATCCATGTCATAGCCGAAGTATGTGCAGATAAAGAAGCGTGTATACTAAAAAGATTTGAAGTTTAAAATCAAATTGGATTGGCTTGATTAAATCTTAACTTCAAATCCAAACGGTGGATTGGTTTTTCCTTGGACTCATGATTTACTTCTTTTTTATTTCCAACTAGTCTATGGCGAACATTTGCGATTTAAACTAGGAAATATAAAATGTAACCAATCAGAGTTGGAATACCAAATATCGTATTATGTACTAGTATCGTTGTAAGCAGACTTCTGGTTTCTTGATATGCGTATCCCATTAGTAAACCAATTGCAGATGTAATCAAAACAAGTAAAAATGCTGTATCTACAGGCATACCTACCAATACATTGATGAAATGAAAACAACCCCAAAATACAGCTGCAATTACCGTCCCAACATGAAATTCTTGTCCAGCGATTTCCACATTTCCTTCTAATCTTTCCATAAGATAGGTTTGAATTAATCCTCTAAACATGGTCTCTTCAGAAAAACCCACTATAATGCCTTGAAAGAGCATATTACCTAAAATATTTAATGTTGTCACAGGATAGGGAATATCTAGAGGTGCACCTGCAAAAATTTGAATGATGTACCTCAAAGAAAAAGCGAGACCGAACAAAATTCCTATCCCCAACATACGCTTGTGAGTGAAATGGGGCGTTTCTCTAAAATTAAATCCATATTTGCCTAGGTTTCCTTGGCTAATATGATATATCAACAGAAAGGGTATCAGAAATTGTGGGACATGAACTAAACTAGCTAGAATCCAGCCAGATTCATCCATAAGGGTTTCATAGCCTTGAAGCGACATGAATCCTAGGAAAATTAATACTATCAAGATAGTCACAAAAGTGACTACTAGCAACATTTTGGCAATAGGTTCAAGTTTAATTCTGGTAACCATTTCTTACCCGCAAATAATTATTGCTTTATCTCCCGTTTTATGAAGCCTGTATCTTTATGTCTTATAACGTTTAAATTACTACTGTTTAGAAAAGCAACTTAATAGTTGGAGGGATAAAATTTAATCCCTTAAACTCATCTTATCTGTAAGTTTCTTATTCGAATTCTATTGTTGATGGGGGTTTATCTGTCACATCATATAGGCATCGGACAACTGTAGGCAATTTTTCGGTGATTCTTTTTGCCATTCTAAACAATGTTTTGTATTCAATCTCTTTTGCAGTTGCAGTTACGGCATCTTCTGAAACCACAACTCTAATTGTGATAATGTTTCCGTAGACTCTCTTGCCATTTTTGATTCCAGTCGCTTTATCGTTGTGAAGAACAGCAAAACTTTGGAACACTCCAAGATTTTGTGTTTCTTCTTCAACAATTTGAGTGGCTTTTCTAACAATTTCAATTTTTTCAGGAGTTACCTCTCCCAACACTCTTAATGACAATGCTGGTCCAGGGAAAGGCATTCTTTCTGAAACTTCTTTTGGAAGACCAAGTTCCCGAGCAACAATTCTTACACCTGGCTTGAATAATTCCTGTAGAGGCTCAAGTATCCCATAGCCATAGCTTTGAGGGTCAATTCCAATCTGCTCCAATACATTATGCTGTGACTTGATTCCTTTAACAGTTTCAATTACATCAGCTTTAATTGTTCCCTGAACAACAAACTTGACATCTTCTTCTCTTGCCACCTTTCCAAAAGTTTTGTAGAATTTATCTCTGAAGGCTTTCCGTTTCTCTTCTGCATCTGTTTTTCCTCGAAAAGTCTTGAAAAACTCTTCTTTTGCATCAATAGTTTTTGTTTTAATTCCCAGTGACTTGAGGGTTCTAACAACAAATTCAGGTTCTCCCTCTCTTCTCAATCCATCATCAATAAAAACTGCAAGTAGTTTGTCTCCCACAGCCTTATGAACTAGATAAGTTGCAGTCATGCTGTCAACTCCCCCTGAACAGGCAGAGATTACTTTGTTTTCGCATACAGAATTTCTGATTTCAGTTATGGCATTTTCAATAAATTTTTTAGCATTTACCATTGTATTAAACCCCTAAGTTAATTAGAAAATGTTAAGACTTTTTCCTTTTTAGATTTGCTATCAAAAATAATTGTGTTGAATTTTGGTCCCAAACCCAAAAGGCTAAAGTATTTCGTAAATGTTTTCTGTTTCAACTGGATGGAGAAATATGGAAAACAAGATTGCAGATTTACGGTTAAAATTTGATGCTTTCATGAAAAATAATGAAAATGCTTTGATTGTTAGAAAAGAAGCTTACTTGGTTTTGGATGAAGCACGCCGAATAGGAAGAAATGATGTTGTAGATGAAGTTGAGGATATGCTTATAGATTTAGAGTCATCCATCGGAGAAAATAGTAGGTGTAATTGCAGTCGAAATTGTAAGTGTTAACCTGAAAGCTTGGGGTTAAAGTTTAACCCCCCACCCAGTCAATTATTTGTTTGTTGTTTAGATTTTAAACATAAATCATAATAGTAATTGGGAAAGGACATAGTAAAGGGGGAAATAGAAGCGCTAGAAAAGAGCCTTTCGTGGTTGGCTTTTAGTCTATTTACACTAGTAACTATTCTTTTTTCCCATGGTCGCATAATTGATAAGAGGTAATAAATGTGGCACAAAAGGTGGAACATATAGAAAAATTTAAAACGATCACAACTGAAGTTTTTGCTCTAACTCTTGGGCTCGGTGCATTTTCTCTCACAACAATTCCTCGAGAAAATCTGTTCGATGTCATAGGAGCGGTTGCAACATTTGCAATGATATTCTTTTACATTATCATCATTTGGCTGGTCAACTCACGGTTCTTTGATGATTATCAACTTCATGATGAGGTGTTCATTGGTCTGAATTTTGTGGTTCTCTTTCTGGTAGTCATTTCACCGTTCTTGTCGCAGTCAATCTTTTTTTTATCCGGACTCACAGACGAAATGTCAATATTACTGGCTATAGATATGATGGGCATTTATTTCATTCTGGGGGTACTTCACCAACGATATATCTGGAAAAATGTAGATACAATCAATGAAACAAAAACTCGGGAAGTAAAGATTGAACGCAATATTCAATACCTTATTGCCATCTGGTTTCTTGCCTCTATCTTTATACCTACAACATATCGATTCTTCTTTTGGTGGGGTATGGCTCCAATTATTCCAATTTATCGAATTAGAATTGCTCATCGAACTTAGAGAGTGAGATAGTGCGGACGAGTCTCGATATTACGTTTCAAGCAGATGCTGGTATTGGTTTTGTTTTTTTACTTTGGAAGTCCTAAATGAGAACAACTTTGCTTGTTACTAAAGGCTTTGCCTGCTCCTTCTAAACCTTCAAAAACAATCAAAGACAGCGAAGAAGCACGCCAACTAATAGAAAACGGATTCGAATACGTCTGCACCACACCCAATGAAATAATGCTCTTTCGTAAACGCAAATAACCACTAAAAAAATAATTAAAGTGGACCTGGTGAATTGAAAAGTGGGCCTGGAGAGATTTGAACTCTCGACCTTTCGGTTATCAGCCGAACGCTCCAGCCAAACTGAGCTACAAGCCCATAAACACACCATTAAAATCTTCCATTTATTAAAGGATTTTCTTCGGTTGACATCAACACTTGTTCCCTGCCCAAATCCATGCTGACACATCATACTAGTTTTTTCTTCTTTAAGGGACCAAAAACTATGGATTTGAGACAACTATTCCGTTCCAGAAAATATATTTTCTGTAAATCTCATTGGTTGTTATTTCACTACCGTAGATTATATCCAGATTCGTTCCATATTCTTTGATATAACTACCAAGATGGTAACTCATTTCAGTAGAGAGGTTAGTGGTTTCCCATAATCCCCAGATTTTGTCTTCTGGTCCACGAAAACCGTATCCGTAGTCTTCTGGAAGAACATAGGCAACTCTCTTCTCAATTTGGTTACTGTCTCTGGGATGAGTTTGGGCATATTGCCAAAACTGCTCCATAGCTTCAAAATGTTGTTCCTTTAAAATTCCCTCAGTATAGTTCTCGTTGGTATCAAAAACTAGAATATAATTTGCTCCATTTTCATATGCAAGAACCATGTCATCATAAAGTTCAGGTCCCGACTCGATATAGGGCGGATGATTATATGTCCAAGCTATGATTACACCCCACTCCTTATTTTGAGATGTAGCTGCACCCCTACAAAGGGCTGCATTCAGTTGCCTGCTGTAATTCCAGCCAAACTCTGCAAAAACCACATCATACCCTGCTTGGTAGTCAAACCAGTAAAGGGCATAATCTGAAGTGTATAAATGAAAATCTGATGCTGCATATGGAATTGTAACATTTACGGCAACATTTCCGAAAGTCCTGCGGTTTAACCAGTCATTCAAGCCTTCAACGAATTGATTTGCTGCGTCAGTATAATTTTCTGCCTCTCTAACCCACCTTAATTCATCAAAGTCTAGTTGTTTACCTCCCTGTTCATCAAGATAATAGATTCCCAAGAAATTATCTTCGTATTTTTCTGTCACATTATGTATCACTTCTAAACTACGAGGGTCGTGAGCATAAACTATGAACTTCATATCCTGAGCGGCTAGATAATGACACACTTCTTCGAGCTTCACTGAGTCATCTGATATTCCTGTACTACCAATCACGAAAAGGTTGGTGTAAGAACTTACTTCGTCAACAAGAGTTTTGATTGCTTCAACATCGCAATAAGCTACATCAATACCAAAGAATAAGTCTGGGGATTCATTTTTCTGGACGCTGATAAGTGAAACAGAAATGAAAAAGAGTGAAGCAAACAGCAGAAAACAAAGAATCGCAGCCGCGTATAGTTTCTTCATGGCTTTCTTACTATCAGATAAATGAGATGCATATAATTATTTTCCAAAATCGCCTATAGTACGTTTATGTGCTAAAAAGTGGGAATTTGAAGAAAAAATTACGAGTGAAAGATTCACTTTAAGTGGAAACAAAAATTTAATATGGGGAGTTAAAACTGGAGAAGAAGGAAATAAAACTAAAACTGGAAAACGTGAAAGTAGAGGTTCTTTACCACAAATACCGAAACGTTGATGTGAACACTTTATTAATTTCCTTTAGTGAAAAACGTCGGATTATCTCTACAATGAATGGCTACGATGAAGTACATTTTGTAGCTAACTCATATCAACCAGATGAATTGTCACAGACTATCATGAACGATTATGCAACATTTGAAAAAGATTTTCCTCGTGTCTTGGGAATCCCTTGTAGCGATCTCTCTTTTTTGAGTACAGGAGCAAATATGGATAATCTTGCAGTCTGCGAGAAAACATATCAGAATCGTATAGTCTGCTGTTTGGCTACCGGTGGAGTAGGTAATGCTCTCCGTTCTGGGGTCGATAAAGCTGACTGGTATGAACAGGATGGCATCTATGCAAAAGCGATCGGAACTATTAACATAATTCTTTTAACTAACGTTACTTTGACTGATGGGGCGATGGCAAAAGCCATTATAACGGCTACTGAAGCTAAGACTGCTGCTCTTCAGGATATGAATGCCCGTAGTTCCGTTTCTCCTGAAAATCAGGCTACTGGCACGGGAACAGATAACATAATTGTTGTGTCTGGATTAGATCTTGACAAAAAGGTGAGAACAACTGGTGGGCACTCGAAGATGGGTGAGTTGATTGGGGCTACAACTAAAGTTGCAGTAGCTGAAACTATAAGGAAGCATGAAGCGATGCTCGCAAGGGCATCACAGAAGCTTGCGCGGACATAGTAAGGAGACATAATCTTTGAAATCTGGTTAAGTTGAGAAATGCAGATTTAATAACGACGTCTTTCTAGCGGTAATCGGAAAGTGTAGCGGTTGTTACAGTTGTGCAAATGTGTGACCTGATAAGGCAATAAAAATGACGACCCCCCAGTCTTCAAGCACACTAAATGTACTCGTTACATGAAATGTGTTTAACTATGTTCACGAAATATTATAAAAGTAGTCTATTAATTAAACAAGAAAAAGGTGGGAGTCAGCGAGAAAAACGACATCTCCACTTAACCATTATTTGGTCATGGCAACTGCTGTTTGTGTTTTTTGAATGCCAGACAATGTTTGAACCTTTTGAATTAGTGTTGTTAGTTCTTCAATACCTGAAAATTCTGTAAAGGCAATAATATCAAAATTACCAGTTACTACATGGGCCATCTTAATTCCATCAATTTTTACTATGTCAGCTAATACTTTCCATACATTTCCTGAACTACATTCAAGAAGCAAATAGCCTTCCATTCATATCACCTTCTAATTGTTTTAAGTGGTTTTACTATCCTTTACTAAATCTCTGAAATATAAATACTCAATTTTCTGATATTCATGCGCGGATAAAAAACAAGAAATAGTCATATCTGTAATAGTAATTCCTTAATTTACTCAAGGACGTTTTTTGATTGGAAAGGGAAAGTTCAGAGTCAAGTAAGAGGAGTTTTGTTCCAGATAACCTTATCCGCACTTTGGCAATTACTTTAGTTATACTACTTCATGCGGCAAATGCAACATTGCAAGCGTCTTCTGTGCCCGAGGCTTACTGGTGGACTGCAGTTTTTTATAAAAGCTTAGCTTTACCTTGCGTTCCATTGTTTGTTATGTTAAGTGGTGCCTTGTTACTTAAACGCACTAAGCTCGATGAGCCGATAAGAGTGTTTCTTAAGAAGCGGTTAAATCGTCTTGGATTGGCTATTGTGTTTTGGGGTGTAATTTATCTTATATGGAGTTTTTTCATAACACAGGCACCAGTTACTTTAGTTAATATTACAGAAGGCATACTTTATAGTCTATTTAGCGGCGCTTACTATCATTTTTGGTTTGTTTATCTTATAGTTGGTATTTATTTGGTTACTCCAATTTTGAGAGTAATAGTAGCTGGAAGGCGGAAGGTTGTTCGCTACTTGATTGTGCTTTGGTTTATAGGCGTGGCAATAATACCCCTTTTAGAAATGGTTACTGGTCACACTTTAAACCCGATCACCTTTGTACTCAGTGGTTGGTTAGGCTACTTTGTTTTGGGGTCATACTTGAAAAGGGTTAAGTTGCGGTCTGAGATATTGTATGGTCTATTAATAATAAGTTTTGTTTGGACTGTGTTTGGCAATTGGTTAATGAATTATCCATTAGAGTGCATGCAATGTAACAACTACTTTTTTGATTACCTATCAGCAAATATAATAGTAGGTTCATTCGCTCTGTTTTTGATTCTTTTGAAGTTCCATCGAGACTGGCCAGGAAAAAAGCACACAACTCTTAGTCGCATTGTAAAAGCAATAAGCGCAAATACTTTACCTATTTTTCTGTTGCATGTATTAATTTTAGAGTCATTTGAAAGAGGTTTCTTTGGTTTTACATTAAGCTTTGAGACATTGCATCCGATTATTGAAATTCCATTAATAACAGCAATAACGCTTTTCATCACACTTGGGTTAGTCTTGTTAATGAAAAAAATACCCATTTTAACAGATTTAGTAGGTTAGAATTAACGTGCGCAAAAATAACTATAGGTAGAAAAAACGGAAGTCTACGGCTAAAGAGACCTACGAACCAGAGATTATTGTTCCGTTCCAGCAAATGTACTTGGAATATTTGATGTCCAAGACTAATTCATCATCATAGATTATGTCCAATTTTGTTGAATATTCATCAAGGAGATTGCCAACGTCTGCGCTTATCATAGAACATAACGGGTCATCAGCTCCCTCCCAAAAGCCCCAAATCTTGTCTTGTGGACCACGAAAACCGTAGGCATACCCCTTCGGTAGAACATAGACAACTCTTTCAGACGAAGATGTAACCTGCCGTGGATTGTTTTTTGTGTAGCTCCAGAATTGCTTCAGGGCATCCAGATGTTCTTCAGCTAACACACCTTCAGTGTAGTTGCTGTTGCTGTCAAAGACAAGAATGTATTTTGCTCCATTTTCGTAGGCAACAACCATATCTTGGTAGAGTTCTTCGCCTGACTCAAGGTATGGCGGATGATTGTAGGTCCATGTGATCATTACGCCCCATTCCTTGTTTTGTGTTATTGCTGCGCCTCTGCAGAGGGCTATGTTCAAGTTTCTGCTATAATTCCAGCCAAATTCTGCAAAAAGTCCGTCGTACCCTCCTTTGTAATCGAACCAGTAAAGGGCATAATCCGAAGTGAACAAACTCATGTTTCCAGCGTAAATAGGGCTCTCTCTGATAACCCCAAGAAACTCACCTAATCGAGTTGCATATTTTTCCGCGGCATCTGTGTAATTGGCAGGCACTTCATCTAATACCTTATATTGTGCATCATCCAGCTGTCTTCCACCAGGTTCATCATAAGCATATAAACCAAGGTAAAACTGCCCCCAAAGGCTACTAGCGTTCTCTACCCATTGCCGCTGCTCATCAAGCCCATCAACATCTGGATGCATGTAAATCATAAAGTACATTCCCTTACTGTAAACATAGTCACAAACTTCATTCAATTTCTCAACATTGTATGTGATTTCTGTGCTACCCACCACAAAGGTGTTAGTGTAAGAGCTTATTTCGTCAAGAAGGGCTTTGATTTCTTCAATATCAGCATAAGCCACATCAATACCCACGAAAACATCAGGAGATTTAGTTTCTGCAATAGTGGAAAGAAAAACGGAAATAAACAAGAATGAAGCAACCAGCAGAACAGCGAAAACTGCAGCCACATGGATTTTCTTCATGACTGTCTAAACATAGAATAACTGATTTAAACGTAATGATTCTTCGGAAACGTGTCGCCAAATCTGAAACCGGTCAACAGAAAAAGAAGGAAAACAGCCGCTATACTTTAATCAGTCATTTTAACATCTATTCACGGTATGGGCCCGTAGCCTAGTTTGGATAAGGCGTCGAGTCACCTGAACACAGTGACGCGCAAGCCTTCGGAGCCGAAGACCCAGGGTTCAAATCCCTGCGGGCCCGCCATTTATATAAACATTCAATTATACATGATTCTTGACAACAAAGTGTAAAATTTTTGCTTGTTTTAATATTTTGTTTACTCCGTAAAGAATATATTTGCGGAGCATTTTGTGTTCGCACGATAATGATAGATTAGGTGATAGCATGAAAACTGACTCTCTTCCAGTTGAATTAAGATACTGGCCAATAAAACGGTATATGGACACGTATAGAAAATCGTTAGATGACATAGAAGAGTTTTGGGAACAAGAAGCAAGAAAACTTGATTGGTTCAGCACATGGGACCGAGTGCTTGATTGGGATGCACCTTTCGCAAAATGGTTCCCCGGAGGCATGCTAAACGCATGCTACCTTTGTGTTGACAAGCACCTGAAAAACTGGAGACGAAACAAAGTAGCAATATATTGGGTGGGTGAAGATGGCGAAGAAAAAACCCTAAGCTACCTCCAGCTCTACAAAGAAGTGAACAAGTTTGCGGCTGCCCTCAAAAAATTGGGTGTAAAAGATGGCGATCGCGTAGCATTCTATTTGCCCATGATAGTTGAATTGCCCATAGCCATGTTGGCATGTGCAAGAATAGGTGCGATTCACACGGTAATCTTTTCTGGTTTCAGTTCACAGGCTTTGGCTGACCGAGTGAACCACACTGAAGCTAATGTTGTTATAACAGCGGATGGCGGCTTCAGAAGAGGAAAAATTATTGAACTAAAGAAAATAGTCGACGAAGCCATGAAAACTACGCCATCGGTGAAGAAAGTAGTTGTTGTGAAGAGAACTGGTCACGGAGTAGACATGAAAGAGGGCAGGGATGTCTGGTATCATGATGCCATGAAGCATCAAGAGAAGCCTGTGCCTCCTCTAGCTGTTGAGAGCACTCATCCATTGTTTATTCTTTACACTTCAGGGACAACTGGAAAACCAAAGGGCATTGTCCATGGTACAGGTGGCTACTTGGTCTACATTAACTCTGTTTACAAAACGGTCTTCAACATACAAGAAGATAGTGTGTACTGGTGCAATGCCGACATTGGATGGGTCACAGGACACAGCTTCATTGTCTATGCCCCCTTGCTTAATGGTGCATCAATAGTTATGTATGAAGGAGCACCAGATTATCCGACGCCTGACCGATGGTGGGAAATTATTGAAGAGTACAAGATAACTACTCTTTACACGTCGCCAACAGCAATACGGATGTTCATGCGATTGGGTGAAGACCTGATCAAAAAGCATGACTTAAGCAGCTTATCGATTCTAGGAAGCGTTGGAGAACCAATAAACCCTGAAGCTTGGATGTGGTACTTCAAAAACATAGGTGGAGAACGTTGCCCAATTGTAGACACTTGGTGGCAAACAGAAACTGGAGGAATAATGATTTCTCCCGCGCCCGGAATAGGGTTAGTTCCGCTGAAACCTGGTTCAGCCACATTCCCGTTGCCCGGAATCGACGTTGATGTGGTAGATGAAAATGGAAAACCGGTACCTGCAGGAGTAAGAGGCTACATCATAATCAAGAAACCATGGCCTGGAATGGCTCTAACCGTTTATAAGGACCCTGAAAGGTTCAAGGAGACTTACTGGACTAGGTTCCCAGGAGCCTACTTTGCTGGAGACTACTGTATGAGAGACGAGGACGGGTATCTATGGCTTCTAGGCAGAGCAGATGAGGTGCTTAAGGTTGCAGGCCACAGACTCGGAACTGTGGAGCTTGAAAGTGCAATGGTTTCGCACCCCGCAGTAGCAGAAGCGGCAGTTGCAAGTAAACCTCACGAAATCAAAGGAGAAACAATTGTAGTCTTTGCGGTTCTTAAGGAAGGAAATGAACCAAGCGAAGAACTCGGTAAAGAGTTGAGAAATCATATGAGAAGTACGGTTGGTCCACTTGCAACGCCTGAAAACATATACTTTGTGAAGAAACTGCCAAAGACTAGAAGTGGCAAAATCATGCGGAGAGTCCTTAAGGCGCTTGTTGCTGGGCAATCAATAGGCGATGTTTCTACCTTAGAAGACAAAGCTTCTGTAGAAGAAGCAAAGCAGGCCTTCGAAGAATTCGAAAGAATTACGAAGAAATAATTCTTCGTACTTTTTTCTTCTTTTCTTTTTTTCTATTATACTAATCTTTATGCGATTCTTTAGACACCAAAAGTGAGCTGTGCAGAAAAATTTCTGAAAAACGCACCTCTACCGCCAGTCAGATGCGAGCATATAAAACCAGCAGATTTATTCTTATCATTATCCACACTCAGATGCGTGCAACTCATGGAAGTAAAGGCGCGAATTAGAGACGAGTTCTCGTTCATTCAAGGCAACTACAAAATATTGTTCATAAGTTGGATACTAATGGACTTGGCTTGGGAAATGCCTAATCCTAACTTTCAGTATTACGTAGAAGCCTTAGGAGGAACAGAAGTCTCCCTGGGAATAATAGGATTAGCAAATTTTTTGGGAATGGCAATAGTAGCATTCCCAGGCGGCTACTTGGCAGACAAATGTGGAAGACAAAAAATTATATCAATAATGTCTTTTGGTATTGCATTATCATTTCTTTTCTTTGCATTTGCACCCACATGGGAATTTATCTTGTTAGGTACAATATCAAGTAGTCTTTGTTTAATTTATCAACCAGCACTCTTTGCTATGGTTCAAGATTCACTTCCACCTAACAGACGAGGTATAGGTTCATCGCTTATTGAATTAATTCATGGAAGTTTTAATACACCTGGACCAATAATCGCTGGATTTCTATTACTTCAATTTGGGTTGGTATCCAGTATGAGAATAATCTATTTGATTATGACTACACTATTTCTAATAGCAGCAATATGGAGATTAAAATTAAAAGAGACCATGAAAAACAGAGAACCAATTAAGTTCCATTACTTTTTTACGTTATATGCAAAGTCCATAAAGGAAGGTTTTTCAATCTGGAAAAAAGTTCCATCTTCAATTCTTTGGGTATGCATCATACAGGCTGTTACAATGTTTGGTTTTTCCGTAATCAGAGTAATTGACGCAATCTATGCTAGAGACATTCTGCATATTTCCCAAGATCAGTGGTGGTTAACCTTTGTTCCACTTTTATTGACCATGGTTATAGCCTCAATTCCAATAGGCAAAATGGTGGATGTAGTAGGAAGAAAGAAACCGATGCTGTTAGGGTCAGCAATATTTGGAATTTCAACACTTATTTTTGTTTTTGGAGATTTCCTTATGGTTATGATATCTATGGTTCTTTTTGGAATTTCCATTCTACTGTTGATGACTTCCATTAATGCAATAATAACGGATTACGTTGAAGAAGAAGTGAGAGGTCGAGTCAATGGTTTTGTCAATTTTACCAGTTACGTCAGTCAAGGAGCAGCAATGCTAATAGGAGGATTTCTTTTTGCGCATGTTTTTCCAGAGTCACCATTCTTTCTCTCACTTGCTCTAGTTATCCCAAGTTTATTGATAATTTTCTTTAGAGTAGATGAGCCAGCAAAACATCACGAACAGTTATACATTGAGTCAACAGCATTCAAGTAGAGAGGGGCACATGGTAGTAGTGGTGTGCTAAATATTAACATAGATATTACATACAAAATTTGATATCAATATGGTTGGGGATTAAATCAATGACTGAAACAAGAAAAAGGTCAATTATAAAATCATGCACATGGAGAATTATTTGTATAGTGGTTAGTATTGTTACAGCATATTTTGTAACTGGAAAGCTTGATGTTTCTGTAGCAATAGGAACAGTATACAATGCCATTACTATGGTACTTTATTACTTTCATGAAAGATTCTGGAACATTGTTAGATGGGGAAAAACAATAGAATTAACCAATATTGAGTCTTATTCTTAAGGAACCTGTGTATGAGAATTTATTTTGTCAACTATGTTTTCAATTATTCCAATAGATTTCGTTATATGTTCACTTTCGATTCCTCTATGAGTAACCATTCGAACTTTCTTCTCAGCAAGGGGTAAAGCAAGTATTCCTTTGTCTTTAAGCTTTGACACAAAAATTTCTGCGGACAAATCTAGATGAGAAACATCATAATATACAATATTTGTCTGTACACGATTCAAGTCTATTTGAATTCCATTAATTTTTGAAAGCCCTTCAGCCAAAGATCGTGCGTTTGTGTGATCTTCTTCTAATCGATTAATCATTTTTTCTAGAGCGACAATACCTGGAGCAGCAATTATTCCTGCTTGACGCATTCCTCCTCCTAACAATTTTCTGATTTTTCGTGCTTTTTCAATGAATTCGTTGCTTCCAACAAGTATTGAACCTACGGGACAGCACAAACCTTTGGATAAACAGAACATTAAATTGTCAACGTATCTCGTAAATTTTTTCACATCAATTTTTAGTGCCACTGCAGCATTAAAAATCCGCGCTCCATCCATGTATAATCTAAGATTGTGTTGATTGGCGACATCACTTATTGCCTTTATCTGAAAAGGCGTAATAATGGTACCCCCATGCCTATTATGTGTGTTCTCGATACATACCATGGCAGGTTTTGGAAAATGTATGTCATTTGGATGTATTGATGATTCAATATCTTTTGGATCAAGAGCTCCAAACTCGCTTTTCACCGGCCACGGTAATAATCCAGCTAATTTAGAAATCCCTCCGACCTCATACCAATAAATGTGTGATTCAGATTCGAGTATCACAAGGTTTCCTGGATTTGAGTTGCTCATTAATGAAATCAGATTGGCTTGGGTTCCACTTGTAACAAGAAGCGCTGATTCTTTTTCCATCTTCTCCGCAGCGAGTTCTTCAAGTTGATTAACGGTTTGGTCTTCGCGAAATACGTCATCCCCCAATTTTGCATATTTAATAGCTTCCAACATTTCCTCGGTTGGAATAGTAACTGTGTCACTTCTAAAATCGATAATGTCATCATCTAAATTCATATTATTTCCTTTCCAATCTTTTTTAGTTCGTTTTATTGATCAATTTAAATCTTCAATTTGTAAGAGGCAAGTGGACTCTTGCATGTCTATATTCGGTTTTAACAGTTTATACGAGTTTTCCATTACCTATCAGTTCAACTTTTCCGCCAACATATACAGAAAAGTCCTGTTTCTTCTTTTCAGCTCTTAAATAGAGTAGGGATGGTCTACCTATTTCATAACCTTGTTCAACTCTTAGGTTAATTTGATGGCTTCCAAAGAAGCGATAGTTGACAAGATAGCTTGCCAAACATCCGTTTGCACTTCCCGTTGCTGGGTCTTCTGGAATACCGTATTGGTCTGCAAAGAACCTAACATTCAAATCATTTGCTTTGTTGTAGGTTTCGGGACAAAAAATCAGTATTGTTTTAGCGTCAATATCTTTGATGAATCTAAAGTATTCATCCTTGTTTATTCTGGCTTTTTTTACTGATTCCAATGTTTTTAGTGGAACTATAATTACAGGTAATCCGGTTGAAACCTCTTGAATCGGAAAACTTGTATTAATATCCTGCACATCCAGGCTCAAAATGCTTGAAACCAATTTGGCATCATATACATTTCCAAAAGTAGGTTGGAGCTGCTTCATCCATAAAATACAGGAGTCTTTCGATGAGTAATCAAAGAAAACAGGGATTTTGCCAACTTTCAGGTTCAGAACTACCTCTTTTACGGGCTTCTTTATTATTTCGTGCTGTATCAGAAAAGCTGTTCCTAATGTTGGGTGACCAGCAAAATTTAATTCTGTTTCTGGAGTAAAAATGCGTACATCGTATCCTCCATCATGCTTTTCGTCAGACAAAATGAAAGTTGTTTCTGAGAAGTGCATTTCTTTGGCTATTCGCTGCATTTGGTTGTCTGATAATTCAGTTACAAGCCTGAAAACTGCAAGTTGGTTTCCTGCATATTTTTCTTCTGCAAACACATCCAAAATATAAAAAACTGGTTTTTCCATTTTAATCTCACGTTACATTAATTTCTTGATAAAACGGATTTCCTTGAAATTATACTCGGTGGGTATCCTCTCTCCCGTATCTTCAAAGCCCATTTTTAGCCAGAAGTTATATGATCTCCAAGGAACACCACTGATGTTTTCTGTTGTATCCGTTTTCATAAAGTGACAGCTTGAAGATTTTGCTATGTCCTCTGCATAGGTTACAAGTTTTTTACCAATGCCTTTTCTTTGTTCGTCTTTGTAGACAACAATATCGTCTATGTAACCAGAATCCCCTTCAACCTTGAACATCAGATAACCAACTATTCTCTGGTCATCTTCTGCCAGAAAAACTTCAAAACCATCTTTCAACATATTTCCTCTTTCCCAAGAGTGGAGTAGTGCTTCAGGTGATGATGTGTTGGCAAATTCTGGAGCAGAAAATCCAGAAATTTCATCATCACTTAAAGTTTCGAGTCTAATCTTAACTATACTTGAAATGTCTCTAATTGTTGCAGGTCGTATGACTAATGGAGACATAGTTGCAATCTATTGATTATAAATTAAAATAATGTTTCGCAAAAGTCCGCGTGAAAGAAAATGTGTTTTATCTAATTGAAACTAGTAGTATCGCAAATGCTATTAGTACTGCACCGATGCCAGTGAATGTTGTTAAAGATTCGCCTAGGAGAATTGTGGAAATAATTATGGAAACTATGATTTCATTCAAGAGAATTACTGAAGAAGTGACCGGTGAGATTTTTTTTAATCCCTTAGACCATATATAATATGGAATGTTCCAACAAAAGATTGCTGTGTAAAAAATTGCTATCCAAGCATCTAACGGCAATGTTAGGAATTTTTCTGCAGTAAAAGGAACCAACGGGATCAACGGAATTATTGTGAAGAACAGTAGCCAGGTTAACGACATCAGGAAATTTTTGCTTTCGTTTACTAACGGTTTATTATAAAGAATAAAAATTGCCCAAAGTATTCCAGATGCAATTACGATAACATCCCCAATCATAGTTCCGTTTCTAAATGATTGAAAATCTAGGTTCGTTGTTACTAATACAATTCCTGAAAAACTTAAAATTACACCAATTATTTTCGTTTTCCCTATCTTTTCTTTCAATATTAAGGGATCTAACAAAGCAACCCAAACTACAGTAAGATTGACCAAAAGTGATGCTTTTGAGGCTGAAGTGTAAGACATGCCAATGTACTGTAAGATATATGCTATTCCGTTTATTAAACCTAAAAAAAACACTAACCGTTTATTGAAGTTCAAGGTAATTTTTTTAGAAAACAGCACAATAGCAAACATAATCAATGCAGCAAAAAAGAATCTTAAAAATACAAAAGAGTAAGCGTCCATAAATTGCAAACCAATCTTTATTGCAGGAAAAGAAGTGCCCCACAGAGAGCTTGCGATAATTGTCAAAAGCAAGGCCTCTTTTTTTTCATTTTCTAAAATTTTTGGTTTTCGCATGAAAACTCCTTATTTCTGAGAGTGGTAAGCAATGTTATAAATTTGTTATTGTAATGCTTGAAGATAGAAAAGGAAAAGAATTTTTAGCTCTAAGATTAACGATTAACTACTGTTACTAGAATTTAGAAACAAGGAATTATAATGCAATGGAAAAGAGTTTTGGCATTCTGTACTAAGTTATTCATTTATTCGATAATTATAGTTTTAATAGATTTAGTATTGATTTTAGCTTTCACAAGAGGCGAAACTAATATTGTCCAAATTTTTTCATTTGTTATGCTGGTTGAGGGGGGAATAGTACTAATTGTAGGGGGGGTTACTGCTTCATATTCGTCATTATATGCAAAGTTAAGCGAAGTTGTTTTCCACACTGAGCCTTGGAATGCAAAACGTCAGAAAGAAGTTGAAATCAACGCTAGGGTTTGGATAATAGTTGGGATTATTTTAGTAATTGAAGCTCTGGTTTTGTCAGCGCTATAATTGAAAGTACCTATAAAAATTAATAATTCTCTTTAATGAAATTAATACATTAGGATTAAAAGTCATGGAAAAAATCAAGTTATCAAAAAAACTATTCGAGGTAAAAAGGGATAGCATACGATTTTTTTTGCTACCAATTTTTTTCACAATTCTGATTTCCCTTATCTATTCACAGTTAGTATTTATTTCACAAGGTGAAAGTTTTAGATCGACATTTTTGTTTGAAGGATATAGTGAGATATTCATTATACTAAATATCCTTACAATAACGATAATCTCTACAATAAGTCTGTTCATTTTCTTCAGGATATTAGAAAGAAACAGAGAGTTGGCGCTACGCATATTGATTTCTACGTTCATAATTGGTGGGATGCTTTCTTTTCTTCTATTCGGGAAGCATGTATTCATTTTATTGAATTTAGAGTTTCCTTTTTTTCTTTTAGTGATTGCATTTGTAGCTTATGTTGGAACATATTTTGCCTATCTCGCTTTTATTGATGCTCTCTCACACAAAGCTAGAAATTCAATTTTTTTGGTATGCAGTGGGTCTCTTGGATCTTTCATTGGAATTTTACTGCCTATATCATTAATTATTGGCATTTCTTTGTTTCTTTCGGTGGTGGATATAATTCTAATCAGCAGAAAGTCAGTGGAAAAAATTGTCGGAGAAGATGACTATGAAAACATGATTTTGAAACTTGCCTTTTCAAGCAACAAATGGGGAATTGGAATAGGTGATTTA
>Ga0272441_10001799_pt1 | contig 45054 bp, 54 predicted proteins | sample SSMProp6N_FD_193582 | JGI IMG/M metagenome (GOLD analysis project Ga0272441, IMG submission 193582) | Marine sediment archaeal communities from Little Sippewissett salt marsh, Falmouth, MA, United States - SSM-Prop-6N | ecosystem: Environmental > Aquatic > Marine > Wetlands > Sediment ... | reverse complement strand
GCTCACATGGTCTTCAACACCATAGATAAGGGGAAGACGAAGACCTACGAGCCGACCATCTATGTGGGACAGAACGTAGAGCTAGGCGCCTACAGCCTGAGCCTGACCGTTATCTACAGGAGGTTCCGCGCCGCCCAGGACTCCACGGTCACGGTGCCCGTCGGCCTCGTCGTCGACGAGGGCTACGTCCCCAAGGTGAAGTACTCCACGGGGCAGGGGAGCGTGAGGGCGAAGTCTGGTGCAGAGAACAAGCTGACCTACATGTTCACCAACAACTGGGACGAGACTCTCTACGACGTAGAGTTCACGCTGAGCTCGACGTCAGGCTACATATCGGTCGTCGACGGGCTCAGTACAAGCCTCGACGAGTTAGGTGTCGGGGAGCCGGTCGCCGTGGAGCCCGTGCTGAGCATACTCGAGGGCACCCCCCTGGCAGTCTACACGTTGACGGCCACGGCGTCTTACAGGGACGCCGAAGACAGCAGGTACTACCAGTCCTTCAGCCTCCCAGTCAACGTCGACTCGGCGGCCGCGGCGAAGGCCACCGTCATCACGCTGAAACGCATGGAGGTGGTTCAGGAGCGCGTGCGGCCGGGAGACGCCTTCGACGTGCAGCTGGAGGTCCAGTGCAGCGGGGCGGACGCATACGAGCTGCTTTGTAAACTGAGCTTCGGGACGGTCACGTCGATGTCACCGCTTAGCCCCACCACGAGCAGCCTCGGAGACCTGGAGGCCGGCAGCACGGCCGTCGTAAATTACCGGCTCCTCGCGTCGGGCGGCATCGCCGCCGGGCAGTACCCCGTAACGGCGACCGTGACGTACACGAACTCCAGAGGCGTCGCGGGGAGCCTCACCGAGACTCTGACGGTCATGGTTGAGGGGCTCATAGAGTTTGACCTCATAGACACCCCCACCGAGACGGTGAGGCGGGGCGAGAGCAAGGAGCTTGAGGCGGACCTCCTCCTAATAGGGACGGAGAGCGTTGACTTCGTGAGCATAAGCCTAGTCGATGACGACGTCTTCAGGCGGACGGCCGGCAGCACCGAGTACATCGGCGCCGTGGACCCGGACAGCCCAATCCCATTCGACATCAACTACAGGGTGGCCGAGGACGCGGAGGAGGGCGACCACGAGATGACCATCAGCATCGAGTACAGGGACCACCTGAACAGGGAGCACGAGGAGCAGCTAGGGTTCACGATGAACGTCGGCGGCACCGCCCCACAGCCGGGCCAAGACGCGGCGCCCTCCGGGTTCTGGGTCTGGATACGCAGGCTATTAGGTCTGGGCCCGTGAGAGTGAGGCTGTGAACCCCCTCGACATCCTCCTCATGTCTACGCAGGGGGTGAGGGAGCGCAAGTTCCGTTTCGCGCTCAACCTAGTGGGGATACTCATCGGCTGCGCGGCCGTGACGGGCCTCGTCTCCGTCACCCAGGGGCTCACAGACAGCGTCACCGGGCAGCTGGAGGTGTTCGGGCCCACCAACATCATAGTCATACCCGGCGAGGTACGCCAGGGACAGGGGATAGTAGGGGACACCCTAGACTGGAGGGAGCTGGAAATCATCGAGAGGACCGCCAAGGTGGAGGCGGCTACGCCCATCATCGCCAACAAGTACTGCAGCTTCACCGTCAAGGGAAGGAGCTTCTACACGGACGTCTACGGCGTCACCGAGGAATACGCCGAGATCAACAAGAACACCGTGATAGATCAGGGCCGGAACTTCGTCCGCGGCGACTCGGCGGTCGTGGTCATAGGCGCCAACATAGCCAAGCCCTTGGACGTTGACGAAAGGGTCATCGACCTTGGGGACAGGATCAAGATAAAGTCCACAGTGAACGACGCAGAGAAGGAGCACACACTGAGGGTGATAGGCATCCTCGAGGGACAGGGCAGCAGCTTCGGTTTCAACCTCGACGACAGCATCGCCATGCCTCTTCAGACGGCCCAAGGGTTCTACGAGGTCAGCGGCGAGTTCGATTTCGTTGTAGCCAAGGCGGCTACAGTTGACGACGTGGAAGCCGCAGTCCAAGGGATAGAGGATAGGCTCGGGGACAGGGTGACGGTGGTTTCCTCCGAGTCCGCCATGGAGACGGTGGGCTCGGTGCTTGGCACCATCCAGTCGGTGCTCGGCGGCATAGCGGGCATCTCGCTGCTGGTGGCAGGCGTCGGGATTATAAACACCATGACGGTTTCAGTCATGGAGAGGACGAGGGAGATAGGGACCTTGAAGGCGGTGGGCGCCAAGAGTGGGGACGTGCTGTTCATGTTCCTCAGCGAGGCCATGGTCACGGGAGTCGTCGGCGGCGCCATGGGCGCCGCGTTCGGGTTCCTCCTAGGCTCAGTGATAGGCAACTTCATCGATTTAGCGGTGAAACCCTCCATGAGCCTAGGATTGTTCGTGGTGGGCTTCGCCATGGTGACATCCATACTGTCGGGGCTCTACCCAGCGTGGAGGGCGTCCAACCTCAACCCAGTGGAGGCTTTGAGACATGAGTGAAGAGACAAAGGGATTCGTTGAACTGGTAGCCGGGGTGCTAAGGAGGCCCCAGGAGACCTTCCAGTACGTTTCGGAGAGAGACCTCACGAGGGGTCTCCTAATAGTGTTCTTGATGGTGGTGCTCGCCGCCGCGTCGGCGTCCACGTACATGTCCAAGATACCTTTGGAGGTGCTGGTGCCCCAGCTGGGGCAGGCCGGCGTGGACGCGTCCCAGCTCGGCGGCAGCATGGGGCTTTTCGCCGGCATAGGGGTAGCCGTCAGCATACTAATCGGGTTCGCAGCATCTACGCTGCTCATGCACGGCGTCGCGACGCTCACGGGGGGAGGCGGGAACATGAAGAGATTCTTCGCCATGCATGGCTTCGCCGCTACGCCCCACGTGGCTAACTACATGGTGAGGCTTGCCGACTCGTTCATATCGTCGCCAAGCCAGCTAGCCGGATACTTCGTGGCCAACAGGGACGTCGAGAACAGCGTCCTGAAAGCAGTCATAGGCACCAACCTTTTCAACGTGTTCGGGCTGGCCGCCCTGATCTACATCACGTACGCGTTGGCGGAGAACTACCAGATAGGCAGAAGGAAGGCGTTCATCGTGGCGTTGATACCTTATGTCCTGTATGTGGCTGTTAACCTGTTCTCGCCGACGGGCTAGCCAAAATAATTTCTACTCTCCGCGTCCAGATATACGCGATGACTATGTCTAGACCCCACCTTGAACTAGACAAGAGGATACTCGGCGAGGCTTACAGCAGCACCGAGACCCTAGAAACCGTGACGACGCTCTGCGACGAGTACGACAGCAGGTGGCCGGGAAGCGGCAAGGACCTGGAGAGCTGCGAGTACATGGCGGAGAGGCTGACGGAGTACGGCCTAGAGGACGTGCACCTGGAGAAGTTCACACTACCGGGCTGGATACGCGATAGCAGTAGCTTGGAGGTTCTTGAACCCAAGCGGAAGAGGATCGACTGCATCGCGCTGCCCATGAGCTGCGAGGGCAAGGTCGAGGCCGAGTTCGTCTACCTGGGCCCCGGGGCCCTCGGCGTCTACGAGGAGAAGCAGGACATGATCGAGGGCAAGATCGTCATGGTGAACAGCGGCAACCCGGAAGGCATGACCCGGTACCTCCACCGCAGCGAAAAGTACCAGAGAAGCGTCATGGCGGGAGCCGCCGGATGGATATTCATGAACCACTACCCGGCCTACGGGCCGCCCACAGGCGGCATCAGCCCAATAGTGCCGGCAATAGGCGTCAGCTACGAGGACGGCATGTACCTGGCCCGACTCTTGGAGAGGAAGGGACGGGCGAGGCTGCGGCTGGAGACCAAGTGCAGAAACCTTGACGTGGACACGTGGAACGTGGTAGCCGACCTCCCCGGCACGGGAGGCACAGACGAGTGGATCGTCTACGGCGCCCACTACGAGGGACACGACATAGCCGTGGGGGCGCTTGACGACGCCACCGGCGCCGCGGTGGTAATGGAGATCGCCCGCATCCTGGCGAAGGAGAGGGGCAGCCTCAAGCGGAACATGAGGTTCGTCCTGTTCGGCGCAGAGGAGATAGGGCTCCACGGCAGCAGAGCATACGTCAGGGACCACCCCGAGTTGATGCCCAAGACCAGGTTCATGCTCAACTTCGACGCAGCGGGCCGCGCCGGCCGGCAGGGGTTCTGCGTCCACGGCTGGCCGGGGCTGGACCCGTTCTTCAAGGAGATCATAGCGGACATCGGGGTGGACCTGCCCCTCTACAGCCGCGTCGGCCCCTACAGCGACCACTGGCCGTTCCTGCTGGAGGGGGTACCCACCGCGACAATGGGGGACCCCGAGGAGGCGCGGAGACGCGCCGGCAGGGGGTTCGGGCACACCAAGTTCGACACTGTGGACAAGGCTAACCTACGCGCCATGAGAGAGTGCGTAGCCAACGCCGGGGTGGCAGCGGTGCGCCTCTGCGACGCGGATGATTGGCCCGTGGAGCATAGAAGCAAGGAAGAGATTGACGGAATCATCGAGGACGCGGGGATACACGAGACGGTTCGACTCGGCATCCAACTGAAGGAGTACCTCGAGGCCCGGAAAGATGAGCTTCGCCCGGAGACCCTCGTCTACCTGGAAAGGCTCTCCGGTAGCATGGAGGAGGTCATATAGCAACATACATGGGCTAGCGTTTTTCTATGCTCAGATCTCACCGATTTTTTAATCTTAAAGCCATCACCAAGGCGAGGCAGCTAAGAGCGATGCTAGCCGTGAAGGTGCCTTGTAGGCCGAAGCCCTCGAAGAGGAATGCTCCTAGGAGGGGTGCCGGGAACACGATGATGCCCCGCAGGCCGTTGATGCTGCCGTAGAGGCTCCCCCTCTCGCTCTCCGGCACTGCTTTGGCTAGGAGGCTGTTGTATGAGGGGTCCCAGAGCCCCATGGCTAGGCCCCTGAATACCTGGAGGACGATGAGCACCGGGAACGACCTGAACAGGGCGTAGCCCGCGAAGCTCGCGATGGATAGGAGCACGGATGCCCTCAGGAAGACGGGGGACCCGTATCTGTCCACTAGGTTGCCGATGGGGATGAGGGCGAGGGTGGTGGTTGCCGTGGCGACTGTGAAGAGGACGCCTATCTGGAGCAGGCTTAGGCCGAGGGCCTCGTAAAGCATGGCGACGAGGATGCCTCTGTTCATGGCCCAGCTGAACCTGTCCAGGATTGAGAGGAGATAGACGTCTCGCAGGTCGCCTCTGGGCTTCATGACGCCGACGATGTTTCTCTTGACGGCCGACCAGTCCATGGGCCTCCTCTCCTTCAGGGTCTCCTCGACGCCGAACAGGAAGACAAGGGTCGCCGCCACCTCGCCGGCGAGCACGATTCTGAGGACGTTGACCAGCCCCACGTTGTCCCCTATGTAGCCCGCGAACAGCTTACCGTAGAGGCCTGGGAAGAACCATGTGAGGCTCAGGAGGCTGATGGATAACCCGATCTTGTTGGCGTCTACGGACTCTGCGAATATGGGGTAGAAGCTGGGCTCACCCAGGCTGTCCGCCAAGCTGTAAAACACAATGGCGGGTACGAGCCACCTCCAGTCCCGGGCGTAGACGCTTATGAGGAGCCCCGCTATGCTCGCGAGGTAGTAGCCGGTGATGACCGTCTTGCGGCCCCAGCTGTCACAGAGCTCACCGGTGACGAACTGGAGGCCGTTGGTGATGAGGGTCCAGAGGCTTCTCATGCCGCCTATGGTGGCCATGCTGCCTCCTAGGCTGATTATGTAAGGCTGCCAGACGAGTTCATGCATCTGCCACACGGTGCCTTCGATAAACCCACTCGCCACTAGCCACGGAATGTTCCCGCGGAGGGATAGGCTGTCGCGTAACTTATCGATGTAACCCAAGTCTCGGCACCGCTGATCATGTGGACCCTGAAGACGCTTATGCGGATAAATTTATATCGGTTTGAAGGCGAGCTCGTTTATCGTCGTCTTTTTTAGATGTTTGACCGTTAGTTTTCCATGGTTCATGTAGTCGACGTCGGTGAGAGAGCCGCAGAGATCACCGAGCCTTGGTCGCCCCTAGACATTGCGCAGGTTAACGACCAGGTCATAAGATTGGCGCTGTTCCACGGCGAGTATCACTGGCATAGGCACGCCGAAGAGGACGAACTCTTCTTTGTCGTCAAGGGTGGGATCACTATAAGGTTGAGGGGTCAGCCTGACGTGGTTCTGGGAGAGGGCCAGCTATGCGTCGTGCCTAAAGGCGTTGAGCACCGTCCCATGAGCCTGAAGCCTTCGGTTGTGCTTCTCTTTGAGCCCCGGGTATTGAAGAGCCGTGGAGACTGACCAGCCGAGGCGGCATTGATAGTCTTATATCCCTTGCAGCCGTCTTTTTCTCGGTGAAACTTTTGGTTAACCCATATCTGGATGTCGACAAGAAGGTCATGGCCGAGATCTATACGAGCTCGGAGCCCATGGATAATCTAGAGGTTCTATGCGACGTCCATGGAAGCAGGTTCCCCGGCACCCCCGGTGACAAGGGCAGCGTGGACTACATGGTGGAGAAGTTCAAGGAGTACGGCTGCGAGAACGTGCACTACGAGGAATACACCATAGCAGGATGGACCCGCGGCCCCGCGACGCTGGAGGTCGTGAAGCCCATTAAGAAGAGTTTCGACGTCATCAGCCTCCCTCACAGCCTCGGGGACACAGTCGAGGCTAAGCTGGTCTACCTGGGCGACGGGGCTATAGACGACTACGAGAAGAGGAAAGACGAGATAGAAGGCAACGTGGTGATGGTGACCAGCGCCAGCCCACCTAGCATGAAGCGGTTCCTACACAGGAGCGAGAAGTACATGCGCAGCGTCATGGCGGGCGCCAAGGGCTGGATATTCATGAACCACTACCCGGCCTACGGGCCGCCCACAGGCGGCATCAGCCCCGTGATCCCGGCGGTGGGCATATCCTACGAGGACGGAAGCTTCCTCAGCCGGCTCCTGAAGCGCGAGAAGGAGGTGGTGGTCAGGATCGTGACCACTGACAAGAACCACCCCACCGTCACATACAACGTGGTCGCCGATGTGGCGCCCGAGAAGCCCGTGGACGACGAGTACATAGTGGTCGGCAGCCACTACGACGGCCACGACATCAGCCAGGGCGCCGTCGACCCCGCGTCGGGCACCGTGACCGTGATGGAGATCGCCCGCAACCTGGTCAAGGTCAAGGACAGGCTCAGGCGCCGCGTCAGGTGCATGTGCTTCGGAGCCGAGGAGATAGGGCTCTACGGCAGCAGGGCCTACGCCCGTGACCACGAGAAGGAGATGGACCAGTGCAGGTTCATGCTAAACCTTGACGCCGGCGGCAGCAAGGGTAACAAGGGAGTCACGTTCCACGACTTCCCCGAGCTGGAGCCGCTGGCGGCGAAGTGGGCCGAGGAGATGAAGGCGTATATACCCACCGATGAGAGGGTGAGCCCCTACAGCGACCACTGGCCCTTCTTCCTCAACTCGGTGCCGTGCGGGAGCGGCGGGGACCCCGAGGCCAGACGGACTAGGACCGGCAGAGGCTACGGCCACACGAGATACGACACGCTGGACAAGGTGGAGCTGACCTACCTGCGGCTGGCGGCGGCCAACTACACGAGGTTCCTGTTCAGGGTGGCAAACGAGGACGACTGGAACCCGAGGAGGAAGACCCAGGAGGAGATCGAGGCCTTCATCGAGGAGCAGGGCTACGACAAGACCATCGCCCTCGCGGACCAGATGAGGGAGTACATCAAGGAGAACTACGAGGAGATACACCCAGACACGAAGGCATTCCTCGAGCGCACTGACGCATGGTAGTCGCCTCCAGATTTTTATTCAACCTTAATTTTTTTCAGCACAAGAAGCCAATAGAGTCTAGGCGGTCTGATGGTGAACAGCGTTTTACGGACAAAGGGCTGGTGTAGACCAGCCCGGATCATACTGGAGCACACGATGAAGCTGTCAGGGTCACACCCGGCCATCATGCACATTCGCCACACCGAGAGGCCGAGAGCGACGCGTGGAGATGACCCAAGGTCAACGGGGGATGGGTTGAAGGCGGCTTACGAGTTCGGGGCCAGCCTGCCCACCGGCAGGAGGTACCGTCTGTGGCACACGTACATCGAGAGGTCTAGGGAGACCTGCCTGGCCATCAAGTCGGGGCTTGATAGCGTTGAGGCTGAATGCACTCTAGCTGGCACGATACCCGTGGACACCATCCTAGACCCCACGGGCTTCCACGAGGAGCAGCCTAGGCGCCAGGTCGTTGAGGACACCGACCTGAGCGCGTTGACCTACCTTTACCACTGGCTTGCCGGGCTCTACCCCCCAAGCATGGTGCGCCCGTCCATGGAGTTCGCTCAGATGGTGGCGCGGACCATGCTGGACGAAATAGGGGAAAACTCGTTTCATGTGCTGGTCAGCCACGACACGTGGGTCGCCGCCCTCATGTTCCACTGGTTTGGGTTACCGCCGCCCACTGACTGGGTCAACTTCCTAGACGGCTTCGTCGTGGAGCTAAGACCTTCTGCCTCAACCCTGATAACCAAAGAGGGAGTCACAGAAGTCAGGCTGCCAGACTGGTGGAAGGTGGTATATGATCAAAGTACGTCTACTGATAAAGACGTTTAATCCACTCGGTTTCTCGTTTAGCAATCTGTCATGTATTGTCTGTCAAAGCGTTTGTGGGGGCGGCGTCTACACCATCTTTATTCATACGCCTCTTCAGCAACGAAGCCCCCATACTGGAGATCACCACGGATACGATGATCACTATCATGATGAGCTCGGGGAACATGGAGGAGTAGGCGATACCCGACGAGGCCACCAGCTGCGCCATGATGGCCGCCGCCAGGCCTCTGGGCATCATCAACGTCAGGACGCCGCTGTTCTTTCTTAGCTCTGGGTCCCTGAAGGCGGTGAACGTAACGCCGATGAACCTGCCAACTAACAGCAGCAGAGACAGGGCGACGCTGTAGAGGACGGTCATCCTGTTCTCGATGAACAGTATGAGGCCCAGGTAGACGAAGAAGTAGGTTCGTATGAAGAAGCTCATCTGGCTCATGAACTTCCTCATTATGCCGCCGATCTCAACGATGCCTTCCATCCTGAAGATTCCGCCGATCTCGGCCCCATTCCCCAGGACGAGCCCGAATATGAGGGCGAAGATGGCGCCGTTCCCTCCCACCACCTCGGTAAGGCCGTAGAAGAACAGGGTCACCGAGAGCGTTAGGATGTCGTCGTAGGTCTGGTCCCTGATGGAGCCCAGCAATTTGAGCCACACCAATCCGCAGATGAGTCCGAAGACCACACCTATGCTGAAGGCGCTGGCGATGCTCTTCGCTACCTCGCTGAGCACCATGGACTTGGCGCTCACGATTAGGTCGAGGAAGGTGATGCCCAGCACTATGACGATGGCGTCCGTGAACACCGACTCGAGGCTCAGAAGCGTGTTTATGCGCTCAGGGACATCCATCTTCCTTGTTAGGGACAGCACGATGCTGCTGCTGGTGCCCCCCACGATGGTGCCCAGGAGGAGCCCATGGAGAAGCTCCCAGCCCAGCACCAGGCTGGTGAATGTCGCAGTCAACGCCATGCTCAGCAGCACGTTCACGACGCCGAGCACCATTGCCTTGGGGCTCTCATCCAGCACCTTGTAGAGGTTCAGGCTCATGCCTCCGTCGAACAATATGATGAGCAGCGCCAGGTTGCTGAAGATGGGCGCTATGTTGGTGAACCCAGTTGGATCGATGAGGTGCAGAGTTGGGCCCAGTGCTATGCCGAAGAGTATCAGTAAAAGGTTGTCTGGGATGCCTTTCTTGTTGAAGAGATAGTTGCCTATGTATCCTAGGGATACGATGACGCCGGTCAAAATGAAGATGAGATAGGTCAGAGCCGTCACCTCGGGGAAAGGCTACTCCAGTAGGTCGGTTTCAGGCTCGTCGACCAGCTCAGACCAGTCGTCTTTGAGCTTCTTGAGAAGCCTCTGCAGCCTGTCGCCCAGGGCCTTTAGGGTCTTCCTCGTCTTCTCCTCGGCCTTGTCGGCTGAGTCGTCGATCCTCTTGGCGAGCTTCTTGCCGTCTTGGGCCAGCTCCTTGAACTCCCTCCTGAGGCCTTTCACCGCCTTCTTGGGTGTCTCTTTGGCCTTCTTGGCGAGCCTCTCGGCTCTATCCTCGAGCTTCTCCAGTTCTTTCCTTGTCTTTTCGGGCATTTTTTCACCTCCTATGAAATGAACGTCTCTACCTTTTCCTCGGTGTACTTCTTGCCGCTGTGCCTCTTAACGAGCTCCTTGATCCTGTTCTTGAGTTTGCGGCCGTACGTGACGGCGAGCACTGTGGTGGTGCCGGCGGCTGCGGCTGTTCCCACTGGGCCGGCTATGAGGAACCCACCTGCCCCGGGCAGGACCATGTTGCCAAACCAGGCGCCGGTGTGCAGCTCAAGCAGCCAATCATCGGGATCACCTGCGACGGTGACACTGACCTCTCTGAGGGTGCCGGTGACGGCGCGTGGGACCGTGGCGCGTATCGCCGTCACGCTGCGGAACCTCACGTCGTTGATGACTCCGTTTGTCTCCTTAACTATCTCCAGGTCCTTCTCCTGCTGAAGCTCCCTGACTATGTCGGTGTATAGGCCGTCTAGGTTGGTGGAAAGGTCCTTGTATCTTCTAACGAATGGCACATGTTTTCACTCCTAGAAGGTCTCCACCTTGTCCTCGGTGTAGGGCTTCTTGCTGTGCTTCTTGACGATCTCCTTGATCCGGTTCTTGAGGTCCCTCTCGAACTTCACGGCGTAGACGGCTGCCGTCCCTGAGGCGGCTAACCCGCCGAGGGGGCCGGCGATGATGAGGCCGCCTGTTGCCGGTGTGATCATGTTGTTGAACCAAGCGCCCGTGTGAACCTCCAGGAGCCAGTCATCGGCCATGCCTGTGATGGTCACAGTAACCTCCCTCAGGGTGCCCGTGAGGGCCTTGGGTACGCTCTCGCGGACTGCGAAGATGCTCTTGAAGGGGACACCGTTAACGGTTCCGTCTTGCTCCTTCACCACGTTTAGCTCCTTACCCGTCTGGAGCTCGTACTTGATGTCGTCGTATACGACCTTCAGGTCTGTGTTCAGGTCCTTGTACCTTTTTACGTAGGGCATTTCTCTTCCAAGTAGCCCTGGCCACGGTTCACATTTAAACTGTCAGTCCACATCGTAACTTAATGTGTCATTGACGCCGTCTTTGTGTCTTCATGGCGTAAACCATATGAAGGGAACACACTGTGGTACAATGTAGATCGGTTTGACGAGCAGAGGACACAGGAAGACTGCAACCAGGACCATACGACTCGACGAGGAGCAGGAGAAGGCGCTGATAAGGGAGGCAGAGCGAAGGGGGTTCAGCGTCAACGCCCTCATAAGTAACATCTTCAACAGGTACCTCGCCTCCACACGGTTCCAGGACAGCGCCGGCATGGTGGCCTTTTCCTCCGACACGTTCAACGAGTTCATCTCCAAGCTGGACAACGATGAGATACAGGAGATCGGGGAAGCCTCCGGCCGGAGACACGTCAAGAGCAGCCTCATGCAGAGGGGGATGAAGGTGAACTACGAGAACGTGGTCTGGTATATCACCCAGATCCTGGGCGAGTACAACGGATGGTTCAGGTGCGACCGCAACACGGTGGAGGGCCTAGACAGCTTCCACCTGACCCACAAGATGGGCTACAAGTGGAGCGTCTTCCTCGAGAGCTACCTCTCAGCCTCGTTCGACGAAGCCGTCGACGTAAAGCTAAACACCGTGGTCATGGTCAACGCCGTGAACCTAGAGGTAAGGAAATAACCAACCAACTCACATATTTTAAATCCGCCGCGGATGACGATGAAGCCATGAAGCTCAGGGTTGTGAAGCCCCATGAGGCGTCCTTCGACTACAACGTCTTCTTCAAGAGAGGCGACAAGGTGAAGGTAGGGCGCGAGGACCCCGAGATGCCCGGCTGGTACTGGTGCGAGAACCACGAAGGCGTATGGTCGTGGATACCGGAGGAGTACCTCGACATAGACGGCGAGGAAGGCACCATAACCACTGACTACGATACCGGGGAGCTCACAGTAGAGCCGGGGGAGGTGTTCGAGTACGTAGCCGAGGTGGAGTACTGGACCCTCTGCAGAGACCGGGACAGGGAAGGCTGGGTACCCACCGAGAACCTGGAGCCTACCCAATGATTAAACCGGGGCAGCGACGCATACCCTAGACATGGAAGACTGCGAGCAGCTCAGCCTCCGCCGCCTCGAAAGCAGGTACCTCAAATTCATAGTGGAGAACCACGCCGAGCTCAACCTACTTGAACACGTCGAGAAGTGCATCGAGTGCAGGGAACGCATCAAGAGGCTCGTGGAGACAGGCGGCCACTCAGCCGACTTCGGCAGCCTATTCCAGAGAGAGATAGAAGACCCGTCTGCGCCCCGGTTCACCGACCCCGAGGAGTTCATGGACGCCCGCATCCAGTGGAGGAAAAACAGGCTCACCCAGCTCAACGAGAGCGCGGAGGCCGAGCTGGAGGACCTCAGGGGAAGGATCAGCGGCTGAGGCCCAGCTTCCTCTCCAAGCCTTTGATGGCGTCCTGGTAGTCGCTCCACATCCTGCCCCCCGAGACGCCGCCGTCCACCACCAGTGCGTGGCCGTTTACGAAGCCGGAGTCGTCGCTCGCCAGCCAGAGAGCAGCCTTGGCTATGTCGTCCGGGCGCCCCGGTCGCCTGATGGGCTGGGCCTCCCTGAACGATTCGGTTATCACGCCGAGCTTGCCGTCGGCCTCCCCGAGAGGCACGCCTCTCGCGAGGGCGATCATGGGGGTGGGTATATACCCCGGGAGGACGCAGTTCACCCTCACGTTGTCCTCGCCAAGCTCCATGGCCACCGACCTCGTTAGCTGCACCACCCCGGCCTTGGCGGCGCTGTAGACGTGGTTCCCGTAGCCCGTCCTTATGGCTGCGACGCTCGCCGTGTTTATGATGCTGCCGCCCCCCTGGGCCCGTATCACCGGAGCGGCGTGCTTTATGCCGAGGAAGACGCCTCTGAGCAGCACGGCAACCGTCCTGTCAAAAGCCTCCACGGTTACCGACTCGATGGGGCCTACCGCCCCCGCGATCCCCGCGTTGTTGAACATGCAGTCGAGGCGGCCATACGCGTCAACAGCGTGAGATACAGCTGCCTCGACGTCCTCCTCCCGGGTCACGTCCGCGTGGACATACTCCGCGCCCAGCTCGGACGCCAGTCCACCGCCTCTCTCGTCTTGAACGTCTGCGACTACGACCTCGGCGCCCTCCTCGGCGAACAGCCTGACAGAAGCCTCCCCGATGCCTGAGGCGCCGCCGGTGATCACCGCCACCTTGCCTTCAAGCCTACCCATAACAACCACAGGGTAATTGGGGGAACGAGAATAAAACAGGGATGAATAAAAAGGGGCTACTCCTCGGGGTGAAGCTCCACGACCATCCAGGCCTCGATGCATATCCAGCCAGGGTGGTGAGCCGGCAGCGCCGCCCGCGCGGGCCTGCCCTCGTAGTCTCCCCATATCTCGATGAGGAGGTCCGTGAACCCGTTGAGCACCTTGGGTTGATCCATGAAGCCCTCCGCGCTGTTGATGAACCCCACGACTTGGAGCACCTGCTTGATCCTGTTCAGGCTGCCCAGCTGCTTCTTGAGCTGAGCCAAGCAGTTCATGGCGGTCTCCCTCGCGCCCTGGTAGCCTTCCTCGATGGTCAGGTCCTTGCCGACCATGCCGCGTTTCGTGGTGGTGAACGGCCCTTGGCCGCAGCTGAAGGCGATGTTGCCAGCCCACTTGGCTCCTATGTAGTTGCCCTTGGGCGCCGGGGCCTCTGGGAGCTCGATGCCGAGCTCCTTGATTCTCTCTTCGACGTTCATACAGGGAGTATTGGAGGCTGCACGATATAGAGTTTCGCAGGCGCCACGGTGGAAGCCGCTTAAATAGAGGCGTGGACACTGCAACTCAATGGATAAGGGAAGGCTCGGGGCGCTCCTGGAGGCGCTCCTCGTGACGTTCCTATGGTCCACCAGCTACGTACTCACCAAGATAGGGCTCGCTGAGATCAGCCCGCTGCTGCTCGTCTCCCTCCGCTACATGGTCGCGTCTCTTGTCCTGGTCCCCGTGGCGTTGGTGCTGGGTGAACACAAAAAGCTGGACCGGGGGGCCGCCCTCAAACTGGTTTTCCTCGGGATATCGGGCTACTCCGTGGCGCAGGGACTGCAGTGCCTTGGGCTTTACCATCTCCCAGCGGTCACGGTGACTTTTATCCTCAACTTCACCCCGGTCATGGTCCTCATCCTGGGGCTCGTGTTCCTCAAGACGTCGCCGACGCCGCGGCAGGTAGCCGGCGTCGTCCTCGTGATCGCCGGCGCCTATATATACTTCGGCGGAGTCCACGTCGAAAGCCTCACCGGCGTATCCATAATCCTCGTCTCGGGGCTCGGGTGGGCCGCGTACCTGGTCGCGGGTCGAGCGTTCTTCAAGCCGGGGGACATCAGCCCCCTAGGGTTATCGGCGTTCGCCATGGGCGTGGGCACGGTCTTCATAGCGGGTTCGGTCTGGGTCTACGAGGGTTTCACCTGGTTGAGCCCCGGCGGCTGGGGGATAGTGCTATGGCTCGGGGTTGTGAACACCGCGGCGGCGTTCTTCCTTTGGAACCACGCGTTACAGAGGGTGGACGCCTTCGAGATATCGATACTTCAGAACACGATGCTGATCCAGATAGCGGTATTATCAGCGATCTTTCTCGGCGAGACGCTTACCGCCACGAAGCTGCTGGGTATGGCCGCGGTCCTCGTGGGCGTTCTGATAGTGCAGCTATCCGGGCTCAGAGATGTGGGCAATAGCTGAACTCCCGGGTCTCCATCAAAGCGAACCCCAGCTCAGTCAAGCCGACGTGGCCTTCAAGGAGCTCCACGTAGTCCAGAGCTTCAAGGTATGCCAGGTCCTCGCGCAGCCTCCCCACGTCGATGAAATCCAGCGAACCCACGTCCTCAAGGCTCACTGAGCCTCCACCCGAAGCCCTATGCCTGTAGAGCACCTCCATGATGCTGCGCCTGTTTTCGATGGCTGAAGCGTCCACGGAAACGGTATACATCCGGCGGATTATAGGATTTACCGAGCAGAGCCCCCGGGGGCTCGACCGTTCATCGGCTATCCTATGCGGGAAAAATAGCCGTCGGACGGTTAACTGGGTGTTGGCCGTGTATAAAGCAATGAAAAACGTGGTTTATCGGGCATAAACGTGCTGAATCGAGGCGTTTTCGTCGGGTGAAACAGGGGTTCCGGTTTTGAAACACCGCGTCCACGGGGTTCCTTATGGTATACTTACGCCTATGGGAGCAACGGTCAAAGATGAAGACGAGAACCAAAACCCTCCTGGTGATGGCCCTCATAGCGGCCTCGGTCCTCGCGGCGACGCCGGTCATGGCCGCCGTGGTGGACGACACCTCCCCCCAGCCCGAGGCTTTTGTTAATCGGGCCCAGCGCGTGCAGCGCATCCAGCAGTCACTGAAGGCTAAGATACAAAACAGGCTTCAAATAGTGCAGCCTGAGGCCATCGAGCTCGACGACCTCAGCGAGGACGAGATCGATGACAGGCTCAGCGCCGCGGAGAACGCCCCGGCTGTAGAGGACGGCGACACGGCTAGCCCGCTGTGGATCGCCCGCGCATACGGCTCCTCGTGGCCATTGGGCGACGCGGACGTAGAGGAGTCCAGCCTGGCTACCCCCATCGGCACGATGTTCGCGGCCACAAAGGTCAAGGCGACGGAGTATGGCGTAGTCTACGACATCGTCTGGGGCATAGTAGGCCACAACGGTGAACGCGTAGGCGTCAAGGGAGTAGCGGTCCTGGGCAGCGACGGAGTGTTCGTGATGAAGCTCCACGGAGAAAACCTGGATCTATGGGCCATCGGAAGGATAGGCAAGGCGAGGTTCGGCGTGAGGCTGGCCATGAAAGGCTACATGAGCCACGACGGAGACATGTACGGCTTCCATATGAGGGGCAGCGCCCACCCCATCGGCTGGGGCTGGAGAAACCCCCAGACCCAGAGCACCGATGCGCTTACCCCGAGCACGAGCGCTAAGAACACAAACGCCAAAGCAAGGATAATGGCCTCAACCTCCTAAACCCCTTTTCTTTTTTCTCAACCCTTTTTTAGGCACTCTCACCTTCTCTGGTTAGCCCGGGTGAAGCGGATGGCTTGGAGAGCGAAATACGTCGGATGGTACAGGCTGGCGGAGGAGGAACTAGGCGACCTGATCCCCCGCCTCAGCGAGAGAGAGGTCATGGAGAACGTGTCCACGGAAGACGTGTTGATTGTACCCCCGAGAGAGCCAGGCGCGGCAGACGAAAAACCTCTGCCGAGCCTCCAGCTGCGACTCAGAGACCAAGGGCTAGAGTTGGCCATAGTCTACGGTTCCAAGAAGACCTTAGCACACCTGGAGAACGTCTTCAGGGAGACCCACCGTGAGGTACATGAGAGACTGTTCACCCTGCTCGATGGGCTACCCACGGAGTACGAGACAAAGCTCTACAGCGGGAACAGCGACGGCTCCGAGAGGGAGCTCATCAGAAGATATCTGAGCTCAAGATTGGACGGCGGGCTTCTCAGAAGGCTTCTGGACGAGGCCGACGAGCTGCGTAAAGGGGGAAGAAAGATCGTGAACAACCAGTCTGTCTACGTCAAGCCAAGGTCCCCGGAGCTCCACCTGGCCTCTATCAGTACCCCGCTGAGCCAGGAAGCTTTCAGACAGGCGTTGAGGGAGATGAGGCCGCTCATCGAGCTATTATCGGGCATCAAGACCCGACGCGAGGTAATCGGTGAGAGGCTGGCCAGATCGAGTAAGACGCGGAACGTCTACAGGGAGTTCGTCGAGGCATTGAACCAGGCTAGAGCCGAGGGAGTGATCTCGGCGGAGCGGCGGCGGGAGCTCGATAGACGCTGGCGGCAAGAAGAGGAAGAAAGAGACGAGCTACTGAGTGAGGTGCGGGCCTTGATCGGCTCGCAGGGCCGTTAGTATACGCTTTCTCACCCGATTCATGTCTGGCGTCTATCATGGTAGCGGGTAATGGTTGGTGTGATTATATCCCTACCGCCATAGACTCGAACCCTGTCAACAGAGAGTAGACGCCGCCGTGGAGCATCCCGGAGTCCATGTCCTTCACCACGGCTATTGGCCTGCCCCAGCTCTTGAGCTCGGGGTCGACCCAGTCGACGTCGTGGCCCATGGAAGTCAGACTGTCCCGGACGGCGGCTGGGTAACGGGAGTCAACGTACACTGTCCCCGTCTCCCGGGTCAGCCTAGGGGCGTCCACCGCGTCCTGCGCCCCCATGCCGTAGTCGACCACATGGTGGATGACCTGCGCGACGGAGACCTGTATGTTCCTGCCGCCGGGCGCTCGAGCACCATGTAAGGCTCCCCCTCGTCGAGCACCACCGTGGGGCAGACGTTCTGTATCCGCCGCTTACGGCCGTCGATGCTGTTGGCGTGGCCAGGCTCCGGGTCGAGGCCGTACATGGCGTTGTTCATCACTATGCCTGTGCCCGGTATGACAACGCCACAGCCGAAGGAGTTGACGAGGGTCTGGTTGACGCATACCATGTTCCCAGCCTTATCGGCCACCGCCAACGCCGTGGTGCACTCCGGCTCGTAGGGCCACGGGTCACCGAACTCCACGGCGCCAGCCCTCTCGGTGTCTATCCTGTCCCGGAGCTCGGCTGCGTACTCCTTGGAGACGAGGCCCCTCTGGGGGACCTCGACTAAGCCGGGGTCACCCATGTACTTGAACCTGTCAGCGAAGGCCAGGCCGACGCTCTCGGCGACTATGTGGAGGCGCTCCGGGCTCATGAACCCCATTGATGAATAGTCGTATCCCTCCATGATGTTGAGTATCTGCATCATCGTGGTCCCGGCGTGGGTGGGGTCGTACACCACGTCGAGGCCCCTGTAGCTGCCCGGGTCGGGCGAGTGTATGATGGGCTCATACATGGCAAGGTCCTCCAGGGTTATGAGGCCGCCGCCCCTCTCCATCTCGTCCGCGATGGCCTTGGCTATCCATCCCCTGTAGAAGGCGTAGCGCCCCTCCACCGAGATCGCCTCAAGGCACTTGGCAAGCTCTTCGTTCACGAGCACGTGGGGCTCCACCATCCCGCGGACGTAGGGAAGATATGGGAACCTCCCCTCCCTGAGGTAGACCCGTCGCCACTCGTCGAACCCCCAGAACCCCTCCATGCGCCTGAAGATGTGGTCGGCGGTCCACCAGCCCACGGTGAAGCCTTCCCTCGCCACCTTTATGGCTGGGGCCATGACCTCCCCGAGGCTCATGGTGCCGTACCGTTCGAGGGCCATCGTGAGGCCCGCGACGGTGCCCGGTGTGGTGCAGGCCTTGTGTCCTATGACGTTGGCGTCGTCCTTCACCTTGTACCATCCCATCCACCCCGGCTCGGTGACATCATCCACCTCGTACATGTCAGGGGTGCAGTTCACGGACGGCCTGCCAACGTAGTCCACTATGATGTTCTCACCGGACTCCAGGTGTATCGCCATCACACCCTCCCCGCCTATGCCGTTCATCGCCGGCTCGACCACGCAGTCCATGAACGCGGCGGCCACCGCCGCGTCCACCGCGTTCCCACCCTTCTTCATGACGGCGACGCCGGCCTCACCTATGAGGGGGTGCTTGGACGCCACCATCCCGTTCTCCGCGACGCAGTCGTGCCTACCGGCGCCCACCCAACGCCTCTCCTGATAAACGAAACCGTCGGAAACCATGTATGAATGATCGGGGCATGACTATAAATAACCGGTGAACCGGTATGGGTAACCCTTGTATACAGGGAGCATGCTTGATCAGGGTATGTCAGAGGAGAAGCTAGCAGAATTTCTTCAGAAAGGAAAAGACTGGGACAAGGTGAAGACGACCGTCCCAGGGGTATTCGTCATGAGGATGCCCGGCACCAAGAACAGGGAGCCGAGCCTATGCGTGGAGGTGAACCCGGTGGACGCCAGCGGCAGCCCCACGAAGCGCCGTGGCCTGATCATACGGTCGGCCGAGGAGTACCTGGAGTTCAAGGACATACTGATGAACGATAAGCTTGAGAGCCTCCTGGAGATGCTGGAGGACGTTAACCCTGAGACGGCGAGGCCCGGTAAGACCACTAAAGACGTAATAGAGATCTGACCCAAAACCATTTCATCGACGAGCCACACCTTCTTTGAAGGTGCAGCGATTGGAGAGCCTTAAACAGCTTTTATTCAGCTTGGTGGAGGTTGGGAGCCCCAGCGGCTTCGAGGAGCCCATGATGAGGAGGCTCGTGGAGGAGCTGAGACCGCTCTGCGACGAGGTCTACGACACGCCGCGTGGGAACGTAGTGGGAGTCCAGAGGGGCACGGACCCCGAAGCCCCCAGCGTAGCCCTCGCCGCCCACACGGACCAGGTGGGGTTCGTCGTCTTCAACGTAGACGACAGGGGTTTCATCAGGTTCAGGCGCATAGGCGGCGCCGTAACCCGGACCATACAGGGCCACCAGGTTAGGCTGCTCACAAGAGAAGGCCCTGTCATCGGCGTCGTCGGCGTCAAGCCCGGGCACGTCACCAAACCCGAGGAAGCGTACAAGGTCCCCCCGGTGGAGGAGATGTACATCGACATAGGCGCCGACAGCAAGGAGGAGGCGCATCGACGCGGCGTCGAGATAGGCACACCCATAGTCTGGAACACCGGGCCAGTGGAGCTGGGCAACAGCTACGTGGCGACGGCGGCGGCCGACGACAGGGCGGGGCTCGCCGCCATGATCACCATAGCCAGGAGCCTAAGCGACAAGCCCATACCCGCGACGGTATACTACGTGGGCACCGTCGAGGAGGAGATAGGGCTCAGAGGCGCCGAGGTGGCGGTACACGGCCTGGACCTGGACGCGGCGGTGGCCATCGACACCTGCTCCGCCGGCTACCAGCCCGACGTAGACATGAGGGACATCTACTACGAGGTGGGGAAGGGCCCCGCCATCCACATAGGTGAGCTGGGCTCCAGGACGCGGCTGGGGAGCCAGGTGCTGAGAAGGTGGCTCGTGGGGGTCGCTGAGGCGAACGGCATACCGTACCAGACGGGCCTCATGCACGGGGGCACGGACGCCTCAGCGATGCAGCAGACAGAGGCGGGCGTCGCCGTCATAAGCATCGGGGTGCCGAGGAGGTACAGCCACAGCCCCGTCGAGGTCATGAGCCTGGACGATCTGCACAACCTGACGGAGATACTGACCAGAGCCGTCGAGGGTCTGACCAGCGGCTTCAGCGCCCACAGAATATGACGCCCGGACCTAGCTCAGGTTATTACGTCGCCGTTCAGCGCTGTATCTCATGAAGAGGCTTGAGCAACGTGAAAGGAGACTTCTCTATTTAGCGCTCGCCTTGACGGTCGTAGTCTCCGTGCTCTTAGCCCCGTCGCTTCTACCCCGGGGCGGCTACGGCGACGTCACCGTGCAGGAGGCCAGGCGCCTCATGGAGGACAAGCCGGGTCTGGTTATACTTGACGTGAGGACGGCGTCGGAGTACGAGGAGGGCCACATCGAGGGAGCCGTGAACATCCCGGTCCAAGAGCTTGGCGTCCGCTTCGACGAGCTGTCGATCGAGGGCGAGCTGCTGGTTTACTGCCGGACAGGGAATAGGAGCGCGCAGGCTGTGGACATTCTACTGGACTTAGGGTTCACCAAGATATACCACATGGACGAGGGCATCACGGGGTGGATAGAGGCGGGCTACCCCGTCGTATAGCCTCCAACACTATTTTCTAGTACGTCTGTAAAGGTTATAGGGAGAAACCATGAAGCTAGTGACTTTTAGGGTTCACACGGAGGAGCGCGTCGGCGCCCTCAAGGGTGACGAGGTCGTTGACCTCAACTCGGCCTACGCGTTGAAGCTGAAGGAGGGAGGCGCCTCGTCGCCGAGGAGAAGGGCCGACGCCCTGATACCCGGCTGCATGATCGGGTTCCTCGAGGGAGGAGACGAGTCCATGAGGGCCGCAGAGGAGGCTATAGCCTACGCGGAGAAAAACCCCGGGGCGGAGGGCATCGACGAGGAGAAGATCTTGCTATCGTTGGACGAGGCGAAGCTGCTGGCCCCCGTCCCGAGGCCGGGGAAGCTGTACTGCGCCGCCGCCAACTTCTACGACCACGCCACCGAGCGGATAAAGGACCCGGAGGAGCGGGGGAAGGCCATCGAGGCGCTCAAGAGCCTGAAGCTGGACGTCCCCGACATGTTCCAGAAGCCACCCACGCTGGTGGTGGGCCCCCGGGACCCCCTCATCAAGGTGAAGGCCACGGAGAGGATGGACTACGAGTGCGAGCTCGCCGCCGTCATCGGCAGGAAAGGAAAGTACATCCCCGCGGAGAAGGCTTACGACCACGTAGCCGGCTACACAATAATGATCGACGTAAGCGCCAGGGACCAGGGCTTCCCCCAGGACGTGGACTTCCCCATGTTCAAGCGGGACATCAACTGGACCAAGGGCAAGGGGATGGACAACGCCGCCCCCATGGGGCCGTGCATCGTCACCAGCGACGAGATCAAGGACCCGTACAAGCCGCCGCTGAGGCTCAAGACCAGGGTCAGCGGCCAGGAGAGGCAGAACAACACCCTCGACAACATGATCGTCTGGATACCGAGGATAATCGAGTACCTGAGCAACGGCACGACGCTGATGCCGGGGGACATAATCGCCACGGGCACCGTGGCCGGCGTGGCCCACAGCTGGGGCCCCGAGGGATTCCTCAAGGTCGGCGACGTCGTCGAGTGCGAGATACAGCCCATAGGCGTCCTCAGGCACGACGTCGTGGCGGAGAGCTAAACCCCCTTTTTACCGTAAACAGTTTTCTTTCCTCATAGCTATTCTATGCACATGCCAGAGTATGTCAACATCAGGATAGGCGAACACGGGTTCAAGGCAGAGCTTCACGTGGACGAGGCGCCCGAGACCTGTAGGAGGATGCTTGAGGCACTCCCCGTAACCGGGAGGGTCATACAGGCGCGGTGGAGCGGTGAGGCGGTTTGGCTCCAGATGGACCCCTACGGCGTCGAGGCGCCGCTGGAGAACCAGACCAGCCACCCAGGCAAAGGCGAGCTGCTGTACTACCCCGGCGGCGTGAGCGAGAAGGAGATACTCATCCCCTACGGCTCCACGTGCTTCGCAAGCAAGGTAGGCCAGTTACCGGGAAGCCACTTCGCGACGATAGTCGAAGGCGCCGAACGGCTCGCCGAGATGGGTGAAAAGACACTGTGGGAGGGCGCCCAAGAGATCATTATTGAGCGCGGGTGAGCTGCCGGTTACTTCTTGGGCCGGGCGACGAAGACTATCATGCCGTCCCCCTCCTCGTAGGGCTTGCCGTGGTGATCGCCGTACTCCTCGACCACCTCGTAGCCCGTCTCGTCCAGCATCTTCCTGACCTCTTCGGCGTCGTGGACGTAGACGTCGCTTCCCTCGTAGTACCTCTCGGCGACCCGGCCGTCCACAACGTGGTCGTACCACATGTCCAGCGACATGAGCCGTTTCTCGGGCCGGGTGACGTGGTAACCTGAACGAATCACTTTGGAGCCGTCTTCGAGGCTCTTCCTCTGGACGAACCAGCCCCTGTCCGCCTTAAGCTCCTTTGCGAGGTACAGGTCGAAGACGTAGCGGCCGTCCGGCGCAAGGTGTTTCTTGATGTTATGCAGGGCCGTCCTCTGGTCAGCGGGGTCGAGAATGTGGTCGAAGCTGCAGCTGGGGAAGTATATCATGCCGAAACTCTCGGGGAGCTTGAAGTCCACGGCGTTCCCGAGAGCCATGTGGAGTCTAGCCCGGGTCTCCGGGTCCTCCTCTGCTATGTTCTTTTCCGCAGCTTTGAGCATGTGCCGGCTGGTGTCCACACCCCAAGTCTCCACGCCGGCGCGCGCGAGGCGTATCGCCAGACGGGCGGTGCCGACCCCCAGCTCAAGGGCCTTGCCGCCGCATCTCCTCGCCTGCCCCACGTAGAACTCGACGTCGTCCTTCTCGCCGAACAGGTCGTAGAACCTTTCTGCCCCCTCCTTGTAGCTCTCCATACGGGTTCAACTCTCTCCGCTGCGGCTCCGATGAATCACTGAGTTATGCGTCCATGACGATATAAACGTGGTTTATAACTGGAAGACGTGCTCCCCCCGGGAGAATAGCTGTTCTCCGCCTCAGAATCGAGACCATATCCCCTGCAGGCCCCGGCAGCTAAGGGGTTTTATACCGTCGTCTCTCTTTCAGCTTGATGAACGAAGTAAAGTTCCTCAGGGACCAGATAGAGACCACCTTCAAGGGGGACTCGTGGCACGGCCCCAGCCTCATGAAGACCCTGGAGGGCGTCGATCTGGAGCAGGCGTCGGCGCGCCCGCTGGGAGAGAGGCACACCATCTGGGAGCTTGTTGACCATACGACGTTCTGGCTGGAGGCCATCTTAGACTCGTTGAAGGATAAGGCCATGCCAGACCCGCCCATGGAGGTGAACTGGCCCCGGATGGGGAGCACCGAGGAGCATTGGAGCCAGTCGCTGAGGCGTCTGGAGGCGGCGGTCAACATGGTGCTTGACGAGCTGGCGGGCTGGAGTAATGAGGATCTGGAGAGGACGGTGCCGGGGAAGGACTACACCTTCAAGCAGATGCTCCACGGGGCGGTGCACCACAACCTGTACCACGCCGGCCAGATAGCCATCCTCAAGCGGAAGGTGTAGAGGCCAGCCTCTGGATCTCGATCACGTTGCCCTCGGGGTCACGCATATAGGCGAACTCTAGCCTGCCCACCCCGGGTAAGTCCACTTTAACCACCTCGCCCACCGTCCCGCCTCCCAACGCTAGGACGGCTTCCTTGACGGCCTCCACGTCTTCGACGGCGAAGGCGATGTGCCCGTAGCCGGGCCTGTTGGGCGCCGGGGTCTCGGCCTCCGTATCCTCGTCGTACTGGAACACCTCAAGGGTGGGTCCTGCGTCCCCGTGGCCTGGGAGCCTGAGGTGGACGCCCCTGATGTGGGCATCTTGTAGGGATGTGGCTTTGTCGAGCCAGTCACCAGATAGGTCCCTCTCGGGCGGCACAGGGGTGCAGCCGAAGACTTTGATGTAGAAGTCCGCCAGCCGCCTCCAGTCCCGGGCCACCAGGTTCGTGTGGGTGTACTTCATCTCTGCTCCACCTTCTCCCTCACCGCGTCATAGGACGCGTAGAGAACGTCGTATGCGTGGGTTATGAGCTGTCTCATGGTATCGTTGCCCCTGAAGTCTTCCGTGAAAGCCTTCCACCCGGTGAGGTAGTACTCTCGGTACGGCTCGGCTATGGCTTGGAGGCCGTTGCTCTCCAGCAGCCGCAGCACGTTGGTCCGGTTCAGCGTCCACGCGTGTTTGGGGTCGGTGTACTGGCCGAGCACCCGGACCGGCGTCGGTGAGACCACGTAGCATAGCATCCTGAGCACCCGGTAGTACTCCAGATCGATGCGCTCGATGACGTACTCGGGTAGGCGAGCCAGAAGCGGACCCAAGCCAGCAATCTCGTCCATGTCCCGAGCCCTCAGACTCTCCAAGGACTCCTCCGGCTTCAAAGGCACCTCGCCGTAGAGCGGCTTAACCTCTCCGAGGCTCTCGGGCAGCCACTCGCCTCGATTCTCCTCCACGACCATGATCTGGGGGCGTGGGATGTGCAGATGATTCGGCCTCCTCTCATTGAACATCTTCTCGTATAGGCGGGTAGTCTCCAGCGAGTAGAGGAAACCGTCGCGGTTCTTCGGGAACAGAGGCATGCCATCCTTTGTGCCTACATGGATGTCGACGTCGCTTATCACGGGCACGTAGTCCACGGGTGACTCCCATTCTTTGATCCCCGAGCCTTTGAGGAGGGCGTACTCGACTCTATCTCTCAGCCTCTCATGTATAAGCTGCCTCCAAACCTCGATGGCGGCGTCCACGTCTCTACGCGCCTCTAAAAGCAACTCCCCGTAGCTCATCGCGGTCACCGAGGAAATCTCTGTCTGGGGTTGATGATATATGGTTTACTGTCTCTGGGAGACGAGGATCATGCGGTGTGAGTGCATCTCGAAGGGGGATAGATCGGACTCACCGTAACAAGTCCTGTATGTCCACCCGGCTCTTTCTATGAGCTGCTTCAGCTCGTGCAGGCTGTAGAGGATATGGTCCACGTGGAACGTCTCAACGTGTTTGAGGTCTTCCCCCTGCTTGACGTAGAACCTCCACGTGTTGTGTGCCCGGGAGTCCTCCAGGTCGAAGCGGCGTTCGATGGTCTGCACTCTCCCATCCTCGTGGTATTGGATGGTCTTCGCCTCGAAGTTTTTAATGATCCAGTCACGGTTGGCGATGTCGATCACCAGCATACCACCTGGCTTCGTGAGGGCGTGAAGCTGCCTGAATATGTCCAGGTCTGTCTCCCGGTCGTAGTAGCTGATGGACGTGAACATGTTTATCACGGCGTCGAAGCGTCCCACGTGGTCTTGCAGATGCTCCTCGACCGATCTCATGTCTCCTCGTCTGAACTCGACTTCGACGCCTCTCTCCTCGGCGAGCATCCTCGCTCTGTCGAGGAAGGTCTCCGAAATGTCGAGCCCTATCACCCGGTATCCTTTCTGAGCCAGGGCTGTGCTGTGTCTGCCGATGCCGCATGCGAGGTCGAGTACGAGTCCGTCTCCGGGGACGCCGTTCTCGTTGAAGATGTTTTCAAGGCCATCGGCGTCCTCGTTGCTCCCCGGGATGAGCTCCTCGAGGGTAGAGACGTATAGCTCGGCGAACCTCTCGAAGAGGCTCTCGGTCCAGTGCTTGGACATGGTTACCTAGCCCTGATATAATCTGGATGGCTATTAATGTAGCCTCACCCTTCAGGCGCCACAATGATGGGTCATTGAAGTTGAGCACCGGTTTTTAATCGCTTTTTTACGTAAGAGGAAGATCAATATCATGTGATCGGGTTTGCAGAAGGAAAAAGAGTTCACAGAGTACCTGGTTGAACGTGGGAGCAGCCCAGAGCAGGTGAAGGCCGCCCTGGACGCGGTTAAAGAAGCCGCCGCGTACTTCGAGGCGGAGGGGAAGAAGCTCGAGAAAGCGTCCGTGGAGGACTTCAAGGGCTACGTCCAGAGGCTCATGGACGAGGGGAAGAACACGGAGGACACACTCCTCGGGCTTGGGCGGTACATCTACATCCTCGACATGAAGGAGGTCTGGATATACTTCGCCGCCATCCTCGGAGGCCGCAACATCCTGCCCTCCATCTCGGAGAGGCTGGAGGAGATAGCGGGCGAGGACGCGAGGGAAAGGGTGTTCAGCATGGTCAGGGCCCCGCCTCTGGGCTCCATGCCCGCGGCGTACTGTGGCACCACCAAGAGCCTCATGGACGCCCTGGAGAAGGAGCTGAGCCCCGAAGTATACTTCAGGGTGCTCGCCGGCAACCACCACAGGGTCAACCCCAAGAACTTCATGAAGCACAAGAGGTGGCTGGAGGAGCTGGGCAGCGTAGACGCGTGGCTCAAGAAGATGCACGACGAGGCCGTCGCCGAGCTGGAGCACTACCTACGGGAGGACAAGGTCTGGTACGAGCAGGTCATCACCCCCGAGATAGTGGAGCACGTCAAGGGCAACCAGGAGGTGCTGGCCGGCGTCAGGGAAGGCGAGTGGATATACAACACCAAGATCCCGTACAGCCCCAGGGAGTACCTGGAGGAGAAGGCCCCGCTATTGAAGAGGTATTACATGTGCCACTGCCCCTTGGCCCGGGAGGCGGTGCTAGCCGGGACACCCGAGATACCCATGGAGTGGTGCTACTGCAGCGCCGGCTACGGCAAGCTCAGGTACGACGTGGCCTTCGGCGTCGAGACCGAGGCAGAGGTGCTGCAGAGCGTCTTCGACGGCAGCGACACATGCAGGTTCAGGATAAGGATACCCAGACACATAATGGAGAAGTACGTCTAGTCCTTCTGGGAGACTATCTCCTGCACCCGCCCTATCTTCCCGTCTTGTAGACGGACCTTTATCCCCCTGGGGTGGCTCCGGGAGTTGGTTAGGACGTCCTTGACTGTGCCGCGGGTCAGTTTGCCTGTCCGCTGGTCACGTTTCAGGACCACCATGACTTCGGTCCCGCTTCACGTTCTTCCTGACTCTTCCATCCGCGGCCATATCAGCCCATCTGCGATGACCATTGTATATAGACGCTTCGCTTGAAGGCGTCCGGAAGTAACCTGAAACGAGCCATAAATAATTAGGGAGGACTTCCTTAGAATACAGGTTAAACGTGGAAAACCACCTAAAATGCTTATTCCATGTAACAAAACAAGCTCCCGGCCAAGTTTTTTCCGTAAATACAGGTAACCTGACACAAACACCCTGAAACCCCCGATCACACCCAAAAAACGCGGACCCAACTCCCACCAACAACAACCCACAAACAGACAAACAACTAATAAAACAACAAAATCAACTAAACAAGCGCCCCCGAAAAACGCTTATAGTAAGTAACCCACTACAAGGAAACGCCGAGCAGCCGATACGCAGCCTCGAAACCAACGCACGACCCGAGGCCCCTACACGACCTCCCCTAGGGCCCCGAGCATACCGTCGATATACCCTTCGGGAATCCAACCCATGTTACCGATCCTGAAGGTCTCCTCCTTCAACGCTCCGTAACCCTGCGCCAGCTCGTAGCCCTTACCCCTCATAGCCTCGTAGACGTCGGGGCCCCTCATGCCCTCCGGCGCGGTTATGCAGCTGACGGTGGGGCTCTCGTAGCCCTCCATCGGGAACGTGCCGAGCCCCAGCTCCTCGACGCCCATCCTGATGGCCGCGTTACGCCTCTCATAGAGGTCGAAGTACCACCGCCTGCCGCCGTGCTCCTCGATCATCTTCAGCGCCGCGTTTAGCCCCGCCACCTGGGGTATGACGCTGGTCATGGGGGTGCCCTTACGGTCGGCGTGGCTCTTCTCCCACACCTTCAAGTCGAAATACCAGCCCTTCCCCGGCATCTCCCCGGACACGTCCAGCGCCCGCCCGCTGACGCTGCCTACGCCGAGGCCCGGCGGCACCCCGAAGCACTTCTGGCTGCTGCTGAAGCACACGTCGATGCTCCACTCGTCCACCTTGAGCATGGTGCCCCCCATGCTGCTCACCGCATCCACGAAAACCAGCTTATCATGCCTCCTACACACCTCGGTGAGCGCAGGCAGGTCGTTGATGAGCCCCACGCTGGTCTCGTTATGGGTGATGGCCACCGCCTCCGCGTCTGGCTCCGACTCCAACGCCTCCTCAAGCATCCCCGGCTGCACAGGCTCCCCCAGCTCGGTAACCACCGACACCACGTCCCTCCCGTTGGCCCGGGCCACCTCGGCGAACCTCTCCCCGAAGCTGCCGTTCACGCACACCACCAGCTTCTCCCTGACACAGTTCCTCACCGCGGCCTCCATGAACCCCGTGCCCGTGGAGCTGAACAGGAACACCGGGCTCCCAGTCTCGATGAACTCCTGAAGCATCTCCACCGTCTCGAAATGCATGTCGATGTACTCCTGGCTCCTGTGGCTCATCATCTGCATCCCCATGGCCTCCAACACCTCAGGGTAGCACGCCACCGGCCCCACCGTGAACAGCTTCATGGATGAGTCATACGACGATGAGGATAAAAACCTGTACCCACAAGAACACCCCATGGAGCCACGGAGACTGGAGGGAAACGAAGCCACCCAGCAGATAATAACCATACTAAAGGAAGCCGGTAGGCCGCTGACCACCCGCGAGATATCGGAGGAGACCCGTAAAAGGCTCGTAAGGTGCCCCGACGCCACCATAGTCTTCATGAACCGGCTCCGACAGCAGGGCGTCATCCACGGCGAACGCAGCAAGGAGTATCGCGGCTGGGTATGGTGGGTGGACTAGATCCAGCTGAACGTGCGTTCAGACTCCTCTAGGAGCACCACAAACTCATCGTAGCCGATCGCCTCGACCTTCTCCAGGGGCGAGTCGAACTCGTCCCGAACGGTGTAAATGCTTGCGAAACCGAGCCTCTCAAGAGTCTCCGGCCTAGAGATGTGGTGCGTCCCCCGACCGAGGAATAGCAACGCCATCTCGTCCCCGTCTCTGTGCAGCTCCTCGGCGAGCCTGAACGCTGTGTCGGCGTGGGCCCTGCTGATCAAGACTAGAGTCTTCACCGTTTCACCTCAGTAGCTCGTTATCACGCTGCATCTCTTCGCCATCCTCGCCAACTCTTCGAAGCCGATCACCGTGACGTCCAGCGTCGGCTCTAGGGCGTCTACGGTGTAGCCCCTCTCCGCTAGGGACTCTCCAAGCACGTATATCCCCGCCATCTGCGACATGACGTCGAGGTAGTCCCTCAGGCTGTTCTTATACAGCACCTCGGGCATAAGTATCTCGACTCCGTTGTCAGCGAACACAAGCAGCGGCGGATAGTCCATCCCCAGCATGGCCGCCGAGAGCCGTAGCCCCTCCTCCACCCTGCTCCCCGGTATCAGCCGCTTCCTCATTATGAGCATCGCGTCCCCCATACACTCACCCCAGAAACAGCGTCCTATCGCACTCCTCCATGAGAGACACCACCTCGCCAAGGCTCGTCACCCTGGCCCCCTCCACGAGATCCCCCTCCTCTACTCCTACCTGCTGGCACGCAGTCACGCAGGCAAGCATCTCTACGTCGAGCCCCTCAACCGAGTCTGGATCCGCCAGTAGCTTCACCGACTCCTCGTTGAAGAACACCTTAACATCGTGTCCCCTGTCGCTTGCAGCTGACGCCAGTCCCTGCACGTGCCTCAGCATCATCGGGTTAGATACGATTAATAGGAAACGCAAACGCCGTTCGACCTAGGGTTAGACGCCCCGCGGCTTAACGGTTTCCCCGTGTTCGACGCCTTAGAACACCTGGCGAGGGGTGTTCAAAAGCCTAGGATTATATCCACTATGGGCGGCAGTATGATCGATTAGGATGAGGATGCCAGTAATGTCAGTGTCATTGGACACCCGGAAGCTAACCTCCTTCGCCCTCGTGGCCTTCATGGTGGGAGGCCTGCTGGGCGGGTTCCTATGGAACTTCGGAGGCGTGTACGTGCCCACGGCGCCAAGCCTCACAGGCTTCGGCTCCATGAGGCAGTTCGACAGCGTGGAGGAGCTGAAGACGTACCTCGGTGACAGAGGCGAGTCCTACCCGATATGGTCTATGCGAGGCGGAGCCCTCTTCGAGATATCCCCAGTCCCATCAAAGGCAACAACGGCTGACGCAGCTGTGTCAGCCGCACAGGCAGCAAGCGCCGCAGCGGAGGCCGTACAGGCTGCCAGTGGCCTATCCGGCTTCGGCCTTGACTACTCGGGCACCAACATCCAGGTGGAGGGCGTAGAGGAGGCCGACATAGTGAAGACCGACGGAGCATACATCTACATCGCCAAAGGCAAATCTGTTCTCATAGTCAAGGCTTACCCCGCCGAGGAGGCCCAGCTGGTCACGGAGATCGACGTCGGCCTCACGGTGCAGGACCTCTACGTGGCGGGAGACAAGCTCGTCGTCTTCAGCTACGTCGAGCCCTACACGGCGGTCCTCTTCGACGCGGTTATGCCCGAGTACGAGAACGAAAAGCCCAAGACCAGGGTGGAGGTCTACGACATTCTGGACCGCTCATCACCGGAGCCTGAGAGGGCTCTCACCTTGGACGGACTCTACTTCAACAGCCGCCTCATAGGCGACCACCTCTACTTCATAGTCACCAACCCCGCGTACATCGACGACGACATCGTCGTACTCCCCACAATACGGGAGGGCAAGGCGTGGAGCGTAGTCGAGGCAGAGGACGTCTGGTACCCCAACGTGACCCGGGGCTGGCTCAGCTACCACACGATAACCGCGTTTAACGTGCAGGATTCGGACGCGGAGGTGACGGCGGAGACCTTCCTCCTAGACACGGGGACCAGCCTTTACGTGAGCATGGAGAACCTCTACATCGTCAGCTACAACTGGAGCGAGGGCAGCGTCATCACCAAGATAGGCATCGAAGGCGGAGGCATTACGTTCAGGGCCAACGGCACCGTCCCCGGCTACGTCCTCAACCAGTTCAGCATGGACGAGCACGACGGATACTTCAGGATAGCCACCACCAGCAACGGCTGGCGCAGAGGCGGCGTAGGCAACAACGTCTACGTCCTCGACGAGGCGCTCAACACCGTGGGCTCGCTGGAAGGGCTGGCCCCCAGGGAGGAGATATACAGCGCCCGGTTCATGGGCGACAGATGCTACCTGGTCACATTCAAGAAGGTGGACCCCCTCTTCGCCATAGACCTCAGCGACCCCGAGAACCCCGCGGTGCTGGGTAAGCTCAAGATACCCGGCTTCAGTAACTACCTCCACCCCTACGACGAGGACACCCTCATAGGAGTCGGCAAGGAGACCGAGGAGGCCAAGGAGGGCGACTTCTCGTGGCACCAGGGCATCAAGATAAGCCTCTTCGACGTCAGCGACGTCGAGAACCCCCGCGAGCTCGCCAAGATAGAGGTAGGCGACAGGGGCAGCGACAGCCCGGCGCTTTACGACCACCACGCCTTCCTCTTCAGCAGGGCTAGGAACCTGCTGGTCATACCCATACTGGAGGCCCAGATAGACGAAGACGACTTCGCCGGAGAAGTCCCCCCCAACTTCTATGGCGACTTCGTCTATCAGGGCGCATACGTCTTCGACATCAGCCGCGAAGGCATAGAGCTCCGCGGCAGGGTGACCCACATCGACGACGACAGCCTCCTGAAGAGCGGGTTCTGGTTCGAGTCAGAGTACGAGGTGGAGCGCGGCCTCTACATAGAGGACAACCTGTACACCATAAGCCAGGGCAGGATAAAGATAAACGACCTCGGCACCCTCGAAGAGGTGAAGACCATAGAGCTGGGTGACCCGTGATGGCGCAGGGGAAACGCATCTACGGTAAGACCCTTGACGTGTACCTCTGCATCCTCACCGCGGAGGGAGGCATAGGGGTGAGGGAGATATGGCGGCAGCTCGACCTTAGCAGCCCCAGCCTCGCCCAGTACCACATCAACAAGCTCCTCGACCTCAGCCTCATAGAGACCGACTTCGACGGCAAGTACAGGATCAACGACCGGGAGAGCATCGAGGCGCTCCGCAGCTTCCTGCTTCTCCGAGGCATGCTCATCCCCAGGCTCACCGTATACGCCGCCCTCCTCATGGGGCTCATGGTGAGCTACGTCAGCTACTGGCCGTGGAGAGGCGACTTCAGAGACCTCACGGTGATGTTCATAGCGCTCTTCAGCGCGGGCGCCTTCCTCTTCGAGGCCGTCAAGCAGTACAGGGGCCTTGCCTTCATGAAGAAGACTTAGCCCCCAGGCCGTATGTTTCCTATGGTAAAGGGAGAGGCTAGTGGCTGTCGAAGTACTCCTTGGCTTCTCTCAGTATCTCCGGCTTGGCCAGCAGCTCGACGAGGGTCATACCCAGCGCCTTCGCGCCGAGAACCATGGCGTCGAGCCCCTGCTTCGTCATCGTCGCGTCGGCCAGTTGGACACTGTGCCCTGGAGTCCCCTCTGGCGCCGAAGCGATGCTGCTGCCCTCCACCGGAGTCACCTGGGAGACGTCCCCGAAGTCCGTGGACGCCATGGGCATGGCGGTGATGGACTCCTTCCAGTCCTTGACCGGCGCCCCCAGCTCCCTGTAGTTGCCCCACAGCGTCCTGACCATAGGAACGTTGATCTTCTTGCTGCTGTACAGCTTCCTACTGGTGACCTCCACCTCGACGCCCATGGCGTGGGCCGTCCCCTCGGCGCACCTGACCACCTTATCCACCATCTCATAGAGGTACTTCTCGTCGCTGCTCCGCACGCCGAAGCTGCACACCGCCCTGTCGGGGATGATGTTGCTGGCTAGGCCCCCCTCCGGGATTATGCCGTGGATCACCAGGTTGGCGTCTCTCCTGGCCTCCTGCCTGAGCATGTGGGTCGCCACGTAGCAGAGCGTGGCGGCGTTCAACGCGTTCCTGCCCTTCTCGGGGCTCGCGGCGGCGTGGCTCGTCTGGCCCTTGAACACCATCTGTATCTGGTGTATGCCCAGGGACTGGCCTCCGACGCCCCACCTGCTGCCCGGGTGAAGCATTATGACGCCGGCGACGTCGTTGAAGAACCCGTGGTCGGCCATGACCACCTTGCTGCCTGCGCTGGGGCCGTGGCCCTCCTCGGCGGGGGTGCCCACCACTAGCACCTCCCCCGCCAGCCCCGAGACTGCCTTGCTCGCGGCGATGCCTGCACCCACCGCGGAGGCGGCGATGAGGTTGTGGCCGCACCCATGCCCCACCCCGGGTAACGCGTCGTACTCAGCTAGCACGGCGACCCTGGGCCCCTCGGCGCCACCCTTATATGAGGCTTTGAACGCCGTGGGCATACCGTAGAGCCCCCTCTCCACATCGAAGCCGTGGTCCTCCAGGACGGCGGTGAGCCTCTCGAAAGCCTTGAACTCCTCGCTCCCCAGCTCAGGGTTCTCGTAGAGGTACCTAGCTATATCCTCCAGCAGAGGCCTCTTCTCCTCGACCGTGTCCTTCACGATCTCTTTGAGCGAATCAACGTCGGTCATCATGATCAACAAGGGATCGCCTCATCCATCTATATCGTTTTCCAGTCCCTCACCACTTTCACCCTCCTCTCCCCTGCACAACTTAATGCGTTCACATTATAAGCCGAGCAACGGGTGTGAGACCCGAGTGAAATGGGAGAGGTCATTGAAGCCGGAGTCCTGGAAGGAGTAGCCAGCACCACCGTCAAGAAGCTGCATAAGGCCGGTCTAGTCACCCTCGAATCAATCGCGGTGACTCCCCCACGCGAGATCGCGGAGATGGCCGGCATGGGCATCGACACCGCCGTAAAGGTGAACGCCCTGGCGCGGCTCAAGGTGGACCCGGGGTTTGTCTCAGCCTCCGACATGCTGGAGATGCGCAAGCATAAGCTCCGCTGCAGGACCGGCTCCAACGTCCTCAACCGCATACTGGGTGGCGGCGTCGAGACCGGCGTCATCACGGAGCTGATCGGCGAGTTCGGCTCAGGCAAGACCCAGATATGCTACACTCTTTCTGTGTTGGCACAGCGCCCCGTGGAGGAGGGCGGCCTCGGTGGACGCGTATGCGTCATCGACACCGAGGGGACCTTCCTCCCGGAGCGCGTAGTGCAGATTGCCGAGGCCCGGGGCTACGACACTCAGGAGATCCTCGGCAACATACTCATTGCCCGCGCCTACAACAGCGACCACCAGATACTCCTCATAAAGAACCTCCCCCAGGTCTGCCAGGAGCACGACGTCAAGCTCGTCATAGTGGACAGCATGATAGGCCACTTCCGCGGCGAGTACATCGGCAGGGCGAACCTCGCGGAGCGGCAGCAGAAGCTGGCTGGCGCCCTCGGCAACCTCCTCAGGGTCGCCGAGGCCTTCAACCTCAGCGTGGTCCTCACCAACCAGGTGCAGGCCAAGCCGGACACCGCGTACGGTGACCCCAACAAGCCCACCGGCGGCCACGTCATGGCCCACGCCTGCACGCACCGCGTCTACCTCCGCAAGGGCAGACAGAACACCAGGCTGGCCCTGGTCATCGACAGCCCCTACCTCCCGGAGGAGAAGGTCAGGATCGCCATCACCGAGGCCGGCATCACCGACGAGGACGGCACCTACCCCGAGTGGGACGAGGACGAGGAGCCCATCGAGGAAGAAGACTAGCTCACCGGATGTACTCGAAGGGGTTCCTGAAGCCCTTAGCCGCCAACGCCTTGACGAAACAGTCTTTAAGCGGGCCCACGCCGACGCCGTATTTTACGCTCACCGGGAAAACGTATCCCATGGCCTCGGAGGGGGAGCCTCCGGTGATCCTGTCGATGAACGCCTCCAGGTTCGCCGCCACGTCTCCCTCGCTACCCTTGTCGATCTTGTTCGCCGCCACAAGCGGGAACTCGCCCAGTGTATCGTGGAGGTACCCCACCATCTCCACGTCGAGGCTTATGATCCCCTTATTGGCGAGCCGCGCCTCCGTCTCCATGAACGTCGTGATGTTGACAACGTGCACCGCGAGCACTATGCTGTCCGCCTCGTCCTCGATGAAGTCGAGTATACTGTCCTTGGTCTCGTCCTCCCACCGCCTGCTGGCGTCCACCTTACGCCCGTACCCAGGCATGTCGACCAGGAAAAGGTCCTGAGCTATCTGGTACCTGTCGATGCTCGTGGTGGTGCCTGGGCGTTTCCCCGCCCTGACCTTGAGCCCGGTCAACGCCCTGATGGTGGTGCTCTTACCAGAGTTCGGCCTACCCGTGAACACGACGTAGCTGCTAGGCATATCGACAACAAAATGGGTGTCTGTACTGAAAAAGGGTGGCTTCTAGATCATGACGTCGAAGTCGAGGCGCTGGGCGAGCTCCTTGTACCTGTTCCTGATGGTGACCTCGGTCACCTGGGCCTCCTTCGCTATCTCGCCTTGGGTACGCCGCTCATCTGTGATCTGGCTGCTTATATAGATGCAAGCCGCCGCGATGCCGGATGGTCCCCGCCCGCTGGTGAGCTTCATCTCGGACGCCTCGTTCAGTATCTTCATGGCCAGCCTCTCCGTCTCCCCCGTGAGCGCAAGCTTGTTCACTATCTTGCTGATGTAGCCCTGGGGGTTCACCTGGGGGACTGAAGGCTTCAGCTCCCTGAGGAGGAACCTGTAGTTTCGGGCCGCCTCCTTCTTGGTGATGTTGGCGGCCGTCGCCACGTCCTCCAGCGTCCTGATCACCCCGCACTGCCTGCAGGCCATGTAGATGGAGGCCACCGCGACGCTCTGGATGGTCCTGCCGCGTATGAGCTGCTTCTGGATGGCCCTCCGGTATATCATGCTGCTGGTCTCGATGACGTTCCTGGGCAGGTTGAGCTTGTAGCTTATCTTGCTCATCTCGCTCAGCGCGTGGGCCAGGTTGCGCTGCGTGGAGTCAGATACCTTGCTCCGCCTGTGCCACTTCCTGAGCCTGTAGAGCCTGGCCCGCTCCTCCGGGCTCAGCTTCCTGCCCGAGGCGTCACGGTCCTGCCACCCTATGGTGGTGCTCAGGCCCTTGTCGTGGATGGTCCACGTCACCGGGGCACCGACCCTCGGCAGCTTGTCCCGCTGCTCCTGGTCGAAGGCGCGCCACTCGGGGCCATGATCTATCAACGTCGAGGAGACCACGAAGCCGCATGCCTGGCATACGAGTTCACCGGTTTCGTAGTCTCGTAGGAGGTTGGTTGCACCGCACTCGGTGCAGGAGATCGTGTTACGAAGCTTGGTCGTCAAAGTACCCCTCACGAGAATTATGATTAGAGAAAAAGCCTCGCTTATAACTGTTTTTAAAATACGAGTTATTAAACCGCCTGTTTTTCTCAAATATTGAGAAAAATTGATTTGTTATAATATTATGATAAAAAATTGGCGCCACTGGAAATATCACGTATTTACATCCATCACGCATCTATATACTATATGGCGTATATTCATCGACCAACATACGCACCTACATGCACCGGTAAACGTAAAAGGCGGTACTACCTATCACCGTGATATCAGGTGATAATGGATTTGGATAAGCGTGTATACGACTTCACTGAAGGCAACAAGGAAATGAAGGCCCTTCTCGGAGGGAAGGGCGCGAACCTCGCCGAGATGACCAGCCTAGGTCTCAGCATCCCGCCGGGGTTCACCATCACAACTGAAACGTGTGCCGAGTTCTTCGAGGCAGGAGGCGAGTTCCCCGAAGGACTATGGGAGGAGATACTAGAACACGTCAAGACTCTTGAGAAGAAGACGGGTAAGCGGTTCGGCGACAAGAAGTCGCCGTTGTTGGTATCTGTCCGCAGCGGCGCACCCATCAGCATGCCGGGTATGATGGACACGGTCCTCAACCTGGGCTTGAACGATGGCGTCGCTGAGGCCATGATCGGGCTCGTGGGCGACGAGCGTTTCGTCTGGGACGCGTACAGGAGATTCGTCACCATGTTCAGCGACGTCGTCATGGGCCTAGAGCGCCACGACTTCGAGGCGGTGTTCGAAAAGATCAAGGATAAGGAGGGCGTCACTGGAGACACAGAGGTCAGCGACGCCGGCCTCAAGGAGACGGTCGAGGGCCAGAAAAAGCTCTACAAGAAGCTGCTGAAAGAGGACTTCCCCCAGGACCCCATGGAGCAGTTGAGACGCGCCATAGCCGCCGTCTTCAACAGCTGGAACATCCCCCGCGCGGTCACCTACAGACGGGTGGAAGGCATCCCCGACGAGATGGGCACCGCGTGCAACGTACAGACCATGGTCTTCGGTAACATGGGCTGGGACAGTGGAAGCGGTGTCATGTTCACCAGGAGCCCAAGCGACGGCTCGAAGGGCCTGTTCGGCGAGCTACTCTTCAACGCCCAAGGCGAGGACGTGGTAGCCGGGATCAGGACCCCCATTCCTATCGTCGAGCTGAAGGAGCAGCAGCCAGAACTCTACAGGGAGCTTGAAGCCATCGCCGATACGGTGGAGGAGCACTACAAGGACATGCAGGACATGGAGTTCACGGTGGAGAAGGGCAAGCTCTGGATACTGCAGACGAGGACCGGTAAACGGACCGCGCGGTCAGCCATCAAGATCGCGGTAGACATGGCGAAGGAGGGCCTCATCGACAAGGAGACGGCGGTCAAACGTATCACCCCCAACAACGTTGACCAGCTTCTTCACCCCCAGTTCGACCCGGCCGCCAAGGAGAAGGCGACGCTGCTGGCCAAGGGGCTCAACGCCAGCCCAGGCGCAGCCGTGGGCATAGCCATCTTCGACGCCGACAGGGCGGAGGAGCACGGTAAGGCGGGCGAGGCAGTCATACTCGTCAGACCCGAGACAACCCCCGACGACGTAAACGGAATGGTGGTGAGCCAGGGATTCCTGACCCAGCACGGCGGCGGCACGAGCCACGCGGCCGTCGTGGCCAGGGGATGGGGCAAGCCCTGCATCGCCGGATGCGAGGACATCAAGATCGACAACAGCCGCAACCTGTTCACCGTGGGCGAACACACCGTGAAGGAAGGCGACTGGATAAGCGTAGACGGCACCACAGGCGAGGTCTTCCTAGACAAGGTCTCGACGATGGAGACGGCCTTCGAGAAGGAGACCGAGCTCATCCAGGCGTTGGAGTGGGCCGACGAGATCAAGAGCCTCGGCGTGTTGACCAACGCGGACAACCCTGAGGACTCCGCCAAGGCGAGGCAGTTCGGCGCCACGGGCATCGGCCTCTGCAGGACCGAGCACATGTTCTTCGACCAGGAGGGCGAGGAGATCAGCCGGCGCGAGAACGTGGTAAACATGATACTCAAGTCCGAGGTGGCCGCGCCGCTACTGAGGCAGCTTGAGGCGGCAGAGGGCGGAGAGGAATACGGCGAGCTGAAGAAGAAGGCTGACGCCAGCAAAGACGTCCAGGATTACCTCCAGGCGCTGGAGAACATACTACCCTTCCAGAGGAAGGACTTCGAGGGCATCTTCGAGGCCATGGACGGCTACCCCGTCATCATTCGGCTCATTGACCCACCCATGCACGAGTTCCTGCCCCCACGGGAGGAGCTTCTGCAGGAGGTGACCATGCTACGGTGCAAGGGAGCCAAAGGCAAGGAGCTCGAGGAGAAGGAGTACCTGCTGCGGGTCGTGGAGAGCCTATGGGAGACCAACCCCATGCTGGGCCTCAGAGGCTGCAGGGCGGGGCTAATGTACCCGGGGCTCACCGAGATGCAGGTTCAGGCCATCATGGAGGCGGCTGTGAACGTCAAGAAGAAGGGAGTGGACGTGCACCCCGAGATCATGATACCGCTCACCAGCCACGTCAACGAGATGCACGCCGAGTACGAGAAGCTGAACAAGGTGGCCGAGGAGGTGCTGGAGAAGGCAGGCATAGACCTCCACTTCAAGATAGGCACCATGATCGAGATACCGAGGGCGGCATTGACGGCGGACGAGATCGCCGAGAGCGCCGAGTTCTTCAGCTTCGGCACCAACGACCTCACCCAGATGACCTTCGGCATCAGCAGGGACGACGCGGAGGGCAAGTTCCTCCTCAACTTCGTGGACAGGGGGCTTCTGCCTAATAACCCGTTCCAGGTCATCGACAGGGAGGGCGTGGGCCAGCTCATGAAGATGTGCGTCGACAAGGGCAGGGCCACCAGGCCGGACCTGGAGATCGGCATCTGCGGCGAGCACGGAGGAGACCCCAGCAGCATCGAGTTCTGCCACCTCATAGGGCTCAACTACGTGAGCTGCAGCCCGTACCGTGTACCCATCGCGCGTCTAGCCGCGGCGCACGCCGAGCTCGACCACCCCAAGAAGAAGTAACTTTCTTCTCTTTTCTTACATACGCCTAAATACGAGTTCTCTGTATATTCCCGTCTATGACTAAACTGGACCATTTAGGATTCATGGTTAGCGACCTGGATAGAAGCCTGGCTTTCTACCAGAGGCTCTTCGGGTTCGAGGCGGTTAAACGTTTCAAATTCAGGAATAACAACATAGTGCTGCTAGACATCGGGGACGGGCTGCTTGAGCTCATCCAGAGAGAAGACGGCGCTGTGCCCCCCGCGGGGAGCCACACAGCTTTACTTGAGCCAGATTTTGACAAGAGAGTGAAGACCTTGGAGGAGATGGGCGTAGAGGCGCGGGTGTCTCCCGGGCTTAACGGCGACAGACTCTGCTTCTTCAAGGACCCTGACGGGCACACCATTGAGCTCACGGAGCTGGGCCTCGGCTCCTAGGCATTAGAGCCGGCTCAGATATATCCACTTCTAGAATATGATGTCGAAAGGTATCCCCCTCTTCGCCAGCAGAAGCCTCATTCGGTTCCTGAGCCTATCGTAGTATGGGGACTCGTCCCGGGACGCCTCCCTGAACTTGCCGAGAAGCTCGGGATAGTTGTCCCCCAACGCCTTCTCTATGCTACGCCAGTTACCTGCCTTGATGTTCAGCCTGTCAACTATGACTCTGCTCACCTTGTCTGCGAGCCCATTTACGAGGGCTTCGACGCTCTCCTCAGAGAGATACGGAAGGAGGGGTCCGAGGAACGCATAGGTGGGTATCCCGGCGTCGCTAAACAGCCCTAGGGTCTCCAGTCTCTCACTTACTGGTGACGCGTTGGGCTCGAAAACCCTGCGCACATCATCGCTCATGGAGGTTATGGTTAGCCCCACCTCGGCTTGATCGATCTCGCCCAGTACATCCAGGTCTCTCTGTACCAATGAACTCTTTGTGAGTATCTCCACAGGGAACGTGTAGTCCCTGAGAATCTTAAGCAGGCCTCGGGTCGCCCTGAATCTCCTCTCCACGGGCTGGTATGGGTCCGTGACGCTGGATAACAGCACCGTGCCGTAGGGTTTCCGCGGGGCCTCCCTTCTGAGACACTCGGCAGCGTTCTTCTTAACGTCCACGAAGCTGCCCCATTTCTCCCCATGGTGGTACCACCTGGTCATGAACCTGGCGTAGCAGTAGACGCAGCCATGGCCGCAGCCTATGTATGGGTTCACGGCGTAGGTCACGCCCTCTATTCCGCTCCTGTTCATTATGCCGCGGCAGGTGGTCTCCCCGATCTTCACAGAGGTATCCGGGGATTGGCGTCCTATATATAAATCGCCGTCACGGAAGCTATGTTAGTCCCATTGAAACAGGGAGACGATGAGAGTTGAAGATTGTAATCATATATGACAGCAAGACGGGTAACACGGAGAAGATGGCCAAGGCCATCGCCGAGGGCGCCGGAAAGGTCGCGGAGGTCGAGCTCAAGAAGATAGGGGAGGCGTTCCCGCTCACCGTGATGGCTGAAGCCGACGGAGTGGTCTTCGGCGGCCCAGTCTACTACGCTGACGTCTCGAACGAGATGAAGGACTTCCTTGTTCACGTCGAGAGCTACATCAAGGCGAACAAGAAGAAGATACACGACCGGCCCGCCGCCGTGTTCGGTAGCTACGGCTACGACGGCGCATGGATAATGGAGGAGCGGCTGAAGGCCCGGATCGAGAGCCTCGGATACCAGACCTATGACGAGGTCTGCGTTCTCGTGGATAGCGACGTTAAGTATAACGAGAAGTCCCTCGACGCGTGCAAAAAGTTCGGTAAAGAGTTCGCCGAGTCCATATAGCCTACACTTTTTCTTGTCCAACACGTTTAAACAGCGTGTTAACCCTTTTTCTGCGATGAGCGGGCTCTACCCGAACGACGCCTTGAAGGCGCAAAGAGAAGGGTTAATCCACATACATCGACTGGATGAGCCGGACAAAGGCTACTCCGCCGGGTGGAGCTTCGGCTCGCTAACCAACGATAAACCCAACAGGAGTCTCAAAGGGCTTCTCGGAGGCGTCCTAGATCAGCTGGGGCGGCTTCAGAGAGAATGGGCTGGGCCGCAGGCGGTTAACAGCCTCGACGTCTACTGCGCGGCGGCGGTGAAGAGAGCAGAAATAACGGACCGCGAGCTGATGGAGGCCGTGGCTGGCTTCGTGACAGAGGCGCAGTTACTCGGGAGCCAGCTGGCTATCAGCTTGGACCTTACGCCTGACGCAACCCTGCCAGAGTACGTGTTGGGCTTCGCTTCCAGCGATCCAAAGACACTGAGGGCTCACATGGATGACTTCAACGGTGCCTTCGCAGACGCGCTTGAACACATCTACGGGATGGGCTCGTTCAGGTTAGTACCCGTACTGAACATCTCTGATAAGACTGACTGGGGGTCCGAGGCCCTATCCCGGTACATTGAACTGTCTTACACTTACGGGTATCCGGTGTTACAGAACTACCATACGGGAACGTTGAACCCGAGGTATCTCCACGAGCCGGAGGCGGTCGCGTCCGACGTTGAAGCAATGTACCTTAGACACGGGGGCGTACACGGCAACAGCGACAGCCAGGGCTGCCTATCCGTTGTCACATTGAACCTGCCGCACATCAGCCGGCTCTCGAATACGGAGGACGAGTTCTTCGATGGGCTTGACGAGGCGGTCGATCTGGCTAGGGCCGTCCACGAGGGGAAGCGGAGGCACCTAGAGGCGCTGTTCGCTGATGGTGGGTTACCCGAGACTGTGAGGCATCTCGACTCCTTGGACTGGCATTTCTCCGCAGTCAACGTGGTGGGCATGAACGAGGCTCTTCTGAATCTCATAGACGCGGGGGCCGGGCATGTGGCAGGGAAGGCTGTCACCTACCGGCTCCTCGAGCACCTAGTCTGGAGGATCGAAGAGATACAGGAGGAGACCGGGCACCTGTATACGTTGGAGGCGGCGCCGTGCGTGGAGGCAGGGACACTGATGGCGGAGAGGGAGTCGGATGCCCCCTACGGGGATGTGCAGCCCTTCTACACGGCGTCCACGGAGCTGCCGCCCGGCCACGGGGACGATCTCTGGGACGCCATGGAGCACCAGAAGAAGTACCACGGCATATACACCGGGGGGAACGTGGTTCAGATCCATCTAGCCAGGGGCCTGAAATACAGGGAAGAGTGCAAGCTGTTGCTCCGGCGCGCCCTGGAGGTTTTCGGGTTCAACCACATGAAGGTCTCCCCCGTGTTCAGCCTCTGCAGGGAGCACGGTTACCTCTTCGGGGAGCAGAGGAGATGCCCGGTGTGCGGCGGCGACGCTGAGGTCTACACGTGGGTTGACTGCAGCCCACGGCCCCTAGACGAGCTGAGTGAAGGACTGAAGGAGGTGCATAGGCGACGAGTCTACTGCGACGTAAAAGACAGATGAGCATAGAGCTCCCGGTGGTGGGCTACAGGAAGCTGAGCGTATACGACTACCCCGGCGGGCTTTGCGCCGCCTTGACTGTGCCGGGGTGTAACCTCAGGTGCCCCCACTGCCCCCACATGGAGCTGGTGCACCACCAACTCTCGATGGAGAAGATACCCGTGGTGGATCTCCTCGAGTCACTGTACCCTCGCGCAGGGTTCTTGGACGCCGTGACGCTCACCGGAGGCGAGCCGCTGCTACACAGGGGCTTGCCCGACTTCCTCAGAGAAGTTAAGATGCTGAGGCTCAAATTGAAGCTGGACACCAACGCGTCTAAGCCCAGGATATTGGGGAGATTATTGGAGAAGAGGCTGGTAGACTACCTCAGCATCCGCGTGGTAGCCCCTCTGAGTAGGTATAGGGAGGTGTCTAGGAGCCGTGTCCGGGTGGAAGCCGTCAGAGAAGGCATCCACATGGTGAGGCGAAGTGAGGTGCCCCACGAGTTCACCGTCACCCCCGTTCCGGGAATCCTCGAAACACAAGACGTTCTGGAGATCTCTCGGTTCCTCGCGGGCTCCAGGAGGCTCGTGATAAAGAGGTTCGACCCCGCTCACTGCATGGAGCCGTCGCTTCAGGACACAGAGCCCTATGGCGACAAGGAGCTGGCTGCTCTGGGGGACGTAGCCGCCCCTTACTTCAGCGAGGTAGAGATAGAGAAACAGTGACTATATGGAATGCCTCTCCAGAACTTCGAGCACCTTCTCCGCCGCCCACTCTACGTACTCGGCGCAGTGGGTCTCTCCCCGCTCCTTCATCTCCTCGTATCTCTGCTTTCCCTCTGGGGTTCTGGTGTTGACGCCCAATAGGTCGTAGCAGTTCACGTGGCCCCAGCGGCTCTCAAACTCTTGCATGATCTCCTGTGTTATCTCCCTCATCCTCTCTCGCTTGGACTGGAACTCCTCGGGGCTCTCGGTGCCCCCCGTACCCAGAAGAAGCCCTACGGCCATGACTGAGCCGCTGACGGCGCCGCATAGGCTTCCCCACCCGGCTCCTCCTCCGCCGAAGTTGGAGGCAAGCCTCATGACGTCCGTGTCGAACCCTAGAAGCGGTTTAGCTTCGTCTATCCTGATGAGGGTGCTCTCGCAGCAGTTGAACTTGTTTTCGCCTCTCGTGATCATGCCCGTAAATTAACGTGGCGTATAGAAAAGATTAACGCAACTAAACGTAGATAGATATCAGAGTCGTCTCTATGACGGCCGCGATTATCAGGAGAGGCACTATCCTTCTGACGAACAGGGATAGGGACTCTTGGACGTACGTCTGTAGCCCCCCGATCCTTCTCAGCCTGTTTATGATCTGGTAGCCTAGACCCACCCCCATGGCCGCGCAGAGGGTGATGGCAGGTATCTCTATGATGCCGTGGGGTAGAAGAGACGAGACGACGTAGCCCAGCCCCAGCTCCGAGGCCACGGAGTAGGAAACCCACCCTACGAAGAAGCCGTTCACTATAATAAAAAGAAGCGGCGGTATCCCCACTACTATCCCCGAGGCGAGGAATATGAAGCTCGCCAGCACGTTGTTGGATAGAATGGCTACGAACATCTCGAGAGAAGTGGCCTCTGTGGGGTCCGGTATGTTGCTGAGGACCCCCTCGAACACGGAGGCTGGGATGTCCTCGCCCATGCTGTACCCCATGAAGGTCGAGAATATGAAAAGGAACATGCTGAGAGCGAACACCGGTGTCAGACTCTTCACGTACTCTACATGGCCACTGAACATAATACCCATGACAGTGGGGCTTCTCCTCTCACTCAGGTCTATATTCCTCCGAGTCCCATACCCTAACGGTCGCCGCCTTGATATCCCTTTCTAAGATGGTCTTCCTGTCTTCAGACTGAGCCGTCTCGACGGCCAGCTGGGCTACCCGCAACCCATAGGCGCCCACTGCTCTCCTCAACTCCTCGGCGGCGTCAGGGCTTATCCTGAGGTCCCCTGCCTTCTTCAGCAGCCGCCTCATGGGCGCTACAGTGAACTCCTCGGCCAACTAGGTGCCCCAAACCCCACAGTCCATGTCGCTTAATAAGCTTCTGTGCTTTTACTAAAAAAAGAGTTAAGAATAAAGGTTTTCGCATTAAAAAAAAGCCGTATGCATGTAAACATGGCTTTTTACGCGTAGAGGTTCAATAATAACAATAACAACAATAATCAAATCGAGGCTATTGTGGATTAGCTAGGTATTAAAAAAATATAATAGTTAGATTTCAATAATTTTTTACATTAGAATATAAATTAGAATTATAGTATGAATGAGTCATTAGAAAAGG